>ERZ779627.183-NODE-183-length-15307-cov-4.216890_pt1 | contig 15307 bp, 14 predicted proteins | sample MGYA00514191_ERZ779627 | MGnify/ENA primary metagenome ERZ779627 (study PRJEB29562, sample SAMEA4376705) | mouse gut metagenome | isolation source: Cecum | study: EMG produced TPA metagenomics assembly of the A DSS colitis mouse model was used to assess the... | reverse complement strand
CCACGGCACCATTCTGGCCAGGAACGGGAAAAAGCTTTCCAAATCGTCCCGCAATTATACCGATCCGATGCAGTTGATGAAACAGTACGGCACGGACGCCTTCCGCCTCTATCTGTACCAGAGCAACGCCATGCTGATCGGCGACCTGCTGTTTGACGAGTCGGGAATCCAGGAGGCCTTCCAGCAGATCCTTCTGCCCTACTGGAACGCCTGCAATTTTTATATCTCCTATGCGAACATCGACGGATTCCGGCCGGAGAAGATTGAGGCGCCCTCGTCGGACAATCAACTGGACAAATGGATTCTGGCCAAATTATACGACACCCGGCAGACCATTACCGAAAACATGGATTCCTACCAGGTAAACAGGTATGTAGAATCCATGAGTTCCCTGATCGACGGACTGACCAACTGGTATATCCGGCGTTCCAGAAGACGGTTCTGGAGCAGCGGGATGTCCGCGGACAAACTGGCGGCGTATCAGACCCTTTCCTATGTCCTTGTATGCACCACCCGGCTGTTTGCTCCGGTCGCGCCCATCATTTCAGAAAAAATATACAAAGTTCTGACGGATGAATTTTCCGTACACCTTGCACCGTGGCCGGAAATTCCGCAGGCTTTTGCGGACGAAAAACTGATCTCGGACGTCGCGCTCGTGCGGGAGGTGATTTCGCTCGCACACTCGGTCCGCAGCAAAAACCGGCTGAAAAACAGACAGCCGCTGAGCCGTCTGAAAGTCGCGCTGCCGGACAGCTCCGGAAACGGCGTCGTTGAAGAGTTTCAGGAGATCATCGCGGATGAACTGAATGTAAAGACCGTCGAAATTCTTGACGACGCGCAGGCGATCGCGGACGTCCGATACGATCCCAATTTTCAGGAAATCCGCAGCAGATATCCCGACCGGATCGCGGAAATCATCCGGGCGGTCAAAAGCGGAAACTTCCGGATGGAAGGCGGCTCCGTAATGCTGCGGACGGACGGTCAGGAAGAACGCTTCGACGCGGATATTATCCTCGTGACCTACAGGGCCAAAGACGGACAGCATGTCGCCAGCAGCCACGGAATCGTCGTTTCTCTCGATCTGACCCTCACGGAGGAACTGAAAGCCGAAGGTCTGGCGAGGGATCTGGTCAGAAATATCCAGGATGCGAGAAAACAGATCGGCTGTGAAATTACAGATACGATTCTGCTCGCCTTCGAGGGCGAAGTTCCGGAGCAATGGCTGGATTATATCTGCCGGGAAACGCTGGCCCGGACGGATACCGTCTCAGCGCCGGAATGCGTACTCGAGATTGAAACCGAAAAAGATAAGAGAATAAAAATTTCGGTCGGCAAAGCTCCGTAAAACGGGCAGGGGAAGATTCCTTCCCCTGCCCTGTTTTTTATCCCAGAATCGCCTTATCGCTTGCGAACTCTTCGCCGCTGACCTCCTCAAACTTATGGAGCAGGTCTTCCACGGGCAGGCTCTTCTTCTCCTCTCCCCGGATATCGAGGATGATATTGCCGTCCATCATCATAATCAGGCGGTTGCCGTGAACGATGGCATCCTTCATATTGTGAGTGATCATCAGCGTCGTCAGTCTGTCCCGGTTGACGATCCGGTCCGTCGTCTCCAGCACCTTGGCCGCCGTCTTCGGATCCAGCGCCGCCGTATGTTCGTCCAGAAGCAGAAGCTTGGGTTTCTTCAGCGTCGCCATCAAAAGCGTCAGCGCCTGCCTCTGTCCCCCGGACAGCAGTCCGACTTTGGAAGTGAGCCGATCCTCCAGCCCAAGGCCCAGCGTCGCCAGCAGTCTTCTGTACGCCTCCCGCTCATTATTTTTGATTCCGGCCCGCAGAGTCCGGCTCTGCCCCCGGCGGAGCGCCAGCGCCAGATTTTCCTCAATCCCCATCGTCGCGGCGGTCCCGTTCATGGGATCCTGGAATACCCGCCCCAGAAATGCCGCGCGCCTGTATTCCGGCAGCTTCGTCACATCCTGTCCGTCAATCAGAATCTGCCCCTGATCCACCGGCCAGACGCCGGCGATGGCGTTAAGCATCGTAGACTTGCCGGCTCCGTTGCCGCCGATCACCGTGACAAAATCCCCGTCCTCCAGAGTCAGATTCACGTTTTTGAGCGCCCTTTTCTCGTTGACCGTTCCCGGATTGAAGGTCTTGGATATATTTTTGATTTCCAGCATCTTACCTGCCTCCCTTACTGAACGATTTTGAGAAATACCGGCTCTTCCAGGTGGGGATCGCCAGGAAGACCGCCACCACTGCCGCCGACAGAAGTTTCAGTAGATCCGTATCAATGCCCATCCAGATCACGATCTGCAGGACAAAATAATAAATGATGGAACCGAAGGCAACCGCCAGAAGACGGAACCCGAAGTTCCGGAAAATCCTGCCGAAGACCGCCTCGCCGATAATAACCGCCGCCAGACCGATCACGATCGCCCCGCGCCCCATGTTGACGTCCGCGAAGCCCTGATACTGGCTGAGAAACGCGCCCGAAAAAGCCACCAGCGCATTGGAAATCATCAGTCCAAGCACCCGGTTAAAATCCGTGTTGATACCCTGCGCTCTCGCCATCCGGTCATTGCACCCGGTCGCACGCAGGGAACAGCCAAGCTCGGTCCCGAAAAACCAGTACAGAAACAGGATCATCAGCAGAATCGTCAGCGATACGATCAGAATCGTATTTTTATAGAAAGGTACGCCTTTAATATAGCGGAGGGAAACCAGCAGATCGTATTTATCCACATTGATCGCCTGATTTGCCTTTCCCATTATTTTCAAATTTACCGAATACAGTCCAAGCTGGGTCAGGATACCCGACAGAATCGCCGGTATCCCCATAAAAGTATGCAGCAGACCGGTCACCATTCCCGCCAGCAGACCGGCTGCCAGAGCCGCCGCCATGGACACCCAGATATTCTGTCCGCTCTGCATCATCATGATACAGACCGCGCCGCCGGTGCAGAGCGTACCGTCCACGGTCAGGTCCGCGATATCGAGGATGCGGAAGGTGATGTAGACACCGATCGCCATGATACCCCAGATTAGTCCCTGCGCCACCGCCCCCGGAAGAGCGTTGATCAAATTCAAAATATTCATTTTCTCATCACCTCAGCAGATTCATCCTGTTGTAAGATCTTTTATGTTGTTTTCCGCCCGCCCGGCGCGGGCATATACTTTTGCAGGGCCGCCGCATGCAGACAGCCCGTACGCAACGACAACAGCGAGAGAGGAATCCTCCAGTCTCGCTGCCGCCGCCAGAATATGCTATCCTGTCATTTTTCGTTCTACTCCGTCCGCCGCGCGGCTTCCGGTTTATTCTCCGATGGCAACATAGTCATCCGGAATCGTAATCTCGAGCGCTTCGCAAAGCGGTGCGTTGTACTTCTTCGTAAACTGCGGAGCGTACTCGATCGGCATCGTGGAAATATCCGCGGCGCCGGTGAGAATCTTGGCCGCCATTTTGCCGGTCGCCACGCCCAGATCATAGTAGCTGATGGACAGCGTCGCCACGCCGCAGCCGGTACAGATGCCTTCCTCACCCGCAATCACCGGAACCTTCGCCGGCTGCGCGATGTTGTTGAGAAGCTCTGCATTGGACGCCACCGTATTGTCCGTCGGAACATAGAGTACGTCGTTGTCCGCCACCGCGGTGGTAGCTACCGCAGACAGGTCGTTGGAATCAGAGAAACCATACTGTTTGCACGTATATCCCAGTTCCTCAAGGAATTTCTGCACTTCATCGACCTGATACTGAGAGTTCGCTTCTGTTGTACAATAGATCAGGCCTACGTTCTTCGCATCCGGGAACAGTTCCTGAAGCATCGCCGCCTGTTCGTCAAGCGGAGCCAGATCGGAAGTACCGGAGATATTGCCTCCCACCGTTCCGTCAAATCCGTCGATTCCCAGCGCCACTCCGTACTCGGTTACGGAAGTACCGAGGATCGGAATCTCATTGGTTCCCGCCTGAGCCGCCTGAAGCGCCGGCGTTGCGTTGGCAAGAATCAGGTCCACACCGCCGGATACAAACCCGTTGATGATCGTGGAACAGGTATTGGAATCGTTCTGCGCGTTCTGCTCGTCGAATACGACCGTTCCTTCGCCAAGCTCCTCGTTCAGAGCATCCTTAAAGCCCTGCGTAGCCGCATCCAGCGCCTCGTGCTGTACGAGCTGACAGATGCCGACCGTATATGTACCTTCTCCGAACGGAGCTTCCTCAGGCGCGGATGCATCCCCCGCAGGCACATCCTCCGCAGGCGCCTCCGCCGTACCATCCGTCTCTGCCGTCGAATCCGCAGCGCTGTTTCCGCCGCCGCAGGCAACCAGACCAAGGCCCATGGTCATCGCCATGGCAATTGCTAAAATCTTTTTCATGTCTTTTCCTCCGTTTTTCTTCTATCTAAAAATTTGCTATTCCGTAATAGCTTTTTCGATTATATCGCTTTAACGCAAAAAAGTCAACCACTTCTTTCCTGTTTCCGAACTGTTTCCGAACAAACGCATGAACCGGGCTGCTTCGCACATCCGCGCCGCACGGCAGAAAAAAGCGCCCACAGCATAAGCGGGCGCTTCAGGCGTCTTTTATAACACTTTGCTCAGGAAATCAATGGTTCTCGGTTCCTGCGGATGCAGAATCAGCTCCTCCGGAGTCCCCTCTTCCACGATGTAGCCGCCTTCCATGAAGATGACCCGGTCCGCCACTTCTCTGGCGAATCCGATCTCATGAGTGACGACCATCATCGTCATGCCTTCCCGCGCCAGTTCCTTCATGACCGCCAGAACCTCTCCGACCATCTCCGGGTCGAGCGCGCTGGTCGGCTCGTCAAACAGCATGATATCCGGTTTCATGGCCAGCGCGCGGGCAATCGCCACACGCTGTTTCTGTCCGCCCGAGAGCTGGCTCGGATATGCCTCCGTCTTGTCCTCCAGACCGCCTCTGGCAAGAAGCTGCTGCGCCGACCTGCGCGCCTCTTCCTTTGTCGCCAGCTTCAGGTGAACCGGCGCCAGCGTCATATTGTCCATAACGGTCAGATGATTGAACAGGTTAAAATGCTGAAACACCATGCCGATGTTCTCACGCACCTTATTAATGTCCGTATGTCTGTCCGTCACGTCATAGCCGTCGATGATAATCTGACCGCTGGTGGCGGTTTCCAGTTGATTCAGACACCGAAGCAGCGTGGATTTGCCGCTTCCGGACGGACCGATCAGGACGACGACTTCCCCTTCCGTCACGTCAAGACTGATATCCTTGAGCACTTCCAGCTTACCGAAATTCTTCTTCAGATTCGTCACATGGATTTTGCAGGGGCTGCCTGCAGCCGCTGCATGCTTCTGCTTATCTGCCACGGTTCACCCTCCTCTCAATCTGCTTGGCAACCTTGCTCAGAGTCACGATGACTGCCATATACATGATACCGATAATGGTCCAGGTCTGCAGATTCTTGAACGTATTTCCCATGATGGTCTTACCGACATTGGTCAGTTCCGGGAAACCGATCACAGAGAGAATCGACGTATCCTTCAGCGTGATGATAAACTGGTTGACGATGGAAGGGATCATGGTGCGGACCGCCTGCGGGATGACGATCAGCGCCATGCTTGCGCCGTAAGACAGCCCCAGGCTCCTGCCTGCTTCCATCTGTCCCCGGTCCACACTCTGGATACCTGCTCTTATGATCTCCGCCATATAAGCGCCGCAGTTCATGGAAAGGGCGATCGTTCCGGCCTGAAGCGCATTCAGACGGAAATCAGGAAATCCAAGCCCCTGAATCCCTACAGGTACGCCAAAATAGATAAAATAGGCCAGCACGATCAGCGGCACGCCGCGGACCGCATCCACATAAACCGTACCGATAAAGTTGAGGATCCGGTTGTGTCCCACATTCATAAGTCCGAAGATCGTACCGATCACCATGGCAATGATCACGGCCAGGATGGTCATCAAAAGCGTTCTTCCGAGCGCCATGAGCAGCATAAGGCCGTATACTTGTATGATAGATATCATAAGTCAGGTTCTCCTTACTGTAAAGCAGTCCGTTCAGAAACGGTTATTCTCCGAGGTACTTCGCAATGATCTGATCATAGGTTCCATTTTCTCTGATGTTCGCAAGACCTGCGTTGAACATATCCAGAAGCTCCTGATTTGCCTCGTTCATGATCGCAAAGCCGTAGGGAGCGCCGTCGCTCTCCATTCCCTCCGGGATCTCAAGCGCCAGATTGCCGACCTTGATGGAATCGGCCATAATCGGGGTATCCTCCACGCACGCCGCGCTGTTGCCGAGGATCACATCCTGATACATGGTCGGAGAATCCTCAAACACGGTGACGGTAAATCCGTACTCGTCCTTCAGGCTGTTCGCGAAGTCAGCACCCGCGGTACCGTTTTTCACCGCCACATTCTTTCCTTTCAGATACTCAAACGGATCGTCAAGTCCGGAGACATCGGTGCCCTCCGGAAATACGAACGTCTGCGTCGCATTGTAGTAACCTTCGGAGAAGATCCAGCCGGACGCCTTTCTCTCATCGGTAATCGAAGCGCCCGCAATCAGACCGTCCGCCTGACCTGCCTGAACGGCAGCTACCGCCGCGTCCCATCCAAGGCTCTGAATCTCATAATTGAAGCCCTGGTCTTCTGCAACCGCCTTCATAACGTCGACGTCAATGCCGACGAAATCGCCGTTCTCATCCGTGAACTCAAACGGACGGAACACGGTATCCATAGCGATAATCCAGGTCTTGTCACCGGAAGCCGGTGCGGCAGCATCTTCCGCGCCATCCTCTGCGGGAGCCGGTGTCTCCTCTGCCGGCGCTTCCGCACCCTCCTCTGCAGGAGCCTGTGCCGGCGCCTCTTCTTTGGAACCGCAGGCGGTCATGGAAAACGCCATGCAGGCAATCATTGACATTACAAGCAACTTTTTCATAATTATGTACTCTCCTTTTCCTCCGGCAGCATCTGCCGGTCATTTTAAGCAGAAAGGCGATGTATGTTTCTACACCGCCTTTGATGCTCATGCATAAGTATAAATTTTTCTGACGCTCTTGTCAAGAAAAAAGTGTATAATTGTATACAATATACCTCAGATCTTCTCCGCCGCCGACAGAATCAGCCCGACCGCTTTCTCGATGCCGAGCTTCTCCGTATTCACGGTCAGATCAAAGTTCCGGGCGTCCCCGTAGGTTTTACCTGTGTAATAAGCGCAGTATTTTTTTCTGGCTTTGTCCGCGGCCTTCACATCCGCGACCACCTGCTCCAGCGGCGTCTCCGGCATCATCCCCGCCATTCTCTTCACCCGCCACTGAAAACCGGCGTGGACAAATACATTCAGGCAGTGGTCAAATTCCCTGAGAATGTAATCGCCGTTCCGCCCCACAATCACACAGCTCTCCTTGTTGGCCAGCTCGCGGATCGCATCCTTCTGCGCGCGCCACAGCTCCTCATCCAGGGGCTTATTGTAGAAATCAAACAGACTCTGGGCAAAACCGAAGCTGCCGGGCACCTTCTCATCCCATCTGCGGACCTGTTCCGGATTGAGCTTCCGGTTCGCCATGGCAGTTTTCAGAATAATATCCTTGTCATAATACGGTATCCCCAATTCCTTTGACAGTCTCTTTCCGATCTCGCCTCCGCCTGCACCAAATTCACGGCCGATTGTAATAATTTTTCTCATAACCGCATCCTCCGTTTATACTTTGTGTTCGAGATACCTCTATTATAAGCGGATATGAAACATCGGGCAACTGTTTTCCGGAGATTCGTGAAATTCTTGAATTTGATATGAAAAAATGATATAGTAAAGATACCAAAAGGAAGGAAACAGGATATGGCCAATATATATGACGGGGCGTTCCGGACAATCCTGAATGACTGCCGAATGCTGATTATCCCCGTAATCAATGAAATTTTCGGCGAAACATATACAGGGGACGAAGAAATCCGGTTTTTCCCCAATGAACATTTTTTAGACCAGCAGGACGAAGCGGACAAGGAACGGATCACAGACACGAATTTTACAATTTTCGGAAAAATACCAAAGAAATACCATGTTGAGTGCGAAAGCAGCCTGCCGGACGGAAGAATCACCATATGGCTTTTTGAGTATGATGCGCAGATAGCGCTCGACGAGGGCGAGGTTACGGAGGAAACGCTGACAGTAACATTTCCCAATACTGCGGTTCTGTATCTTCGGACTTACCAAAAAACGCCGGATAAAATGAAATATGTGATTGTTACACCGGGAGGAACAGTGCAGTATGACATACCGATTATGAAAATACAAAAATATTCGCTTGGCGATATTTTTAAAAAACATTTGCTGATACTGATTCCATTTTATATTTTTTCACATGAACAAAGTTTTCCGGAGTATAATAGCAGTGAGCAGAAACTGTCGGAATTGAAGGCAGAGTATCATATAATTTTAGAAAGGCTTGACAAACTGGAACAAGCGGGAATGATTGGAGCGTTTGACAAACGTACAATCATAGAGCTTTCCGGCGATGTGATTAAAGAGATTGCACAGAAATACGAGAATGTGCAGAAAGGTGTAGGTGACATGATGAGCGGAGCATTGATTGAAACAAGCGCAAGGACTATTTTAAATCAAGGTATAAGTCAGGGCATAAATCAAGGCATAAATCAAGGCATAAGTCAGAACCAAAGGGAAACGGCACTCCGGCTGTTGAAAAGAGGAAAACAGACAGTCGAGGAAATTGCGGAAGATACGGGACTTAGCGTAAGGGATGTAGAACAGCTCGCAGGACTTCAGACAGTGTAGAACAGCAAAGCAGGGAAATAACTGATGATTCAGATTTATTTCCCTGTTTTTTCGCGATGTTTTCAGAAAAAACAGAAAAACCGGCTAACGATGAAACGTCAGGCCAATGCTTTCAAAAACCGCATACAGGGGAATAAGGTTTATCCCCTGTAGCGGAGAAATATCTACATTATAGATGGCGGCCGGCCAGTCCGTGTCAAACTTTCCGTCAGGCCATAAGGGCGAAGGTCTTCATTGCCTCCTTCACATTCTCCTTCATTGCCTGAATGGCCACATCCACCGCGTCAATGAAGAATGCCGGCTGGCCTTCCTTGAGTCCTGCCGCCCATTCTGCCACAGCCGTTCCCGCCGCTTTGTCCATATAGGTAAAATAATTGATCTTGCGCACGCCCGCGCGGATGGCCGCATGGAAATCCTCCCTGCTGACGCCGGAACCGCCGTGCATGACGACCGGAATGCCTCCGGTCTCCTGCCGTACCCGCTCCACAACCGTAAAATCCAGCCGGGGTTTCGTCAGATAAATGCCGTGGGTGGTGCCGAAAGAGCAGGCCAGCGCGTCCACTCCCGTCTCCTGCACAAAAGCTTTCGCCTGTACCGGATCCGTGTAGATCTTCGTTTCATCCTCCGCCCCGCTGCCGTCTCCGGCGCCGGATTCTCTCTTTCCCATACTGCCAAGCTCCGCTTCCACGTCCGCCCCGTATTTGGCCGCTATGGACACCGCCTTTTTCGTGTTCTCAACATTTTCCTCATAAGGCAGAACCGAGCCGTCGTACATGACGGAAGTAAAGCCCATTTTCAGAGCTTCTTCCACATATTCCAGCGTCTCGCCGTGGTCCAGATGCACGCACACCGGAACCTCCGCCTTCTTTGCCGCCGCCACCATCAGAGGTCCCATCACCGCGATGGGCGTGCACACCTCATGGCACTGTGCTGCCTGGATGATGACCGGGAGCTTCAGTTCCTCCGCCGCTCCGATGACCGCCCGCAGGCTCTCCAGATTCGGCGCGTTAAACGCCCCGATGGCGATCTGCTTCTCTTCCGCAATTTTCATAATTTCCTTTAACGTTACCAGCATTTTTGTACCTCCTGATTATAGTTCCTCTGTTTTTTCACATCAGAGGGCGGACTGCCTCATAAAGCTTCCGGTATCTCCGGTAATGCGCCTCATAGGCTTCGTGCATGGCCGGACGGGGCAGATAGATCTCCTTCTCCGTGATCAGCGCCGAAGCCGCTTCCTCGAGACCGGCAAACACACCGGCAGCTACTCCGGCCGTCATCGCGCAGCCCGCCGCGCCGGCCTCCGCGCTGCCCAGGGAGACGACCGGAACATTCAGCATGTCCGCCTTCATCTGCATCCACACTCTGGACGTGGCGCCGCCGCCCGTCGCACGGAGCTTTCCGGGGCAGATTCCCGCCGCCCGCAGATGCTCCATGTTCAGCATCATCTCGTAGACCACGCCCTCCATCATGGCGCGGTACAGATCGACCGTGCTGTGGCTGACTTTCAGTCCCACAACCGCACCCGTGGCGCCCTCGTCCATATGCGGAGTGGCCGCTCCGGCAAAATGCGGCAGCACCAGAATACCGGTGGGCTCGTCCTTCATCCCTTCTTCCAGGATCTCGTAAACGCTCTTTCCCCGCTCCCGGGCCAGCGCTTTCTCCGCCCCGGCGCAGTTCTCGATAAACCAGGAAACCAGCGCGCCTCCCGTAAAGGAAAACGCATAGGTTACATAATTTCCGGGCGTCACGTAGGGCACAACGGCATACCCGCCGTCATAGATCCTGCGGTCGGCAGGTATCCCCGAGAACACCGGCGTGATACATTCCACCGTTCCCGCGCCGTCCACCGCCTGACCGGTCTGAAAGACTCCGGAACCGATAGCCGCCGCCACCTGATCATGCCCGGTGGGAACCAGCAGAAGCTCCTCTGAGAGCCCCAGCTCCTCTGCCCTGTCCGGAAGGATTCTGCAGGCCCTGCTTCCGCTTAAAACCGGTTCCGAGAAAAGTCCCGGGTCGATTCCGGCCGCCTCAAAGATCTCCTGGCTCCAGTCAAGTTTCCGGATATCAAAGGCCATACTCCGGACCGCCAGCGAATAGTCAATCACCGCCTGGCCCGTCAGCAGATAGATGATATAATCCTCCATCATCAGAATCCGTTTCGTGCGGCTGTATTCCTGCGGACAGTGCTTCCGTATCCACATCAGCTTGGGCAGGCTGTACATACTGTGGGGCGCCGTGCCCGTAACCTGTTCCAGATATTCTTTTCCCAGCCTCTCCGTCAGCTCGCCGCACTCCCTGCTTCCCCGCGGGTCCGTGTACAGCATCACCGGACGAAGCGGCTGATCCTCCTCATCCAGAAGCACACAGCTCTCGCCGAAACTGGTCACGCCCAGAGCCCCAAGCTGTGGGCAGTGTAACGCAGCATCCCGCAGCGCTTCAAAGACGCCCTGCCGGATGTCCTCCGCGCGCACCTCATGCTCTCCTACATTCCTCGATACCGGATAATCCCGGTAGCTCCGGTACAGATAACGCCCGTCCTCCCCATAGACCGTCACTTTACAGCCCGTACTGCCGATGTCAAGTCCGCCTAATGCCATCATACACCACTCTGCCTTTCTGATCAATCATCAATAGAGACTACATCGTATCCCAGATAATACCGGAACGCTTCTTCCAGGATGTGTTTCACATGTCCCCTGGCCGCCGTGGTATGGTGCTTGAAGCCCCCTCTGGCCAGACGGATCAGCTTCTTCTGCAGGTTGGGAATCCTCGCCACGCCGCCGCAGCCGAAAAATTCCGCCTCAATCTCATCCTCCGTAAATTCACCCTCGCTTACATAGACGGTAATTTTCCCGTTCTCCGTCTTACAGTTGCTGTAGGTCATGGGAAACGCGTCGATCCGTCCCTCATTCGTCCCGAATCCGCTGCCCGGATCTTCCTTGTCGAACATCTTATGAGAAGTCACCGTTCCCTTCCCCTTCATCAGCTTCTGAGCAGTAGAGCCGCAGTGGAACAGAATCACCTTATCCGGATCTTCCCCGTAGTTGTTGTTCCAGTCCAGACACGCCGCCGGCCCCTCGGATGCAAGCTGCAACGCGCGCATGGTAATGGCGGAGCACATATCGATCTCACAGGAAGCGACGATTCCCCTGTCGTTCAGTTCGCTGAGCAGTACGCACGGGCAGACCCTCAGGTACGTCTCCATCTCGTTCCAGCAGCGCAGCGCAACCGCGTCCAGATGATAGTTCTCAATGTATTCGTCGATGACCACGCTGATCTTTGAGAGCATCCGCTTCTTTTCCTCCGGCACGCCGGAGAAATCCGTGTAATGTTCCAGCGTCTCTTTCTTCCTCCGTACCGCCGGATCGTCGTCGCTCTTCGCTCTCACAAACTCGAAAAGTTCCGACAGATCGAAGCACTCCACGTTGATCCCGTGCCTCTGCATCGTGATCTCATCAAACCGGACCGTCTTAAACGCCGTCGTCCGCGCCCCGATGCATCCGATGGTAAAACGCCGCATTCCCTTCACTACCCGGCAGACCGCGGCAAAATCGTGCAGATTCCGGGCAAATGCCTCCGTCAGAGGATGCACTTCATGAGGCGTCATCACCGTATACGGCACCTGATACTGCTCAAACACGTCCGTCACCGAGAATTTGCCGCAGAACGCATCCCTGCGATGGGCAAAATCCATCCTGCCGATCTCGTCCGGATACGCCTGCATCAAAATGGGCACTCCCGCGTCCTGCAGCGCCGCGATCGCTCCGTTCTCGTCGATAAAGATCGGCATGCAGAGAATCACTCCGTCATACTCTCCCTCGTGGGACTTCAGCCATCCGGCATAGAGCCGCCCCTCGTCTCTCGTTTCCACCGCTCCGTAGCGGGTCGCATCTTTGTCCATGATCAGGTACTCATACCCCGCGTCGGTCACCGCCTTCACCATATCTTCCCTGGCGCCCTCGATCAGTTCCGCCGGCATAAAACCTCTGTTGGCGAAATACAACGCAAATCTCATCTTGTCTGTCCCCCTGTTCTGATTTTGTTTTCTCTATCATACCGCCTTCCTCCCTTTTCCGATAGTGCTTCTTGTCCAAAAAACTGTAAATTTGTCCAGATTTAAAAACAAATTTACTATTTCATCCTTCTGTTCTATAATAGTTCTGAAAAGTCACACATCCCTTCCACAGAAAGGAGTCCTCCGGTTATGATCGCCCATCTGGACACCGCCGAGCTGTCCGCCCTGCTGAAAGATTTCCATCTTCTGACCGGCATCAAGATCGTGATCTTCGATGCGGACTACAACGAACTGATCGCCTTTCCCCCTTCCCACTGCCCTTTCTGCCGGAAGATGCAGACGACGCCCCGCTGCTGCCGGAAATGCACAGAGAGCAATCTTCAGTCGTTCCGTCACTGCCAGAAAACCGGCAGAATGATCATCTATCACTGCCATGCCGGACTAATCGAGGCAACCGCCCCGCTTATGGACAACGGCATCCTCCTCGGTTACATTATGTTCGGACAGATTACGGACACCCGGGACGACGAACAATTAAAACTCCTGATTGAAGCCGCCTTTGAACGCTTTCATCTGCCCCCGGAGCCGGATTTACAGGCCTGTCTCAGAATCACCCGCAAAAGCACGGAGCAGATCCGGGCCGCCGCCAGGATTCTGGAAGCCTGTACCTTCTATGTCCTTTTGAAACGGCTGATGTATGCGCGCAGGCAGAATTTCGCCAGAAATCTGGACGCCTACCTGCGCTCCCGTCTGACCGAAGACCTGACCGCGGATCAGATCGCCGCAGATTTCCAGATCAGCCGCAGCCGGCTCTACGCCTCCTGCGGAAAATATCTGGGTATGGGCATCGCCTCTTATATCAAAAAATTACGTTTGGAAAAAGCGAAAGAACTTCTGACACAGACCGATCTGACGGTCAGTCAGGTCGCCATGGAAGCCGGTTTTTCCGACTATAACTATTTCTGCCGGATCTTCAAAAAAGAAACCGGACTCCCCGCCGGAAAATATCGGACGCTGTATTCCTGACGCCGTCAGAACGCGCGGACCGGCACGCCGTCCAGTACGCACTCTACAAGACGGTCCTCCGTATAAGACAATTTCAGGGAGAAGAACGGATGTTCTTCCGTCAGCAGTCTCAGAAACAAACGGTCCCCCTCCCACAGTCTCAGGCGGAGAACTTCCTCTTTGGGCACCCATTTGAGCACTCCTTCCCGGCAGTCCTCCACGAGCGTCCCAGAAAAACTGTCCGCCGTATACAGACACATATATTCTGCGGGACTGCCGTCGGCGGTAAAGGTGACGATTCCCCGGAAGCGCCAGGAAGTCAGCGTAAGCCCCGTCTCTTCTTTCACTTCCCGCACGAGGCATTCTTCCGGACTCTCCCCCGGCTCAAAATGCCCTCCGACTCCGATCCATTTTCCCTCGTTAATATCGTGTTCCTTCTTTATCCTGTGCATCATCAGATAGTTTCCGTCCTGTTCCAGATAGCACAGCGTCGTCAGCGGACTCTTCATCTTCCGACCTCCCCAGCGCATCCTGCGTCTCCTGTCCGGATTCCCGCAAAACCGTTCCTGTTACCGTTCATCTTCCACCTCCCGGGACTCCCCCTTTTCACAGATCCGGATACAGGTCCCCGCCTCCAGAAGCCAGGCTTCTCCGTTTAACACTGTTCTCCCGTCCGCCCGGTACAGCCAGGAACCGTCGGGAAGTCCGTAAAACGGACGCACCCTGCTGTCCGGGAGCGAGATGTCTTCCAGGATCCGCAGGCCGTCCAGACGCCCGCCCTTTACATTCTGAAAATGCGGGAGCACGTTGATATGGGTCAGCCCCAGTCCCTGCATGTAACGCATATAGCACGGATCGACCGCCTCCCCGGGTTCCTCCGGCTGAGCATAGACCACTTCCGCGCAGTTCATGCTTCCGGCGCTGACGCCAAGGACAACGCCCGCATATCTTCTTATCTTCTCCCGCAGACCGATCTGCCGGAAGAAGGCGTTCTGCGTGGGCACATGCCCTCCGGCCAGAATCAGGATGCCGTAACAGCAGAGCCGGTCCGCCGCCTGCGGCATCCTCCGGTCGCATACGTCCACCCGCGTGACGCATATTCCGCTCTCACGGAACGCTTCCTGAAAAAAAGACTGCATCTCATCGCCCATCCGCAGATTATCCGGATCCGAACTCAGAATCAAACAGTCCGTCTCTCCCCGGCACGCCCTGCGAAACTCTCTCAAAAATCCGTTTGCGGCATCAAAAGGAGCCGCCGTCCAGCTGCCGTCTTTGCAGGCGCTGCCGCCCGGACTGCTTGTCATAAACAATTTCATATCTATGTATCACCTCTGTTTTCTATTCCCGTATCATGGTACTACAGATTGCCGGTTTTTTCAACAGGGTGCAAAGTTCCACAGGACCTTACACCCCGCCGTCTCCGTATCTACTCCTCTTCCGCGATCATGCTCTCCGCGAAAATCCCGTATCCTCTGGCGGGATCGTTTACAAACACATGCGTCACCGCTCCCAC
>ERZ779627.182-NODE-182-length-15368-cov-5.093189_pt1 | contig 15368 bp, 12 predicted proteins | sample MGYA00514191_ERZ779627 | MGnify/ENA primary metagenome ERZ779627 (study PRJEB29562, sample SAMEA4376705) | mouse gut metagenome | isolation source: Cecum | study: EMG produced TPA metagenomics assembly of the A DSS colitis mouse model was used to assess the... | reverse complement strand
ATATCCTCCGCCAGATAACCCGCCCTGTAATCCGCCTCCTCTCTGGAAGTGACGGTCGGATCAATATATACTTTCTGGGAATTTTTGATCAGCGGCGCGGCTTTATTCCCCTGCGACAGCTTGTTATTGAGCTTTCTGGACGCGGAAATCAGCTTTGACTTCCCCACGTCCATCCCCCGGACTTCCACCTGCTGTACAAGCCCTGTGAAATCATAACCGATCTCATAGCTTTGAAGCCCGTCTCCCGGAGCCGCCTCTATCAGAAGCTCCGTGTTGTTTTTTGCTTTGCGGAAATATACGGTCCCGCCGATGGAGAAAAATTCATAATTGTATTTTTTGGCCGCCTTGACGACAAATTCATAATCGCTCTCGCACACCATCTCGATCGTCCGGTCGCCGGCCTTCTCCCCGGCGCTCTGCCTGCAGTCCGGCGTGTCGGTGATCTCCAGTCTGGTGATGATCTCGTTGGACTGCAGCCTTACATAAGCCGTTTTATCCAGAATCTCCTTCACCGCCTCGGAAAAGCTGGACGCTTTCAACTGTCTGGAATAGTTCCCGGACATCATAATCCCTTTTACATCCATGGCCGTGATCTCCACTCCCGGGATCTCTTCCTGCCGAAAGACAAAATTCACTCTCGATATGAATCCCCGGAAGATCTCCCTCGCGGAGACTCCGTATCCCATGCTGATGATCACGCAGGACCCCATACAGATATATTTTTTCAGATCGTCAAAGGCAAACTCACCGGTAACGCGGTCATAACAGTTGTAGATCCAGAACGTGGCGATGGATGCCTCGAACCCGCTCGTCATCTCTACTTCCACATCGGAAATCTGCAGTCCTTTTTTATTTTTGGAAAAATCCTTTCCGTTGATCTGTATATGAAGGATGGGATGCGCAAAATCCTCGTATTTTTTTTTCAGTCCCTGATAGTCGTATGCCGCCATAACCTCATGCCTTCCTACAGATTGATCCCCAGCAGATTTCCCGCTTTCTGGGCCGCCCGCACATAGCTCTGGTTTCCGCCCTGGAACGCCTTCTCATAATATTCCTGCCAGACGCCCATGCTTTTTCTGGACACGTCTTGGTCCGCGCATACCAGCGAAAGCGACACGACGGCGCGGATGGGCTGCCCTTTTACGTTGAACATCGTATACTGAGCGGAAACCCGGTTCAGGACCCCGGTGTAATTCATTTTGCCCCAATGGAAGGTGATCCTTCTCGTATACGTAGAATGAAGGGCGGCAATAAACCCTTCCACCTCCGTCTGGACGGAATTGTCCTTCTTCCCGAGGGCCGTGCGGACGCCCTTCTGCGCGCCCTCCGCCAGAGTCGTCAAAGAAGAGCTGAGTTTGTCTGACATGAACGCGTCCAGCGGATCCACCTTGTCAAAGATCAGCTTTACGTCCAGGGTGATCCGCACCGCGGCCTGCTCAAAGCCGATCCCTCTGCCTTCCTTACTCGTATAATCGGTCTTCGTCACCCGGCCGCCGCCGTACCCGGAGATCGTCAGGTCGCTGGGATTGAAAGGGACATAGAAGCATTTCCGGGTAACGCCCTCCAGCCGGGTCAGCAGCGTGTCGCCGGCCTGTTTCGCGAAATCGCCCGCAGCGTCCGTCAAAGCCGCGCTTCCGCCGAAGACGGAATCCGCGGACAGAGAGGGAACAGACAGTCCGCCCACGGACCGGTTTGCTCCGCCCATCGTCACCGGCGACTCCAGCGTCACCTCCCTGCCTCTCATGTCAATGATCTCTATCACGGCTTTTTCGATATTGCCCGTCGCGCTCTGCGCGGCATTGTTCAATATGGATTTCACATCCATCGGGACGCCTCCTTCACCGCCCGGCGTAATCCCGCCCGGCAAATTGAGCAACGAATGCTACAAACGAATGTTCAACAGGTTGTTCTGCACCGCTCTGGCCGCCCGGCCCGCTTTCCCGGTCACCGCGTTCTCCAGAGGATCTCCGAAGGCTCTGCTGAAGGCCTCCTCCCAGTAAACGCCGTTATAGCTGTCCTTTTTCTCGCTGTCCTGACAGATCGACAGCTCCACGACTCCGCGGATCGGGTTCCCGTCCTTATTAAACATGGTATAGCGGTTTTTTACACTGATCAGTTCCCCCTGAAAGCACATCTTCGCCCAGTAAAAGATCACCTGCCTGGTCGCATCCTGGGTCAGAAGGGACATCAGGCCGTCCATCTGGGTCTGTACGGAATAGGAGCCTCTGGCCTTTCTCGCCAGATCCGCCGCTCCCGAGATCACGTTCCCCGCGGTGAGCGCCGTATTTTCCGCCATGAACGCGTCCTGCGGGTTCATATCGTCAAACACAAGCTGAAAGCTCATGGTATTGACCGCCGGCTGCGTGAACTGTATGAGCTGATTATTGCTCACATTGCCGAGACTTCCCCCCATGTACTGCACCTGCTTGCCCGCATAGGTATCAATGTAAATGGAAGCGGGATTGTACTGAACTTCCAGCGCCAGAAAACCGCTTCCGGCCATGACGCCCGATTTCCCGGTCAGAGAGCGGAAGCTCCTGCTGCCCTCGCGGGGATTTTCCATCAGGCCGTTCAGGGCGTTCTCCGTACTTTTGAGCAGGTCTTTCTGAAGGCGGTCGGCTTTCTGAAGCGTATCCTCCTCGTTTCCTTCCTGAGAAAGATCCCGCACACAGAGGATTGCCTTGGGAAGATTACCGGTCAGGCTGTCGACTATATCCTGTACCATCGCATTCATGGGATCACCCGTCCTTTCTAATATCCTCTGCGTTTTTTCTCATTCTGCAGACGCTTTTCCAGTCTGGCGTAGATCTGTTCGGAGAGAACGCCGATCTGCCGCTGTACGCCCCGCTGAATCAGTTCCGTCAGGTCTTCGTTCTCTCTGCTGACAACCTGCCGGGTCTGCTGATGCACGGTCTTTTTGACCAGCTCCTGTTCCCTTGTCTCCTGTACGGTGACCGCCGTTTTCTCCTTCACCGTCCGGTTCTGTTCCAGCATCCGCTCGAGCAGTTCCTCATCCAGCCGGTGTTCCGACGACCTGTGAATCAGAGAAACCCTCGTCTCACTCTGCTCCCTCCGGGACAGCTCCGAAACCGTCGGCCCGGAACCGGGAACTTCCTTCCAGTTTTCCAGAAGCGTCTCCGACGTCTCCTTGAGACGCCGCACCTCCCTGCTCTCCCTCTGCTCCGTCTCTCTGTGCGCGATCTCGGCCGTCCGGATATCCCCGAGCAGCAGCGCAAGCGGATCCGCCGTCCCCGGCGCTCCCTTTGTCCCCTGAGCGGAAGCGCTCAGATACTGCTCCAGCTTCTCATATACTCTCCTCGTCTGTTCCGGCAGAAGCTCCAGCACCCGTCCGGCCTGCCTCTGTTCCTGAAGCCTTTGTTCTTTCGCCTCTTCCTCGTACTCTTCGAGGAGAAGCCGGGGATTGTGCAGCGCCGTCAGGCTGTCTCTTCGCATATCCCTTCCGGCGGGCGTCTTGTTCCGACGTCCCTCCTCCATCTGCCGCAGCAACTCCCGGTAAATGCCGAGATTAGAGATGTTCTGCTGATTGATCTGCAGAATCTGCTGCTTTAACATCTCCTCAGGCGGCCCTTCCTCCGCGGAAAATGCGGGGGATTCTTCGCGGGCCGTCCGCGGAGGCGCCGCCTCATTCGTCCAGTGAAGGTCGGTTCTGACGTCCGTGCGGACGTCCTGTGAGACGAGGCTGGTTTCCTCCAGAGAGACCGGAGTCCCGAGCAGCACTTTTTCCACGGCTGCGGACCGGTTTTCCTCCTGCTCCTGTGCAGGCGCGCGCTGCCTTTTTTCCGCGGGCAGTTCCGGTTCCTGATCCGCTCCCTGCCATTTCAAAAGGATCGTCTCCGCCGTTTCCAGACGTCCGTCCGCGCTTTCCTTTGCTGCCGCCGGCTGTTCCGGCCGGTCTTTCCGTTCCGGAACCGGGATCGCCGGTTCTCCTTCCGTCCGCTGCATAATCAGGATCCGCTCCTCCGCCTCTCTGGTGCCGACCGCCGACGCCCGCAGATACTGTTCGACGATCCGCACAAACCGCTCCTGCCCTTCCCGCACCCACTGCAGAGCCTCCTCTGCGGAGACGGCCGTCTCCGGAATCTCCTCCGCATCCGGATGCGCGTACAGCCGGATATCGGCAGGCGGCACCTTGGTCTTCTCCGCCGGAGGCGGCGGCAGCGCTGCCGGCGCCTCTGCCGCCGCCGGTGCGGAAAACGGCTCCTTCCCCTGAGCCGGAACGCTCTTTCCCTCCGGCCGGAGCATCCCGGCGGCGCTTCCGGGCTCTTTTTTTCCGCCGGCGCTCTGCGTCGTCTGTGCGCTTTCTTTCGCGGAACGCTCCGTTTCCGGCCGTTGTTCCGCCTCCGACCGCTTTGTGCGTTCTGCCGGGAACGCTTCCGCATCCGTATCCGTATCCGGCGGCGCTTCCCCCTGTAGATAGCGGATCTCGGCGCTCTGATGCCACTGCTCCGGAAGCGGGACCGCGCTCTCCCTGTACCGCTCCCGGAACACGGCAATCCGTTCCTGCGCGTCTCTCCCCGCGGTCAGAAGCTCTCTGACAAAATAAATCTCCTGTTCCCGCTCCCGCTGCTGCAGGACCGTGTGCAGACACCGTTCTTTCTGCGTCCTCCACAGCGTGTCAAACCCGGTCTTCAGCCGGTACAGCGTGTTCTCCGCGCTCTGATACAGGGCATGTTCCACGGAAAGCCAGGTATCCGCCCGGCTCTGCTGTCTCTCAAACCGGCTCAGATACAGATTGTCGATCAGATTCAGAAGCACGGCCGACGTGATCCGGCTGTTGATCTGCTGTTCTATGGAAACTCCTTCCGCCGGCTCCGCCGGTCCGGAATCGCTTTGATGCCGGTAGACCAGCGGAAGCGTTCCGCCCTTGACTTCTCTGCGAAGCTGGTGCAGAAGAATCTGCACCGCCACCCGCTTCTGTTCCGTCAACTGCAGCTCCCGGCGGGTGACAATCTGACTGTCTCCGTAATGCCGCGCCTGGAAATTATTCAGGATCTGATAGACAGCGCCTGTCTGCAGCCGGTTCATGATCTCTTCATGAAGCGTGAGCACCGGACGCTCCTTCTCCCGTTCCAGACGGACGGTCTCTTTTTCTCTCTCACGGCTCTGATAAGCCGTCACCTCTTTCGTCAGCTCTTCCAGATGATTCCAGTAGAGACTGATCAGTTCTTCCGTCGACCGGGTCTCCTGTTTGAGGCGGAATACCTGTTCCATGAAGCGGCCGACCTCCCGGACGCCCAGTTTCTGCAGAACATCCGTGATATAGACCCGGTCCTGATAAGTCAGATGGACCTCCTCCGTCACCGCAATCCGGTTCAGAAGATTGTTGATGATTTCCAGCCGGGTCTCCTGACGGTTCCGGATGCCCGTATTCTGCACGATACTGGTCATACCGCCTTCTTCGATGTAAAATTCCGGCGGGGCGGTCACCGCGTGCAGCAGATCTTCTCTGTCGATCCCGGCGGACAAAAGTTGGTAATTTCCTGTAATTCTATGATAAAATGCTTCCTGGGAGGAAATCATGGCCGGATTGCATTTTAATTCCAGCGGCGCTTTCAATGTCAGCATCTTTGATCTCCCTCCCTCTTCATGGATTACTCTTCGCTGTCGTCCTTACGGCCGGCGGCAAGAAATTTTGCCGTGTCCATGGCGCTGCGCGTCGGCAGCCACCTCACCGCCCGCTCTTCCATTGCGCTTTTGCGTATTTCATTCTGCGCGTAAACCGAGTTCGTCGTCCTTCCGTTGCTTCCGCGAAAATCCGGCTGCGACTCTTCCCCTTCTCCCGCCTCGAAGCTCCATTTCACCGCACGCTCTTCCATCGCGCTTTTGCGCACCTCTTCTTTCGCGTAGACCGAACCCGTGGTCCTTCCGTTTACTCCGCGGAAATCGGCCTGCACTTCCTCCGCGGAATCCCCATTTTTTTCCGCGCGGAACATCCACCGTTTGGCTTTCTTCATCATCTCCGCCTTCCGGACCTCCGCCCTGGCATACGCGCTGTCCGTCGTACTTCCGTTCAGACCGCGGAAACCCGCCTGGGCGCTCTGATCGTCGGCTCCGCTGATCTCTCTGGCGCTGCCGCCTCCGGCAAACACCCATTTCTTCGCTTTCTCTTCCAGCTCATCCGCCGTTTTTTCGTCCCCCGGATGCCTTGCGGACAGATTGCCGCTTCCCTGTTTGCTCGTGCCATTCAGTTTCCATGGTTCTTCCATCAAAAAGCTGCCCGCCACGTTCTCGACACAGACCATCTCCCGGTAAGCGATGGTAGTCGTCTCCACCAGAAGCCCTGCCTTCTCCGCGTTCAGCTCGCCGTATTCCTTCGACATGACCGTGCATCCGGTGAATACGTACATCCGGACGGGCAGAAAATCTCCGTAAATCCGGTAGCGGTTGACCATCAAAATGACCGGAAGCGCCATATCCGTACCGTTGGCCAGCGGATCCAGAATATCGGTTCCCACGTACCGCTCCACCTGAAAGGTAAACGGTTTGGAGATGGGTTTCCGGCGCATGTGAACATAATCGTTCAGCCCGCCTTCCTGAATCAGTTCGTACTCGTTTTCCTTCTGAAAGACATGGACCGATCTGCAGGGCAGGTCAAAGACCCCTTCCACCCGAAGCATGAAATTAAAATTTACCGCCGGATTATTTCCGTAATTCCGTACCAGTATATTGCCGGAACCCGCCTGTGTGACTGCCATACGCCATCAACCTCTCTCCATTAACGTGTCGCTTTCATTTCCAGAATGCTCTTCTCTTTTGATTTTTTCTCGGGGGTCAGACTCTGATTGATCTTCGAAATCTCACTGCACCATCTTCTGCGGACTTTATGGTCCATCTGAAGCACCTCCGCGCTGCTCCAGTGAAAATAATATGAGATAAACGACATCTCCCGGTAAAGTTCTTCCTCCGGATAAAGCTTTATCCCCCTGTTGTAAAATTTAACGGCACCTGATACACTTTCCCGCATTCCGGACATACCGTCTCCATCACCGGCGGCTCGATGTCGTTGATTCTCTGATACATATCCTGTAAAAACGCCAGATCGGCCGTAAATAATTTTTCGATCAGATTCGCCGTCACCATCTCCACGCCTTCGAGTTCCGTCACCACTTTCCCCAGCACTACAATCGTCAGATAAGAAGGATTGCTGAGGACCCGCGGATCTCTGGTCGCGCTGATCTCGTCCCCCGCCGTTGCCAGCCGCATCTTTCCTCTTCTGTGAAGCTGTCCCGTGCTGTCCATGTACCCTTTGGGCAGCGTAAATTCATATACTGTCTCCATATTTGCTCTCCATCGCCTCCCTGCTGCGGCCCGCCGCCGGTCGGTATTCCCCCGGAACCCGTTTCCGGGAGCCGGAAAGAATATCCGTCCGTGACAGATGGACGCGGCAGAACCGTCTGCGTCCTTTCCTCCAAAAGTTCAGCGCTCCGGCGCTGACAGAAGGGTTTAGTTGGGAATAATCAGTTCCTCATATGCGATCTCCACGCTCTCGATCGCCACATCGCTTGTCTTTGCATCCAGATCCGGCGCATTGTATTTGGTAACCCATGCGTTGGTCAGAATCCATACTCTGGTGCCCGTACCCGCCGTCTCCAGCGTCTGAGGCGCTCCGCCGTTGATGTCGATCATCTCGATCTGCACATTGTTGCGGGGAATCTCTCCTCTGACCTCGCTGACACACTCCTGTATCCAGGTCTTGAACGCGCTGTCGAGCGTATAGCCCATTTTCAGCGTTACGTTTCCGTGTTTCACCAGACCCGGAATCTTAACGGGAGCCAGACTGTTGGCATTGCCCTGACGGAACTCGATCACATCCACCGTTGCTTCCACGCCGGTTACTTCGCTGAAGGCCGCGGTTCCGGACACCCCGTCCACGGTCACCAGGAAGTTCATCTTTGTCAGGGGATAGGCAAGCCCTTTACTGTTCTCATATGTCGCCATCTTTCATCTCTCCTTCATTTAACTTCCGCAGCCGTCCCGCCGAAAGGACCCGCCCGGACGGCTGCTGTTTTTCCATTTTCAGATCTCTGATCAGCTTTCCGCCGGCTCGCCTCCGCCGGACTCCGCCGTGTGCTGCGTGACGCGGAAGATCACGAACTCTGCCGGGCGGGACGGTGCGATACCGATGTTGCAGATCAGTCTGCCGTTCATGATATCGTCCCTGGTCATCGTCGACGGTCCGATCTCCACAAAATATCCTTCGGCCGGCGTGGAGCCTGCCAGCATACCGGTCCTCCACATACTGTCGAGGAAGGACGATACGGTCAGGCTGACTCTCTGCCAGAGCGCCGTGTCGTTCGGCTCGAATACCACCCAGTTGGTATTGGCCTTGATGCTCTCTTCCACATAGATGAAGAGCCTTCTGACATTGACATACTTAAATGCGCTGTTGCTGCTGGCGGTTCTTGCTCCCCATACCCGGATGCCCTGACCGGGGATCGCCCGGATCAGATTCACGCCTTCCGGATTCAGGATATCCTGCTCCGCCTTCGTGTAGTTCACTTTCAGCCCGTTGCAGAATACGATCTCATTGGCCGGCGCCTTATGAACGCCCCGGTTGATGTCGGTCCTGGAGTACACGCCGAGCACCGCGCCCGACGGCGGAATATAATCGCTCTTGTTGGAAGAACGGTCAAACACCTGAATCCACGGATGATACATGGCGCCGTAGCTGGAATCAATGATATTGCGGTACTCGATGAGATCCTTCGTCTTATACAGATCGCCCGGCATATCAAAGACCGCAATCCGGCTCTTTAAGTTCTCGCAGTGAGCGATCAGCGACACGATCACTTCCGGATCGGTCACGCCCGGAATCGCCATCATGCTCACGGTGCTGTTCTCCAGGAACGACTGGATACCCGTGCGCTTTCCGGGGCCTCCGTCCGTACCGATGAATACCGCCGGCGTCACTTTGCTCATGGTGCCGTCAAAACCGCCTTCGAGATTCAGGATTCCGCCCGAATTGCCCTGACCGAAGACCGCTTCCACCGGATTGCCGATCTCCTCCGTCCAGGCCACCGTCACCTTCACCAGCTCGCTGCCGGAAAGTCTCGAACCGATATAGGCGGGCGAAGACTGGTTAAAGCTTACCTCGCCGTAGTTCTCCACCTCATCGTTGTAGCGGATGCTCACATCCGCCGTCACCAGATAGAGCACCGTCCGCGGGATAATGCCGGTGTCCACAACCTCCGCCTCGAAAGGCTTTTCAAAGGTCACGCTGTTGTCATAGATCGTGGCAATGCGGTTATACTCGCCGTTGACCACGACCAGGTCGCCTTCCCGGAATCCCTCCACAGTTTTTGCAATGTACCCCGTGCCGGAGGAAGCGATCAACTGCATCTTCCGTTTGGTCACGGTCGCCATGGAGACCTGAATACGGTTCCCCCACTTTCCTTCGTTGGCCGCCTCTATGGAGAGGATACCGAGTTCTTTTTTCGCCGGTTTCGCATCCGGCGCGGTCACGCGGGACACATAGCATCTGGTTCCTCCGTTGATAAAAAACTGCTCCACGCTGTTCGCCAGATACCGGTACTCCCCGTAGGCAAACTCGCTTAAAAATCCGCCGAACTGTCTGGTGAAGCTCTTAAAGCTCGTCACCAGCGAGGGTGCGCCGACAGCCGGGCCTTTTTCCGCAAAGCCGATAAAACCGGCCGTACTTGTGCCGACACCTTCGATGCTCCGCGGAGAATTGTCATATTCTTCCACGTATACCCCCGGTGTGAAATATTCTGCCATAATTACGTTCTCCTTTCTTAATCTGAAGTTCTGCATCCGTTCTAAAATACCGATGCCTTTCTCTCCTGTCGCCTGACTATTTGATTCCCGTCTTCACCTGACCCGGACTGGTGATACGGATCATCCCTCCTCCGTTGCCGCACAGCAGACTGCTGTCGTTTGTGAGGCACGGCTGCCCGCCGATCAGCACCCCCGGCTTCATGGGGGTCCAGGTACCTGCCGGTACCAGCGCGCAGGGCTGGGGCGTAAGCACTCCCATGGCCGCCGCCGTAGCCGCCGCCACCTGAGGATTTGCCAGTGAGGTACACATTCCAAAAGGCGTGATGTTGGACGGCTGCGCGTCCTGAATCGTCGCCACCGGTTTTCCCTCCGCCAGACACACGGCCTGGGAAGTTACCGTGACGGTTCCCGGCGCCGTCCCGAAGGGACATGCCGCGGACGCCCCGGTCACTACAAGTTCTGCCATCCGTTCTCACCTCACAGAAATTCCCGTTCCGGATTGTGGAAATCCACCGTCCGGAACCGTACCTCGTCTTCCACCACATACCGGACCAGATGCCGAAGCTGCCTTCCGTCGTCCCGGACCCGAATGCAGTAATCTCCTTCGGAAGACACGCTTCCGAATATAATCCGGGAAACGGGCGCATTCACCACAAAGGGTTCTTCCAGCGGACGGGCAATCTTCACCGAATCCTTTGCCAGTTCCTTTACGATGGTAAAAGGCTCATATCTTTGTCGTTCCGGGTGGATCAGACCATAATAGATTCCATCCATGCCCGACCTGTGCGTGCGGAACAGTTTCATGATCCGCTTCCGCTCGTCAAAATCACTGATGCAGCAGCAGGTCGCGCTCATATTTACCGCCTGTATGGACTGTATTCCCGGAAGATTTCCGGACAGGGCAAGCACCGGCCGGCCCCCCGGCGCATTCTCTGACGGAATCAGGAACGCTTCCTTTACGGGCAGCTTTTCATCCAGCGCTTCATACCGGATCTCCATCCGGAGAGGATCATAGCCGTACGCTCTGACCTCCAGTTCAAAGTCATCCCGCCCGCAGTTTAAGAAAACATAATTGCCGTTTCCCCTTGCCACCGGGCGGACCGGTTCTCTGTCTCTGAAAAAACGGACGTTTCTCTCTTCCACGGACCCGCCGGTCGTCGTGTCGATCAGCCGGATCAGCAGATCCAGCCTCTGGCGAATCACAGACGCTTCCATTTGCTATGATTTCCCCCCTTCCTCTCCTGCAATGTGCAGTCCAAAGCCGGCATCCACAACGCGCGGCGTATGAATCACCACTTCGCTGGACAGGAATACCGGCGCCGCTTTGTAAAACAGGCTGATCTGATAAGGCTTGTTGATCGCCTGCCATACCCGCACCTTTTCCTCCAAACTTATCTTCGCCTGAGACAGTACAATCGGAGGTTCCTGCGTGTCGAGCCAGGACTGCAGCTGGTTCGGAAGGACGGAGCTGTTGTCATTGACAATCTGTGCGACTCTTCCGATGATTTTCTGTATATCCGGCGCCTTGAGTCCCATCTGGGAGGAGCCGTTGATAAACACCATATAGTACAGGCCATATGGTCTTGGCGGTCTTTGAAGCTGCACCCTGCCCTTCTGAATAAAGGGCGGCTGGGTTACGTCGCTCTCTTCCCGGATATCGTACAGATACAGTCCGAGGATGTAGTCCACATCCTGATCCGCCGGGGAGGAGATCTCGATATTGTTGGGCGACGGTATGGGCTCCGGACACATCTTCTGACGCAGAGTCCGGACGATAAAGGAACTGACGTCTGCAATAATCGGATAATCTGCCATCTCACTCTGCTCCTTCCTGTAACGTCTCAACGAGTTCCTTCACCCATCCGGAAGCTTTCGGCCCGAGACAAATCCCGTATTCTGTATCGTCCATATATTCCGCCTCGCATGCGAAAAAGCGTATGGCGTCCGCTTCCGGAAGACAGGGCACTTCATTCTGCAGTTTCACATATCCCTCCAGTTTTTCCGTCGCGCCGCCCAGAAGCGCCACGTCGTCCTGGTAGACGAAAAAGCGGTAAATCGAGAGCTTTTTCGACAGCGTTACTTCCATCTTTGAGTCGCTGTATACATAACGGTAACCCGTACAGGCGGCGATCAGAGGCAGCGGAAGATATTCCTTCGACTCCCCTTTCAGCTTCCGGTACAGATACTTGTTGCCTTCTCTCACGCACTGATTCAGACAGGAGGCCGCCATGCGCGCCGCCGCCTGATTTCCGGACCCGGCGATTCGGTCCAGCGCCGCGGCAACCGCCGCTTTCTGCTGATCGTCCAGATCGTCAAACGGCGCTCCCATGACTTCCTCGATCATCGCGGACAGGTCTTCTTCTCCCGCCGTCAAAGCGCCGGAGCCTTCCGCACCCGTCCCGGATTCTCCTGTGCCCGCGCCGCCGGTTCCCGTACCGGTTCCTGCGCCCGCGCCGTCCGTTCCCGTGCCGGAGCCCGCGCCTGCCGCGCCGCCCGTTCCTGTTCCGCTTCCTGCGCCCGTCCCCGAGCCGGTTCCTGCGCCTGCGCCGCCCGTTCCCGTGGCGTTTCCTGTACCTGCGCCGCCCGTCGCCAGGCCCGCCGCGTCTTTGTGCAGATCATACAGGCTGCTCTTTCTGCTGTCCTCCAGCGCCTGCGCCGCTTCCGTCAGCGCCCTTTTATAATCATTGTCGGAAGCCGTCATTTTTTCCTGAATTTCGCGGATCGCACTCTCCGCTCCCAGCGCTGCCAGCGCGTCCAGTTTGCTGACAATGCCGTCCTGATTCTCTGTATTTCCTTCGGCAATCATAAGAAGCGCCGCGTCCTTCGTCCGGCTGATCAGGTTGAGCACGGAACCGCTGCCCGCCTGGTTGGCCGCCCTCGCTCTCTCCGCGGCGGAACCCGAGCCGCCCGCCAGAACCGCGCTTAACTGCCGCTCCGCCGCCTCGATCTCCCGGTCCACCTGGTCGATCAGAAGCCCGTATTTTTTTACAGTGCTCAAATCATTGCGATCCATCGCCCCGGTCTGCTCCTCCAGAAGCCTGGTCTTTTTCTCCTCCAGCTTCTGCAGATCGGAGGCAAGGTCGTCGTTGCCGTCCTTCACAGAACGGGCCAGATCCTTCAGCCACAGGATATGGGCGTCGATACTCTCCTGCGCCTTCGACTGAAAGTCATCGCGGACCACCTGTCCGTACAGCCGCTCGGCGTGCTCGATTCTCTGATAGCAGAATTCTTCCGCTTCCTTCGCAGGCAGCCTCTTTGTCTTCGCCTGAATCAGATACTGAAGCTCCAGCCGGGCCGCGTCGATCTCCGCCTTTTGGTCTTCCAGCACCTGATTTTTCACCGCCTGGCTGGAATGGTTGGCGACGGCGCTCTGATAAGCCCTGGAAGCCCCTTCCGACAGCTTCTTCCCGTATTTCAGGTCCGCCTGGCTGATCAGTTCCCCGTCCAGAAGCCGCAGCTCCGCCTCCGCGTCCGCCACGACGTTCTCTTCCAGATGATACAGATGCTTTAATTCCAGAAGAAGCGATTCCATCTCGCCGCCGAAGCCTCCCGCCGACCGCTCTATGACCGCCATGCTCTTCTGGTACTCGGCATTTTTCAGCACCGTATCGCCTTCCTCCAGCATATTGCCCGCATGTTCAATATAACTCTGCTGACAGTTCTGAATGGAAAGTCCGACAGCGTCCATGACTCCGGAATTTTCTACAAACTGTTCTCCGTCGTAATCGTAATCGTCGTCCTCTTCCTGATCGTCTTCCTCCTCCTGGCCGTCCCCGTCGCCCTCGTCTCCCTCGTCGTCCTCCTTCTTGTCTTCCTTGTAGAACTGGGAGCCGGCGCAGATATCCCGCAGAATGCCGAGCTCGTTGCCCTCCATCTGCGAGAGCCGGTAGAAGATCTCCGCCCTCCTCTTAGAATCAATTCTGCTCATCAGCTTGCTGACGATCTCCGAAAGCTCCTCCTCGTGGGACGCCCGCAGGCTCTCATAGCAGCCCTGCAGCCCCAGAAGCTGCAGATCGCATTCCTGCGTCACTTCATTCTGCAGATCCAGACCGAAAAAGTTTCGGAGCTTCTTATAATAATAGGCGTCCACGCCGGTGCTGTCCGAAGAAAACATATTGCTGTACTGAATGCGGATCGGCTCCAGCTCTTCCAGACTGTACAGATCGTAGGGAGACGGCTCGCTGAAAATATTGACGACGTGGTCGTCCCTCGCGTCCCTTGTGATTCCGTCCGCGCCGGTATAGCACGTCACCCACAGATCCGCCAGCTCGGACTCCTCCACCACCGTTCCCTGACCGGTGATCTGCGAAAGCCCTCCGGCGTCCGTTATATCCAGCCATGCCCCGGACGCCAGCTCTGATTTATAATACACATTCATCTGGTTGGAGTCCGAGGCGCTGTCCAGCGCCTTCGCGTACAGTTCATCGGTCAGCCCCTGCACATGGATCAGATAAGTGCCGATGAACAGCGTTGCGTCCTCCACCGTATGAGAGGCGGCGTATTCTTCATAGCGGACCGCCAGAGATTCGTCAAAGACCTTCCCGATGACGATCTGCCGGCACAACAGCCATCCAAGGCATCCAAGGATACAGCATCCAAACAAACGTTTCCTGTCTCTCATGTTTCCTCCTGATCTCTCATCATCTGCCGATTTTCGGGCTCAAAATGGCCGGTGTACAAAAGCTGACAGCCCGTGTCGAAAAATTCAATGGTCAGTTCCCCTTCGCTTCCCTGTATCAGGGAGAGATGCCGGAACTCTGTCCCCACAGGCAGGAACTGTTCTCCCAGCAGATAACTTCCTTCCGGGCTGCGGATCCGGTAATAACCGATGCCTTCCGACGGATCCGGCGAAAGCGTGATGCTCATCAGCCCGCTCTCCGGATGGCTGTCGCCGGTATAGGTCCCGATCTTTCTGCTCTCCTCTTCCCGGAGCCGGTATTCCTTCACGATCGTAAGAGGCCCGCTGTAGACGTCGGGATCAATCACACAGTCGTCTACAAACTGATCCCCGTTGTAGAACCGAAGCTTCACTTCCGAGACCTGGTCCACGGAAAGCCCCAGATGGCGGATGGAACGCTTCGTCTCCGTACGGCTGCCGATCTGTATCTGGTCACACCACAGTTCAAAATGGGTCACTTCCACCTCAAAATCCGAGGGAATGCTGACGCCGATGCGAAATTCCTGCTGCTCTACAATGGGCTCAATATAATAATAAGCGCCTTCGGCGTATTCCTCGTCCACATAGCTGACGCCTCCGTCTCCCGCGTTCAGATCCACTCCCGTCCCCTGGAGCAGCGCCGTCACGCCGCCGCAGGTCAGCCGGTCAAAGGAATACAGCGCCTGGGAATAGTCCCCCAGAGCCTCATACATATCGTTCTGCAGCTCTTCGCAGGAGGCAAGGGAACTGCTGTACTCTTCGTAGGTCAATTCTCCCAGGCGGTTGAGCACCGCTTCCGCCTGAAGGCTTTTCCTTCCTTCCTCCACCTGCTGCGCCAGCGCCTGCCAGGCATTGCGCATACTGACCAGATTGTTGAAGCTTTCTTCCACTTCCTGCCGCAGGGAGCGCTCCTCATTCTGTTTTTCCAGAAGCGCATCCTGATATTCCAGCGCCG
>ERZ779627.181-NODE-181-length-15387-cov-4.397795_pt1 | contig 15387 bp, 17 predicted proteins | sample MGYA00514191_ERZ779627 | MGnify/ENA primary metagenome ERZ779627 (study PRJEB29562, sample SAMEA4376705) | mouse gut metagenome | isolation source: Cecum | study: EMG produced TPA metagenomics assembly of the A DSS colitis mouse model was used to assess the... | reverse complement strand
GATTCAGGATATCGTAGAGGCGTACTATGAGAATGCGAAACTGGCAAAGCTGAGCGGATATGAGATGATCATCGATCACGGCGGCCACCCCTGGCTGATCAACCAGTTCCTGTCCCCGTATTTCAATCATCGGACGGACGAGTACGGCGGGAGTCTGGAGAACCGGGTGCGGCTGGCAAGAGAGGTGCTTCAGGCGGTCCGGCGGGCGGTAGGTCCCGGATTCCCCATCGAGTTCCGGATGAGCGGTTCGGAGATGTTTGAAGGCGGCTATGACCTGAACGAGGGCGTGAAGATCGCGCAGGCGGTGGAGGATCTGGCGGATCTGATTCACGTTTCGGCGGGCTCCTATAAATTTGGTTTCTCCATCACGCATCCCTCCATGTTCCGGGATCACGGATGCAACGTCTTTCTGGCGGAAGAGATCAAAAAGCATGTGTCCAAACCGGTGGCAACGATTGGCGGACTGAACGATCCGGCGATGATGGACGAGCTGATCGGGTCCGGGAAAGTGGATATTGTGGTCATGGGCAGAGCGCTTCTGGCGGATCCGGAGCTTCCGTCGAAGGTGATGGAAAACAGGGAAGATGAGATCGTCCGCTGCCTGCGGTGCTTTGTCTGTATGGCGGAACGGGGCACGACGCAGACCAGACGTTGTTCGGTCAATCCGCTGATCGGCCGGGAGTGGGAAGGAATGGATCCGCAGCCGGCGGGGAAGAGCAGAAAGGTTCTGATCGCGGGCGGCGGCGTGGCCGGTCTGGAGGCGGCGGTAACCGCAGCGCGAAGAGGGCATCAGGTGATCCTGTGCGAGAAGAGCGACCGTCTGGGCGGTATCCTCAAATGCGAGCAGGGGATTGATTTTAAGCATGAGATGTACGAGCTGGGCGTGACGCTGGAGCATCTGGCGCGTCTGGAAGGCGTGGAAATCCGCACCGGTACGGAAGTGACGCCCGAATACGCGGAGGAAGTCGGCGCGGACGCGCTGATCATCGCGGTGGGCTCCGCCCCGATCGTTCCGCCGATTCCGGGAATCGACGGGGAACAGGTAGTGGTTGTGAACAACTATTATCTGGAAAAGGACAAAGTAAAAAGCGACGAGGTGATCGTCCTCGGAGGCGGCCTTGCGGGATGCGAGAGCGCGGTGCATCTGGCGTCGGAGGGGAAGAAGGTCCATCTGGTGGAGATGCGCACGGAGCTCGCTCCGGACGCCAATATCCGCCACCGTCCTATCCTGCTCAAAGAACTGGAAGATCGGAAGGTCATCTGCCATATGGGATATCAGGGGCTTCGGGTTACCGAAGAAGGCGTCTGGTGCAGAGCCGGCGAAGAGGAGGTGCTGGTTCCGGGCGGCTCTGTGATCTGCGCGGTGGGTCAGAGAGCGAGAAAGGATGCAGCGGAGTCTCTTCTGGACTGTGCGCCGATTGTTAAAAGAATCGGAGACTGTATCAGACCGGCGAATATCTGCATGGCCGTCTATCAGGGTTACCATGCGGCTATGGATCTGTAGAAAGGGTACATATGAAACAATATAAAAAATCTTCCTGGATCAAATTTCTTCTGTTTTCTCTGGTGGGCATCTATGTGTTTTTTATCAACTTTTATGTGCCGGAGTATCAGATCAGCCTTGGTCCGTGGGAGTGGGGGAAGGTGGCGGGGCAGTCCAACGTGCTGGTTTCCCATTTTACCAATCTGGTGAAAGCCGCCTTATTTACAGGGAATTTTCACGCCATGCCTTTTGTCGTGTGGCTGATCGGCGTCTACAGCATTGTCGATCTGTTTCTGTTAAGACCCGGAAAGTTCTGGCATACGACGAAGGTGGCGGCGGTTTTTGCGGTGTTCAAGGTGATCGGCTTCGGGCTTTTGTGCTTTGCTGTCATCGAACTGTATTTCGGCTGGAATCCGTTTTTCATGGACTGGTTCTTCCATCCGGTGGCGTCGCTGGGAGAGAAGAGCATCTGCGCGTTTATCATGAACAATATCCTGGTCACCATCTGTATCTCCATCCCGGCGGCGTCGCTTTTCCTGCCGCTGCTGGTGGACTACGGTCTGGTAGACTTTGTGGGCGTTCTGGTGCGTCCCGTCATGCGTCCGGTGTTCAAGCTTCCGGGCCGGGCGGCCGTGATCATGGTGTCGGCTTTTCTGGGAAATTTCTCGGTGGGGCACATCGCGGTCAACGACCAGTACAAGACCGGACGGATGACCGAACGGGAAGCCGTGGTGATCGGAACGAGCTTTTCCACAGTGTCGGTGGGCTTTCTGCTGGTGCTCGCGAACAATACCGGCCTGAACGAACGGGGATACTGGAATCTGTATTTCTGGACCGCCTTTCTGATCACGCTCCTGGTCAGTCTGATCGGAGTGCGCATCTATCCGCTGAAGCAGATTGCCGACGATTTCTGTCCGGGGGCGGAGCCGAAGCCGGAGCTTCCCATCCGGGAACGTCTCTTTACGGTGGCCGGGGAGGAAGCGCTCAAAACGGCGGAGAACCAGGAATCTCTGGGCAGGCGGATCGCCTATATCATGAAGGAGACGATCGGAGTTCTGGGGACGGTGGCGTCCGGAACCGCCTTTTTTGCCACGGCGGGAGTACTTCTGTATACGTACACGCCGCTGGTTCGGTGGATCGGTTATATTTTCTACCCGTTTATGCGGATCTCCATCCCGGCGCAGGAAGCGGTGACTGCCTGTACCGGCGCGGCGGTGTCTTTTATCGAGGTGACGATCCCGGCGCTTCTGGTTACGGTGGGCGAATGGAGTCTCAGGACGCGCTATATGATGGCGGTAGTGCCTGTGACATCGATCATCTTCCTTGCCAGCTTTGTGCCCTGTCTGATGGCGACGGACATTCCGGTCAGCTTTAAGGATATGGTCATCATATGGCTGGAGCGGATGCTGCTCTCGGTGGTGATCACGGGTATTTTCGCGGTACTGCTGTTTCCGTAACGGGGCGTCCGCACAGATCTGTTTTGAAAGTGGGGGACAGGCATGGAGAAGGCTCACGTACCTTATGTGGATCCGGAAATACTGGAAGATGTAAAACAGCCTCTGCTGGCGGCGGTGGATCTGGGTTCCACATCAATTGCGGCATATCTGATGGACGGCCTGACCGGCAGGCGCCTGTCCGTCAGAAGCATGCTGAATCCGCAGAAAAAATACGGTGCGGATGTGGTCACGCGGAGCAGCTACGCGTTGGAGCACGGCGCCGGGATCCTGAGCGGATGCGCCGGAGAAGCGGTGAATCATCTGCTGAGGGAAGCGGCCGGGGAGTGCAGAAGGAGCAGCGAGGATATCGTCCGCATCGTCATGGTGGGAAATACCTGCATGCATCATCTGTTTCTGAACATTCCCACGGACACGCTGGTGGTGGCGCCTCACGAGCCGAGAGTGAAAAAAGCGGTCAAAGGCTATGCCGTCGACTATGGGATTCTGGTTCATCCGTCCGCCGAACTGTGGTGGCTTCCCAATATCGGCGGCTTTGTCGGAGCCGACACGGTGGGCTGCATTCTCGCTTCCGGCCTCTGCGATCAGGAGGAGCTGGTTCTTCTGGTGGATATCGGGACCAATGCGGAGCTGGTGCTGGGCAGCCGGGGCCGGCGGATCGCCTGTTCGACGGCCGCGGGGTCGGCTTTCGAGGGCGTGAAGACTTCCTGCGGCATGCGGGGAAGCGAAGGCGCGATCAATCATGTGACGGAGAAAGACGGACGTCTCCTCTATCATGTGATCGGAGAGTCGGAGCCTGTGGGCATCTGCGGTTCCGGGCTTCTGGACGCGGCGGCGTGTCTTCTGAAAATGGGAGTGATTGATGAGAGCGGCCGGATGGAACGGCCTTGGCATTTTACACCGAAGGTGGCGGTGTCCCAGAATGATATCCGCGAGCTGCAGTTGGCCAAGGCGGCCATCGCCGCGGGCATCCGTCTGCTGTGCAGACATTATGGAGCCGGGTTTTCCGATATCCGGGAGGTGCTGCTTGCCGGGGTTTTCGGCAACGAGATGGATCCGTCAAGCGCCTGCGCGGTCGGACTGTTTCCGGCGGAGTTTAAAGGCCGGATCCGCCCTGTCGGAAACGCGGCGGGCGAGGGCGCGCAGAGGGCGGTTCTGCATGTGGAAGAGTTTGAGGCCTGCAGCCGTCTGGCGGAGGAAACGGAATTTCTGGAACTTGCCCGGGACAGGGCGTTTCCGGATATCTTCATCGAAGAACTGATGTTTCCGGTGTAACGGGCGCTAATGCCGCTCTTCCATGTCGATCAGATAGAAGGATAACAGCAGATAGAGCAGTTCGTGGGGATCTGAGAAATCGGTTTTCAGAGTATTCTTAATCTTGTCCAGCCGGTATAAGAGGGTGCTGCGGTGGATATACAGCGCTTCTGAAGTCCGGGCGATGCTCTGGTGCAGTTCCAGATAGCAGCGGGCCGTCTGGTACAATTCCGTATGGTTGGCCTCGTCTTCATATTTCAGTTCCAGAAGCCGTTCATGACAGATCATATAGGCGGGAAGTTTCCGCGTTGCCTGCTCGTAGATGTAATACATGGCGATCTCGTTGAACTGGTGGATCCAGCGGGAAGGGTTCTGACGGCTTCCCACCTGAAGTGCGGTAGAAGCCTGTACATACTGGCGGTAGAAATTAAAATGTCCCAGCATGCTCCGGCTGTATCCGGCCGTCAGGAGGCTGTCCCGGATAAAACCGGCCAGTTTCTGATGAATCTGGTCCAGATCGAGCGGACAGAGGGACAGGTTGATGAAGATGACCGCATTTCCCTGATGCTCCGCTGCGCAGGAGCCGGGGAGGATCTCTTCCACATAACTGCAGATGGAGCGCAGGGTAAGATTTTTCGTGTCCAGGATGCTCACATTGATCAGGACGCACAGGTAATGATGGGAAGAAAGCCAGCCGGCGGCCGTCAGCTGACGGCTGACCTCCACATAGTCCGCGCTGGGCGTGGTGAGGAGCGTCAGGAAGATCTGGTGGAGCATGTAAGCGCTGTCATGGCTTTGAACTGCGTTCGTGGAAAGGGCGTGCGAAATCATCTTTGCCAGATATTCCAGCAGGAATCCGAACGTATCGTCAAGAGGGACTTCCCCTTCGGAGATCATCAGGCGGAAGACCGTCCTGCCGGCTCTGGGAATGTTGACGCAGAGTTTGGGCGTGGCAACCTGATTGCCGGGATAGTAGAAGTATCCGGTGCGGTCAAAGGATTCTTCGTAGTAGACGTCCTGTTTGAGCGCGTTGACGATCGGCTGCGTCGCTTCGGTGGAACCGAGGACGGAATTTTTCAGCTTTCCGTAGGTGAGTTTTTTGGAGGCAATGATCGAAAAATCCTTTCCTGCCACCATCATCGGATTGGGGATCACCGGGTCTGTCAGATCGAGAAGCTGCTGGATGGAGCCGTTGGCAACCCGGGAGTCCATAAGACTTTGGTTCCAGCGGTCGTAGCGGTCATAGAGCCGCTGCAGAAACGACAGAAGTTCCTCGGCCGTGACGGCTTCCGGAAGAAAGCAGTAGCTGGGCCGGCAGGATTCGGACAGATGAGCGCATCTGCCGGTGAACAGCACCATATTTTTGGACAGGCGTCTGGCGGGCAGAGGAAGCCCGGGGTCGTCTACCAGATAAATGATCCCGTTGTCGGGAAGGAAGGCGCCCTCGTATTTTATGGAGTATTTTAAGATCGGGTCCCGGGACAGCCATGAGGAGACAATGGTCTGCGGATACTGCTTCTGGATGTGCCAGGCGACCAGCAAAGCGCTTAAATACATGATAATCACTCCTTTATATTTTTATTATACAATGAAACAGAGCGGGACGCAATCGTCCTATAAAATGTAGGAAATCGTATCTTTAAAATCAACATTTCTGGCGATAGTACGGAAAGGCTGTCTGTGCTACACTTTCTATAAAGAAAACGGAAATGAAAAAATTGAATCAGGAGGAACAAAAATGATCATCATTGGTGAAAAAATCAACGGTTCCATTCCGGCTGTGGCGGATGCTATCGCAAAACGGGACGCGGAGTTCATCAAAGAACGGGCGAGAATCCAGACGGAAGCAGGCGCCACCTATCTGGACTGCTGCGCATCGGTTCCGGAAGCGGAGGAAGTGGAGACCTTAAAGTGGATGATCGACTGCATCCAGGAGGTCAGCGATCTTCCGATTGCCGTGGACAGCCCCAGTGCGGACGTGATCGCGCAGGTATTCCCGTACTGCAGGAGACCGGGACTGATCAACTCCGTATCCGGTGAGGGCGGCAAGGTGGATAAGCTGTTCCCGCTGATCGCGGATACCAAATGGGAGGTGATCTGCCTTCTGTCCGATGACAGCGGAATCCCCAAGTGCGCGGAGGACCGTCTGAAGGTATTCGACTATATCATCGCAAAGGCTAAAGAATACGGTATCGCGCCGAGCCGCCTGCACATCGACCCGCTGGTGGAGATGCTCTGTACGTCAGAAGACGGCATTGCGATGAACGTGGAAGTGATCAGCACCATCCGCGCTAAATATCCGGATATCCATATCGCCGCGGCCGTCAGCAATATTTCCTTTAACCTTCCGGTGAGGAAGATGATCAATCTGGGTTTCACCGTGCTGGCCATGAATGCAGGTCTGGACAGCGCGATTCTCGATCCGACCAACAGAGACATGATGGGCGTGATCTACGCGACGGAAGCGCTTCTGGGACAGGATGACTATTGTATGGAATATATCAGCGCGTATCGGGAAGGGATCTTCGGCCCGAAAAAATAAAAGGGTGCTTTCCGTCCGCATCAGGCCGAAAACCGATGTTGAGGATAAACAGTAACAAGAAAAGAATTGGAGGAAAAGAAAAATGGCAGGAATTCAGGAAGTACATGAACTGGTAGCAAAAGGCAAGGCAAAACTGATCGCGGCGGCGGTCCAGGAAGCGCTGGACGCAGGATGCGATCCCACCGATGTTTTAAACAAGGGCATGATTTCCGCGATGGACGAGGTCGGCGCCAAATTCAAATCCGGCGAGATCTTCGTTCCGGAGATGCTGGTGGCGGCACGGGCGATGAAGAAGGGCGTAGAGGTGTTAAAGCCCCATCTGGCATCCGGCGTGGCGGGCGCTGCAGGCAAAGTGGTCATCGGAACGGTGGCGGGCGACCTGCACGACATCGGCAAGAATCTGGTATCCATGATGCTGGAGTCCGCGGGCTTCGAGGTGATTGACCTCGGCGTGGACGTGGCGAAGGAAAAATTTGTCGAGGCAGTGGAGGCGAACCCGGATGTGAAGATTGTCTGCTGTTCCGCGCTTCTGACCACCACCATGCCGTCGCTGAAGGATACCGTTACCTTATTGAACGGAGCGTCTTTCCGTTCCAATATTAAGATTATGGTAGGCGGTGCTCCGATCACACAGGCATTCGCAGATGAGATCGGGGCGGATGCATACACAGAAGATGCCGCTTCCTGTGCACAGAGAGCAAAGGAACTGGTGGCATGAGAATCCCTGAAAGGGCTGCCGTAAAATCTGCGGCGGCCCTTTAGTTTTGCCGGAAAGCGCCGATATAATGTCTAAAGGAAACTTTTTAGACCACATAAAGGAGGAGGTTTAGTATGCAGGTCGGTATGAATCAGGATGCTGTCATCAGACAGTATACCCAGAATGTACAGAACACAAAGCCGGTGACTGCGCCGGCAGCGGAGACGAAGGAAGAGGCTTCTGCGGATGCCGTCAAGAAAGATGTGGACCAGGCAGCGTTCAGCAAGGATACGGCAGTGACAGGCAAGATGAGCGATTCCGAGAGAGCATCTCTCGTTCAGAGTCTGAAGGATGATCTGAATAACCAGATGTCCCGTTTCACCAATATGATGACCCAGATGTTCCAGAAACAGGGCATCACGGCGAACCTGTCCCAGGGCAATGATTTCTGGCGGTTTATGGCCAGCGGAAATTATACGGTAGACGCGAAGACGAAAGCGGACGCTCAGGCGGCGATTTCCGAGGACGGCTACTGGGGAGTGTCCCAGACATCTCAGAGAATCTTTGATTTTGCGCATGCTCTTGCAGGGGATGACCCGGAGAAGATGAAAGAGATGCAGGCGGCGGTCGAGAAGGGCTTTAAGCAGGCCGGCGAAGCATGGGGCGGAGACCTTCCGTCTATCTGCGGCGATACGCACACGGCGGTCGGCAAGCTGTTTGACGATTACTATGCGAAGAACGGCGTAAGCGCATAAGCAGTTTCATAAGGGGGCGGTTTTATCATCAGTCCGATATCCATGAACAGCAGTTATGCGTATTTCTCACCGTTTCGGATGAGCAGGGGCCCCGGCAATGCCATGGCGGCTGCCGGCGCCGGCAGGACGGATCCCGCGGCCGGGACGATGCCGGGAGACGGCAGAAGAGTGGACGGCCGGAGCGGATCCGGCACCGAGGAGTGCCAGACCTGCAAGAACCGTAAATATAAGGACGGCTCCAACGACCCCGGCGTCTCTTTCAAGACGGCGACGCATCTGGATCCGGCGACGGCGTCGTATGCGATCCGTGCGCATGAAGGAGAACACGTAGCCCACGCCTGGGCGGATGCGGCGAAAAATGACAAGGAGATCGTCTCCCAGTCGGTCACCTACCACACGGATATCTGTCCGGAATGCGGGCGGACTTACATGTCGGGAGGCACTACGCGGACCGTCACCCGCTCCGCTCCGGAGACTTACGAGGCGGAGAAGGTGGAGAGGGGCCGTTTCATAGATGTAAAGGCGTAACCGCTCATGCGGAGAATGACAGACAGCCTGTCCGGGCATCGGGAACAGAAGATGCCGGGCAGGCTGTTTGACGTGCGGTTCGTATGTGCGGCGGGGAGGTCTGTCTTACCGCTCCATCCGGCTGATGGATTCGATGCCCACGCTTCCGCCGCGAACTACTTCGATGTTCTTAAATTCGCTCTTCATAAGCTGTACGACGGCGTCGTTCTTCGTGGCCGTCTGCACAAATTCCAGAAGAAGGCTGTTCTTGCCGTAATCAATGACTCTTGCCCGGAACGTCTCGGCGATCTGAAAGAGTTCGACTTTGTCCTCGGCGGAACAGTGAAGCACTTTCACATACAGGATTTCCTTCATGCGCACGAAGATATCGGTAAAATCAATCACTTTGATGACTTCAACCATGCGGTTCAATTGTTTCTTGATCTGTTCAAACGTCTCGTCGTCGCTGACTGTGGCGATGGTCATGCGGGATACCGTAGGGTCTTCGGTCGTTCCGACCGTCAGGCTGTCCAGGTTATAAGATTTCGCGGAGAAAAGCCCGGAGATCTTGGAGAGCACGCCTACCTGATTTTCTACATACAGAGAGATCCATCTTTTTTTCATGATATTGTCCATTTTTCTTCCTCTTGTCTTGATTCTGCTGATTGAAGGTTCCGTCTTTAACAGTCCATGATCATATCTTCCAGAGTGCCGCCCGGTTTGATCATCGGGTAGACCATCTCGTCCGGATCAATGATAAATTCGATCAGCGTCGGCGCTTTGGTGTTTTTCTTTGCTTCTTCAAATGCCGCCGCAATCTCCTCCTTGTTTGTGACGCGGATCCCTTTGGCTCCGTAGCTTTCCGCCAGGCGTACAAAATCCGGGGTGTATTCCGGATATTCCGTCCGGCCGCTGCGGCGGGAGAGCGCGCCTGCCTTCAGATTCGTCATGCCGTAGCGCTTGCCGTAGAACAGGTGCTGCCATTGACGCACCATCCCCAGATATTCGTTGTTGAAGATGCAGACGATGATCGGAAGCTCTTCCAGAACCGCGGTCGCCATCTCCTGAATGTTCATCTGGATGCCGCCGTCGCCGGAGATGGAGATCACCGGTACGCCCGGGTTGCCGATCTGAGCGCCGATGGCTCCGGGGAGTCCGTAGCCCATCGTGCCGAGGCCTCCGGAGGTGACGAGCTGTTTTTTCTCCGTGATATCCGCGTACTGGGAGACCAGCATCTGGTGCTGTCCGACATCCGTGACGATCAGCGCTTCGTCGAACTGGCGGTTGATCTCGCCGATGATGTCCATGGGGCTCATGCGGCTGTTGGGACGCATGACCAGAGGATGCTCCTTCTTCCAGCTCTCGATCTGGGTCAGCCACTTTGCGCAGTGATTTTCCTGCACGTATTCGTTCATACGGGTGAGCGCTTCCTTTGCATCCGCTACAATGGGGATGTCCACCTGAATATTTTTGGAGATGGAGGCGGTATCAACGTCGATATGTACGATCTGCGCGTGCGGTGCAAACTCATGTACTCTTCCGGTAATCCGGTCATTGAAGCGGGTTCCGATGGAGAACAGAAGATCGCAGTTGCTGACGGCATTGTTGGCTGCGTAGGAGCCGTGCATGCCGATGTTGCCGATGTACAGAGGATGCAGGGTGGAGACGGCTCCCCGTCCCATGATGGTAGTGACTACCGGAATGCCGGTCTTTTCCACCACCTGGGTAAATTCCGCGTTGGCCCGGGCGATATTGACGCCGCCTCCGGCCAGGAAAAGCGGTTTTTTCGCCTTCTGGAGAAGCTTGATCGCTTTCTTGAGCTGTCCCATGTGGATGCTGGTGTAGGGCTTGTAGCCGCGGATATTGACCGTCTTCGGATATTCCGCGGACCCCATCTCCGCCATGACGTCTTTCGGCAGGTCCACAAGAACAGGCCCCGGTCTTCCGGTGCGTGCAATATAGAACGCGTCTTTGATAATCCGTCCAAGATCCGCGCGGTTGCGGACGGTGACGCTGTATTTGGTAATGTTTCTGGTGATGCCTACGATATCCACTTCCTGAAACGCGTCGTTGCCGATCAGATTCTTCGCCACCTGTCCGGTAAAGCATACCAGCGGGACGCTGTCGTAGTTGGCCGTGGCAAGTCCGGTGACCAGATTGGTGGCGCCGGGTCCGCTCGTCACGAGACAGACGCCGACTTTGCCGGTCGTTCTGGCGTAGGCGTCCGCTTCGTGCGACAGCGCCTGCTCATGCCTGGGCAGCACGACGGCGATCTGGTCCTGCCGGTACAGCTCATCGCTGATGTCAATGGTACAGGCGCCGGGATAGCCGAAGACGACTTCCACGCCTTCTTCTTTTAAAGCGTTGACCAGTAATCTGTTTCCTGAAATCTGTTTCATCTTTGTAAACCTCCTGTTATAAACCTCCTGATTGAAGTTGTTTGAAGCCGTATGCATAAAAAACGCCCCAAGCTCTAAAGCTCAGGGCGAATGGGTCCGCGGTACCACCTGATTTCAGAAAGAATCTTTCTGCACTCATCCGATACAGGTTCTGCCTATATCGTCTCCCTGTAACGCGGGAACGCGTCGAAGCCTACTTGGCAGTCTGCTCTCTGCCGTTGGGTCCGCTGCTCGAAGGCTACTTCCACAATACCGTCACGAAGATTTTCACCATCCATCTTCTCTCTGGGCATCGGAATACTGTGTACTCCTCCTTGTCACTGCATTTGCCGTTTGTTAAAAGTGATATTGCTATCATTATAGTGGCAGAGGGCGTGGTCTGTCAATCAGTTTTTCGCCGGTTTGCAGTGTTTCCTCCTTCATAATGGCAAATTTTCACATTTGCGCTGCCCGGACGCCCGGCTCGGGCCGAGAACCGCATGTGTGAATGGCAACTGTCTCAAAAATATTTTTTTGATTGTGTTGTCCGGATGTTCGGAGCAGCGGTCCCCCTCTGGATTTTTTTCCCGATTTCTGGTATAGTATAAAAATGATGATACAGGTATATGCGGTGGACGCCGCAGGGCAGAATTTTATGGATGAGCGGTGGAGCCGCTATCTGTCGGCCGGGCGCAGGGAGGCAGCGGCCGGAATCAGGCAGGAGCGGCACAGACAGCTCTTTCTCGGAGCGGAGGCGCTTTTGAACCGGAGTCTGGAGGCGGTGGGAGCGCCGGTGAAGCTTCCGGCGGCGTATACGAGAAACCGGCATGGAAAGCCTTATCTGACGGCGGCGGAAGGGCTGTATGTGAACTGGTCTCATTCGGGGACCCGCGCCGTCTGTGCGCTTTCGGACAGGGAAGTGGGAATTGATCTGCAGGACACCTGCAGAGAGCCGGGAGAGGCGCTGATCCGCAGAGTGCTGCAGCCGGAGGAGCGGGATTTCTATGAACGGACGCCGACAGACCGGCGAAAGAAGCTTTTTTACGAATACTGGACGGTCAAGGAAAGCGTTCTGAAAGCATTCGGGACAGGATTTTGCACTTCTCTGGAACGGTTTTATGTACGGATGGACCGAATGTATCCGGAAGTGATTTCGTCAGGTGCACTGCCTTCGTATACGTGCAGGCTTCTGGACGCGGGGGAAGACTACGCGGCTGCGGTCTGCGTAGAAGGCGTGCATCCCGGGATGGACGCGCAGATTCCCGTGAAATATTTGTGAGGAGGCAGAGGATATGACAGATGCAGTGAATACGCTGAAACAATGGGTGGACGAGAGCGATAATATTGTCTTTTTCGGAGGTGCGGGCGTCTCTACGGAGAGCGGCATTCCGGATTTTCGGAGTGTGGACGGACTGTATCACCAGCAGTACGACTATCCGCCGGAGACGATTTTAAGCCATACCTTTTACCGGAGGATGACGGAAGAGTTCTACCGTTTTTACAGGGCCAAGATGCTCGCGCTCTCGGCACAGCCGAACGCGGCCCACAAAAAGCTCGCTCAGTGGGAACAGGAAGGGAAGCTCAGGGCGGTTGTGACGCAGAACATCGACGGGCTTCATCAGGCGGCCGGGAGTAAAAAAGTCTACGAGCTCCACGGCTCCGTGCACAGGAACTACTGCGAGAAATGCGGGGCGTTTTACGACGCGGAATATATCCTGCATTCCACCGGCGTGCCGGTCTGTGAGAAATGCGGCGGGCGCATCAAGCCTGATGTGGTGCTGTACGAGGAGGGACTCGATACGGCGACGATGCAGGGCGCAGTGCGGGCGATCAGCCATGCGGATGTGCTGATCATCGGCGGAACCTCCCTCACGGTCTATCCGGCGGCCGGACTGATTGATTATTATAACGGCAGTAAGCTGGTGCTGATCAATCGTTCGGTCACGCCCATGGATTCGCGGGCGGACCTCCTCGTACAGGGGAGCATCGGCGAGATTTTCAGCAGATTATAGGGCGGAAGAGGTATGGAAACGGAGGCGTCTATGGAATATCAGGTAGGAGATATTGTGAAACTGAAAAAACCGCATCCGTGCGGGAGTCAGGAATGGGAAATACTGCGTGTGGGAGCGGATTTCCGCCTGAAGTGCGAAGGCTGCGGCCGTCAGGTCATGGTAGCGAGAAAGCTGGTCGAAAAAAACACCCGAGGACTGCGAAAAAAAGCTTGAAAATAAAGGGAATTTATGTTATAGTTTTACCCTGTGATATATGACGGCCCTGTAATCAGGGCGATTCCTTGCGCATGGATGAGAACGTGCGCCAGAGACCAGAAGGAGGTAAAGGCATGAACAAATATGAATTAGCACTGATTGTGAATGCAAGAATCGAAGATGATGAGAGAGCGGCAGCCGTAGAGAAAGCAAAAGAGATCATCACACGCTTCGGCGGCGTGGTGACGGAAGTGGAAGACGGCGGCAAGAAGAGACTCGCGTATGAGATCCAGAAGATGAGAGAAGGATTCTACTACTTCATCCAGTTCGACGCACTGGCGACCTGTCCGGCGGAAGTAGAGAAGCGCGTGCGTATTCTGGACAATGTCATCCGCTATCTGTGCGTTCGCAAAGATGCATAATGACGGCATATTAAGAGGTGATTGTTAATGAATAAAGTAGTTTTAATGGGACGTCTGACCAGAGACCCGGAGATCCGTTATTCCAACGGCGAGAATGCGCTCGCAATTGCGAGATTTACACTGGCCGTGGACCGCAGATTCAATCGGAGAGACGATCAGACCGCAGATTTTATTACCTGTAAAGCCTTTGGAAAGCAGGCGGAGTTTGCCGAGCGTTTTCTTCGCCAGGGAATCAAGGTGGCTGCGTGCGGCAGAATCGAGACCGGAAGCTATACCAACCGGGAGGGCCAGAAGGTTTACACGACGGAAGTGATTCTGGACGAGATCGAATTTGCGGAGAGCAAGGCGGCGAGCGACGCGAATCGCGGCAGTATGGGTATGGGGGGCGGATATCAGTCCGCGCCGGCACCGGCTCCGATGCCAGGTCCCATGGACGCGGCAGGAGACGGATTTATGAATATCCCGGATGGGATCGACGAAGAACTGCCTTTCAATTAACAGTCGGATTTGATACAGGAATGTGAGAAGGAGGAATCATCATGGCTTACACCAAAAATGAAAAAAGCGACGCTCCGAAAATGAGAAGAGGCGGACGCAGAAGAAAAAAAGTTTGCGTATTCTGTGGCAAAGAGAACAATGAGATTGATTACAAAGATGTAAATAAATTAAAGAGATACGTTTCCGAGAGAGGAAAGATCCTTCCGAGAAGGATCACCGGAAACTGTGCAAAGCATCAGAGAGCACTCACCGTTGCGATCAAGAGAGCAAGACACGTGGCTCTCATGCCGTACACAGCAGAGTAGGAACAACTTTTTGGGCACCGCTTCGGCGGTGCTCTTTTATGCATACGGATGCGAGTAGGGAAGAAACCATCCCTACTCGATCGCGATACTTCTCACACTCACGCCGGTTCTCAGCCCGATGTGGGCAGATCATCCTGAAAGACCCATTGAGAGGCGCCGGTCCTTAGGCGCGGTTTTTCACGCGCCTTAGTACCGCTGCGTCCTCTCATTAAGCGCAAGCGGGGTCTGGAAGGATGATCTGCCCGCGTCGGGCGTCCGGGCGGCGTAAGTCTGACGGGCAACCATCTTGCGGGAAAACCCGGCGGGATTCTTTTTTCTGCTTGTCCGGGGGTAGAGTTAATGGTATAATCAAAAGGATGTATCATTCCAACTGTTGAGCAGAGGAACCAAACATGAAAAAGAATGTAAAACTGAACGGTCAGCTCCGCATGTATGTACGCTGGCCTCTGTATCTGACCCTGCTTCTGATCGGCATGAATGTATGGATTTATTTCATATCCCGTGACGCGGGCGTGGTTATGGCGGTCTTTGTTCTGGTGTATGCGGCAGCGGCCGGCATCCTGTATGTCAGCAATCAGCCGGTCCTCTATACAGAGCTGGTTTCCTTCGCCACTCATTACGGGCAGATTCAGAAAAATCTTCTGAAGGAGCTGGTACTTCCGTATGCGCTTCTTACGGAAGAGGGCAGGATTATCTGGATGAATCGGCAGTTCATGGAGATTACGGGAAAAGGGCCGGAATACAGCAGGAGCATCAGCACGATTTTTCCGGAACTGAACCGCAGGATACTGCCCGGCAAAGATCAGGATCACACCTCCGTGGAATTCAGTTACGAGATCGGAAGAGCGTCGTGGATGGAAAGAGTGTAGATATCGGGGGTCGCCG
>ERZ779627.176-NODE-176-length-15669-cov-6.284168_pt1 | contig 15669 bp, 14 predicted proteins | sample MGYA00514191_ERZ779627 | MGnify/ENA primary metagenome ERZ779627 (study PRJEB29562, sample SAMEA4376705) | mouse gut metagenome | isolation source: Cecum | study: EMG produced TPA metagenomics assembly of the A DSS colitis mouse model was used to assess the... | reverse complement strand
AAACGGCCCGGTGGTCAAGCGGTTAAGACTCCGCCCTTTCACGGCGGCAACACGGGTTCGAGTCCCGTCCGGGTCACCAACCGTTTCATATGGAGGCATAGCTCAGCCGGTAGAGCGCTCGCCTCACACGCGAGAGGTCACAGATTCGAGTTCTGTTGTCTCCACCAAGAGAAGCCCTGGAGCCGCAAGGTTTCAGGGCTTTTTCTCATTTCAGAGCTGCCGCACCCGCTGTCCATTTATTACAGTGTCCAGGGGCACTCTGGAGGCCGTTCGGGCATGGAACCAACAGCAGATCAATGACTTTTGCAGAACAGGTGATAATATGGATCTGATCATAAAACATTTTAATGAACTGACCGTCAACGAGCTGCACGATATATACAAGCTGCGGGTATCCGTCTTTGTGGTAGAGCAGAATTGCCCCTATCAGGAGGTAGACGACGCAGACAAAGCCGCCTGGCACGTGTGGCTGAAGGATGAGGGCGGCATCCAGGCCTATTTGCGGGTGCTGCCCAAGGGAGCGACCTTTGCGGATGTTTCCATTGGCAGAGTAATTGCTGTCAAACGCCGGTGCGGACTCGGCGGAAAAATCCTTGCGGCCGGGATTCAGACAGCGAAAGAAAAATTCGGCGCGGAGCGCATTGTCATTGAGGCGCAAACCTATGCCCGAAAACTCTATGAAAACGCGGGCTTTGTCCAGACCTCGGAGGAATTTCTGGAGGACGGTATCCCCCATATTCAAATGACGTGGGAAGCGAGTTGTGGAACCGTACGGCGCCAAACCAGATAAATACAATAGCAACGCTTTCCCGATTCCCTGGACCCCCAGGAGCCGCGCCTCGGATGAATTAACCGAAAAAAGCACCCTGTTCCGCCTGACAAAGGCAGACAGGGCGCTTTCTCTGTTCAGCCGCGTGCCAGCTCCTGGTAGCTGTTCCCGAAGCGCTCCATAGCGTCTAAAATCGGCTGCATGGACCTGCCCAGCTCACTGAGCGCGTATTCCACGCGGGGCGGCACCTCCGGATACACCGTGCGGGTAATCAGGCCATCGTCCTCCAGGGAGCGGAGGCTGTCGGTCAGGCTCTTCTGGCTGATCCCCGCCAAATCTTTCCGCAATTCGTTGAACCGCCACGGCCGCGTGAGGAGATTGCGGATAATGAGCAGCTTCCACTTGCTCCCGATCAGCGCGACGGTGGTGGCCACCGGACAGGCGGGCATTTCCTCTTTTGTCAGCATAGGACGGCCTCCCTGTATTACATCTGAAATCTAGTATTATATCCCGATTGTAATGTGGGGAGACCGTTTTGTCAAGGAGGCAGGTCACAAATCCCCTCTCAAGATTTGTGTTGCTGGTTGAAACTCCGGCAATTCCGCGAAAACAAGTTGTCGGGAAACCTGTGACATGTTATAATCAAAAAGACAAATTGGGGGCAACGGAGGAAACTTGAATTTGAAAAGAGAAATTACCCCTCGGTGTGTTGTAATTTCGCTTCTGGGTTTTATTCTTTTGTGGACGGCTGTGACGGATGCGTGGGGATATTCCTCATACTTGTTTCCGGCAGATAATGGAACTTACTTCTATGGGTATATCAGCCGTTTTTTCTGGGTTCTGCCAGCAATTTTTTTGATTGCTAAATATGACAAGTGCCTGTTGCTGCATAGAAAAGAATTATTTTCCCGTCCACGGTTTAACGGTCAACTCATTGCCGTCTTGTCGGCTGTTCTCTTGTACTGCCTTGTATCCACGCTTGTCGCACACAAGAGGTTCTGGATAAACCGAGAGATTCCCTTCTGGCTGACAGCTATGAGATATTTTGTTGTTGGCTGCGTGGAGGAAATCGTCTTTAGAGGATGGGGATATAACGCTCTTGCAAAAACTCTGCCAAACAGAAAAGCAGTGGCAATTTCAACCTTGTTGTTTGTCCTGCTCCACTGGCCTGCGTTCTTTATCAAATCATTCAGGTTTGGTACATTTGACTATGCGGGGATTCTTGTACAGAGCTTCTCAACATCATTGTGGGGGATATTAACCTGTTGGTTACTGAAAAATTCCAGAACTCTATGGAATCCTATTCTCGCACATTTCATTTATGATTTTCTTCTCACAATTCTGATCGGCGGAAACTAACAAATAAATTTCCAGATTTATCGGGCGGTCACAAATTAAGGGTGACCGCCCGCTTTCGGTTTTTTGACGAATACTTTTGAAAAACAGCTGTTAGCAACACAAATTTTGAGCAGAGACGGTTACAAAAAGGTAACCAGGTAAAAGAAAAGTGCGTACTTCACGGCGCCTCAACGGTCTGTTACGATACAGACAACGAAGGGAAACACCCCCAGCGTTCAAACCAAAAATTTATGGAGGTATACACAATGAACAAGAAAGATTTTACCACGGTCGGCCTGGCCCAGGGCGAAATGCACATCTATGATTTCGGCGGCGTGAAGCTCCACGCCTACCAGACCGGCGATCCGCTGGCAGACGAGGTATTTCTGGTGGAAAAGGCAGGAAAGTTCGTGGTCATCGAGTCCCCGTGCTTCACTGCCAGCGTAGCCGCTCTGAATGAGTATCTGGCGGGCCGGGAGGTGGCCGGCGTACTGGTGGCCTACCACGGCGCCGGCGCCGCTTTCCTGCCTGAGGCGCCCAAGTACGCCACCGCCAACGCCGTGGAGTACACCCGTCAGGGGGGCGGCAAGGCCCTGATCGACCAGTTTACCGCCGCCTTTGGCAGCGCCTTTGACAGCTCCATTCACTCCGTCACTCACACTCTCACCGAGGGGGAGACGGTCATCGGCGGTATCCGGTTCGTCATTCACCAGACGGCGGAGGCCTTTGACGTGGAGATCCCCGAGATCAACGCGGTCTACACCCACATGCTGGGCCACGACTGCCACTCCATTGTGGCCGGGGCCGGCCACGCCGACGCCATGATCGCCCAGCTGCGGGGCTATATCCAGGCCGGCTACGACCTGATCCTCACCTCCCACTACACCCCGGAGGACCTGAAGGACGCGGAGACCAAGATTCGCTACCTGGAGGAGCTGAAAACCATCGCCGCCTCCTGCGCCGACGGGACGTCCTTCAAGGCCGCGGTCCGGGAGCGGTATCCGGCCTACGGCGGGGAAAACTATCTGGATATGACCGCCGGATTTTTCTTCCCCTGATCTTGCCCGGGCCCTCCCTCCGGCTGACCCCTGAGGGAGGGCCGCCATAGGAGGAAATGGAATGGACCGCTTGACAGTTATCCGTAATTTAAACGATATGCTGCTGAACAAAATGCCGGAATGCCGGCCTCAGGCGCGGGAATTTTCCCAGGATGCGGCCAGCCAGCGGCGGCTGCTCCGTTCCTTGATGAACATCCGCCCGCCCGGCCCGCTCTCACCGGATTTTCTGGCGGCCCAGGACGCGCTGTTGTCCCAGGAGCGGGAGGAAAAAGGGTTAGTGGACGCTATGGCCCTGCCCGACCTCCCCGCCCACCCCGGAATCGCCCTCTGGCAGGGAGATATCACCCGGCTGAAGGCGGACGCCATCGTCAACGCCGCAAATTCCGCCCTGCTGGGGTGCTTCTGTCCCTGCCACGGCTGTATTGACAACGCCATCCACTCGGCAGCGGGGCTCCAGCTGCGGGACGAGTGCAGCCGCCTCATGGAGGTCCAGGGCTGTCCGGAGCCCACAGGCCGGGCCAAACTGACAAGGGGGTACAACCTCCCCGCCCGGTATGTCCTGCATACCGTCGGCCCCATTGTCCGGGGCAGGGTGACGGCGGAGGACCGGAAGCTGCTGGCCTCCTGTTACCGCTCCTGCCTGGAGCTGGCGGCGGAGCACGCGCTGGAGAGCGTGGCCTTCTGCTGCATTTCCACAGGCGAGTTCCATTTTCCCGGCCGGGAGGCCGCTGAGATTGCGGTGGGGACGGTAACGCGGTTCCTGCAGAGGCCCTCCAGTATAAAAAAGGTGATCTTCAATGTTTTTAAAGATGCAGACAAGCAAATCTACCAGAAACTGCTCGGACCAGCTCCAGGAGCTGAAACGGCGCGTTGACGAGGCCGGCACCGTCCTCATCGGAGCCGGAGCGGGGCTGTCCACCTCGGCGGGCTTTGTCTATGACGGGGAGCGGTTTGACCAAAACTTTGCCGATTTCCGGGACAAATACCACTTTGAGGACATGTATACCGGCGGCTTCTACCCCTACGCCGCCCCGGAGGAGTATTGGGCCTACTGGAGCCGGTATATCTGGATCAACCGCTATCTGGACGCACCCGAACCGGTGTATCAGGATCTGCTGGCGCTGGTGAAGAGCAAGGACTACTTTGTGCTGACTACAAATGTGGACCACTGCTTTCAAAGGGCTGGCTTTGACAAGCGGCGGCTGTTCTACACCCAGGGGGACTACGGCCTGTTCCAGTGCTCGGAGCCCTGCTGCCAGGAGACATGGGACAACGAGGCCGCCGTCCGGCAGATGGTGGAGCGGCAGAGGGATATGCGCATCCCCACTGAGCTGATCCCCCGCTGTCCCCGGTGCGGAGAGCCCCTTACCATGAATCTGCGCTCCGACGATAAGTTTGTTCAGGACGAGGGCTGGTACGCCGCCGCCCGGCGGTATGAGGACTTTGTGCGGCGGAACAAGGGCGGCGCCGTGCTCTACCTGGAGCTGGGCGTGGGCTTCAACACCCCCGGCATTATCAAATATAACTTCTGGCGGCAGACGGCGCAGAATCCCAACGCCTTCTATGCCTGCATCAACACGGGGCAGGCGGCTGTGCCTCCGGAAATCTCCAGACGCAGCCTCTGCCTGAATACTGATATTAAATATGCTTTGAACGCGATAAAAATGTGATCTGCCCCGGTACCAGTCCCTGAAAAAACAGAAAGAATCACCGTCAAAACCACAGGTTTTGACGGTGATTCCTTTCTCTCACGGCCGCAAACCAGAACAGTCATCTCGGTCTGTCCTCTAAAAATTCCGTGTACAGATCACAGGCCCGCTGGTTGAAACAGGACATGACCACAGTGAGGGCGTAATCCGGATGTTCGTCCAGCCAGGACGAGACCGTCTTTAACGCAATGGGGACGGCCTCCTCCAGGGGGTAGCCGTAGACACCGGTAGAAATAGCGGGAAAGGCGATGCTGTGTATGTCGTGGGCCCTGGCCAGATCCAGGCTGTTCCGGTAGCAGCTTGCCAGCGCCGCCGCGTCCTGTGCCGTCCCGGAAAAGACCGGGCCCACCGTGTGGATGACATAGCGGGCTTTCAGGCGGTAACCCCTGGTGATCTTGGCCTGTCCGGTCTCGCAGCCATGGAGGGTGCGGCACTCGGCCAGCAGCTCCGGCCCGGCCGCGCGGTGGATGGCTCCGTCCACACCTCCGCCGCCCAGCAGGCTCCTGTTGGCCGCGTTGACGATGCAGTCCACATCCAGTTTGGTGATGTCACCCTGTTCAATTCGGATCTTTTTCATCGTTATCCTCCTTTTAATGGATCTTTGGTCCTCTCCGGCCCCGGTCAGGCAGATGCGGGGCCGCCTGTCAATCCGGCATGTCCGGACTCATTTGCCGGACCAGCCCGATAAAGTACTCCATATAGGTCGAAAGCCATTTGTTTTTGTGGTAGACGATCTGAGAGTAGTATATCTGAGGCGGGATGTCCACATCCAGCACGGAAATTTTCTGATTCTGCGAATACTCCGCCACAGAATACCGGGGCAGGAAGGAGATGCTCCGCCCATCCTGAAGCAGCTCAATGATCGCCCGTATGTTGTCCACTCCAATGGCGTGATACAGGGCGACATTGTGGCTCGCGGCAATCTCATGGAGCCGCTCATAGCAGCGGCCGCTGGGTTCCGTGACGATAAAGGGCATGGACAGCGCCTCTCCCAGAGGGATAGCCCGCCGCCCGGCCAGGGCGTGCTGATAAGACGCGGTAAAGACCATCTCCTCCTTCCGCCTGTAGCAGCAGCTCAGGGCGGGATCACCTATCAGATCATAAGAGATATATGCCAGGTCGATCTTGTTCTGCTTGAGCAGGAGGAGGATCTCATAGGCCTGCCCCAGCTTGATCTCTACATTGATATTGGGGTACTGCTCACAGAACGCGGGCAGCACCTTCAGCGTTACGCTGAAGAGCAGCGATTCCAGCACGCCGAGCCGCAGTGTGCCGTGGATCTGCTGCGGGTCCTGCCCCAGGGCGGTGACCCGCTGCATCAGCTGGAGTATCTCGATGGCGTGGGGGAGAAATTCCCGCCCCGCCGCGGTCAGATAGCTCTTGCGCCCGATGCGCTCAAAAAGCGGATAGCCCAGCTCCTGTTCCAGCCGCTGGATCTGGGCGGTCACCGTGGACTGGGCGAAGTTCAGCTCTTCCGCGGCCCGGGTAAAATTTTCCAGACTGACCACCTGTAAAAAAGTCTCGATGCTCTGAATATCCATCCTGTTCCCTTTCCAATCGTATTTTTCGATTGTTTTCATTATAATAATCTATTTTACAAATCGGTTTACTGCAATTATACTAAATCAAACGGAAAGTTTCAAGGACTTTCTGATATTTTGTAAAATGGAGGATGGTCATTATGGACAAAATGGAATATCTCAAGGATATGCCCGTCGCGGTGCTGGGCGGCGGCGCTGTGGGCAAGACCTGCGCGGCCGATATGAAGCTGGCGGGCAGGGAGGTGCGCCTCTATGACGCCATGCCTTTCGCCGCCAGCTCCCTGAAGGACGTGGACAAGACCGGCATCCTGCTGGACGGCGTCCAGCGCAACAAATACTGCTTCGAGCGGTCCGGCCGGGCCTTCTTCGACCTGGTAACCAGCGACATCGCCGCCGCCGTGAAGGGCGCGGGCCACATCGTTATCGCCATGGGCTCCTGGGGCCATGAGGCCACCTTCCGGGCGCTGATCCCCCACCTGGAGGACGGCCAGGTGGTCAACGTCTTCGCCGACAACTTCGGCTGCCTGCTTCTCCGCCGCCTGATGCGGGAGATGGGCTGCACCAAGAAGGTCATCGTGGGCGGCTGGTCCTCCGCTCCCTACGGCACCCGGATCGAGTCCATCGGCAAGTTCCAGTTTCCCCATGTCAGCGCCAAGTACCGCGCCATCACCCTGCGGGGGGCCGCCCTGCCCATGAAGGACACCGACGACTTCCTGGAGGCCTCCAAATATCTGCCCTGCATGGACGCCGTGACCCAGGGCGAGGGACCCTCCAGGGCCAATACCATTCTGGACGTGGACTTCGCCAACGTCAACCCCGTCATCCACGTCCCCGCCACCGTGCTGGGCGTATCCACCATGGAGAACTGGGGCGTCATCTTCTGCGGCCACGACAAGACCTCTTACTCCATGTACTCCCATGGCCTTTGCCCCTCCATCTGCGAGGTGCAGTATCAGTTCTACAACGAGGAGATCGCCCTGGCCAGGGCTATCGGCGTGGGCTGCCCCGAGTACAAGTATGAGATGTTCTTCTCCCGCCGCAGCGTGCTGACCCAGGAGTACATGGGGCTGGACGAGAACGGCAACGACAATGTGGTCTTCCCGCTGGATCAGCCCTCCACCGAGGGAAACACCGGCCCCAACACCATCCATCACCGCTACATGACCGAGGATGTGCCCATCGGCTGCAAGATCTACCACGACCTGGGCGTACAGTACGGCGTGCCCACCCCCATCATCGACTCCATGATCGTCCTGGCGGGGGCCATGCACAAGAAGAGCTTCTTTGAGGACAGCCGCTACACCCTGGCCTATCTGGGCATCGACAATATGTCCAGAGAGGACCTGCTGGCCTACCTCAACGACGGCGTGTACAGCCGCTGAGCATCCGGCCGACGGATCGGGGGGTAACGATGGAATTTATTACAGACTACCGCACGGAGCGCTATATTCTGGATACCGGATGGGAAGACTTGCCGGAGAAAGCAAAGACCCATGTGCAGATGTGCGGCATCGACCTGATGACCGCCCTCATTCTGGGCAGCTATGGGAACCAGTTCAAAGCCGGTCAGAAACTGGCCCGGAGCATGGGGCTCACCGGCGGCATCGCCGTGGTCGGCTCAGACACGCGGTATAACCTTCTGGGCGCGGCTATCGCGATGGGACACAGCAGCAACTCCTTCGACATTGACGACGGCTACCGGATGATTTGCGGCCACCCGGGCACCTCCTTTGTGGCCGGGACCCTGGCGGCGGCATGGGAGCGGGACGTCAGTTACCGGGAGTATCTGACAGCCCTTTCTGTCTGCTATGAGGTCACGATCCGCTGGGCCATCGCCATGCAGGACCACTACCGGTATCTGCACAGCACCGGCTGCTACGGCGCCTTCGGCACCGCGGCCGGCGTGGGCCGGCTCCTCGGCCTGGATGAAAAGCAGCTGAACAACGCGCTGTCGGTGGCCGATTTTCACGCTCCCATGACTCCGGTCATGCGTTCGGTGGAGTATCCCTCCATGAACAAGGACGGCGTCCCCTTCGGCGCGCTGGTGGGGACCATGGCCGTTCTGGAGACCCTGAACGGCACGACCGGCAAAACACACATTCTGGAGCTCCCCGAGTACCGGCAGTATCTGGACACCCTGGGGCAGGTCTGCTATGGCACCCAGCTCTATTTCAAGCCCTATACCTGCTGCCGCTGGGCCCACCAGCCCATCAGGGCCTGTCAGGATATGATGAGGGAACACGGCTTTACCCACAGGGACGTGGAGCACGTGAAGGTAAACACCTTCCAGTCGGCGGCGCGGCTGAGCAAGATCCGGCCCCACAGCACGGACGAGGCCCAGTACAACATCGCCTTCCCGGTGGCCAGCGCGCTGGTGCACGGCGACGTGACCTTCGCTCAGGTCCGTGAGGAGGCCCTGGACGACCCAGACGTACTGGACATGATGGACCGGCTGGAGTTCTCCGTTGACCCGGAGATGGACCGGCAGTTCCCGGACCGGCGGCTGGCCTGGATCGAGGTCACGCTGAAAAACGGCGCGCGGCTCCGGTCAAAGGTGTACGATGCCCCCGGAGAACCGGAGGACCCGGAACTGGGTCTGGATTGGATCGTCAGGAAATTCAAGCGGATCACCGGGCCGATGCTCGGCGGAGCAGACCAGGACAGGCTGCTGGAGATGATGACCCAGCAGCTGGATACACCCGTCCGCGCGGTGGTGGAACAGGTCAACGCCGCCCTGCGCCACGATATTTGAGCCTGCTCTTCCATTTTTCAGGTGGACGGATGGAGCCCTCTGTTCCCGATGCAGGGGGCTCCCGTCCAACCTAATTTCCAGGCCCTGGCAAGAACTGATTTGATCAAACAGGGAGGTTCTTAATGAGTATCTTTAAAAAGAGAGAAGACAAAATAGTGGATGTTGACCTGCATGAGCTGGAGGTCGAGTCCGGCAACCGCCTTGAGCACCTGCCGGGCTGGACCCAGAAGCTCGTCGCGGCCACAGCCATCGCCTGGACCGTCTTCCAGGTATATACCGCGCTGATGGGGCTGTACCCGGCCATGATCCAGCGCATGACGACCCTTTCCTTCGGCCTGTTTCTCTGCTTTATCTGTTTTAAGCTGAAGAAAAACGACACCAATAAAGTGCCGTTCTATGACTGGGTGCTGGCGATCGCCTCGGTGGCCATCGACGTATACATCATCGCCACATTCGACACGCTGACCAAGCGCGGCGGCAACCCTACCCAGATGGACATTGTCTTCGGCATCATCTTGATCCTGCTGGTGCTGGAGGCCACCCGGCGCGCGGTGGGCAAGCCGCTGGTGATCGTGGCGGTGATATTCCTGCTCTACGCGTATTTCGGCCCCTATCTGCCCGGCGCTATCTCTCACCGCGGCTACAGCATCAACCGCATCGCCTCTCAGATGTTCCTGACGGCGGAGGGCATTTTCGGCACGCCCATGTCCGTTAAGACCACCTTCGTTTACAGCTATGTGGTATACGGCTGTTTCCTGGAGCTCACCGGGGCCGCAACTCTGGTTATCAATCTGGCCTTCGCCCTGACCGGCAAGTTTGCCGGCGGCCCGGCCAAAACGGCGGTGGTCGCCTCCGGCCTGCTGGGCACCATCTCCGGCTCCGGCCTGGCCAATGTGGTCACCACCGGCACCTTTACCATCCCTCTGATGAAAACCTGCGGCTACGACCCCACCTTCGCCGGCGGCGTAGAGGCGTCCTCCTCCTCCGCGGGACAGATCATGCCGCCGGTCATGGGAGCGGCCGCCTTTATTATGGCGGAGACCACCGGCATCCCCTACCTGCAGATCTGTATCGCGGCCGCCATCCCGGCTGTTCTGTACTACATGTGCGTCATGCTCTCCGTGGATTTTGAGGCACGCCGCTGCCACTTGAAGACCGTGGCCCGGGAAGACGTCCCGCCCCTGCTCCCCACTCTGAAGCGGTGCTATCCCCTTCTGCTGCCCATCGCCACGCTGATCGTGATGCTGTGCATCGGCTTCACCCCTTTGAAGGCCTCCATGTACGCCACGGCGGCCATGATCCTGACCTCCTTCCTGAGCAGGGAGACCCGGCTCAACGGCAAGCGGACCTTTGAGGCGCTGACCAAGTCCGCCTACAACTCCATTACCGTCTGCGTGGCCTGCGCCGTGTGCGGCATCGTCACCGGCGTCATCACCCTGACCGGCCTCGGCCTGAAGCTCTCCGACCTGATTCTGACGGCCTCCGGCGGCAATCTGTTCCTCACCCTCCTGCTGACCATGATCGCCTCCATCATCCTGGGCATGGGCCTGCCCACCACGGCGAAGTATATCGTCCTGTCCGCCATCGCGGCCCCCGCCCTGGTCAAGCTGGGCGTGCCCCTGGTGGGAGCGCATCTGTTCATCCTGTACTTCGGCGTGATCGCCGAGGTCACCCCTCCCGTGGCCCTCACCTCCTATGCGGCGGCCGCGGTGGCGAAAGCTCCAGGGGTCAAGACGGCGCTCCAGGGCCTGAAGATCTCCATCGGCGCTTTCTTCATCCCCTTCATGTTCTGCTACTATCCGTCTCTGCTGTTTGTGGACGTCACCCCCGCGGGGCTGATCGCCGGCTTCTACAGCGCGTTTATCGGCATGATCTGCCTGTGCGGCTGTTCCATCGGCTATTTCTTCGGCCCGCTGAAAACCTGGAAGCGGATCTTCATGTTCCTTGGCGTGGCCCTGCTGATGCACCCCAGCACAGTAACCGACATTCTGGGCTCGGTGGTGGTCGCGGCCATGTTCCTGATCCAGAGGTACTCCGCCAAAAACGGCCCCAGTACTGCTTCAACCGGGGCGTGAACCGGTTGTTCAGAAATATACAACTTATTTAAGGAGGAATCGTAATGAAAAGGATCCTTTCCCTCGCGCTCGCGGCCGCCATGGCGCTGTCTCTGACCGCCTGCGGAAACGGCGGCAGTCCGGGCGGCACGTCCGGAGCCGGGAACAACTCCGGTGCGACCCCGCCCAGTTCCGGCAAGGACACCTACCTGTCGCTGGGCACCGGCGGCGTGACCGGCACCTACTACCCTCTGGGCGGCGCCTTCGCCAACATGATCACCAACAACATCAGCGGCTATACCTGCACCGCCGAGTCCACCGGCGGCGCGGTGGAGAATGCCTGGATGCTGGCCCGCGGCGAGATCGATATCGGCTTTGTGGACGCCTCCTCCGCGTACCAGGCCCAGAAGTCCGAGGGCGATTTCTCCGACGGCAAGGCCTCCGGCATCAAAGCCATCGTATCCATCTACAACGAGCTGGTCCAGCTGGTGTCCTGCGATCCCAACATCACCTCCATCGCCGACCTCAAGGGCAAGAAGGTGGCGGTGGGCTCCGCCGGCTCCGGCACCGAGGTAATGGCCCGCCAGCTGCTGGCCCTCTACGATATGAGCTATGACGATATCGAGGAGGATTTCCTGGGCTTTGGCGACGCCTCCACCGGCCTGAAAGACAAAACTCTAGACGCCGCCATCATCTGGGCCGGCGCGCCGACTTCCGGCCTGCTGGAGCTGGGCGCGCAGAACGATTTCTATATGATCGACATCCCCAGCGACAAGATCGCCAAGCTGAAGGAGAGCCAACCCTTCTGCGTCGAGGTGACCATCGACAGCAATATGTACTCCGGCATGAAGAACACCGCCACCACCATCGGCGTTCCGGCCACCCTGTGCGTCCGCGAGGACCTGGACGAGGATCTGGTCTATGATTTCCTGACCTACTGCTTCGATCACCTGGACCAGGTTGCGGACGCCCACGCCCAGGGTGCGAACCTGTCCCTGGAGACGGCTCTGCTCGGCCTTGAGAACACCCAGCTGCATCCCGGCGCTGAGAAGTTCTACAAAGAGAAAGGGATCCTGTAAGGGAGAAAGGGCGGGCGGAGGATATCCGCCCGCCCGGTTTCTTAACCACACCCGAACTGTTATTGAGAAAGGCGGGCGGCAGAATGGACGCGGTCGATCTGAATTTCAAGGTGACCCTCTCTGACTTCAGGGAGGCCAGCTACTATGGGCTCTTTTTACGCAGGCGGAACACCTTCCGGGCGGCGGCCGCGGTGCTGCTGGCCTGCTTTGTGTGCGCGGTGCTCTGGTTCCACCGGCTGCTCCCGGCACAGCCGGTCGTGCTGTTTATCGGGTGCGCCTATCTGATTTGGGTGCTGTTTCTGCTGGGCGGCACAGAGCGCCAGATCCTGCGGTACGCCAAATCGCCTGATACGCTGATCGGCGCGGAATACCGGGCCCGCTTTGACGGCGGTTCGTTCTCCATAGAGATCCCCGGGCGCGGCTTCCACGTCTCCGGCGGCGTTTCCCAGCTGACCTGCGCCTTTGAGCTTTCGCGGTGCTTTCTGCTCTACGCCACCCGGCAGCAGCTGTTCATCGTACCCATCCGTCAGATGTCCCAGGCGGAGATCATGGCGCTGCGCCAGATCCTTCGCGAGGGACTGAACGACCGCTTTTCCACCCCCTTTGGCAGAAGAAAACGCTGATCTTGAAAAAGGAGAAGGTATTATGAGCTTGAAATTTTTGTATCTGGACGAACCCGATATGATAAAGGCCGGCGTGCTTGACATGAAAAAGTGCGTGCGATCCATCGACGACATGTTCTGCACCATGGGCAGCGGCGACTATCTGATGGGCAGCCCCAGCGAAAACCACCACGGCATGATGCTGTGGTTCCCGGAGTCCCCCCGGGCCGGCAGGATGCCCGTGGCCGGTCCGGACCGCAGGTTTATGGCCATGCCCGCCTATCTGGGCGGACGGTTCTATGTGTGCGGCAATAAGTGGTACGGTTCCAACGTTAAAAATACAGAGAAGGGCCTGCCCAGAAGCATCCTGACCGTCATGCTCAACGATGTGGACACCGGCGCTCCCCTGGCGCTGATGAGCGCGAACCTGCTCAGCTCCATGCGCACCGGGGCTGTGCCCGGTGTGGCCACCAAATACCTTCAGGCAAGCGGAGCCTCTGAGATCGGCATCATTGGCGCGGGGGTCATCAGCCGCCCCTGTCTGCTGGGGATCGCCGAGACCATCGCCGCCAAAGGGCGGGTCAAGGTCTACGATCTGAACCCCCAAAAGGCGGAGGCTTTCTGCCGGGAGATGGGTGAGCGCACCGGTCTGGAACTGGTCCCGGCCCCCTCTTTGGAGGAGGCCGTGCGGGGCAGCGACGTGGTCAGCGTCGCCGTATCCGGAATCGCTCCCGTCAACATTCAGGACGAGTGGCTGAAACCCGGGGCCATCGTCCTGGCCACCGGCACGGCAAACTTCTCCGACGAGGCGTACCGCAAATACCGCGTCGTCTTTGACAACTGGAAGATGCACAAGGACTGGCTGGACGAGCTGCGGGACGACCCGGAGCGCCTGCTGAGCGTAAACGCGGGGCACCCCTCGGCAAAATTCCTGCTCAAAGTGGCCGCGGGCGAGGTGGACCCGGCCAATATGGTGAGCCTGGGCGATATTATTGCCGATCCGTCCATGGGGCGGCAGAGTGATAAGGACATATTCCTGTTCCTCACGGCGGGCATGGGCACCGAGGACGTCGCCTGGGGCTATGACGTTTACCAGGAGGCGCTGCGCCTCGGCCTGGGCAAGGAGCTGGCGCTGTGGGAGAAGCCCTATTGGGCATGATCCCGGCCCCCGCGGGAAAAACCTTTCTCCAGCCGGCCGCCCTCCAGACAGTCCTGAACATAAGCGTCTCCCTCCTGAGGAACAGCCCGGTGACCTTGACGGCCACCGGGCTGTTTTTCTCATTCGCCCCGGCGCTTCACCGCCGCGGCCACAAACTCCCGAAACAGGGGATGCGCCCGGTTGGGCCGGGATTTCAGCTCCGGGTGGAACTGCACCCCCACGAACCAGGGGTGGCCGGACAGCTCCACCATCTCCACCAGCGTCCCGTCGGGGGACAGACCGGTCAGGACAAGGCCGGCGGAGGTCAGAACCTCCCGGAACCCGTTGTTGAACTCGTAGCGGTGGCGGTGGCGCTCGGCGATCTCGTCTGTCCCGTAGGCCGCGAAGGCCCTGCTGTCCCGGCCGGTGAGCCGGCAGGGACACGAACCCAGCCGCATGGTGCCCCCCTTGTCCACCACCCCCCGCTGGCCCGCCATCAGGTCGATGACCGGGTGGGCGGTGGTCCTGGAGAACTCGCTGGAGTGGGCGTCCTCCATCCCGCAGACATGGCGGGCGAACTCCACCACCGCCATCTGCATCCCCAGGCAGATGCCGAAGAAGGGCACCCCCTTCTCCCTGGCGTACCGGACGGCGGATATTTTGCCCTCAATGCCCCGGTCGCCGAAGCCGCCGGGGACCAGGACGCCGTCCGCCCCGGCCAGAAGGTTGGCGGCGTTTTCGTCGGTGACCGTCTCGCTGTCCACCCAGCGGATGTTCACCTTCACCTGGTTCTCGATCCCGGCGTGGGTGAGGGCCTCGGCCACCGACAGGTAGGCGTCGTGGAGGGCCACATACTTGCCCACCAGGGCGACGGTCACCTCCCCCCTGGGGTTTTTGGCCCGGTGGACCATGGTGGCCCACTCGGTGAGGTCGGGCATGTGGCAGATCAGCCCCAGACGGCGGACCACCGCGTCGGCCAGCCCCTCCCGCTCCAGCATGAGGGGGACCTCATAGAGCAGGTCCGCCGTCAGGTTGGGGATGGCGTTCTCCCGGGGGATGTTGCAGAACAGGGCGATCTTGTCCAGGATGTCCCCGGGGACGGGGGCGTCGCTGCGGCAGACGATGACGTCGGGCTGGATGCCCAGGGAGAGCAGCTCCTTGGCCGAGTGCTGGGTGGGCTTGGATTTCAGCTCCCCGGTGCCGGGGATGGAGACAATGAGGGAGACGTGAATGAACATCACGTTGTTCCGCCCCCGCTCCGCCGCCACCTGGCGGATAGCCTCCAGGAAGGGCTGGGACTCGATGTCCCCCACCGTGCCGCCGATCTCCACAATGGCCGCGTCGGTGTCAGGGGTGTCCAGAGTGTAGATATTGCGCTTGATCTCGTCGGTGATGTGGGGGATGATCTGCACCGTGCCCCCCAGATAGTCCCCCCGGCGCTCCCGGTTGAGCACGTTCCAGTACACCCGCCCAGATGAGACAGAGGAGTTCACCGTGAGGTTCTCGTCGATGAATCGCTCGTAGTGGCCCAGGTCCAGGTCGGTCTCCGCTCCGTCGTCGGTGACGAAGACCTCCCCATGCTGGTAGGGGGACATGGTGCCTGGGTCCACGTTGAGGTAGGGGTCCAGC
>ERZ779627.174-NODE-174-length-16105-cov-5.268598_pt1 | contig 16105 bp, 13 predicted proteins | sample MGYA00514191_ERZ779627 | MGnify/ENA primary metagenome ERZ779627 (study PRJEB29562, sample SAMEA4376705) | mouse gut metagenome | isolation source: Cecum | study: EMG produced TPA metagenomics assembly of the A DSS colitis mouse model was used to assess the... | reverse complement strand
CAGATTGTCCTCGTCCATATACGGCTCCATGGCCTCATAGTTTCCTTCCTGATATGCCGTCAGAAAATCGCTGATTATCTGATCATCCGTACTCTTATCCTTCTCCGTAAGCCCCAACTGCTCCCTGGTAAGTTCCATCTGCTCCGCACATCCTCCCAGAAGCAGGGCCGGAAGCACGCAGACCGCGACCGCATAGTTCCACCTTTTCATTGCTTACACTCCTCTTCTTATTGATTATTTATCCTGAATCTCCGCATGAAATTCCTGCAGAGATTTCACCGGCAGTTTTCCGTCACGTTTCGCGGAGCGGATTCCCTCCACCGTCGCCTTCGCCATGGCCATCGTGGTCATGTACGGGATCTTGTTCTTCACCGCCGCCTTGCGGATGTAGCTGTCATCCACGGCGCCTTTCTTGCCGATCGGCGTGTTGACGATGAGCTGGATTCTGCCGTTGGTGATCTTGTCCAGAATATTCGGCCGTCCCTCGTTGATCTTCCACACCTTCAGAGCCGGTATCCCCGCCGCCTCGATCATGTCGCAGGTCCTGCCGGTCGCCATGATCGAGAAGCCACACTCATAGAAGCCTTTCGCCACTTCCACCAGTTCCGGCTTGTCCCGGTCGTTGACCGAGATCAGCACGCAGCCTTCCGTGGGAATCTGGTTCTTGGTAGCCTCCTCCGCTTTATAAAAGGCGTCTCCGAAGTCCGCGGACAGTCCCAGCACCTCTCCGGTGGAACGCATCTCCGGTCCGAGGATCGGGTCCACCTCCGGGAACATGTTGAACGGGAACACCGCTTCTTTCACGCCGTAATGAGCAAATCTCTTCTCTTTGAGCGCCGGCACCGGGCTTGTATGTTTTGTAAAGGGCATGGTGATGATATCCGTGGCGATCTGCACCATATTGATGCCGCACACCTTGGACACCAGCGGCACCGTGCGGGACGCCCGCGGATTTGCCTCGATCACAAATACCTTCCCGTCCTCGATCGCGTACTGCATGTTCATTAGGCCCACCACATGCATCTCGCTGGCGATCTTTCTCGTGTAATCCTTGATCGTCTCCACCTGCTCCTCCGTCAGGCCTCTGGGCGGGATGATACACGCCGAATCGCCGGAATGGATGCCCGCCAGTTCGATATGCTCCATGACCGACGGAACAAACACATGTTCTCCGTCGCTGATGGCGTCCGCCTCGCACTCCGTCGCGTGGTGCAGGAACCGGTCGATGAGAATCGGGCGGTCCGGCGTCACGCCTACGGCCTGCTGCATATAGAAGGTCAGCGCCTCGTCGTCGTAGACCACTTCCATGCCCCGTCCGCCCAGCACGTAGGACGGGCGCACCATCACCGGATAGCCGATCCGGTGAGCGGTCTCGAGCGCTTCCTCCACATCGACCGCCATGCCCGCTTCCGGCATGGGAATCTGCAGACGCTCCATCATCTCCCGGAACAGGTCTCGGTCCTCCGCCAGATCAATCGTCTCCGGCGTGGTACCAAGAATGTTGACTCCGTATTTCTTCAGGTCGGCCGCCAGATTCAGCGGCGTCTGTCCGCCGAACTGGGCGATCACGCCCACCGGCTGCTCTTTCTCATAGATCGCCAGCACGTCCTCCAGCGTCAGCGGCTCAAAATACAGCTTGTCCGACGTATCGTAGTCCGTAGAGACGGTCTCCGGGTTGCAGTTGACAATGATCGTGGAGAAGCCCAGCTTCCGCAGCGCCTTCGCCGCATGGACGCAGCAGTAGTCAAATTCGATGCCCTGTCCGATTCGGTTTGGTCCGCCGCCGAGAATCATGACCTTGGGCCGGTCCGTATCCACCGGACTCTCATCTTTCATATGATAACTGGAATAATAGTAAGCGCTGTCCTCGGTGCCGCTCACATGAACGCCCTCCCAGGCCTCCACGATTCCGTTCGCCGTCCGCTCATTCCGAACAGCCTCCTCGGACACGCCGAGAATCTCGCTCAAATATTTATCGGAAAAGCCGTCAAGCTTTGCCTGCCGCAGGTCTTCCGCAGACGGAACTTTGCCTGTATATTTTTTAACAAGCGCCTCTTCTTCCTCCACCAGCTCTTTCATCTGCTGGATGAACCACGCCTTCACCTTCGTCAGATTGTAGATCTCCTCCACGGAAGCGCCCTTGCGCAGCGCCTCATACATGATGAAATGACGCTCGCTGCAGGGAGTCATCAGCATGGTCAGCAGTTCCTTCTTGCTCTTCCGGCCCAGATCGCCCACATGCCCCAGTCCGTAGCGGTTCTTTTCCAGAGAGCGGATGGCCTTCTGAAACGCCTCTTTGTACGTCTTGCCGATGCTCATGACCTCGCCCACGGCGCGCATCTGGGTGCCCAGCTTGTCCTCCACGCCTTTGAATTTCTCAAACGCCCATCTGGCAAATTTGATCACCACGTAATCGCCGTCCGGCACATATTTGTCCAGCGTGCCGTATTTGCCGCAGGGAATCTCGTCCAGCGTCAGGCCGCTGGCCAGCTTCGCGGACACCAGAGCGATCGGGAAGCCCGTCGCCTTGCTTGCCAGCGCGGAGGAACGGGACGTTCTCGGATTGATCTCGATGACCACCACCCGCCCGGACACCGGGTCATGCGCGAACTGCACGTTGGTGCCGCCGATGACCTGAATCGCATCCACGATCTTGTAAGCCTGCTCCTGCAGCTTCTTCTGCACCTCTTCCGAAATCGTCAGCATCGGCGCCGAACAGAAGGAATCGCCCGTATGCACACCCACCGGATCGATGTTTTCGATAAAGCAGACGGTGATCATATTGCCTTTGGCATCCCGGACCACCTCCAGCTCCAGCTCCTCCCAGCCGAGAATGGACTCTTCCACCAGCACCTGTCCCACCAGACTGGCCTGCAGGCCTCTGGCGCAGACGGTCTTTAACTCTTCCTTATTATATACCAGTCCGCCGCCGGCGCCGCCCATCGTGTAGGCCGGGCGCAGCACCACCGGATAACCGAGACGGTCGGCGATGGAAAGCGCTTCCTCCACCGAATAGGCCACGTCGCTTCTGGCCATCTCCACCCCGAGTGCATTCATGGTATTTTTAAATTCGATCCGATCCTCGCCCCGTTCGATGGCATCCACCTGTACGCCGATCACCTTGACTCCATATTTGTCCAGCACCCCCGCGTTCTGCAGTTCCGAACATAAGTTCAGCCCGGACTGTCCGCCCAGATTCGGCAGCAGCGCGTCCGGACGCTCTTTGGCAATGATCTGCTCCAGCCTTTCTACATTTAACGGTTCAATATATGTGATATCCGCCGTATCCGGGTCCGTCATGATCGTCGCCGGATTGGAGTTCACCAGCACGATCTCGTATCCCAGACTTTTCAGCGCCTTGCACGCCTGCGTACCGGAATAGTCAAATTCGCACGCCTGCCCGATGATGATGGGACCGGAACCGATGATCAGTACTTTGTGAATGTCTTCTCTCTTCATAAATGCACCCATTTATCCTTTCTTTGGCTTTGCTTTTCATTTTCCATCTTAAATCGTGTCTATTCTAGCACAATTCCGCGGTGAGAACAAGCACCCGGCCTGATATTTTCGTGCAAAACGCTTTGGGCGCTGCTCTTACAAAAAGGGATAAAGTCTTTGCCGCATCAGGAAAGACTTTATCCCTTGACCACCGGATAGTTTCCGCCGTTTTCACCATATTTCTGATCAGGAAACCTTCACAATCCGGATCTCGTCCGCGTGGAAGATATCCTGTTCAAAACTTCCTTTCATTTCCACTGAAACTCCTTTCGCCAGATCGGAAAAACCGGCGTCCGTATCCTCATGACTCTCCCCATTCCCGTGAACGGTCCGCAGATAAAAATACGTGTTTTCATCAAAGACAACTTCGACCAGATCCGAATCCGGAATGTCCGCATTGCCGGAGGGACTGCTGCTGATTATACCTCCGTCCTCATCCAGCATCACCTGCTCTTCCGCGATGTAGAATGAATCTTCTCCCATCTTCCACACCGTGCCCGAAAAATCCGCATCGACGGCCGCCGCAACCTCCGGTTCCAGGACGTGCCATCTCCCCTCCTGCGCTTCCGGCGTTTCCTCCGGAGCTGCCGCGCCGTTACCGGCAGAATCTGCAGGCTCCTGCTGCGCTTCCTCTGCGGGTGAGGACTCGTCCGTTTTCACGGATTCCGAATCCGCAGGCCTGGAACCGCAGCCCGCCGCCATGGTTCCAAGAACGCAGACCGTACAAAAAAGCGCCGTTACTTTCTTCCAGTTGAATTTCATGATAGATTCCTCCTTAGACTTTCTTTTCTGAAATAACGGATTCATCATATCATGGGAATCTCTAAGTTCTCTCTAAACGAAGGGAAATTGCGGAAAGAGCGCAATGCCTGCCTGTTCTTCTGTAAACACTCTCACCCTTCCAACTCCAGCCACTCCCCAATCACCACCGCTTTTGAATCCTCCCCATGCCCGATCTCCTGCGTCTTCGCCACCGGCAGCCCCGGCCCCGCAAAATGCCGGACGAGTTCGCAGACCGCTGCCGCGCCCTCTTCCTTCTCCATCATGGAAAACGTTCCCAGCAGGATTCCCGCTGCCTGTTCAAACGCGCCCAGTTGTTTTAACTGACTCAGGTAGGTAATCAACTGCTCCCGCCTGCCGCCCAGCGCCTCCAGAATGAGAATCTTTCCCCGAAGGTCCGGCCAGTACGCCGTCCCTGCCAGCTTTAAAAGACAGCGGATATTTCCGCCCGCCGTCACTCCCTGCATGGAATTTTTCTGTATAAATTCACAGGAAAACCGGGTCAGTTCTTCTGATTCCTGAAACAGGTACTTCCTGAAATTCTCCTGCTGAACCGCTCCATACGCTCCCGCCAGATTCTTTACCTGATACAGCACCGACGCGTTCCCCGACTTTCGGCCGATCGCATTGATCACCGTCGTCAAATCGCTGTAACCCCAGAAACGCCTGCCGGAGCCGGCGATCACCTCGTAATCCAGATACGGCAGAATCTCATTGGCGGTATCACCGCCGGAGATATCAAAGATTTCCCGGATGCCGTCCTCCCGATAGAATTTCATCAGCTCTTCCGCCCGCTCCCTGCCGTCCGGTCTGTCCTCCTTACCGTCCGCATAAATCCGGCTGCTGAAGACCGGGACCACATCCATCCCGCGCAGCGCCTGCTCCAGTCTCTGAATTTTCTCCCGCTCGCTCTGCGGCCGCCGGTTGGAGCAGCAGACAATGGCCGCCTTTTCTCCCTTTTTCATCTCTTCTTTCCTCTCTTGGGAAAAAAACTATTTTTTCTTCTTCTTTTTCTTCGGCTCCGGCAGCGCTTTGACGGTCTCTTTGACCAGCCGCGTCATCAGTTCCCGGTCGTCCAGTTCTTCCACAAGAAAATACGGTTTCGCGCCTTCATAGGGAGGCATTTCCTGCAAATTGGGACAAACCTTTCGTCCCTCCTCCGTAATCTTGAGAAACAACTGGTCGTCGCAGATCAGCGCAAAAATTTTCCCGTCGCAGTATACGCCGTATTCGCCGAACATTTTCCGGCAGGTGATCTCCCCCGCATCCTTCATCTGCTCCGCCGCATAAGTTACAAATTCTTCTCTCGATGCCATATGACTCTTCTCCTTCGATTTTTGCGTTCGTTTTTTTGACGGCTGCCCTCCCCCGTCTTAATATTCCTTCGCAACCGTCTCAACCTCATACATTTCCTTAAACAGGTCCAGATCTTTCTGACCGCAGATCAGCATGACTTCCTCGAACTTTCCGGTATGTATATTTTTGAAACCCGCGACCTGCTCGCCCGTGCAGATGCTGCACCTGAGTACCGGGCGCAGATTTTCTCTGTCGTATGTTTTCTTTTTTATTGTTTTCCTGCCAAACATAAAGACCGCCTTCCTTTGAACTCATCCGCTCTGCTGCGGTTGTTTCTTTCGACTGCGTTTCTATCATATCATATTCAGAATTTTCTCTCAACTGAAAAAGGCGCAAAGCCTCTGCGCGTTCCCCAAAGACTTTACCCCTTGATTTCCAGGTTCTTTCTTGATGTTCAGGTCCTTTCATCCGTTTTTTATCCGGCTCTCTCCTTCTACTCGTACCGGAGCGCCTCGATCGGATTCATCTTCGCCGCCTTGTTGGCCGGATAGTACCCGAAGAAGACGCCGATCAGTACCGAAAAGCTGACCGAGAGCACGATCCCCGGCACGGAAGGACTGACCGCATATCCCATAAGATTCGTGGCCGCCGCTGCGATACCGATTCCCAGCAGGATGCCGATCACACCGCCGACCATGCAGATTACAATCGCTTCCATAATAAACTGGAGCCGTATGGAGCCGTTGGTCGCACCCAGCGCTTTGCGCGTACCGATTTCTCTGGTGCGCTCCGTGATGGATACCAGCATGATGTTCATCACTCCGATTCCGCCCACCAGCAGGGAGATTCCGGCGATGGCAGCGATCGCCAGCGATACGGTCGACAGCATCTCCGTCATGTTTTCGATCACCGACTCCATACTCATCGTACGGATCTCGAAGCTTTCATTGCTGCCGTACCAGCGGCGGTTCATGTAATCCTCCGCCTCTTCGCCGAAATCGGTTGCGCTCACATCGGAGGCGGTCAGAATGGTAAGCTGGCTGTACCCCGACGTGTTGTGCGTCTGGATCGCGGAAGTCTGAAGCGGCAGATAGAGCGTCGTCTCCGTATCCTCGTCCGAACTGCTGGAAAAGCCCATGTCGGACGTTTCATATTCATAGATTCCCACGATCGTATAACGGTAATACCGGTTGTCAAACAGCACATCCAGCGTCTTCCCGACGGCATTCCCGCTGTCTCCGCCGAACATCTGCTCCACCAGCAGATCGGACGCCAGCGCCACCTTTCTGGACTCCCGCTGATCCCTCTCCGTGAGCAGACGCCCGGCGAGCAGCGTAAGTTCCGCATTTTGCAGATGGACATCGTTGACGCCCGTCACGCTGACATACGCATACAGCGAACCCTGTCTGGCGGTACCGCTGCCCACATTTTCCGACAGGGAAAATCCCTTGATCTCATCCGGATAACGGGACGCGAGATCCTCCAGCATCTCCTCCGTAATGTAATCGTCCTTCGTCGGCTGCGCCATCCTCGGGCCGAAAGAAAAGGTCATGCCGCTGTCCGTTGTCTCTGTGGTCGAGCTTTTCTGCCGCACCCCCATGGTGAGATTGTTGGCGCCCATCGAAGCCATGGAATCGGTCACCGAACTGCTGATGGAATCGCCCAGCGTCATGATCGCGATCACGGACGCGATCCCGATGATGATGCCCAGCATGGTCAGGAGCGAGCGCATCTTGTTGGCCCTCAATCCGTGAAACGCCAGCAGGGTATTTTCCCAGATTAACATCCCTTTCCGCTCCTTTCGCCGATGATCTCCCCGTCTCTGAGCGTCACGATCCGCTGCGTCTCCTCCGCCAGCTCCTGCGAATGGGTGATGAGGACAATCGTCTTCTTCTGTTCCTGATTCAGTCTGTGGAAAATATCCATGATCCTGCGCCCGGTGCGGGAATCCAGCGCCCCGGTAGGCTCATCCGCCAGAAGGATCGACGGGTCGTTGGCCATGGCCCGGGCAATGGCCACCCGCTGCTTCTGTCCGCCGGACAGTTCATCCGGATGATGGTCAAAGCGGTCCTCCATCCCCACCATCCTGAGCAGTTCCTTTCCTCTTGCGCTGCGTTCCTTTTTCTCCGTCCCCGCATAGAGCATGGGCAGCTCCACATTTTTCAGAGCGCTGGTGCGGCCGATCAGATTATAGGTCTGAAACACAAAGCCGATCTTCTGATTCCGGATCCGCGACAGTTCCCGGTCCTTCGCGTGCGCAACGTCCACCCCGTCCAGCGTATACTCTCCTTCGGTCGGCCGGTCCAGCACCCCTATGATGTTCATCATCGTCGTTTTGCCGGAGCCGGAGGCGCCTACAATGGAGACAAATTCTCCCTCGCGAACCTGCAGATCAACGCCGTGGAGAATCTCCAGTTCATTCGGCATTCCCACATAGAACCGTTTCACGATGCCCTTCAGATTGATAACCGTTTTCTGCTCTGTCATAAAATATTCCTCATTTATAGTTCCGCTCCACCCCGCCCAGTCCCCCGGCAGGAGATGCATTTCCGGCCGCCTCAGAATCCTCCTCCGGGGCCGCCGCGTCCGCCGCCCGGCATTCCGCCGCCAGGGCTGCCGCCCATACCGCCGCCCGGCATCGGGAACGAAATGTCGTCCTCCGGCCGGTCGCCGGACGATGCGGAGCCGGTCATGGGGTTCGTATAATAGACCGCCGTATTTTCCTCCAGTCCCTCGCCGGACACTTCCACATAATAGTCCCCCTGCATACCGACCGTCACCGGGATCTCCGCCCGCTCTCCGTTTCGGTCGATCGTGACGGCTGCATTTCCTTCCTCATCGGTCGTCACGCAGTCGTACGGCACGGTCAGGACATCATAGGCCGCATCGAGCACGATGCTGGCCTTCGCCGTCATGCCGATCCGCAGGTCCGTATTGGTCTCGTCCAGCGCGATCTCGACCGCATAGGAGGAACTTCCCAAGTCCGAGCCGGTCACCACAGGCGACACGAAAGAGACCGTCGCCGGAATCTCTTCCTCCCCCAGTGCTTCCACGATGACCGCCGCCGGCATCTCTTTGGCGATGCTGTTGACGTCATACTCATCCACACTGGCCGACACAACGAAATGTTCCTGATCGGCCACGCTGAACAGAATGTTTCCCTCTCCCTGATACGTATCGCCTGCCGACGCATGCATGGCGGTGATCACGCCGGAGATCGGCGCCGTCATCGTGCAGCTCTCGATCTGTTCCTGATAATTTTCAATCGTCTGCTGGCTGCTGTCGTTGGAATAAGAATGCTCCATCTCCGCCTGTTCCAGAGAATCCGCCGCACTGGCGATGCTGCGGTCATTTTTTCTGGCGGCGTCCGCCAGATTTTCCGAGGCCTGCTCGTAAGCTTCCAGCGCCTTTTCCTCCGCTTCCGCCGCCGCATTGTACGCCTGATGCCTGGACGTATATTCCGACTGCGCCGCCGAGACCGCCCGCTGCGCCGCCGCCAGCGCATCTTTATATTCCTGCGCATCCGCCCCTCCTTCGTACGAATCGGGCCGGACGGCCGCCAGCGTCTCCTTCGCGTCCGCCAGCTCCTTCTCCTGTTCCTTGAGCAGATCGGCGGCCTCGCTCACATCCCCCTCCGCGTCCTGCAGCGCCTCTTTGGCATCCGCCTCGTCTCTGACCGCCTTCGCGTAATCGTCGGTGCCGTCTTCCACCGCCTCCGTGTAGCTTCTGGACGCATTCTCGATGGATTTATTTTCCTTATACGCGCTCAGCGCCTGGCTGTTCTGCGCCTGCGCCAGATTCCGTTCCAGATCCGAGGAATCGAGAACGACGATCACGTCTCCGGCGTTTACATAATCCCCTTCTTCGTAATTGACCTGAAGCACCTTCACATCTTTGGCGCCGGCCGAGACGTCCCGGGCGTCCGCGCTGGCGATCGTCCCGGTGACGCTGATCGATTCGATCAGGTTCTGACGGACCGCCGGCGTCATCTCGACCGTGTTCATGGCTTCCCGCGCCGCCTGCGCACGCCTGCGCACACGCATGGAACGGTATCCGGCAAACGCCGCCGCCAGCACGATGACCGCGGCCGCCGCCCACAGCCATCTGTTCTTTCTCTTCCATCCTGTCTTCATATTCTGTCTCCTTCTAAAGAACCGCTCTGAATACGATGGTCTTTTCATCGCTGTATTCCGCCGTTATCTTTCCGCCGTGCGCCTCCGCAATCGCTCTGGCCATGGACAGGCCGATCCCCGTGCCGCCGGCGGCGGAAGAACGGGATTCATCCGGGCGGTAAAACCGGTCAAACAGGCGGTCCAGATCCGGAAGCGGCAGCGGCCCGCATGTGTTGGACACTTCCAGAACAATCCGGTTGTGCCGGCGGCAGACCTCCAGCGAGATGAAGCCCCCCTCCGTCGAATAACGGACCGCGTTGTCGAGCAGAATCGACAGCAGACGCTGGACCGCGGCGCAGTCTCCTGTAAGCCTCAGATTTTCCTCAATCCGCTGCGTCCAGCTTTTCCCGCCCGCTTCCGCCAGCGGCGCAAACGCCTCCGCCGTCTCCCAGGCCGCGTCGCTGACCGAAAATTCGGTCTTCTCGGGGAACGGCGTCTCTTCATCCAGCCTGGAAAGCGCCACGAGATCGCTTACCAGGCGCGTCATCCTCGCCGTCTGCTTCTGAATATTCCGGACCCACTCGTCCCCGTCCAGTTCCATGGCCAGAATGTCGGCGCTGGTGGAGATCGAGGTGAGCGGCGTCTTGAGCTCATGCCCGGCGTCCGTGATGAACCGCTTCTGCCGTTCGATATTTCTCAGATAGGGCCGGATCGCCCTGCCGGAAAAAAGCGCCGTCAGCGCGAAGACAACGCTCAGACTGACCAGCGCGGTGACGACCGAGATCCACAGCAGCGACCTTACAAGCCGCCGGTCGCGGAACACGTTCAGAAAGACGATCTTGAAACCGTTTTCTTCCTGCCTTACCATATACCGGTAGTCCTCCCAGTAACCCTTCTCCCGGTTCCCGGACAGGATTTTCTCCACCTTCCGCCGGATCTTCTCCTGATCGACGGAGGAAATATGCTCGTGAAAAATGTCCGTGATCTCTCCTTTTGCACTGCAGTGGACAATAAAAAAGCGCGTCGTATAGTCCGCCTCCGGACCGTCCGCCCAGGGCATATCGGAGATCATCGGCGCTTTCCCGGGCGGGCGCAAGCCCCTCATCCGCTCGTACTCCATGATTCCGGCCAGCATCTCGTCCTGTCTTCCCGCCGTCATCGTGTAATTGAGCGCGTTGATTCCCACGACCAGCATCAGCATCACAATCGCGAAAGCCGCCGTCGCCGACAGGATAAAACGGTCCCTTAATTTTTTCAGCATTTTTGTTCCTCCAGCGAATACCCGGCCCCGCGGACGGTCCGAATCTCGATATTGCCGCCGAGCTGTTTTAATTTCCTGCGCAGGAAGCCGATATAGGTCCACACCGCATCCACGCCCGTCTCCGAATCCTGTCCCCAGATCCGGTCCATAATACGTTCCGTGGAAAATACCAGATGCGGATGCCGGAAGAACAGTTCCATCAGTTGGTATTCCTTATTGTTGAGCCGCACGGAAACGGTATCTCTCGACAGTTCATAGCGGCTGCAGTCGAGGCGTACATTGCCGAAAGAGAGAACAGGGTTTACATAATTTTCATTTCTGCGCACGAGCGCCCGCACCCTCGCGATAAATTCCCGGGTGGAAAACGGCTTGGGAAGATAATCGTCCGCTCCGGCTTCCAGCCCTTCCACCCGGTCTTCGATCTCCGCTTTCGCCGTCAGCATCATCACCGGAACGCCGGAGCCTTCCCCGCGGATGCTCCTTAATACTTCCAGCCCGTTTAACCTGGGCATCATGATATCCAGAACGACCGTGTCATATTCCGCCGTATGAAAATAGTCCAGGGCGTCCTCGCCGTTATGTACGATGTCCACCGAAAATTTATGTTTCTCCAGCAGAAATTTCAATCCTCTGGCAAGTTCGATTTCATCCTCCGCGACCAGAATGCGCATCATCACCTCTCCCTTCCTCAACGGTTTCGTCCATTATAATACAAAGCATCAAAAAATGCCCGCAAAATCATGTGGTCACACGCTCCGGTCCACGCGCGCCGCCGACGGATACGTCCGCCCTCCGACCGACCATGCCAGCGCCGGATCATCCTCAACGGCCCGGTAGACGCCTTTGCCGTATTTCTGACGGAGCTGCGCAAGCGCCTGATCTCCTTCCTCAAATTCAATCCGGTCCATATCCAGGGCCTCCTCTGCGCCGCCCTCCTGCAGGCCCGTGTGTCCGCCGTCCGTCTCCTCCGGCGAAAGAGCCGCCCTCTTTTCATACTGCACGCTCTGCGTCCAGACGCCTGTATGCATGCTGTTGTCAATTTCCATAAAAACCTCCCCTGGGACCGTCCGCCGTGCAAAACACAGGCAGCCGTTCCGACAGCCGTTGAACAGTTATGAGCATACGATCATTATAGGGAACCTGCCTGAAATGTACCTGAAAGAAACTGTGTAAGATTTGTGAAATGTGTATGACATGAGAATGGAAGATAGATAACCCGGAAATGATTCCGATAACAGCAGACGACGAAAGCTCCCCGCCGTCTGCTGTCATAGAGCATTATAAGAGATATTTTCTTTTATCTGCTGCTGATCAGGCGCTCAATCTGACCGGCGGCCTTCAGATGGCAGAACATGCCGTCCAGATCGAGGATCGCGCCGTAATTCTCCTGAATATACGCGCCGTCCACGCCTTCTTCTATCAGAGTTTTCCCGTCTCCGCCCGCGAGATAGAGATCTCCTCCCTCCCGGAACAGCACGCCTCTCCCGCAGTAACCGTACATCTGGTCAAGGCCGGCGGAGAGATTTGTGCACTCCTGATCTTTGACGCTGTAAAGGTCCGCGTCCTCCGTGACGAACCAGATTTTCTGCTGATCCGGACTGGCCACAAACTGACGGACGGTCCGGTTTTCCTCCAGACAGACTTTGTCCTCTCCGCTCTGAATCTCCCGGACGCGGTACAGCCTGCCGTCCGCCAGCCCCAGAAGCGAACGCCCGTCCCCGGAGATCTGGAACTGGTCCGCATGGTTGAAGATCGTCTCCGCGCACTCCCCGTTCCAGTCCAGATAGTAGACTCGGTAGCCGGCGTTTTCGGTATCCTCTGTGGCAAACGCCATGTTTTTCAGCGTCTTTCTGCCCAGAATCAGCCCGTGTCCCCGCTGATATGCCGTGCCGGTCATAAAACAATCCGCCAAAACGTTTCCTTTGACGCCGGTCAGGCGCACGGGGGATTCCCGCTCCGCGGCATAATACCAGGTGCTCTTCCCGATCGTATAGAGCATCTCTGTCCGCGATTCGTTGAGGAGAAAGCTCACGTTTCCCCCGGTCTCCGTCAATAGCCGTTCCCTGCCGTCCTGCCGGCAGCACAGCCGGCCGTCGTCTCTCTGACAGAAAACCGTCCCGCCTCCGTCGGATATTCCGAGAATTTTTGATATATTTTTAACAATCTTCTCCCCGGAACCGCCCGGCCGCCGGAGATACAGCGCGCCGTCTTCGGCCTCATCCACCCAGGCAACGGTCTTTCCGTCCGGCGACACGGAAAAATCTCCGCACGCCGTGACAGCGATGCATTCCCCGGAGGCCTCTCCCAGAGTCCGGACGCCGAGTTCCTCCCGGCCGTCCGCTCCCGCTCTGACATAGACGGCGGTATCTCCATAAAAAGAAATCTGCGCATCCTTCACGCCGTCGTCAATAAAAACCGGTCCGTCCGCTTCCATATAATACAGCTCCCGGTCCCGGTCGATATAGGCGAGAACGCTCTTGTCCGCGCTGCTGAGCACTTTCTGCGGAACGTCAACGGTACAGACAATGCCCTGCGCGCCGCAGACGGCCATCTCCCTCTGATTTTGTACGGTAAAATATGCGGCATCCATCTTTTGGAACGTATGTTCGGAGGCGTCCGGCACTTTTTGATCCCCGGCAAACAGGATCACAAGCGCGATCACGCTGACCAGAAAATTGCCGAGCCTTCGCCCCTGCCGGTGCGCTTTCTGCCTTTTCTTTTCCTTCTCCTGCTCCTCCGGCAGCGATTTTTCCGCCGGTACGACTCCCGTCTCCTGCCTGGCGCCGCAGGCCGGACAATACCTGACACTGCCGGAGACTTCCCCTCCGCATTGACTGCAATACATTTTCTCCGCCTTCCCCCGCCGTCTGTCCGGTCACGATCTCCGAAAACGGCATACGGATCCCCTGTCTCAGTATCATACATATGTGGGGATATCCGGGAAAAGACCTGATTCTTTCACTCTCCGTCCTGCGGAAAGCATACGTACGCTCCGTCCACCACCGCATAATACAAACTGTCTTTTTCCTCGATCACCGCCTGCCCGCTGGTGGCCTCGGTGACGGCTTTCGTAATCTCCGGCACCTGGGATACGGGCACCAGAACTGCAAAACGCACTTTCTCCGTATACTCCGCGTCCAGGATCGGAATCTGCTTCTGTCCGAACAGATATTGAAGCTTCCCGATTCCGTTGTAATCCGTTTCGACGGAAAGCCGGGTCCCCCGGCATTTGGTGATGATGCGGCTGTTCTTCAGCCCTTCCTGAACCGCCGCGGAATATGCCCGCACCAGCCCTCCGGTCCCGAGGAGCGTACCGCCGAAATAGCGCGTCACGACGACGGCCGTATTCGTAAGGCCCGCGCCGGTCAGCACTTCCAGCATTGGTTTCCCCGCCGTCTGAGACGGTTCCCCGTCGTCGCTGCAGCGCATGATCTCCTGCCGCTCCCCCAGTACATAGGCGGAGCAGTTGTGTCTGGCATCCCAGTACTTCTTCTTCATCTCCTCGATAAACGCAAGTGCTTCCTCTTCGGTTTCCACCGGCCGGACCGTGGCGATAAAACGGGATTTTTTCTCCACAATCTCTCCGCTGCCGCCTTCATAGACGGTCTGATACTGTTCTGTCATGTTCCTCTTCTCCTGTTCCGTTTTTTCACACTCACGCCGCCCGCATCGGACTGAAAACCGGCGCGGGCATGGAGACTGCCCTTGTTCCTTCCAACCGGTTCCGTTCCCCGCAGCTCCTGCAGAAAGCGGGACGGCGCCATCTCGTGGCTGCCCTGCTTCTTCGCGTGGCAGATGGTCAGCTCTTTCTTCGCCCGGGTCATGGCCACATAGAACATCCGCCGCTCCTCCTCCAGATCCGCGTCGAGAACCGCTTTTTTGTACGGCGTAATTCCTTCCGCCGCATCCAGTATAAACACCTGTTCATATTCCAGCCCCTTGCTGCTGTGCATGGTGGTGAGCTGTACGCCGTCCTTCACCTCCTGCTGACGGCGGCGCATCTGCTCCATCTCTTCCCGGTAGCGGTCCACATACTCGAACCATTCCTCATACGTCCGGCACGCTCTGGCGCTCTCCTCCAACTCTGCCACCAGATCGAACAGTTCTTCGTCCTTCATGCGCCGAAACTGCGCGTATTCCCGCAGATAATCGTCGTATCCGATCACATGGCGGATATAGCTGACCGCCGCAAAAGGCCCCATCCGGGCAAGCATCTTCAGATCGTACTGAAGCTTCTCGATCCGGTCGCACACATACCCCTTGTCCTGATAGTACGTCAGCATATGCTCCCAGGAAATGGTCTCGTCGTCCAGACATTCCCGGTTCAGATAACGTTTGGGCCGGTTCAGAACCGGCAGCAGATCCTTCCTCTGCCGGGAGCCCATGGCCAGACGGATATAGCAGAACATATTTTTTGCAATCCAGTGCTCGAAGAGATTGGGCATCTGGTCCCGCACCCGGAAGGGGATATTAAATTCCATCAGCTTCTGCAGCAGAATCCTCGGCTGTGTGTTGGTCCGGTAGATCACCGCCGTATCCGACCAGGCTTTCCCCTGTTCCCGGTACCGCTGAAGTTCTCTCAGTATATAGACGCACTCCTGCTGCTGATCGGGAAATTCCAGTACCCGGACCGGGCTCCCCGCTCCGCCCCTGGCCCTGATGTCCTTGGCAAAACGCATCTGATTGCAGCGGATCACCCGGCCCGCCGCCTCCACAATCTCTTCCGTGGAGCGGAAATTGTCGTTTAAGATCACCTGCCCCGCCGACGGATAGTCGTTCTGAAAATTCAGCATGATCTCTGGCTTCGCTCCCCGGAAGCGATAGATGGACTGATCGTCATCGCCGACAATGAAAAGATTGTCCTCCGGCGCCGCCAGAAGCTTCAGTATATCATACTGCAGCCGGTTGATGTCCTGAAACTCATCCACCAGAATATAGCGGAATTTCTGCTGCCAGGCCGCCAGAATATCCGGCCGTTTTGTCAAAAGCTCCCAAGTGTACAGCAGCATATCGTCAAAATCGATCAGCCTCGCCCGCCGCTTCTTCTCCTCGTATTCCGTATAGACCGCGCGGAAAATTTCCTCGGAGCAATTCTGGGAAAAATAATGCTCCAGAGAAATGCGCTCATTTTTCACAAGACTGATCTCCGCCGAGACCG
>ERZ779627.173-NODE-173-length-16114-cov-5.755340_pt1 | contig 16114 bp, 14 predicted proteins | sample MGYA00514191_ERZ779627 | MGnify/ENA primary metagenome ERZ779627 (study PRJEB29562, sample SAMEA4376705) | mouse gut metagenome | isolation source: Cecum | study: EMG produced TPA metagenomics assembly of the A DSS colitis mouse model was used to assess the... | reverse complement strand
CACCACCGACCGCTACCTGAATCTGCTGTTCTTTCAGGATTATTTCAAAACCGACTTGAATACCGGTCATGTGTTCTCCCTGGTCTATGACAAAAAGGAGGGGGAACTGGTGTCCGCGGAGGACGCTCTGGCCCTGGCCGGGCTGAATGAGAAGGCCCTGCTGGACCAGGTCACCGAATGGGAGCAGGCCCAGCTGGACCGGGAGTATCAGGAGTATGATTTCCGGCTGACCCTTCACGATCTGACGCTGGAGGGCTTCCGCATCAAGGCAGACGGCCAGCCTGTGTTCTACCTCACCGGGTGGGTGGACGATGTGGATAATGACGTTCTGGATGGCATCAGCGGGTCGGGCCAGCTCTACATCTGGGAGGACCGGGCTGTCTCTCTCTACGACCAATACGGCCTGGAGCCTGTCCCCCTGGTCCCGGCGGAGGAGACCGACAAGCTGGACCCGCCGCTGTGGAACCAGTGGTACTTTGCCGGTGAGGAGCCGGAGGGGGGATTGATTCAGCGCGCTGAGCCCCTTGACGCTCGCCAGCCGTTTGACCCGGAGGTCTGTCTGCTCTCAGACAGCGGCGAGGTCTTCGGCCCGCTCATGTCGATAAACAGTTCCTTTTTCGCTCCGCTGATCCAGAACACCGAAACGCTCTATGAATATGGGCCCAGCTATCATGAAGAGGATTACTGGTTCAGCGCCAAAGGAGATGGCTTCCTGTCCACCAATTATTACAATCCCACCGACGGGACCGACGAGGTTTTCCTGCTGAATGTGAGCCGCACCGATGTGTCCACCCCCCGGGGGATTCGGGTGGGGGACAGCCGGGAGGCCGTGCTGGCCGCTTACCCCGAGATCTATGACACAGAGTACTTGGGCTATGGCGGGGACTACCTGTGGTATTGTGAATATGAGGAGGGCTTTGGCGCCGCCCTTCTGTTCTTCTTCCGCAATACGGATACAGTCCAGGACATCCAGCTTCACTTTCTGAACTACTAGCCGTGAAAGGAGCATTCTTTATGAATCCAAACATGCCCCGCACCCCCTTCTCCACACCCCTGTCCGGGTCAGCGAAGGAGGCGGAACTGCGCATCCGCAATATCTTCTCCGGGCCGAAAAAACGGCCCCCGGCGCTGTTTCTGGCGCTGATGTTCTCCGTGTGCATTTTCTGCGGCAATATCGTCTCCTGTCGGCTTGTGGAGGCGGAAATACCGCCGGAAGGCTCCCAGGTCCAGACGGATGGGGACAGTCCTTTGACCGACGGACCGAGCCCTCTGGAAGAGGATTGGCGCCGGCAGATGGAAGATCGGCTGGCAGATATGGGCGACGGGAGCATTGTTCAGCTACTCCACCGGGACATGGACCAGGCTATGGAGCCGGATGCCTTCCACAGCAATGAGTTTTGGACATGGACCGACAGTACCACTGTATCCCTGTGCGCCCTGGCCGGCGAGACACAGAAGGAGCATGTCCTGGTGCGGCTGCACTCCACGGGGGCATGGCCGAACGATTTGGAATACGCCCTGTACAGCCCCGAGTTGTGGGCATATGTCCTCCAGCACTACCACACGGACTGGGAGGTTGACCAGGAGATGCTCTCCCGCATCCGGTCCCGCGTGGACACCCTCATTGAGCGGCAGTGTCGGGAGACGGCTGAGCGGGGCACCGGCTACGCGGTCACCGGCGGCGAGGTGACGGCGCTGAAGCGGCTGTATACTTACAACGATCTGGATTTCTCCCCCGGCACCGCCTATCTCTACGACCTGCGTATCGCCCTCACCGGGGCCGACCTGACCCAGATCCACATGTCCGGCGGGGAGTGGGTGGACGACCTGGGCCGGCTGTGGAACGACTATGCGGTGGCCTACGCCGCCATCCTGGAGGAGGATGGGGAGATCGTCAAAGTTGTCTTCTTGGCTGGTGATGCCATCAGCGTCTGGGGCTACAGCGAGGAGGGCGGGGACGAGTTCCGCCGGGCCACCGAACACATTCTGCGCACCTGCGCGGACGGGGAGCACAGATAATTGCACCGCGCCGCTTTCAAAGAAAGACCTTCAAACAGGCAGAAAGGAATACATCATGAACAAAAAAATGCCCCGCACCCCTTTTTCCACACCCCTGTCCGGCTCGGCCAGGGAGGTGGAGCTGCGGCTGCGCAATATCTTTTCCGGGCCCAAGAAGCGGCCGCCGATTCCCTTCCTGATCCTGATGTTCTCCCTGTGCATCTTCTGTGGCAATCTGGTCTCCTGCCAGGTGAAGGAGCCAGAGCCTCCGGACGTCTCCCAGACGGATATCTCCCTCCCAGACCCGCCGGAACAGCAGCCAGATATGGAGGTCCGGGAGTACTCGCAAACGCTGGAAGACATCGACCTGGACGGCGACGGTTTGGAGGACACCGTCACGGCTGTCGTCCGGTTTGACCCCCAGGATGAAAGCGGCAGCACGATCACCCTCACCGCCGCCCTGGGCCGGGGCGAGACGCTGGAGCACCAGTGGACGGAGGAGGACTGGCTGGGGCCCGAGTCCCTCTCGGCCGGCCCCCTCACCAGCCCGGACCGGGACACTCTGGTTCTGGAGCTGTATTCCCCCATCAGTAACTACCCCGCCGCGGAGACGCTTGTGTTAGAGCTCACCGACGGCAAACTGACCGAGCGCTACCGCTCTGAGAACGGCCCCACCGTATCCGGCGCTTACCTCACAGGCCGGGAGGGTTCTCCACTCTGCGACCTTCGCATCCCCGTCCTGGTGGACAAGTGGCACGCCCCGGAGTATTACACCCTGAGCTGGAACGGGACCGGCTGGGACGAGACAGAGGACGGCTACTTTACCGACGCCAGAACAGTCACCGTCACCGGCGGGCGGGTGCTGACCCTGGCGCTGCGGGGCCGGGTCACCGGCGAACAGTTTGGGTCCTTCCTGATCTACGACCAGATTCAGGTGTTCGACGGGGATATGATGTTCAACCCGGATAAGCTGCTCCAGACCATCCTTCCGGAGGACGTCCCGGGGGACGACCGCTTCCCGGAACAAACCTTTATCGCCGACGGCTCCCCCTGCGTCCAGATCCAGGACATCAACTTCGACGGAGCGGAGGACTTCGCCGTCCTCTGCGACAGCACCAGAAACCAGGGTTCCCGCTGGTTCCGCTGGAACGAGGGGCAGGGACAGTTTGAATACGCCTTCTCTCTGGCCTGGAAGGTGGAGGCCGTCCCCCAGGGACAGCACCTGATTGAGACGTACTGGACCGAGGACTGGGAAAACACGATATATAACGTATACGGCTTCAACAACCGGGGCTGGCTCATTTTGGAGAGCACCTGGGACACTATGGCCGAGGCGCAAAACGCATGTAAGGAGGACTTTCAGCCATGAATCAACCACTTCCCCGCACCCCCTTCTCCACCCCTCTGTCCGGGTCAGCCAGAGAGACGGAAATCCGTATCCGCAACATCATGTCCGGCCCTAAGAAGCGGCCGCCGGTGCTGTTTCTGGCGCTCATGTTCTCGGTGTGCATCTTCTGCGGGAACCTGGTGTCCTGCAATGTGGCCGAGCCGGAGGAGAGCGCCCCCGCCAAGCTGGACAACGCCCAGCAGGGGGATGTGTCCCAACCGGAGGAACACGAGCCCGCGTCGGTCACCTATACCCCGACGGAGCGGCCCATGACCGAGGACGAACAGCGCCTGCTGGACGCCCTGGTCCAGGCCGCCGATCAGGAACAGCCCTTCCAGTCCCCCGCCGTACAGTTGATGAACTGCATCCAGAAGGACGGCTATATTCTGGGCGCGGTCTTTGTGGAGGACTATTGGGAGAACACCCTGATCCTGGGGGTGATGAACAAGGAGGCCGGAGAGGTGGACGAGCCTGTGTTCCGGTGCTCCGTCCATAACGGTGCGGCCAGCGCGGTCACTTTCCGGAACGCTGACGGAGAGTACTGCCTGCTCTACACCCTCACCGGCCAGGAGAACGGCCAGTACGACGGCGAGGCCGGGGTGGTCCGCTTCAACGGGCGGGACTTCACCTGGGAGTGGCCGGTGGAGGGGGACGCCCGCTATCCGGAAACCGGCGTCCAGGCGGTCCGCGGAACCCGGGAGCCCTATCAGAAGTACTGGAGCGGCCATCTGGCTGTGCCGGCCCCCGGCGGGGTGGATATGTACACCGTCAATCCGGACTTTCAGTGGGGCCAGGAGGACCCCTGGTCCATGTGGCAGCTGGACCACGGCGAGACCTTCTACGCCGACCCCAGCAGCGCCGAACAGCTGCCCATGCCCGTCTATTTCCAGTCTCTGCGGTGGCTGATTGAGCACACCAACGACCCCGGCGGCTGGCGGGTGGTCTCGCTGGCTCTCAACGAGGAGAAGTGCGACGCCGGGAAGCAGATCGACTGCTATACCCTCCGGGCGCAGTCCTGGAGCGGCGCGGAGGTCCTCGCCGCCGACCTGTTTTTCAACTATGATCTGACAGGGAACCGGAAGTCCTACGACGGCCTGGACTACGGTGAGGTTCGGGACGAGGACCGCGTACACCCGGCCGCCCCGGAGACCCCGACAGGAAACACGCCCGCCAAGGACGACGAGACTGATTAAAACATGAACATGAGCGGCTCTGCATCTGCAAAGCCGCTCATGTTTATGCCGCAAGTCGTCGGGGAGACGGTCGAAGTTGGTTATGGCATCGTTCAGCTCCAAACAGCGCCCCGGCTTTGCTGGCAATGTAAAAATCCAGACCATTCTTTCTCTTTTTCAGCAGTTTGCAGGTTTCAAAGCCGCAGCCGGCCAGTTGAACGTTGTTCAAGTGCCGCTGTTCAATGGCAGCTGCCGCTCAAATACCGGCATATACTCCATGGGTGCGTCCACCGTGACCGTCTGCCGGCCCTCAAACACCTCTCCCGTGGAGGTCAGCTTCCAGTTTCCTTCGGGGAGGTAGACCTCCCGCCGGAACTGGTTCAGGTGGAGAATGGGCGCCACCAGGAACTTATCGCCGAACATGTACTGGTCCTGGAGCGTCCAGCACCTCTCATCCTCCGGGAACTCGTAGAACATGGCTCGGAGCAGCGGGGAGCCGTTCTCGTGGGCCTCGGCGAACAGGGACTTGATATAGCCGTGCATGGCGATGCGGATGTCGTAATATCTGCGCATGATGGCGTAGTTCTCCTCGCCATAGCTCCACAGCTCGTTGGAGTGGCCGGTGTGGAGATAGCCGCCGCCCCAGTCCCGGCCGTCCAGCGGGGGGATGTTGTGGGGGCCCCGGTCGCCGTGCATCCGCAGCACCGGGGAGTACACCGCGAACTGATACCAGCGGATGAGCAGCTGCCGGAAGTCCGGGTCGTTTACGTCGTCGGTCATGAAACCGCCGATGTCGGTGGTCCACCAGGGGATGCCCGCCAGGCCCATGTTCAGCCCGCACTGGATTTGATCGGCCAGGGCCTCGAAGGTGCTGGGGATGTCCCCCGACCAGATCACGTTGCCGTACTTCTGGGACCCGGCCCAGCAGCAGCGCAGCAGGTTGACCACGGGGGCATCCTGCAATTTGCTCATCTCGTCGTAGAAGGCCCGGCTGAACATCTGGGGATACAGGTTGCCCACCGCCAGGGCGGGGCCGTCACAGTAGCGGTAGTGCTCGAAGTCGTATACGCCCAGGTCGGGCTCGGTGTTGTCCAGCCAGAAGGCGTCGATGCCCAGGTCGTAGTAGTTTCGTTTGCAGACCTCCCAGATATACCTCCTGGCTTCCGGGTTGAAAGCGTCAATCTCCACGCAGTCCCCCTGGTAGTCGTAGGTCTGGAGGGCGCCCCGCTCGGTGCGCATGAGCAGTCCCCGCTCCAGCAGAGGGCCGAAGTTCTCCGACCGGCGGTCCACTGTGGGCCATACCGACACAATTACCTTGGTGCCCATGGCGTGGAGCTCCTCCACCATGGCCCTGGGATCGGGCCAGTAGGTCTTGTCAAACTTCCAGTCGCCCTGGACGGTCCAGTGAAAGAAGTCGATGACGATCTGGTCGAGCTTGATGCCCTCCCTCTGGTACTGCCGGGCCACGGTGAGCACCTCGTCCTGGGTGCGGTAGCGCAGCTTGCACTGCCACAGGCCCATCAGGTCCTCGGGGAACATCCCCGCCCGGCCGGTGACGGCGGTATAGTTGGCCAGGATGGACTTGGGCGTGTCGGCCACGGTAATCCAGTAGTCCATCTCCCGGGTGGATCGGGCGATCCACTCATAGTAGTTGTTGCCGAAAGTCACCCGGCCCACCGCCGGGTTGTTCCACAGGAAGCCGTAGCCCAGATTGGACACCGCGAAGGGGACGGAGATCTGGGAGTTGCGCTGGGCCAGCTCCAGCACGCAGCCCTTCAGGTCCATGCAGTCCTGCTGATACTGCCCCATGCCGAAGATCTTCTCGCCCCTGTTGGCCTCAAACCTGACATTGAGGGCGTACTCTGTCCCGCCGATAATCCCCTTCCACTCCCGATTGAACAGCTTCAGGCAGCGGCTCTCCCGGGAGATGGTGCCGTCATAGGCCCGGAAATACTCCCGCAGGATCAGGGTCTCGTCCCGGTAGAAGGACAGCACGCCGGCGTGGTTCACTGTGACCCGGAGGCGGCCGTTGGTGATGGAGGCCGTGGGCCGCCTGCCCTGTGTGCCGTCCTCCTCCCGGTGATCCGCCTCCCCAATAACGATCCGCGTCCGGAGGGCGTCCACAGGCTCGGTCAGGGCCCAGGCGTCCCCGGAAAAATCCCGCTGCATGGTGGAGCGCACCCGGAGAGAGTCCTGACCCCAGGGCTCAATGCGAAGGCGCTCCCCCTCGTGGGAGCATACCAGCGCGGAGCCATCTTGTTCAAATCTCACAAAAATCATCCTCCCAGGACATCAAACCTTTTCTTGCCTCCGTTATACTACAAGGCGTGGGCCAGGTCAAACATTTTTTCGTTCCCCAATCGCAGATACCAATTCAGCGGTAAGCCTCTTTCGACGCCATATATAGAATTCCCAAATCATGTGGGGAAGGCCGCTCTGTCGTGAAACGGCCTTTGCTATGTGCTCAAAGATTTTTTAACGCGGTACATCGTCTCTCAGCCGTCCCAGCGGGCGGTAAACGGTGAAATACATAGTAATGGAGCTGGCCAGTCCGCCCAGCAGCTGAGAGACCGCTTCGGCGGCGAAGACCCCGGAGGTGCCCATCCAAATGGGCAGGATCACCGTCAGCGGGGCGTTGATGACAGCCTTGCGCAGCAGGGAGAAGAAGATCGCCTGCCTGGAGCGGCCCAGGCTGACCACGACGGTCTGGCTGGACATTTGGAAAGACATGAACACAAACAGCGCAAAATACATCCGAAAGGCCGGGACCCCTGCCCGGAGAACCTCCGGCTGATTGTTAAAGACTCGGATAAACAGCTCCGGCAGAAGCATGGCCGCCACCCAGAACAGGGCGGACCAGCAGGCGGTGGCCGTCACGGAAAAGCGGATGGACTCCCGCACCCGGCTGTATTTCCCAGCACCGTAGTTGAAGCTGGTCACCGGCTGGCTGCCGTTGTTCAAGCCATGAATGGGCATGACCACCACCTCCCGGACGGAGTTGAGGATGGTCATCACGCTGACATACAGATCTCCGCCGTAGAACTGAAGAGTAGCATTGCACACTACCTGGACCAGGCTGTTGGTCAGGTTCATAAAAAAGCCGGACAACCCCAGGGTGACAATCTGCCTGGTTCTGGCCCTGTCCAGGCGGACGGAAGTTCGGCGCAGCCGCAGAATGGCCCGCCGCCCGGTGAGGAACAGCAGCACCCACCCACAGGACAGGCCCTGGGAGATGACAGTGGCCAGGGCGGCCCCCTTTACGCCCATGCCGCACCAGAAGATCAGGACAGGGTCCAGCACGATGTTGACCACCGCCCCCAGCACCACCGTCATCATGCCGGTGCGGCCAAAGCCCTGGGCGTTAATAAAGGTGTTCATCCCCAGGCTGATAGTGACAAATACCGTGCCATACAGGTAGATGGTAAGGTAGTCGTTGGCGTAGGGGAAGGTGGCAGGACTGGCTCCAAAGAGATAAAGGATGGGCTCCTTCAGCACCAGGAAAAAGGCGGTGGCGGCAGCCCCCAGCAGCAGGAGCAAGGCAAAGGAGTTGCCCATGATATCCTCTGCCTCCCGATCATCCCCTCGGCCCCTGCTAATGGAGCACAGAGGTGCGCCGCCGGTGCCGCACAGATTGGCCAGCCCCATAAGGACGGAGATGATCGGAGTAGTCACCCCGATGCCGGTGAGGGCCAGATAGCCGCTCCCAGGCAGCCGCCCCAGGTAGATACGGTCTACTACACTGTAAAGCACGTTGACCAGTTGGGCCGCCGTCATAGGGACGGCGAGAGAAAGAATATTCCAGGGGATGCTCCCTTGGGAAAAATTATTGCGCCTGTCAGCCAAGGTGAAGCCTCCCTTTATTGTAAAACAATCTCGTCAAAAATTTGGTGCAGCACGTCTCTAATGCCGCCCACGGAACGGATGGTGGTAATCCCGCTCACCAGTTCTGTCCTGGCGTAGGAGGCACACACATTCATACCAATTTTCCGCATCAGTACATTGCCGGTGATCGGCTGGACCAGTTTTTGGGTGTCCGTCTGCTTCTTTGCCGGCTTTCCGCCAGTCCTGAAACTGTGCTATTATAGTATCATAATGCTGAATTGTTGTAAATAATCGTTTATAATCACTCCTAAAAACATTAAACACAGCTTATATATCAGAGAGAAAAAAAGACTTGGCCCTGAAGTATTCTATAACCGGCACCGTCCTTATCGAATATTGAAAAATCAAACTCCTGAGCAGGTAGAAGTAGAATTTATAGTCCGACAACCTGACATGTGAGGAGTTTGAATCCTTTTATTAACATGTTTTGCACTCAAATTTTGAACCGTTTGTATTGAACCGGCAGCAGAAAAACCCAAAAGCCTTGACATGTCAAGACTTCTGGGCAAAAAACGTCCCTACCCAATCCGAACAGCTGACAGCAATTTGTTCAGATTGAGCAGGGTCGTTCACTCTCAGGTATGGGCCAAACCCAAATCGAAGCCCAGCGCAGCGGGTTCGATTTGGAAAGGAGGAGCAAGGAAGCGGAGCGGATGGCGATTTTTATAAAAAATCGCCGGAGCAAAGCGCACTTTGCTCCGACGTGGCGCAGCGGGAGGGATTCGAACCCTCGTGGGATTGCTCCCAAACTGATTTCGAGTCAGCCCCGTTATGACCACTTCGATACCGCTGCCTGTATCGCCCCGCCGTCCAGCGGAGCTTATTTAGGATACCAGACCTTTGAAAAAAAATCAACTGTTTTTGTCAATCTTTTATCTCCCGCCAGGGGACAGCTTTAAACCGCTCGCCGTTCTCCAGGACCTCGATGGTCCCGGCGGAGGCATCCAGCAGGTGGGCGGCGAACGGGGCGGCGCGCTCCTCGGGAATCAGAGCGGACAGCAGTACGTCGGCTCCGTAATCCACCTTCTCCTCCACGCCGCCGAAACGGGCCACTTCCCGACGCACTTCCTCGAACTGAGCATAGGTACAGGGCACCTCCATAGCAACCCAGCGGCGGACGACAGAGATACCGGCGGCGTCCAGAGCATCCTTGGCACTTCTGGAATAGGCCCGCACCAGTCCCCCGGCCCCCAGCAGGACTCCCCCGAAATACCGGGTGACGACACAGACCACATCGGTCACGTTTTCCCGCTGGAATACGTTGAGCATAGGCTGACCGGCGGTGCCCTGGGGCTCGCCGTCATCGGAGTAGCGCTCCGCGCCTCCTTCCCGCAGCCGGTAGCACCAGCAGTTGTGCCGGGCGTCATAGTGCTTTTTTCGGGTCTCCTCGATCCGGGCCCGGGCCTCCTCGTCCGAGGAGACCCGCCACACCTGCCCGATAAAACGGGACCGTTTCTCCACCAGTTCCGTCTCGCTGTGCCCGGTGGGGATATAGTATTCTGTCATGGGGATCACCTCTGGGGTATATTATAGCTTACCGCTCCTGTTTTGAAAAGGATAACTTTCCGCTCCCGCCAGACGGACCGGCCGGGGGCGTCATTGAACGGACCCGGCCCTCCCATACAGGAGGGCCGGGTCTTTCAGGTCCCTTTGTATTTCTTCCGTGTGGCAATGCCGCCCCGGATATGCCGCTCGGCTTTATTCTGCTCCAGGACTTCCTTCACCTGGAGATAGAGCGTCCGGTTGAAGGTAGGCAGCCGCTCGGCCAGGTCCTTATGTACGCTGGATTTTGAGATTCCAAACTTTTGTGCCGCGGCCCGCACCGTCGCCCGGTTCTCCAGAATATAGAGCGCCAGACGCTCAGCCCGCTCCTCCATGTTTCCTTTCAAAGCGCAACACTCCCCGCCTCTTGCTGTTCCAATCTATGCAGGTTTTCGGGAAGTTATGAGCCCTTTTCCCGGCCCGGTCATAGACTGGGCAAAGGAGTGATGGCGGTGGGTAATATTCTGGATTACCTGGCCTGGCGGGGGGACCTGTCCTTCGACCGGGCCCCCTTCTGTCCTGTGGACGGGCTGATCCTGTCCGTGCTGTCCTACGTCCATTTCGACGGTCTGGCGCCCCGGGAGGCGGAGGAGCCCGTCCCGCTGGGCCGGGCGGTGGAGGGGTATCTGGCCCTCTCCCCGGAGCGGCGGGGACGCTGCCGGTGCGGGGAGGATCTGGCGCTGCTCCGGGCCCTGGCGAACTCCCCCCGGTTTGCCCGGCTGGAGCTGTGCGCCTGCGCCGACCGCTTCGTCCCCAGGGAGGAGACCCAGTTTGCCGCCCTGGCCGTCCTGCTGAGAGACGGCTCCGCCTATCTGGCCTTCCGGGGCACCGACGGCACCCTGGTAGGCTGGAAGGAGGACTTCAACCTCAGCTTTATGGACGTGGTCCCCGCCCAGCTGGAGGCGGCGGGATACATTCAGGACTTTGCCGCCGCTTTCCCCGGCCCCCTGCACCTGGGAGGACACTCCAAGGGGGGCAATCTGGCGGTGACGGGGGCCTCTCTGGCCTCTGTGAAAGTGCGGGACCGGATCAGGTCGGTGTGGTCCTTCGACGGCCCCGGTCTCAATTCCTATCTGCTGGCCCGGCCGGGATATCAGGAGCTGCGCACCCGCATCCGCAGCTTCGTGCCCAGGTCGTCTGTGGTGGGGCTTCTGCTGGCCCACGAGGAGCCCCACGTCGTGGTGGACAGCGACCAGCAGGGGCTGTTTCAGCACGACCCCTACTCCTGGCAGGTGCTGGGGCCCGGCTTCGTCCGGCTGGAGGAGGTGGACCCAGGCAGCCGCCTCATCGACCGGACCCTGAAAAACTGGCTGGCCGGGCTGACCAATGACCAGCGGGAGACGGTGGCAGATACCCTCTATGAGCTGCTGTCCTCCGGCGACGCAAAAACGGTGAAGGAGGCCCTGGAGCCCGCCAATCTGGCCAACGCCCTCCGGGCCGCCCTGGATGTTGACCCCAAGGACCTGCTCACCGTGGCCGCCTCTCTGGCCCGGCTGGCGCGGGCAGCGTTAAGGGCGCTGTGACCCCACTCGCCCGTCAAGCCGGCAGAGACATTCGGTCCCACCTGACCTCCAGCTCCCAGCAGTCCAGATTCTCATTCAGGCTCTTGGTAATAATTCGGTCATCCGGAGAAAGAATCTGTCCATCCAGAACAGCATAACAAACGGTGGCCCCCTCCGCTGGCGAAATCATTAAGAAATCCGCATCCAGTCCCGTGGTATGCCCGGAACAATACCGGGCGGTTTGAGGTGCCTGACGCGGAAAACGTATATAACCCGCCCGGCGTTCAAGGGAAACCTCTTGGGGCTTATGGCTGATTGGGGAAAGCCAGAAATACGTGCTCTCCTGATCTACATAGTCGGAAAGGCACAGCATCTCTCCGGTACGGACATCCAGAATATAATGCTCGCCGTCTCTCAGCGTCTGTCTGCACACATCACATTTGGCCCCATAGTACAGCTTGCCGCTAAAGTATGTCAGACAGCACAGTACAAAGGCCGCAAACAGCCCTAAAATTGCCTTTTCATAGCTGCTCCGCTTGTCCCAAAAAGTTTCTGCTCTTTTCACTGATAGTACCTCCTATGTAATATAAAGTACGTTTCGCTCACTTATTATTCATAATAACATTCTAAATATTAAATTTCAAGGACTTATAATATTTTAAGAAAAACTATAGACTATATGCAGAGGTGAGCGTATGGCCCCTGCATATCGTGAACATTACCGAATCATGGGATTGAATATAGCGTATTATCGAAATTTACGGGACATGAGCCAAGAACAGTTAGGCGATAAGTTGAACTCTAATCAAAGTTATGTCAGCCGAATTGAACGGGCAAGCGTCGGAATCTCTATGGACAAGCTGTTCCGCATTTCCGAAATATTGAATGTAGAGCCCTACCTTCTGTTGAAGCCGAAAGATTAAAAAAGCAGACACGCGGCAGCGTGTCTGCTTTCTCATTTTTGACAAACAATCCCATTCCATGCTATAATTAAGCAAGCCAAGCCCTATTGGGCTTGGCCGGAAAGGTATATCGTTACAAACGGCAGGTGGTTAGTCCCCCATCCTTTGGGGGCCTTGTCCCCCGGAAAGGGGGGACTGCTAATGGTTACATACAGTGAGCTTTTCGCTTACTCCCTGGTGATCCTTGGTATTGTTGGTCTGTGCTATCAGATCTTCAAAAGGAAATGACCGCCCCTTAGCCCGGATACGGTCATTTCTTTGACTTATCATCGGGACTAACCGCTTGTCACGGTATCCCTTCCGTCATTATTATACCATACGGTTCCGTTTTGTCAAGGCGAGGCTCCGCTTTATTTCTTCTCAATAATTTTTGCGGTGTGTTTCAATTTCCGGTCTCCCGCGTTCCGCCGGTTGAGCCTGGCCACCAGGGCGGATATCTCCCCCTGGGCCTGCTCGATCTCCGCCTTGAAGGCCCGGGCGGACAGCCGCAGGGCCCCGTGGCCCAGAATGATCATCTGCTCCAGCCCGTCGGAGGTGGCCACCCGCACCCGGTGGTTTTTCCCCAGGTCGTAGGTGGCCTTTTCGATATAGGCGTCGGCGGTCTCGGCCTCCTTGGTGTACACCACGTAGATGTTGTTTTTCTTCTCCACCGAGCCCGGGTTGCCCTTCACCTTGTAGGCGTCGAAGACCAGAATCACCACGCACTTGCGGAAGCCCTGGTAGTTGGACAGGATGTCCTCCAGCGCTCCCCGGGCGGCGGCCACGTCCGTCCGGGCCAATTCGGTGAGCTCGTCCCAGGCGAAGATGATGTTGTAGCCGTCCACGAGAAGGTACTCTGGGCCGGTTTTCTGTTCCCGGATGGTGTACTTCTCCCCGTCCAGACTGGTGCGGGCGGGCTTTTTTGTGGGCCGGAAGGCAAAATCCCGGTCCACCTTGCCGTAGGTCCGCTCAAAGACGGCCAGTAGCTCCCTGTCCTGCTCCAGGCTGCCCCCCCGGTACTGCCGCTGTCCCCCGGCGGGGGCGGCGGGCTCGGGGGCGGGGGGCTCCATCCCCAGCCGCAGGCCGCTGTCCACGTGCATGTGGTCCCTCACGTCATACCATTTTACATTTACCCCCGCCCCGTGGGAGCAGAAGACAGAGTCCGCCGGATTTTCTATGTCCCGCTCCGGGTCATAGGCGAATTGAGAGACAATTTCCTCCTGGTTGGCACAGGGCTCGTACCCCCGGAGTACGCAGGACAGCCGCCCCCGCCCTCGGGTGTAGGCGGTGACCTCCTTCCAGTAATCCCGCAGGCCGGCTACCGGGGCGTGGCCCGTCAGGACGGACAGCTCCCCCTCTTGCTCCGGGCCCTCCACCGTCCCGCCCATGGTCTGGAGGTCGTTCATGGCCCGCCCCACGCAGTCGGGGGGCAGCTCCAAAGAAAAATCGTAGTGGGGCTCCAGCAAAACGCTCTCCGCCTGCATCAGCCCCTGGCGCACCGCCCGGTAGGTGGCCTGGCGGAAGTCGCCCCCCTCGGTGTGCTTCACGTGGGCCCGGCCGGCCACCAGAGTGATTTTCATGTCGGTGACGGGCGACCCGGTGAGCACCCCCCGGTGCCGTTTTTCCAGCAGATGGGTGAAGATGAGCCGCTGCCAGTTCAGGTCCAGCTGGTCGGTGGGACAGGCGGAGGCGATCCGCAGCCCGCTCCCCCGGGGCCCCGGCTCCAGCAGCAGGTGGACCTCGGCGTAGTGGCGCAGGGGCTCGAAGTGGCCCACTCCCTCCACCGTGCCGGCGATGGTCTCCCGGTAGACGATGTTTCCCGCGCCAAAGGAGACCTCCGTTCCGAAGCGCTCCCGGATGAGCCGGGTGAGCACCTCCAGCTGGATCTCCCCCATGAGCTGGAGGTGAATTTCCCCCAAAGCCTCGTTCCACACCACCCGGAGCTGGGGGTCCTCCTCCTCCAGCTGGCGGAGGTTTCTCAGCATGGCGTGGACGTCGCAGCCGGGGGGCAGGATCACCTGATAGTTCAGCACCGGCTCCAGCTCGGGCACAGCGGCCGCGGGCTCCGCCCCGAACACGTCTCCCGGCCGGGTTTTGATGAGACCGGTGAGGGCGCACACCGTCCCCGCCGGGGCCTCGTCCACCGGCTGGTACTTGGTCCCGGAGTATATCCGAATCTGGTTGACCTTCTCCTCCCCCAGCAGGGTGCGGACCTTCAGCGACCCGCCGGTGACCTTCACATAGGTGAGCCGGTCGGACCCGTCCCGGGCGATTTTGAAGACCTTGGCCCCGAAATCCGGGCCGTACTCCGGTACGGGGGCGTAGGCGGACAGGCCGTCCAGCAGGGTCTCCACCCCCTCCAGCTTCAGGGCGGAGCCGAAGAAGCAGGGAAAGACCAGCCGCCGGGCGACGAGGGAGGCGGCATCCGCCGCCGTGATCTCCCTGCCCTCCAGGTACTGGTCCATCAGCCCCTCGTCCAGGGAGGCCAGGTCCTCTTCAATAGGTTTCAGCCCGGCGGAGAAGTCCAGACAGCCGCCGTCGAATTTGTCCTGTAACTGGGCCAGCAGGGCGGAATGGTCCGCTCCGGCCAGGTCCATCTTGTTGACAAAGAGAAAGGTGGGGATCTCATGCCGGGCCAGCAGCCGCCACAGAGTCCGGGTGTGGCCCTGGATGCCGTCGGTGCCGCTGATGACCAGCACGGCGCAGTCCAGCACAGACAGGGCGCGCTCCATCTCGGCGGAGAAGTCCACATGCCCCGGGGTATCCAGCAGGGTAAAGGCGGTATCTTCCCAGACAAATTCCGCCTGCTTGGCGAAGATGGTGATCCCCCGCTCCCGCTCCTGGACGTCGGTATCCAGAAAGGCGTCCCGGTGGTCCACCCGGCCCAGCTTGCGCACCGCCCCGCTGAGATACAGCATCCCCTCGGAAAGGGTGGTTTTCCCCGCGTCCACATGGGCCAGCAGTCCCATACAGATCCGCCTGTCCGGCTGCCCCATCTCTGTCACCTCCTGCTGCTTTTCTTGGTTTCCCGCGTCAGAGCCTCACGGCCAGCCAGCCCAGCCCTAATATCTGTATCAGAAGCAGCAGCGGAAAGCCGAAACGGAAATACCAGTGCCTGGTCTTGTGTCGGAACAGGCGCATACCCAGCACGCCGCCCAAAGCCCCGCCCAGCGCCGCGGGGAGGAACAGGGCCTTTTCTGAGATGCGCCACGTCCCTCTCCGAGCCCGGCGCTTATCCGCTCCCATCACCGCAAAGGCGGCCAGATTGACCGCCAGCAGATACAGTCCCAGCAGCTGCCACAGTTCTTTCTCCATCCGGTCCGCCCGCCTCTCTCTGAAAACAAATTCTCTCCTATTATGATAATACCTCTTTTGTCCGCTCTTTTCAACAAAATTTCAAGAGGATTTTCTATGGGAAAATTTCTGATTCATCTTGAAAAATCATCCATGCGTCTGTATAATATTATGCACGGTATTCCAGAAACCTGGACAATATTTCTATTCCCTGTTTCTGGGCACCCACGACGCACGGCGCTCCAGCCGGGATCTGGACGGCCGGAATGCCGTATACACTACTGAAAGGAATGATACCAATGGCCACTAAATTTTTGTACCTCTTTACCGAGGGCAGCGCGGACATGCGCAACCTGCTGGGCGGCAAGGGCGCCAACCTGGCTGAGATGACCAACA
>ERZ779627.171-NODE-171-length-16365-cov-5.549969_pt1 | contig 16365 bp, 18 predicted proteins | sample MGYA00514191_ERZ779627 | MGnify/ENA primary metagenome ERZ779627 (study PRJEB29562, sample SAMEA4376705) | mouse gut metagenome | isolation source: Cecum | study: EMG produced TPA metagenomics assembly of the A DSS colitis mouse model was used to assess the... | reverse complement strand
CGCGCTGACCCCAAAGCCCGCCGGGAGGGGCTGGACGAAACGGCCTATGTCTATCAGAACTACCCAGGATTTCCGATTATTCCCCTTTATGCAAACGACCTGCTGGAATCGGAGATTGTTGGCCTGCGAGAATCCATCGACTGCTACGACTTCATCAAGTCCGGCTTTGCTAATGAGATTGACGACACCACTGGATTCTATTGGGTGCTCAAGAATGCGGGCGGAATGGACGACGAGGACATTTCCGACTTCTTGGACCGTATGCGCAAGGTCCGTGCTGCCTCTGTTGATGTGGATTCCGGTACGGACATCGAGGCCCACACGCTGAACATCCCCGTGGAGGCCCGGGAGGCTATGCTGAACCGCCTGGAAACAGACCTGTACAAGGACGCCCAGATTGTGAACGTGACGGACCTGTCCGCCGCCTCAAAGACCGCAACGGAAATCCGGTTTGCCTACCAGCCCATGGACGACAAGGCCGGAGATTTCGAGTTCTGTATCCGCGAGGCCATAGGAAAGCTGTTTCAGCTGATTGGGATTGACGATGAGCCATCTTTCAAGTGGAACCGGATCGCCAATCAGGCGGAGGAAACGCAGATGGTCATGACCGCCGCTGAATACCTGAACGATGAGGCCGTCTTGAAACATCTGCCCTGGTTGACGCCGGAGGAGGTAGAGGAAATCCTGAAACAGAAAGCAGCGGATGAGTTGGGCAAGTTTGATGGTGGCGCGGAGGGCACAGGCGACACACCGACCACCGATGAGGCCATTAACGCCGCAGAAGAGGCCGTAGGCAAGACCCTGAACGGCTCCCAGACATCAAGCCTTATCACGGTGATAAAGGGCCTGAAATCCGGCGATATCACCGAGGGACAGGCCGTGCGGATTCTCACAACGTCCATCGGTGTGACACGGGAGGAAGCATTGGCGATTATAAGGGATGAGGAATAAAAATGACACCGTTTGAATTTATGGTCAATGCGTTCTGCATTGCCGCCGGAATGATTTTCCTGTCTGTTGGTGGGATGATTGTTCTTGCGGTTATATGTGGAATATATAACGGAATCAGAGAAATGGTCCTGGATGATGCCACAAAAGATGTGAGCGAAGATGAAGAAAAAACCTGATCCCGCCCACCGCCGCACCGACAAGGAGCTTGCCGCTCTGGAAAAGCGCATAGCCGCCGAATACAAAAAGGCCGCTGAGGAGCTGCAAGAGAAAATTGACGATTATTTTGAAAAGTTCAAAAATCGGGACGCAGAACAATTCCAACTGTTGCAGGACGGGAAAATCACGCAGCAGCAGTACACCCAATGGCGGCTGGCACAGATCGGGCGTGGAAAGCGGTTTGAGGCCCTGCGGGACCGGGTGGCGGACCGCATGACAAAAGCGAACGAGATCGCAGCCGTGTACATCAACGAAACAATGCCCAGTGTATATGCGCTCAACAGAAACTATGCTACTTATGAGATTGAGCATGTCTACGGGGAGGCCGGGTTTGAACTGATAGACGAACAGACAATACGGCGGCTTCTGGTGGAGCGGCCTGATCTGATGCCTTACTACCCGCCAAAGCGGGCGGTGAAGCGGGGCATAGACTTGTACTGGGGCAAGCGGCAGATCACCGCCCAAATCACCAGCGGAATCCTCCAGGGGGAGAGTATCAAGCACTTAGCTGACCGGCTCAAAACCAACATCCCAAACATGAACCGCACCAGCGCTATTCGGGCGGCCCGGACTGCGATTACCGGGGCGCAGAACGCGGGGAGAATGGACAGCTACCGCCGCGCAGAGGAAATGGGCATCGAGCTGGAACGCGAATGGTTAGCTACGCTGGACAACCGCACCCGCCACGCCCACCGCATCTTGGATGGCCAACGGGCTAAAATGGATGAGCCGTTTCGAGTGGACGGGTACGAAATCTGGTATCCGGGCGATACTAGCGCACCGGGTTATTTGGTCTATAACTGCCGCTGTACGTTGATTGCAAAAGTAAAGGATGTGGATATGAGCGACGCCCTGCGGCGGGACCGATGGGGTTTGCTGCCAAACATGACGTTTGCTCAGTGGGAAAACCATAAACGGGGAGAGGGGTATTTGCAGAAATGAGCACACAATTTTTTTTGGAAAATGTTTTGCAATATGCTAAGGATTATGCAAAATCTCTCGATTTGGTGAGAAGCTTAGCGAAATCGCTGGATAAAGACCAAGAAGATATGGCAGAGCTATCAAAAAAGATTGCAGCAGCAACGACTATGTCCCAAGAAGAATCAGCGTATTATCTTGCTGGGAAATTGATGGAATGCGCTCAAACCGGGAAGGATTTGGACATTGAATTTGAATATTGAAATTACCGACAACAGCGGCCTTGTCAAGGAGGAGCTGGAGGCCGCCTGTCTCCGTGCCCTGGAGAAGTGCGGTCTGACGGCGGATGGGTATGCTAAGCTACTGTGTCCTGTGGATACAGGAAATCTCCGTAATAGTATTACACACCAAGTGGAGCCGACAGAACCAGCGGTGTACATCGGGACTAACAGCGAATATGGCCCCTATGTCGAGCTTGGCACCGGTAAATACTATCCCGGCGGACGTCAAACACCTTGGGTCTACCAGGATGCAAAGGGACAGTGGCACCTGACCCACGGACAGCGGGCGCAACCTTTCATAAAGCCCGCTGTCGCCGACCACGTGCCGCAGTACAAAGGGATTATTGAGGGGGAGATGAGAGGATGAAGGTGGTGTATACGTGAACTTTATATCTAGGATATCGGAACTGGATGACCTGTATTTAAGCATCCAAAAAGTTTCTGGGTTCACAGTAGAGCAGCTACTCAATATGTTTATGGCTGGCTACGAAATGTCCGCTCCAAAGTATGAAGCAATCTCGCAACTAATGCCCGAAGATATCGGAACTGAGAAAAAGGAGGCCACCACCATGCAAGTAACCTACAACGGATACACCGGGGAGCTTGTGAAACTAGAGAAAAAAGAAACCGGAAGATATATGGTAACTCCGTATGACACGGCGAAACATCCCGTATTCGGATACGACATTTCTATCTACGATAGAGAGAAGAAAGCAAGCCAGATGGAATGGCTTGACAAGCACGTTTCTTTTAAGTGCAAATGTCCGGCATGCGGAAACATGGTCTATCAGTAAAACCCGCGAAGCACTGCGGTTTTATACAACGTTCGCCCCCCAAAGAACCGGGGGCCAAAGAAAAGGAGAACGAAAATGGCATTTACACGCGAATTTATCCGCAATATCGCGAAGGAAAGCGGTGTGGAGCTTCCCAAGGAGTTTGAGGACGCCCTAGTGCAGGAGCATCTTTCGGCCAGAGATGCCTATGCGGCTGGGCAGGTCAAAACAGCCCTTGAGGAGAACAAGCAGGATCCGGCTCCTGCGGTCAAGGACACGCAGGAGTACAAGGACCTCAAGAAGAAATTTGAGGATTACAAGGCCGAACAGGCCAAAAAGGAGAGCCGGACCGCGAAGGAAACCGCTTACCGTGCGCTCCTGAAAGCAGCGGGGGTCAGTGAGAAGCGCATGGACACCATCCTGCGATGCAGCGACGTGGACGGCGTGGAGCTCAACGAAAAGGGCGAGATTGCCGACGCGAAGGACCGGCTGAAGTCCATCAAGGACGAGTGGGCGGACTTCATCGAGACCGTTGAGGTCCGGGGCGCTGTGACGCCGGATCCCCCTGCAAACATCAGCGGTCCCAAGACGACCGTTGAGGAAATCGACAAAATCAAGGATACGGAAGCCAGGCAAAACGCGATGGCGCAGAATTTGGAGCTTTTCGGTATCAAATGAAAGGAGTAAACAATGGCTGCTGAAACCAACCTCATTACGCAGGAACAGATGAAGAAGGTCCGCGAGGTGGACTTTGTTCGCCAGTTCCAGCACAACAGTCTCGCGAAGCTGCTGGAGGTGCTGGGCGTGACCCGGCGCATCCCCATGATGGAGGGGACCACCCTTTACTACTACACCACCACCGGCGAGCTCCAGGACGGCAACGTGGCTGAGGGTGAGATCATCCCTCTGAGCCAGTACAAGACCGAAAAGACCCCCATTGGGGAGATCACACTGCGGAAGTGGAGGAAAGCCGCCAGCGCCGAGGCGATCAAGAAGTCCGGCTACACTGCCGCCGTTCGTGACACCGACGCGGCCCTGCTGCGGGACGTTCAGGTGGGTGTCCGGAAAAACCTGTTTGACTTCATGAACGGGACGATTTCCAGTTCCGCCTCTGTGACCGGAGACGGCCTCCAGGCCGCTCTGGCCGCTGCCTGGGGCCAGCTTCAGGTGAAGTTTGAGGACGATACCACCGAGCCGGTATATTTCCTCAATCCCCTGGACGTGTCCACGTATCTGGCCAACGCGAACATCACCACCCAGACGGCGTTCGGCATGAACTATATCCAGGATTTCCTTGGTCTTGGGACAGTAATCATTTCCTCTCGCATCACCCAAGGAACCTTTGTGGCGACCGCGAAGGAAAATTTCATCATGTACTACCTGACTATGAACGGGGATGTGGCGGCCGCCTTCGGCCTGACTGCCGACGAGCTGGGCCTCATCGGCATCAACAGCGGCTACCGCAACGAAGAGCGGGCCCAGATCGAGAGCCTTGTCATGAGCGGCATCCAGATCCTGGTGGAGTACGAAGAGGGCGTCGTGAAAGGCACCATTGGCGGCGGTACTGCCGCTGCTGCATCCGCGCCCGCAAAGGCTGCCAGCAAGTAAGGAAGGGGGGCGGCGTGATGCTGGAGCAGGTCTTGAGAGAGACAAAAAACTGGTTCATCGTCCCCGGCGGCGTCCATACCGGGAGCTTCACCATAGAGGGCGGCGGCATCACGCTTCCCTTCCTCCGGCCTGGGCAGTACTTCCGCATCTGCGGCAGCGTGTTCAACGATGGCCTCCACCAGTATGGACCCAGCATGGAGCTCCTCGCGGATGAGACCTTTACCGGCACTGTCTGGGCCCTGGCGGTTCCAGGGGTCGTGGTGGAACTGGCGGAGGAGATCGCTGCATGGCAGGAGAAGTACGGCGCGGTGGTTGATAGCCCCTACACCAGCGAGAGCTTTGGCGGCTACAGCTATAGCAAGGCCAGCGGCGCGGGGGACAGTACCGGCTCCGGCGGCTGGCAGGCGGCGTTCCGGCCCCGGCTGAACCCGTACAGAAAGTTGAGGGAAATTTGATGGCAGAATTGAAACCTTGCCCGTTTTGCGGTGGCAAAGCAGTTGTGAAAACCAGCTCTAATTCTGTAGACCATTTCGGCATGTTTTCACAGTTACACAGTGTATGTTGTTCAAAATGCGGTGCGACAACCGCAAAAACATACAAATCAGAGTTCCGTCGAGATGCCGATGGATTCCATGTCATCTGCGATGGCTACGAAGAAGCGGCAACAGACTGGAACAGGAGGACTGCATTATGAGCCTTTTACAGGATTACATGGAGCCCTGCCAACTGATTGAAAAGAAGCGTGTCCCGGACGGCGAGGGCGGCTTTATCACCAGCTGGATAGACGGAGCAGAGTTTAACGCCGCTGTGGTGTGCGACACCTCCATGCAGGCCAGGACGGCAGAGAAGCAGGGCGTGACTAGCCTGTACACCGTTACCTGTGAGCCAAATGCAAAGTTGGAGTACCACGACGTGTTCCGCCGCCTGTCGGACAGAAAAATTTTCCGTGTCACCAGCGACGGGGACGATGTGCAAACGCCCAAGCGGGCCACATTCCAGTTTTCCCAGGTGACAGCGGAAGAATTTACTTTGCCGGTGGGGTGAGTGTATGTACAACGGAATGTTTATCGTCGGAATTGAAACGCCGGAAGGACAAGCCACCTATCACTATGACATTGACCCGTATTGGGATTTGTTTCGTGTGAAAGAGCTGGAATATGCCCCCAAATGGGATGGGCATACACCGGAACAGGCCATCAAGCGCATACACTCACTATCCGGTATTGGAGGCGGCACCACATGACCAAAGCCGCAGCCCTCCACCAGTTCTTTTCCTCCTTCGGCCTCCCGGCATACGCCACAACGGACGTGCCGGACGATGCCATCCTGCCCTACCTGGTCTATGAGTTCACAATGGGTGCCTTTGAGGACGTTACATATCCAACCGTTGAGCTTTACTACCACAGTGAGAGCAATGTCCCAATCAACGCCAAAGCCCAGGAGATATCCGACCGCTGCCACAACGGCGCGGCAATCGCATTCGATGGCGGCGGTGCTATGGTCTACTGCGGCCCCTGGACGGGCCTGCGGGATGAGGTCAGCGACAAGATCAAGCGCCGCCGCAGTAATTTCACCATTCAATGGGTGTCTAACACCTGAAAACTACGAAAGGAAGTGCAAAATGGGAGCTTTTACCCGTATTCCGGCGGATACGTTCTCGCAGATGCAGACAAACGCCGGTATTTTGCTTTACAACTTCGACCCTGCCAATCCAGTGGTCAAGGATGAAGACATCATCTGCCCTACCACCGGTGGTGTGGCCATCCGCTGCAAGCCATCCTACTCCGACCTGGGCGAGGACGTGGACAACTGCCCCGCCGGCCTTCTGGAGCTGATGAACCTGGATTCCTGGGACTGCGGCCTGGAGACCACGAGCCTGGGTACCTCCGCGAAGTCCATCCGCCTTGCCCTGGGCGCGGCGGACATCGATACGGAGGACCCGACCCACATCGTTCCCCGTATCGCAATGAAGGTCACCGACGCCAAAGACATCTGGTGGGTGGGAGACAAGGCCAACGGCGGTATGCTCGCCGCCTGTCTGAAAAACGCGCTGTCTCAGGAGGGCTTCGAGCTTCAGACCACCAAGAACGGCAAGGGGCAGACCACCATTTCCCTGTCCGGCCATCCCCGTGTTGCCACTCAGGATAAGGTCCCGATGGAGTTCTGGAGCGCCGACCCTGCGTCTGAGAGTGGCGGCGGAACGGAGGTAGCCTGATGAAACTTTCTGAGCTGAGTACCGACCGGGCGCTGGACGTACTGTGCGAGCTGACGCCCTACATCTCCAACATCGCCTCCGATGAGGCTATGGTGTCCGCCGTGGGTAAGATCGTCAAGCCTGCGGACGATACCAACATTTACGGCGCGGGCCTCATGCTGGTGGAGCGCATGGGCGAGATCATCCCTGCGCTCCTGCGGGCCCACCGCCCGGACGTGTACGGCATCCTGTCCGTGCTGAACGAGAAGAGCGTGGCGGACATCGGCGTACAGCCGGTCCGCGATACCATCCGGCAGGTCCGGGAGGTCTTCCAGGATGAGGACCTGCTGTCTTTTTTCAGATCGTCCGCGCGGCAGGCGCAGACCGGACCCTCTGCGCCCTCTGCGGACTGCCTCGCCTCCGCGTAAAAGCGGTTCTCTCCGCCCTCCCGGCGGTCATCAAGCGGGACATCGACCGATGGACGTTTGAGGTGTATGTGACCGATACGTTCCAGGCCATTGCTGAGAACACGGCGGCATCTGCCGTCCTTGCAGGCGAACTTGCCAAGTTTGAGAAGCCTGTTGGCAAAACCATGACCCTACGCTGGGCGGACAAGGACAAGCCCGCGCCGCCGGAAGAGACGCGGACGCCGGAGGAAGTGATTGAGCACGTCATTGGTCGGCTGAAGGAGGTGAGCGGAAATTAACGTTTTCGAGCTCTATGCCACAATCGGCATAAAAATGGACGAATTCGAGCAAGGCTTGAATTCGGCGAAAGAAAAATTCGACGGTTTTTCGGACAAGCTGTCCAAAACGGGAGAATCCATCTCCAAAGTTGGCAGGACGCTGACAAATGGCCTGTCTCTACCCCTTGCGGGGATTGGCACCGCCATAATTAAGACTGGCGCTGATTATGAGGCCGGTATGAGCAAGGTGCAGGCAATCTCCGGTGCTACCGCGTCGGAAATGGGAATGCTGGGCGACGAAGCTATGAGAATGGCCTCCCAGACAAAATTTTCCACATCCGAAGCGGCGGAAGCCTACCAGTACATGGCAATGGCCGGTTGGGACGCCGGACAGATGGTGGACGGCCTTGCAGGCATTATGAACCTTGCCGCCGCCTCCGGGGAAAGCCTGGGAACGACCTCCGATATCGTGACGGACGCTCTTACGGCGTTTGGCCTGACAGCGGCGGACAGCGGGCGGTTTGCGGATATCCTCGCCGCCGCATCCAACAGCGCTAATACGAACGTCTCCATGCTAGGCGAATCGTTTAAGTACGTCGCCCCCGTGGCGGGCGCGTTGGGGTACTCCGCAGAGGACACCGCCGTCGCGCTGGGGCTCATGGCGAACAGTGGTATCAAGGCGTCGCAGGCAGGCACAACGCTCCGCACTGCAATCACAAACATGGCGTCGCCCACCAAGAACATGGCAACGGTCATGGACCAGTACGGCATTTCCCTGACCGACGCGGACGGGAATATGCTGTCTCTTGGAGAAGTCATGGGACAGCTCCGGGAAAAGATGGGCGGGCTTGATGAATCGACGCAAGCCTCCGCCGCCTCGATGCTCTTTGGCAAAGAGGCAATGTCCGGTATGCTCGCAATCATCAACGCGGCCCCGGAGGATTTCAACAAACTGACGGAGGCCATCAACAACTCCGGCGGGACAACGCAGGAAATGGCGGCAATCATGAACGACAACGCCGCAGGGGCAATGGCGATGCTGAGTTCCGCCATCAATGTCCTGTTTACAAACCTCTCCCAGCTCCTGATTCCGGCGTTTACATCTGTCGTTCAGAAAATCACGGAGGTTGTCCAGTGGTTCAACAACTTGGACCAGGGGACACAGAAAATGATTCTGGCCATCGCGGGAATTGCCGCCGCAGTCGGTCCCGTCCTCATTGTTGTCGGGAAACTGATTACCGCTCTGACAACCATCGGTGGCGCAATCAGTACAGTTGTCGGATTTATGACCAGCGGTATATCAACCATTATGGGCATAGGCGGGCAACTCATGGGCGGTATCAAAGCGCTCTTTGCCCTAATCATGGCCCACCCGGTTGTTGCTGTGGTCACCGCTATCATCGCCGCCGTGGTTCTCCTATGGCAAAACTGTGAGGCGTTCCGCGACGCCGTATCGGCGATTTTGGAGGCCATCGTCGGATTCTTCCAAGCGGCGTCAGAGGCGATCAAAACGGCGTTTGACGGAGTGGTTGAATTCTTTGCTGGTGTCTGGGAGGGCATCCAGGCCATTTTCCAGGGCGTGGCGGAGTTTTTCAGCGGCATCTTCCAGGCGGCGGCAGAAATCGTGCAGGCCACATGGAGCGCAGTCGTGGAGTTTTTCGCGGCGATCTGGGGGGGGATACAGTCCATCTTCTCCGTCGTAGCGGAGGTGCTTGGAGGATTCTTCTCTGCGGCCTGGGAGGCGATTCAGGCGGCATGGTCCGCCGTGGTGGACTTCTTCGCCGGTATCTGGGAGGGGATTCAATCGGTCTTCTCTGTGGTCGCCGAGGTCCTGGGAGGCTTCTTCTCCGCCGCGTGGGAAGCTGTACAGGCCGCATGGCAGGCGGCGTCCGATTTTTTCTCTGGCGTCTGGGAGGGCATCAAGAGCGTATTCGAGCCCGTGGCAGAAGTCCTGGGCGGATTCTTCAAAGCCGCCTGGGAGGCCGTGCAGGGCGCGTGGGAGGCCGCTAAGGAGTTCTTTTCCGGCATCGCCGATGGTATCCGGTCCGTCTTCGAGGAAGTGACCGAATTCCTCTCCAGCGCGTTCAAGGAGGCGTACGAGGCGGTCAAAGGCGTCTGGGAAGCGGCAAAGGAATTCTTTGCGGGCATCTGGAACGTCATCAAGGAGGCCGCCTCCGCCGCCGCTGAGAAGGTCAGCGAGGGATTCAAAAAAGCCTGGGAGGCCGTCAAGGGTGCCTGGGACAAGGCTGCCGACTTCTTCAAGGGGATTTTCGACAAGATCGTGGGCGTGTTCTCCGGCATCGGAGACAAGTTCAAGGAGATTGGCGGGAACATCGTCAACGGCATCAAAAATGGCGTCATGGGCGCGTGGGACGCGTTTGTGGGCTTCATGAGCGAGAAAATCAAGGGCATCATCAGCGGTGTAAAGGGCCTTCTGGGCATCCACTCCCCGTCTACGGTCTTCGCGGGCATCGGGGAGAACATGGCCCTTGGCCTTGCGGGAGGCTGGGATGATGAATACCGCGCAATCAAGAGGAAGATCGAGGGCGGTTTGAATTTCGGCACCGCCACCGTGGGCCTGCGGACCAACGGGGGAGGGTATTCCGGGGGCTACAGTGACAACTCCCGTCCCGCGCAGATTGGCGCAGGAAATACCTTCAACTTCACCTTCAACTCCCCCAAAGCCCTGGACCCAGTAGAGGCCGCGAGGGAGGCGAAAAAGGCGTCCCAGCAGATCGCGCTGGGCTATGTGTAAGGAGGTTTCCCAATGATCGACGAAATCAAGATCACGTCCCTCTCGGGCCGGGGAAGCCTGTTTCTCAAAAAAGGGGAGTACTGGTCCTATTGGCTTGGCCCCGTGGACTGGGGGCAGGTCCAGGGACAGCACAACACCTACGCATTTTTCAACCAGGTAGGCGAGAGCATCGTTTCCACCACCATCGGCCCCCGCCCGCTGTCCATCACCGGCTGGGTGATGGACAGCGGCACCGGGAACCTGCAAAGCCGGTGCGACTTCCTCAACGCCTTTATCTCCCCCGTGGAGGACTACACCCTGGAGTACAAGGGCAAGAAGATCAATTTCCGGCCCGACATCTCCGTTGCTTACAGCCCGGAGTACATCAAAAACAATGAGAAGGTCCGCCGGTTCCTGATTCAGGCGACCTGCCCCTATCCGCTGTTCACCGACCTGAGCGATACGGCGGTACCCTTCGACCAAAAGAAGAAGCTCTTCCGGTTCCCGAACAACTTCGGGCAGGTCCGCTCGGTGGTCTTCGCCTCCATCGGCAAGGCGTACAGCGTCACCGTGGACAACCGGGGCGGCTTCGCGGCGGGGATAGTCATCCGCATTCGGTTTTCCGGGGAGGTGAAAAACCCTAGGGTGAAGAACCTGACCACGGGGAAATTCATCGGCATGAACCGGACCTTCCAGAGGGGTGAACAGCTGGAGCTGTCCACCGTTCCGAGGAACAAGCACATGAAGCTCTGGGGCGCGGACGGGGCGGAGGAGAACGTCATCAAATACCGGGACTTCCGCTCCAGCTTTGGCACCCAGCTGATCCCCGGCTCAAACCGCTTGGCCCTGGACTGCGACGACCTGGACCAGCGGGGCAACATGGACGTGACCATCTACTACACGCCGCTCTATCTGGAGGTGGAATAGCATGGACCTGAAAATGGAGGTATACAGCCCCGCCCTGGAGCTTCTGGGTGTTCTGGAGGTTCAGCGGTCCGCCATCTGGGAGAGCAGGGCGTTTTCCAGCGGGTCCTTCTCCGTGGAATCGCTCATCACCGATGAATCCCGCGCCCTGCTGGTGCCGGAAAATATCGTATGGATTGAGGGGGAAACAGCGGGCATCATCGAGCACGTCCAGCGTGAGGCGCGGCGCGAGGGCCCTTACATCACGGCAAAGGGCCGGGACCTGACCGGCATCCTGGACCGGCGTATCCTCTGGGGCCGCTATGACCTGTATGGCGCGGTCCCGGACCTCATGCGGCAGTTGGTGGATGACTGCTGTATCCACCCCACGCAGGGGGACTTGGAGGCCCGGGTGATCCCCGGCCTTGCTCTGGAGGACGCCGCGCCCGCCTCCGGCGAAAAGGTCCGGAAACAGCAGACTGGCGGTACCCTTCTGGAGGCCCTGGAGGAGCTGGGGGAGGCGTACCAGGTGGCCTTTGGTGTCCGGTTCAACCCGGAGGTTCCACGGATGGAGTTTTGGGCCCGGTACGGTGTGGACCGCTCAACAGGACAGACGGACAACGAGCCGATCTTCTACTCCACAGAGCTGGACGATGTGCTCACCAGCGATTACACCTATGACAGCAACAATTACCGCAATGTCACCCTGGTAGCCGGAGAGGGCGAGGGGGCGGACCGGGTTTCCGTTACCGTGCAGAATCCCGTCGAGAGCGAACCGGCTCCCCAGCCGCCCACCCCACCTGTGGTTGTGGAATACACCATCAGCCTGAACATCGACCCAGCAGGCGGCGGCGTTGTCACGGGAGGCGGCACCGTACAGGAGGGCGTGAGCGTCACCGTTACGGCAGCTCCCTCGAGCGGCTACGCTTTTGTGGGGTGGCAGGAAAACGGGGCAATCGTCAGCACGGAGGCAACATACACCTTCCAGGCCAACGCTGACCGCACTCTGACGGCGGTCTTTGCGGATATGTCCCCCAAAGAGTACGAGTACAGCGGGAACGTCGTTGCCGCGACCCTCTATCCCGGTGTCTACAAGCTGGAGGTCTGGGGCGCGGAGGGCGGATACCGTTCCGGCGCGGCCTATGCGGGTAAGGGCGGGTATTCGGTGGGCAACCTCACCGTCGCCGAGCCTACACAGGTATTTGTCCGCGTGGGCGGCTCTGGAAACACGGGCGGCACCGCCGGAGGCTTCAACGGCGGCGGAAGGCGCGGCACCTACAACGGAGGCGGCGGTGCGTCTGACATCCGCATCGGCGCGGACGACCTCAACCACCGCGTCATTGTGGCGGGCGGCGGAGGCTCCGACGGTGCGGCCAACAAAAACGGTATGTACGGCGGCGGAGAGGCAGGAGGGAGCGCGTCGCAGTCCTACGGTACCGGCGGCTTTGGCGGCACCCAGACCGGCGTATCCAATTCCGCTTGGCAGACCACGGCGCCGTCTACCAACACGGCTTCCCAGGCAGGCGCTTACGCGGGCTTCGGCTTCGGCGGAAACGGCATCTCCACCGGTGGAGGCCACGGCGGCGCGGGAGGCGGCGGCTGGTATGGCGGTTCCGGCTCTGTGCCGGACAGCTCCAGTGACGACGACCGGGGCGGTGGCGGCGGTTCCGGCTTCGTCTGGACCGGGCAGAATGCCCCGGCGGGCTTCGGCCTGACGGCGGTGCACCACCTCTCCAATGCCCGCACCGTCAACGGCGCACAGTCCTTTACATCCCCCGGCGGCACGGCGGAGACCGGCCACAGCGGCAACGGCTACGCCCGTATCACGCCCGTGGTGTCCTACACCGTGGTCGTGGTGTCCCAGGACGCGGAGAAGGGCACCGTCTCCGGCGGAGGCTCCTTTGAAGGCGGCTCCCAGGTGACGGTCACGGCGACCCCGGCCTCCGGCTACAAGCTGTCCAGTTGGCAGGAGAATGGTCATCAGGTCAGCACCAGCGCATCTTATACCTTCACCGTCACAGGCAACCGGACCCTGACCGCAGTCTTTGAGGAGGTGCTGGTCTACACCGTGACCACCTCCGTGGACCCCTCCGGCACAGGAACAGCCTCCGGGGCGGGGACCTACCAGGAGGGGCAGTCCGTCACCGTCACCGCCGCGCCCGGGAGCGGGTACAAGTTCGTGGCGTGGAAGGTGGGCGGGAGCACTGTCAGCGAGAGCACGAGCTACACCTTTACCGCCACGGGGAATGTGGCGCTGGTGGCGGTGTTTACATCGTCTCGCCTGCCAACCGGATATACAGAAGTTGAATATGTGCATTTCCCTGGAAACTCGGCAGCATATTTTTCATATGCAATTCCATCGCATACAGCATCGGTTGCGCCATCTATAGAGATGGATATCAAGCTTGGAACCACAAATCCTGGAACAAGCCGAATTGTGTTGTTGATTAGTTATCCAAGTGGGGCGGTTAGATATTTCAGCCTAACAACCGCCGGATCTTCATCCGGTTTTACAGGACTGAGATGTCCGGCGTCTTCAACCAACAACACAATGAAAGTTTTGAATGTTTCCGCCAATCAAAAAGTCCATGTCGAAATCGACAATTTGAACAAAGTATTTAAGGTTGGAAACAATTCAGCAGCTATAGGCGGATGGTCATTTAGCACCTCTTCCACTACTGGATATTCATCGCCTCTTGGACGCTCTACGGCATCTTATGTCCCCGAAATGTGGGTCTATGAATACAAGTATTACCAGCACACTCAAAACGCAACTGCAAAAACGCTTGTTCAGCATTGGGTCCCCTGTATAAGAACATCTGATAATGCTGTTGGATTCTACGATTTGGTCAAAAAGACATTTACGGCCAATTCCGGAAGTGGCACAATTGATGCAGGCCCCGCAGTCTAAGAAAGGAGGCACCAGCCATGCCCGACCCCAGCACTCCCACCGGCCTGTCCCGCCGGGAACTCTACATCGACGCCCGGGACCTGCAATCCGACAGCGACCCAGATAATCCCCTGACCCCGGAGCAATACCTTGACGTGCTGAAAACCCGGGGACGGGAGAAAATGGCGGAGCATCAGCTGGTGCGCTCCTTCTCCGCCACCGTGCGGACCTACAATCCGACGTATGTCCTGGGGGAGGATTTCTTCCTGGGCGACACCATCACCGTGACCGACGACCGGTTGGGTATCACGGTCAACGCCGTGGTGCAAGGCGCGTCCCGGGCGGCGAGCAGCGCGGGAGAGGAGCTGACCCTGACCCTGGGCTTTGGCCAGCCCACCCTATACGACATCCTGAAACGAAAGGCAGGGAAATGATATGGCGCTCTATGACGGCTTCTTTGACGCCGTGCAAGACGAAGAGACCGGGGAATATGACCGGGAATATACCTCCGGCGACTTCACGGGCTACTTTGCGCAGTTCATCGGTTCCGGCGTGTGCGTCCTGGACAACCCGGACAGCTTCAAGGTCCGCTTCGAGGACGGCGCGGCGATGGTCAGTCCCGGGTACCTCTTTATCCAGGGCTTCTGGCTGAAAAACGACGCCGACTACCCCGTGGAAACCTCCGGCACCGCCTCCCAGGCCATCGTCGCCCACTTGAACACAGGCAAGCGCATGATCGAGATCGAGGCCCGCAGTATCGCGCAGGCTTACCCGGATTCTCTGGTGCTGGGCATCGTCAACGCCCAGGCCGGGACTGCTGAGGACACTCGCTACAACACCGATATCTGCGGCGTCATCGACAGCGCCGGGAGCTTGTCCAAGAAGGTGCAGTATGCCATCCACTACATTGACAATGAGGTTGAGGGAAAACTGGAAGCGGCGGAGGCGGATATCCGCAAGCAGTCCGCCATCCTGGACCAGAAGATTGCGGAGGTCCAGGCGGAGGTGGAAAAGCTGGCCCCGCCCCCTATCGGCACCATCAAGTTCAGCGCAAGCAAGAACGTCAGCTCGGCTTGGCTGCGCTGTGACGGGAGCTACATCAACGAATCGGACTACCCCGAACTGGTGGCGGCGTTGGGCAAGGTCAGCCCTGGCGCACAGGAGTTTTGGGAGGGATTCAAGGGCGCGGCTGGGTCCGGCCTCAGCAACGGGTACCTCTACAACGGGACCCTCTGGGCCTACTCCGCAACGGATAAGAAGCTCTACGGATATACCGGCTCCACAAAGCAGATAAAGACACTCAACGTCACGGGAGCGGACAAGTTGACGGCATCCTCTGAAAATCCCGTTTGCCTCTCCATCGTGTCTGGGCACCTGTTCCTTGCGCAGAATCAGACAAGCGCTAACTCATTTGTCCTGCTGGAGAACAGTAACTTCACCGGCAGCGGGTCCGTGGCAATGACAGAGCGGGATTTGAGACCTCTTTTGAATAAAGCAACAATTTCCGTTGGAAACGCAAATCCGAGGATAAAACTCCCTGGAAAAAATTTCGTTCCGGAAATTACTGCGGTAGAGTATAACTGGAACGAGTACGGGGCGCCGGATGTGGTCAGTTCATTTATTCTGTGTGTCGGCCTTACAACACATCCGACCACGTACCGGGATACGGTCGCATCTATCGTCTGGAAAGCGTCCGATTTTTCTACAGCCAAAGTGGTTTATATGGACGCTGGACCCGAATCGGGATATTACAATAAAACGCTTCTGCGATATGGTCACAAAACAGCGATGGACCTTGTTGCGATTAATATTTCGATTATACACAACAGCAATTTTTTGAGTTTGGTCTCTAGTCCGAACGGTGTATACAACACTTCTCAACAGTTCTATTTTCGGGAAGAATTGAGCCAGGCGGACCCTGTTCGCACCTCGCCAGCCGCAGGAAACGGCCTCTACATCTACCGCGCTTTCCTCTCCAGCCGCAGGCTGAACCTCCGTATAGGCCGCTACAATCCCAACGAGCCCTACTCGGCCTCAGCTCCCACAGTGGCAGCGGTGGCGCTTCCCTCCCGTGCCACTGTTTTCCCTGATTCCGTGCTCTACGCCGCAAACCAGGACCTGTGGTTCGTGTTTGTTGGTACCGGCCTTGCATTTTCTCAGACGCCGGAAAACGGGGCCTCCTGGGGATACTTCGACACACAGGATATTCTGG
>ERZ779627.170-NODE-170-length-16377-cov-8.120206_pt1 | contig 16377 bp, 11 predicted proteins | sample MGYA00514191_ERZ779627 | MGnify/ENA primary metagenome ERZ779627 (study PRJEB29562, sample SAMEA4376705) | mouse gut metagenome | isolation source: Cecum | study: EMG produced TPA metagenomics assembly of the A DSS colitis mouse model was used to assess the... | reverse complement strand
AGGTGCTGGAGACCGGCAAGGGCGTGCTGACTCAGGTGTTTGTGGACGCCGGCAATAAGGAAGTCTACATCGCCGTCATCAACACCTTCCTGGCCATCGCCAGCGAGGATTATGATGAGAAGAACGGTGAGGTCGATCTGAAGGTCTATGCTATGGACAAGGTCGGCGGCACCAACAAGGATCCTATCTACGGCAAGGACAAGGCCGAGGACGGCATCACCGTGACCGTTGAGGACGAGGACATCGACGTCTCCGGTGTGAAGGATGGCGACATGTTCCTGGTGACCGTGGCTGACGGTAAGATCCAGACCATGGCCATCCCCGAGGTCCTGGCTGACAGCAAGATCAGCAGCTTCAAGAAGGACTCCGACGTTGTCTCCGGCGGCAAGACCTATGAGTACGCCGACACCGCCAAGTATGACAGCGAGGTCCTGACTGACTACGCCCAGACCAACCTGAAGGATACCACCTACAACATCGTGCTGGACAAGTACGGCTACCTCATCGGCCTGGAGCAGAACGAGGAAGCTGACCAGTACGTGTTCCTGACCGGCATGAACGGCAACACCAGCGACCTGTCCACCAAGAACGCTGACGCCAATGTCATCTTCCTGGACGGCACCATGAAGACCGTCTCCGTCAACGTGGGCAAGAGCGACCTGCCCACCAGCGGCTCCCAGATGAACACCTGGTGCACCTACAGCGTGGACAGCAAGGACGTGTACACCCTGAAGCAGGTCGCCACCACCGCCACCGGCAATCCCAAGACGATGCAGAGCGCCCAGGACGCTGACGCTGAGACCAACGATGAGATCAAGATCGACAAGAAGAACATCTCTCTGGAGGCCATCTCCGGCAACGCCTACGGCAACGACGACACCGTCTACCTGACGGTGAGCACCGACATCATCAAGGCTGCCACTGCTACTGGCGGCAAGTACTGGCATGTTATCATCGACGATGTGGAGTCCCGCACTGTGGGCGCCCGCAACACCAGCCTGATTGCCGCGGAGCAGACCGGCAGCGGTGACGGTGACGACGAGAACGACGCTAAGGGCATCACCAACGAGGTCTTCACCCTGTACAATGACAAGGGCTACGTCATCGCCGCCGTGGTCATCGGCGAGGAAGAGGGCGTGAGCAAGACCTTCGCTTATGTCCACAGCGACAGCGTCAAGCGCGAGCGCTATGACGAAGCCAAGGACGAGTGGACCTGGGTCCGCGAGGCCATCGTGGACGGCAAGGTCGTTGACCTGACCGAGATCGGCGCCGGCACCGACCTGAGCGTGCTGAAGGATATGGACCAGGGCGCCTGGTTCGAGCTGAAGCTGGACGCCGACGGCAACGTGAAGGCCACCAACCCCAAGGGCAACGCCTCCGACTGGGCCGTTGAGCTGACCTTCGCCGCGTTCAACGCCTCCAGCAACCCCGACAAGATCGACAACGTGGACGACGTGGACAAGGCGATCAACGCCAAGGACACCGTGCTCCTGCAGGTAGAGGACCTGGACGGCGAGCTGAGCCGCAAGTCCGGCACCCTGTTCACCGACCAGACCCAGACTGCCGGCTTCTCCGTGTCCCCCGACGTCAATGTGGTCCTGTGCGACAGCGACTTTGAGGTTGACGGCACCTACAGCGGCCGCAGCGGCCTGGATCGCGCCATCAACAACCTGAATGACAACTTCCTGGGCGACCTGAACGTCCTGTTCCAGGACGGCGACGCCGTGGTCATCATCCTGGTTGACAAGAGCGAGGCCGACAATGACGACGATGATGACGACAACAGCAACACCGAGCTGACCTGGCTTGACAAGTCCGACCCGACCGCCCCCACCTTCTACATGAGTGACAGCGTTGCCTATACTCCGACTCCCGAGGATATCCATGCGATGCTGGTTGCTGAGAAGTATGAGGAGATCAAGTTGGACGGCAACGGCAAGTGGACCTTCAAGAAGGGCTTCAGAGAGTGGAGCGCTGTGACAATCACTCCTGTCCAGCAGTACAAGGTGACTTACAGCACCGCTAAGGTAACCGTTGACGGCGTTGAGTTCCAGATCCTCAGTGCGGACAAAACTTATGCAACCAAGAACACAGCCGTGACCCTGACCATTTCTGCAAAGGGCACTGTAACTGCTGGTTCCAAGGATGCCACCGTCAAGACCGATAAGGCCACAAGTGTGGCGGCCAGCTATACTGACGCCGTTGCTGGCACTGCTGGAACCCCGTCCGCTGGTGCGACAAAGGCCGATGGAACTGGGACGGCTGTTACCGATGGTCTGACTCCCGGGACTGGCAAGTTCACCACCGTTGGAAGTAAGGCACCGGACGCCCGGTACACTGTGACCATTACGATTGACAACAGCAAGCCTGCTGATACTGCTGTGTCTATCGTTGCGGCTCCTTAACCCTGATTAAGCCATCAGCGAAGATTTAGGAAGGACCCGCCCCTCCTGGGGCGGGTCCTTCTTACACCTCAGTCCATGGCAAAAAACGCAATTACCAAATAAGTGTAATTGAACCAGTTCATCTGTGTAAAAACGTCGTCGGCATACCATGTGACGGTGTTGCCATTCCATTTTATATGCCGCGTTGCGTTTCCAACAGGATAGGAGCAGTCCCCGGAAGGAATGTTGAACTGCGCCCGGTTCTCTGAATCAAAGACAATCGCCCAGATGGGCTTTTGGGGAAAGGTCAGGGAATTGGGGTGGTCCTCCCCGAAGTTTTTTCCGCCGGTGCCGTCGCCTTGATAGGTGGCAGTCCAGATCTGGCAGTTGCCAAAGTGAGGTGCTGCCGCCTCCAGCGCGGCGACCCGGCCCTCGTGGTCCCCCAGCGCGCCGTCGATCTTGGCGTTGTCCGCGTTGAAGTCCTCCATCAGGACGCGGTCGTCCCTCGACCACTGGCTGAGCTGGTAGTTGGGTGTTTTGTTCATGTGTGTTCCTCCTTAAATGTAATTGAGCGCGCAATGGCCCCCTTCGCAAAGGGAGGCTTTAGTGCTCCTCTGTAAATGGGAGGAATACCTCAAAAATTGCACGTTTCCATACATTTATTGGTAATGAGGGCGCATTGCGCCCTTTTTCTCTTGACGAAAATCCTGGGGAAAGGTATGATTTAGGAAGAAAAACAAGGAGGGGTAACCTATGACCTATCAAGAGATTTTAGCGGCCGCCCGGGAGTGTAGCGGGCCCTACTGCAAGGCGTGTCCGGTGTGCAACGGCCGGGCCTGTAAAAACACCATGCCCGGCCCGGGCTCCAAGGGCGCCGGTACGGTGGCCGCCCGGAATTACGACGCCTGGCAGGAGGTGTGCCTGAACATGGACACCATCTGCGAAAACGGCCCGGTGGACACCCGTTTCACCCTCTTCGGCCAGACCTTCGACCTGCCCGTCTTCGCCGGCCCCGTGGGGGCGGTAAAGCTGCACTACGGAGATAAATTCACCGACCTGGAGTATAACGACATTCTGGTACCCGCCTGCGTCCAGGCCGGCATCGCCGCCTTCACCGGCGACGGCACCGACCCTGCCGTCTTTGCCGCGGCGGCCAAGTCCATCGGCAAGAACGGCGGCAAGGGCATCCCCACCGTGAAGCCCTGGGACCGGGACACCCTCTTTTCCAAGCTAGATCAGGCCAAGGAATCGGGAGCCCAGATGTTCGCCATGGACATCGACGCCGCCGGACTGCCCTTCCTCAAGGGCCTGACTCCCCCCGCCGGGTCCAAAACAGTGGCCGAGCTGCGGGAGGTCATCGAGTACGCCGGGGTGCCTTTCATCCTCAAAGGGATTATGACCGTCCGGGGGGCCCGGAAGGCCCTGGAGGCGGGGGCGGCAGGCATCGTGGTGTCCAACCACGGTGGCCGGGTTCAGGACGGCGTCCCCGCCACCGCCGAGGTCCTCCCCGCCATCGCCGAGGCTGTCAAGGGCCAGCTGGTGGTGATGGTGGATGGCGGCATCCGCTCCGGCGTGGACGTGTGCAAGGCTCTGGCTCTGGGGGCCGACGCCTGCATCCTGGCCCGGCCCTATGTCACCGCCGTTTACGGCGGCGGGGCCGAGGGTGTGAAGGTACTTACCGATAAAATCAAAGCCGAGCTGGCCGACACCATGGCCATGTGCGGCGTCCACTCCCTTGCGGAAATTTCCAGAGACATGATTTTCTAATTGGTAAAGCGGGGGTCTCCCCCCGCTTTTTTTATGTTCGCCGCAGCAATTCTCCTGTTTGAAACGTCTATATAGGTGAAAGGAGGTGGCCCGAATGTCCCGAACATCCAACCGGCCGGTGGATTGGGAGGAGCTTGTCACACAAAACGAGACCCGCCTGTACCGGGCGGCGCTGGCCATTCTGGGCGACCCCCACGAGGCGGAGGACGCGGTGCAGGACACCTTTGTTCGGTATCTGGAAAAGGCTCCAGCAGATTTGGAGCGCCCTTCCGCCTGGCTGATGCGGGTGCTGGTCAACGGCTGCAAAAGCCGCCTGCGCTTGGCCTGGCGGCGGGTGGGGCCCCTGCCCGATGCCCTCCCCGTCCCCGGCCCAGAGGAGGGGGAGGAGCTGGAGGAGCTGTTTGCCCTCCCGCCCGAGGACCGGGCACTCATCCACCTGTACTACTACGAGGGCTACTCCACCGGGGAGATCGCCCAGCTGCTGAACTGCCGGCCGGGGACGGTACGCTCCCGTCTCTCCCGGGCCCGGGAGAAGCTGAGAAAGCTGCTGGAGGTGTAGGGTGCGACGACCCGGCGCGCCGTTTGCCGTCTTAATGTAATCCCGAACAGCGGCGGGCCGAGGTCGTCCCGCCCTACGGACTTGCAACAATAAGGAGAATTGTTATGAAATACTACAAATCGTATATGGACCGGCAGGAGATTTCCCCGGCGGTCCACGAAAATCTGCTGAATCTGGAGCCGTCGAAACGCCGCTCCGGACCCGTCTGGGCCAAGTACGGCGCCCTGGCCGCCTGCGCGGCCCTCATCATCGGGGTGGGCGTCTGGAGGCTGGCTCTCACTCCTGCGCCTGTGACGGACCCGCCCCAGAGCGCCGGCCAGTTCGCCTCCGATTACGAGCCTCTGCCCGGGGAGAAGGACGTGGTGGAGCCGGGGGACTGCTTTGTGGTGGACAGCCCGGTGGAGAGCGGCAAGCTGATGTTCCCCATGATTCCCGGCATCAACTACCAGGATATCACAGACCGGTCCCAGACGTCCGCCGATATGTCCCGGGTCTATCTGCCCGGCAGCTTTATGGCGGATTTGACAAAAGAAGACATTCAGGCCATCTTCTGGGGCTCGGAGGGCAAGCCCGAGGCGGTCCATCCCAAGACAGAGCAGGGGGACCTGCCCTGGATGCTCTTCTGGGACGGCTACACCCTCCGCGGCCGGGCCCTCTACGACGGCCAGGGCCAGCTGATGGAGCTGACAATCTGGGGGGAAAAGGATAAGGCCGACTTCGAGCTGGAGCTGCGTGTGGGCGGTCTGCCCTTCACCTGCTGCGTCGACAGGGACCGGGGAGACGTCATCAGCGAGTTCAACGGCGTGGAAGTGGCGGGCTGGAGCCAGATCTACGACCGGGACGGCGATGGCCGGGACGACTATATCTGCAGCAGCGAATTTATGACCAAAAATGATATCGGCGTCCGCTTTGTGAATCGGAACGGCCTGATGAGGGCGGAGTATGAGCAGGATGGGAACATGGACCTGGGGGGTGCCTGTACCTTCAACGCCCTGTTCGTCCGTCAGGCTCTGACCGGCGACGGCGGTCTGTATTTGGACCACCTGGCCGTCAACGAGAACATCCCCGCCTGGCGGGAGGAGGAGTTTGCCACCCTGACCCAGGCCCGGCAGGAGGCGGATTTCGCCCCCTACCTGCCCACGGCGGAGCCGGAGGGCTACAGCGCCTACGCCGGGAATAAGGAGTTCTACGGCCGCCTCAGCTATCAGGAGGGCCGGACAAATATGCTTTTCGTCCGCTGGAGCCGGGGATATGACAATGTGGAGGTGTGCGTCTACCGGGACGGCTATCGTTCCTATAACCTGGTGTCCCCCGACGAGCCAGAGACCTACGACCTGCGCCTGTACCCCATCCCCTGGTGCGACAGCGTGCCCGACGAGTACCGGGATACCGTGAGTTCCCCCGCCTTCAAGGCGGAGGACATGTCCCTGTCCATTGTAGAGGCCCGGGGCCGGGAGCACGACACCGGCGGGATGACATACTCCTTTGATGTGCTCCACCCCGACGGCACGGTAGTGTCCTACCACTGCGACGGCCTGACGGCGGAGCAGGTGTGGGAAATGATGGAAGTGACCCTCTGATGAGACAGCCCCCGCCGACGGCGGGGGCTGTTGACATAAATCTTAATTTTTTATGAATTGGGACATTTTCCTCTTGCCGAAGCGGGTCGAAGCGGGTATACTTGAGCAGTAACAACATTTGGGGAGGGACCCCTTTGGAAGAGAGATATCTGAACATGTCCCGCCAGTCTCAGGGCCGGCGGGTGGCTCCCGCCCAGGGCCGGGGCGGCGGACGGAGCGAACCCCCCCGCCGCCGGGACGACGATTGGGAGGACGACTGGGACGACAGGCCCCGGAAGGCCCCCCGAGGCGGACGGTCCGGTGTGATCGGCGTGCTCAAGGGCTTTTACATATTCCTGGTGGTCATTTCCGCCCTCATCGTGGCAGTTTACATCGGCTTTTCCCTGATGGTCAAGGCTCCGGAGCAGAACCAGCTGACTCCGCCCAATCAGCAGGGAGGTATCACCGGCCCCAACAGCGGCGGGGTGAGCACGGTGGACCCCGGCGGCGTACCGGGCGGCCTGGAGCGGAAGAAGGGAGTCTATACCGTTTTCCTGGCCGCTACCGACAAGGCCGGCACCCTCACCGACGTGATGATGGTCATGCGCTACGACACCAACGACCAGACCGTGGGCGTGATCTCCATCCCCCGGGACACCCTGGTGGCCCGGGAAAAGGGCAACCCCCATCTGGTTTACGGCGGGGGTGGGGTGGAACAGCGGATCAAGGACGTGTCCGACATGCTGGGCGTCCCCATCGACTGCTATGTGAAGGTGAACATCAACGGGTTTATCACCCTGGTGGACTATCTGGGCGGCATCGACTTCTACGTCCCCTGCGATATGAACTACGACGACCCCAGCATCAACAACAACCTGCACATCCACTTTAAAGAGGGCATGCAGCATCTCAACGGCCAGCAGGCCATGGAGGTGGCCCGGTTCCGGAAGAACAACCCGGATAAAGACGGGAAATCCACCGGCTACTCCGACGTGGGCCGCACCGAGACCCAACAGAAGCTGCTCATTGCCCTGGCCAAGAAGGTGCTGTCCTGGGATAGTCTGACCAAGATCAACGGGTTTGTGGAGATTTTTAACGAGACGGTGGACACCGACCTGTCTTTGAACGAAATGCTCTACTTTGCCAGCCAGGCCGTCAACCTGGACCCCTCCACCGGCGTGGAGACGGGCACCCTCCCCGGCCGGGGAGACGGGGTCTACCGGGGGTACAGGTGGTGCTACGAGCTGGACCAGGAGGGGACGCTGGAGCTGGTCAACCGGCTCATCAACCCCTACGACCGGGACCTGACCCTGGAGGATATGAACCTGGCTAAGGCGGACAAATACACACAGGGCTGAAACAACGCGGCCCCCGGAAGAAAACCGGGGGCCGCGTTCTTATCTGATCTTTTCGCCGTTGAGGACGGCCTCGGCCAGCCGGTCCCCCTCATAGCGCACCTTCAGGGAGAAGAAGGGGACGTCCCGCCAGATCAGGTCCAGGAAGATGGCGTCCCCCTCCCAGTGGGGGATCTTCAGGAGCTGTTCCCGGGGCAGCCACTCCAGCACCCCCTCGTCGCACTCTTTCAGTTCGCCGGTAAAGCCGTCGGCGGTGAACAGGTGCATGTACTCGGTCTCCCACCGGTCGGAGACAAAGGTGACGATCCCCCGGTAGCGGTAGTCGGTGAGGACCAGCCCGGTCTCCTCCTCCGCCTCCCGGAGCAGGCAGTCCTCCGGGCTCTCCTTGTCCAGAAACTTGCCCCCGACCCCGATCCACTTGTCCCGGTTCAGGTCGTTTTCCTTCTTGATCCGATGGAGCATCAGGTACTCGTCTCCCCGCCGGATATAGCACAGAGTGGTGTTTATCATGGCTCGATCAGCTCCACATCCACAGTAAACTGCTCCCCGCCCCGGAGATAGGTGAGGGTGACGGAATCTCCGGCGCCCAGGCCCAGCTTGAGCCGGGTCAGGTCCTGGAGGCCGGTGATGGGCACGCCGTTGGCCTCGGTGAGGATGTCCCCCGCCCGCAGTCCCTTGGCCCAGGCGTCGCTTCCCCGCTCCACGCTCCGGAGCCTGAAGCCGCCCCCCTCCTCGGGGGCGGTGGACACCATGAAGCCGAAGACGCCCGCCTTGACCTCCTCCCCGGCGATGAGGCGGTCAACCACATATTTCACCCGCCGGGAGGGGATGGCGAAGCCCAGGCTCTCGGCGGAGCCGTCCTCCGTGACAATCTTCACCGTGTTGATGCCGATGACCTGTCCGTACTGGTTCAGCAGGGGACCGCCGGAGTTGCCGTAGTTGATGGCGGCGCTGGTCTGGATCAGCGCCATGTTGACGTCGTCCACCTCCACCTCCCGGTCCAGAGCGGACACAATGCCGTCGGTAAAGGTGGCGCGGTAGCCCAGGGAGTCCCCCAGGGCGGCCACCGGCTCGCCGATGCGCAGGGCGTTGGAGTCGCCGAACTGGGCAGGGACAAGGCCCTCGGCCTCCACCTTCAGCACGGCCAGGTCCTCCACCGCGTCAAAGCCCACCAGGCTGGCGGGCAGGGTCCGGTTGCTGGGGAGCAGCACGCTGACCTCCCGGGCTCCGGCCACCACATGGGCGTTGGTAATCAGGTAGCCGTCCTGGGTGAGCACCACCCCGGTGCCGGCGCTGTATCCGCCGGCGCTCTCCGACTCGATGGATACCACGGAGAGGCTGGCCCGGTCGTAGATCTGGGTATAGCTCAGCGCCTCCCCCTGGACGGGGGACAGCTCCAGCGTCACCCCCGTGCCGGTATCGGCCCTGGGGATGGAGGGGGGCTCGGTGCTGTGCTCCTCCGGCTGCTCGTAGCGCCAGTCATCCCCGATGGAAGGGAAGGGAGCCCGGATGGAGGGGCGTGTGGAGAAGTACCGGTCCAGCAGCACGGTGGACAGGCAGATCGCTCCGATCAGCGCGGCCAGTCCCAGGAACCAGGGCCATTTCCGCCGCTTCCGCCTGACCCGCAGCACGGGGCGGCGGGAGACCTGGGCGGCGGCGGGGATGCGGACGGCAGGCGGATTGGGAAATACGGGGGAGGGCTGCTCCCAGGGCCCGCCTTTCCAAAGGCCGTTATGTTGGTCGTTCATTGTGATTCCCCTCGCAGGGGCGGCCTGTGGCCGCCCGGTCTTTTTTCGAGCGGGCGGCCACAGGCCGCCCCTACAGATTCTTACGCCAGCGTCAGGGTGAAGTGGAACTGGGTCACTCCGTCCTCACTGGTGACGGTGATGTTCTCCTTCAGGTTGCCCAGGATGGTCTTGACGATATACAGTCCCAGGCCCACCCCCTCCCGGTCCATGGAGCGGGAGTAGTCCGCCTTGTGGAACCGCTCAAAGAGCAGGGGCAGCTCGTCGGGAGGAATGGTGGCCCCCAGATTGCGGATGGTGGTATGGGCCTTGCCGTCCTTTTTGGTGATCTGAACGGTGATGGCGGTGCCGGGGGCGGCGAATTTGGCCGCGTTGTCCAGCAGGTTGTAGCACACCTGGGTGATGGAGTCCGGGTCGCCCCACACCATCAGCTTGTCCTCGGGCATGTGGACCTCCACATCCAGCTGCCGGTCGGTGATCTTGGTCTCCAGGCTGATGAGCACCCGGGACATGACCTCGGTGAGGTCGAAGGTCTCCTGGGCGGTGACGGTGCTCTCCGCCAGGGCGTTGAGCCGGGACAAGTCCAGCATCCGCCGCACCAGGCGGCTCAGCCTCCTGGTCTCCGACACCACGATCTCCAGCGATTCCCGCTCCCGCTCCGGGGGGATGGTGCCGTCCAGAATGCCCTCGGCGAAGCCGGCGATGGTAGTCATAGGAGTTTTCAGCTCATGGGAGACATTGGCGATAAACTCCGCTCTCTGGCTCTCCACCTTCTCCAGGGAGTTGGCCATGGAGTTGAAGGCCTCGGCCAGAGCGCTGACCTCGTCGCACCGCTCCTCGTAGCCGGTGACCCGGACGTCAAACTCCCCCTGGCCAAACTTTCGGGCGGCCTCGGCCATCTCGTTCAGGGGGCGGGTCTGGTAGGCAGAGGTGAGGGTGCTGGCAATGACCGAGATCAGGAACACCACCACGGCGGAGAAGAAAAAGATGGTGGCGGTGGCCGTCCACATCTCGGAGAGGTTGGAGGCGTCGGCCGCCACCAGCACCATCCCCTGGGTGATCTTCAGCTCTCCGATCTGATTGGTGACGGGTAGCGCGGACAGATACCGCTTTTCGGGATAGAGCCCCCCCAGATTGGTCATGCCGTTGAAGGAGCCGCTGTTCAGCACCTGGGCGGTCACGTTCTCCGGCAGGACGCTGTCCCTGTAGTCGTAGAACTGGCCGTCGGCGGTGGCATAGAGGATCTTTCCATCCGGCCCGGCCACGATGATGTGGGAGTTGGAGATCATGGCGATGGAGGCCACGTAGCTGCTGTAAAACTCGTCCTGGAGGTCCAGGGTGAGGTAGCGGCGGTAGTAGGTGGAGGTGAAGCTGGACACGTAGCCGGCGTTGCGCTCCACCGAGTCCCGGGTCTCCCCGATGATATAGCGGTAGGACAGCAGCATGAAGGCCCCGGCCAGCAGGGTGAAGGAGAGCAGCATGATGCTCACCATCATGGTCAGCTGACGGCGATATAAAGAGCGCATGGTCAGCCCGCCGCCCCCAGCTCGAATTTATAGCCCACGCCCCACACCGTTTTCAGCCGCCACTGGCCGCTGACCCCCTCCAGCTTCTCCCGCAGGCGCTTGATGTGTACGTCCACCGTGCGGCTGTCGCCGAAGTAGTCGAAGCCCCACACCTCGTCCAGCAGCTGGTTCCGGGTAAACACCCGGTTGGGGGAGGAGGCCAGGTGGAACAGCAGCTCCAGCTCCTTGGGCGGGGTGTCCACCCGCTGGCCGTCCACCAGCAGCTCGTAGGAGTCCAGGTTGATGACCAGCTTGTCGAAGGACAGCTTCTTCTCCCCCTGCTCCTCCTCCACGCCGGCGCGGCGGAGGACGGCGTGGATGCGGGCCAGCACCTCCTTCATCTCGAAGGGCTTGACGATGTAGTCGTCCGCTCCCTGCTCCAGGCCGGAGACCTTGTCCTCAGTCTCCCCCTTGGCGGTGAGCATGATGACCGGGGTTTTGCCGCTCTCCCGGATCTTCTTCAATACCGACCAGCCGTCCATGATGGGCAGCATGATGTCCAGCAGCACCAGGTCGGGCTGGAAGGAGCGGAACAGCTCGATCCCCTTGCCCCCGTCCTTGGCCACCTGGGTCTGGAAGCCCTCCTTCTCCAGATAGAGGTGGAGCAGCTCGGCGATGTTGGCGTCGTCCTCAACGATCAGAACCTTTTGAGACATAACACGGCACCTCATTTTCCCATGTATATTCGCCCGCGGGCGGCCACAGGCCGTCCCTGCAGAAGTGTTACCTTATATTATAGCGCAAACGGGAGCATTTAGGTGAATAATTTGTGAACTACGGCGTTTTTTGCCCCTCCACATAGGAGTGGTCCACCTGGATGACGGGGAAATAACGGTCGGACAGCTCCTTCAACTTCTGGGCGAGGGCCGCCTTTACCTCGCCGTCGGACAGACGGAAGCCGTAGGGCACCACCACATCGAAGAGGATGTTGGTGTGGATGGGCCCGGCGGTGATGCGGAAGTCGTGGATGGTGAGGGAGGGGTCGATGTCCCGGGCCAGCTCCGCGATCTGCCGCCGGAGGGCCTCGGTGCGGCCGTCCCGCACCACCGGGTCCATATGGATGGAGGTCTCGATGTGGTGTTTGGCCTTCAATTCCCGCTCGATGTGGTCGATCACGTCGTGGATCTCCAGAAAATCGCCGTCGGCGGGCACCTCGGCGTGGAGGGACATCATGGCCCGGCCGGGGCCGTAGTCGTGATACACCAGGTCGTGGATGCCCAGGATGTAGTCGTGGCCCAGCACGATACGGTCGATGTCGGCGGCCAGCTCCGGGTCCATGGGCCGGCCCAGCAGGGGGTCTATGGTGTCCTTGGCCGCCCCCCAGCCTGCCCGGAGGATGAACAGCGCCACCGCCAGCCCCAGCCAGCCGTCCAGGGGGAGCCGGAAAAAGTGCCCGGCCAGCAGGCCCAGCAGCAGGGTGCCGGTGGCCACCGCGTCAGACAGGGAGTCGGTGGCGGTGGCGGACAGGGCGGCGGACCGGATGCGCCGGGACAGCCCCCGGTTAAACCAGAACATCCCCAGCTTCACCCCCACCGAGACGGCCAGGATCACCGCCGCCAGGGCGGAGAAGTCCACCGGCTCGGGGTGGAGGATCTTCTGGAAGGAGGACTGGGCCAGCTCCACCCCCACCAGCAGGATGAGCATGGCCACCACCAGTCCCGCCAGATACTCCATCCGGCCGTGGCCGAAGGGGTGTTCCTCGTCCGCCTCCTGGCTGGCCAGCCGGAAGCCGATGAGGGTGACCACCGAGGAGGCCGCGTCGGTCAGGTTGTTGAAGGCGTCGGCGGTGATGGCGATGGAGGAGACGGCCAGCCCCGCCAGCAGCTTGCCCAGAAAGAGCAGCAGGTTCAGCCCGATGCCCGCCCCCCCGGACAGCACGCCGCACCGGCGGCGGGTCTCCGGGTCCTGGGGGTCTCCGCCGCCCAGGCAGAAACGAAAAAACGCGTCCATAAAAGCGCACCTCACAGTCGTATCGCGGTCTTTGGATTTTACCATAAACAGGCCGGTTTTACAAGGGAAATAAAAAAGGGCGCAATGCGCCCTCACTTCCAATAAATGTATGGAAACGTGCAATTTTTCGGGGAGTTCCTCGGAGATATAGAGGGTACGTCGTGTAGGGCAAGGGCTCTGCCCTTGCCTCTTAGACGATCCCTATCTCTGAAAAGGCAGGGGCAGAGCCCCTGCCCTACATTACGAGCATTTAAGGAGGAACACACATGAACAAAACACCCAACTACGCCCTGAACCAGTGGTCGAGGGACGACCGGGTCCTGATGGAGGACTTCAACGCCGACAACGCCAAGATCGACGCGGCCCTGGCGAAAAAAGCGGAGCAGAGCGCCCTGACAGCCCTGACGCAGACGGTGGCAGCCCTGCCGGGGCAAATCCCCCGGATTGCCACGGGGACCTACACCGGCGACGGCGCGGCGGAGCGGTTTCTCTCTCTGCCTTTCACGCCAAAGGCGGTGTATCTCTGTACAGGCTGGGGAGCGGCCTTTGTCACTTCGGTGAACCACACCGATTATCTGGGCGGGCTGATTGTGACAAACGGGCCGCTGAGCGCGTCGGGTACAATTTATGGGCAAATCGCGGAGGGCGGCGTACAGCTGTACCACAAAATTGCGGACGGCCGAACCCACAGCACCAATCGGGAAAACACCAAGTACCACTACATCGCCCTGAGCTGGTAAAGGGCAGGGCAAGGCCCCCGGAAAACCGGGGGCCTCGCGCTTTGTCTTGTGCGGAATATTGAGAATCAGTCTCCCACAGGAGCGGCAGGGCAAGCGGGGATCACGATTTTGTAATTGTAATCCACGCCGTTCAGGGTCAGAGGAATAGTGACAGTCCTTGCGGTGTCGCTGGTGTAAGTTGTCCAATTACCACCGGTGATGCCCAAATCGTCCTGCATCTTAGTTACGATAGCGCTGACCAGAGAAGTGTCGCTATTGTACCACTTGCTGGCGGGCGTCTTCTCGGAGTTCCACTGATAGGTGGTCCCGTTGTACTTGATCTCGGTCACGCCGGTGCCGTCCTTGTACAGGGAGCCCAGGAAGCGCGGGGTGTCGTCCAGGCCCTTCACCATGTTCTCCTTGGTGTAGCCGCTGGCGGTGATGGTGTTGCCGTCAACCTCGAAGGTGCCGGTGGGCTCGTAGTTGCTTGTCTCGTCGCTGTCGGTGGCCTTGGCGTCCCAGGAGACGGAGCCGACCACATCGGCCACGGCCTCCTCAGCGGCCTCCTCGGAGGTCTCGCCGGCGTTCTCGATGATGACCAGGAAGTCAACCACGTTGTCGTCGGCGCCGGTCTTGACCACGTAGACGCTGTCGTTCACATCCTCGTCGATGTCAGCGGCCGCGCCCTCGGTGACATTGCCGTCCTCGTCCATGATGAAGACCAGAGCGTCGTCAGCGCAGGTGTAAGCCTTATTATTAGCGATCAGGGTACCGCCGTCCAGCTTGTAGCCGATGGCAACCGCGTCGTCCTTGTCATTCACGACGAGCTTGGTGATCAGGTCGTTGCTGTCATAGGTGGGATTGAACAGGGCCACGGTCAGGGTATTCGCATCGCTGACCAGAGTGCCGGAGCTGTCGGTCTTGACCTTGACCTCGACATACTTGCCGTCCACAATGGCCTTGTAGGTCTTGTAGTAGATGGTGTCGTCGCCCACCTTTTCGGTCATGGTGGTCTCGGGAGTGTCCTTCAGGAAGAAGACAGTATCACCGTCCACGTCGCTGGACTTGTAGCTGCCCACATAGACGTAAGTGGCGATGCCGTTCTTGGCCACATAGGCGCCGATATTATGGCTGTTGGCCGCTTCAAGAACAACATTGGGGACCTCGTCGATGCCGTTGTAGACCTTGAAGGACTTGCCGCCGCTCTCGGTGGCGATCACAAAAACAGTGTTCCGGTTCACGGCCACACCGGAGACATTCTTCATGCTGGCCTTGCCGTTCTCGATCTCGGTGGTGTCAGCCAGGGCGGCCTGGGTAACATCAGCGTCGCCGACCTTGGTCAGCTCGTACTCCTTGTCGGAGTTGACGCTGTAGGTGAAGAAGGCCTTGCCGGCCAGAGCGCTGATGGTGGCGTTTACCTTCACATCAGTCTGCTCATACACCAGGAACTTGTTGCTTCCATTAGTCTCAGCCGAGCCTTCGTCGATATCGACATACAGATTCTCAGCGCCGGAGCCGTTCTGGACAGACTTGACCTTGACAACTTCCACGGTGCCGTCCATCTTGACCAGACGGGCCTCAACGGCCTGAGAGCCGGTGATGCCGCCGGTGCCCTGGGCGAACTTGATCTCCTGGATGACCACATAATCGCTGGCGGCGTCCTCGATCTCCTTGGCGGCGATCAGGTAGCCGTTGGCGTCGGTGTAGAAGGTGTAGGAGGTCTGCTTGGTGAGCGTAAGCGCGCCGACGTTGCCGTTCTCAATGTAGTCGCTGCCGCCGATGATGCGCTTGAGGGGGGTGCCGTTCCTGTCGCCGGTGTAGGTGCCCTCGAAGGAGTCGGCCTTGGCGAAGGTGCGAACGCCGTCGGCGTCCACGTAGTAGTAGATGATGTCATCCTTCTCCAGGGCGGTGTAGTCGCCGTTCAGCTTGTCGGCGTCGGTATAGCCCACAACGCCGGGGATGCGGATCTGCAGGTCGTCGCCGGAGCCCTTGGTGGCGATAGCGCCGGTGACCTCGTCCATGGAGTAGCGGGTGATGGCCACGGTGCCCACAGCGTTGGCGGTGTCGCCGTCCATGTAGACCTCAACAACGTCGCCCACCTGCACGCCGCCGGCATACTCGCTGCCGTTGAGCTTGACATCGGTGGTCTCATCTTCGCCCCAGGACATCTTCCAATTCTTGTTGGCGTCCTCCAGCTCCTTGGCCAGGGTCTGGGCCTTATCGACCACGATCACCCGGTCGGCGTCGCTGGCGTAGGTGCCGATGGAGTCGTTCTTATAGCTCCACTCGATGCCGGGACGGCCCATGGCGTCGGGAGTGCCCTCGCTCAGCCGCAGGTCGTTGTCGTACAGCTTCTCGCACAGCTGGAGATAGATCCGGTCGTTGGTGTCAACGGCGGCGCTGTTGTAGTTGAGGCTGGCGCTGGCCAGTACTCTGTTATAGGTGACCTTGCCGGGGATGGTGACGATGCCCTCGACGATGATGTCGCTCTCGATGTCGGAGACGACCACGTCGGACTGGAGGGTGTTCAGGGCCAGCTGAGCCACATGGTTACGGGTCAGCTGAGCGTTGGGGCTGCTCACCACGTCCTTGAACAGGCGGATCTCGTTGGCCTTGGCGGCCACGGGGGTGCGCCAGTCGGAAGCGCCTTTGGACAGCTCCTCATAGCCCAGGGCGCGCAGCATCATGGCCGCGGCCTGGATGGCGGTCAGAGGCTGATTGCCGCCAAAGGTGGTCTTGCTGGTGCCGGCGACCAGGCCGTTCTCATAGCAGGC
>ERZ779627.167-NODE-167-length-16769-cov-5.731303_pt1 | contig 16769 bp, 23 predicted proteins | sample MGYA00514191_ERZ779627 | MGnify/ENA primary metagenome ERZ779627 (study PRJEB29562, sample SAMEA4376705) | mouse gut metagenome | isolation source: Cecum | study: EMG produced TPA metagenomics assembly of the A DSS colitis mouse model was used to assess the... | reverse complement strand
AGCCGCGAACCGCACGATTCGACGCCAAACAGAGATAACCCTAAGTAGGTGCTTTACTTTTTAGCTTGCGATCCGTTGATGAAATACTTCTGCAAGCCTCCGATGATGCGCCCGATCTCGTTGAGCTTCCCTTGTAATTCAAAGAGTTTCTTCTGCGTGATATATTTTTGGGTCTTAGCAATACCGAACAGGACGAGCAGCAGGGTCTTTTCCGCGTCTGCCTCGTCCAGCCACTCCAGCCGCTTCTTCACGACGGTGAGGTTGTTCGCCATAACGGTGGCCCGGATGAGCTTATAGCACGACTGCTTAATCTCTTGATTGAGGGAGAACTTTTCCGCGACGGGGAAGTTTTTGAGCAAGGGGTAGACGTCCCTTTCCAGGAATATCTCAGCCTTCTTTTGCAGGGTTGACGGCTCCGCCAATACGCAAGCACCTCTTTTCCTGGATGCGAGCGATCTCGGTGATGTTCCCGGAGAACTCGAAGCCGTAGTCGGTGAGCTTTGCCTGGGCCGGGCCGCCCGTGAAAACGCTGTGCCCTTCGATGAGGAGGTCGGCGGTGCCTGTGAGGGCGAGGCCGGTCTCCGTCATCAGGGCGAGGACGTCGTCAGGACGGCTCGCGCACTTCTCGCATACCGGGCGAAGCTCATCAAAGAAATTCCCGAGTATGCAGCTTGCTTCCTTTTGGGTGCAAGCGACCCTATACATAGATTTTCCGCGCCTTCGGGTCAAAGATGCCGGAGATGATGTCGACCGACGTCATGGAGTCAAAATTGATGAGAAAGACGTTATTGACCATGTTGTTAAAGGTCGCGTCTTTGAGCACCTTGATCTCCTTCTGGGCGTCTGCGATCTGGGCCTCATGGAGAATGACAGCTTCGCGGTTGACGAAGATGCCGTCGTCCATGTGGTTCATCCGGCTTTGACTTACCGGCGTCCCTTCCTGGATGACCTCGCCCGTGATGATGTCCTTGACGTGGTCGAGCCATCCGATGAGTTTATACGGGAGCAGCACTTGCTTCCACCTCCACTTCTTTGATTTGATATTTGAAGGCCACATAAAGCCCCTTGCCCGTGGTTTTTGTGAAGACCTTGTCCCCGGCCCCGATGATGGTGTCGCCGTCCTTATCGACGAGCTCCACGTTGGAGATGTCGCCGACGACGGTGTCGTCGAAGTAGACGTAGATGCGGACGTTACCGCCCTCGACCATCATACGAAACGGGGGGACGGTCTGCGGCTCTCCGTTCAAGGTAAAAGTCGCGTGGTCGATGGAGTCGACGAGCCGCTGCCCGATCTTCTGGATGCCGGTCTCGTAGATTGTTTTCGCCATTAGAAGAAGTCCTCCTCGGTTTTAATATCGGGGGCGAGGTAGGTCGTCTCGGAGCATCGCATATAGTCCTCGACGCCGCTCTCCGCCCTGGAGGCCATCCCGGCCTCCGTTGTGATGATGGTGCCGTCTGCGTCGATGTAGGTCGAGCCGGAGCACCTCAAGTAGTCCTTGTCGCCGCTCTCCTGCCTGGAGCCCGCGCTGATCTGCGAGCCGAGGCCGAAGTAGTCAACATAGGGCCCGAAGGCCCAGAAGCCCGTCGAGGCCGCGAAGGTGCCCACCTTCGGGAACTCCACGTCGCCAGAGTCGTCGCCGCCCTCTGCTTCCAGGGTGGAAGCGAATAGACGGCCCTCCGCTGCGATGGTCGGCCAGACGCCACAAACAAGCTCCCCGCAACGGGGATAATCAGAAAAGCCGGGCTCCAGCCTGGAGCGGAGCTCGATAACATTCCCGGCCTCCAGGCCGTAAAATGGACGGCTGCTCCCTTCCTTGACCTTGCGGACTTCCTTGTCAATGACGTCGAGGTTGATGACGCCGCTCTGCTTCTCGCCCTTTAGAAATACAATGAACTCGGCCCACTTCTCCGGGATGTCGTAGGCGACCGGCTCAATACGGCTCTGCTCATAGCCGAGGGCGGTGAGGACATATAGGATGCCCTGCCGGGTGCCGCCCCACTCCGAGATTATGCCCTTCATGGAGAGGCGCGTCCGATAGCCTTCGGCGTCCTCGCCTTCGAGCCTGGGCATATCCCGGTCTTGTCCGTGGACGGGGAGCATGATCTCCGAGCAGCTCACCACGTTCGCCTCCTCCCTCACCCGGAAGAAGGCCCGCTTCACGTCGTCGAACTGCCGCCCGACGACCTTGAAGAAGATGAAGAACTGATTGACCGCCCGCTTGCCTTTCTTGAGGGGGCCAAAAAGGAGGTCGAACATATACTCCCCGAAGTTGTCGAACCGCTTCATCTGTTACGCCCTCCTCACTGCCACAGTGACCGCTCCGAGGGTGATGACCCTGTCCTTATCCAGCATGACGTCGGCGTCAGGCGTGGAGATTGTGACGTTGGAGGCCCCGGCGTAACCGCTGCGGACGGCGTGGTTGATGTCCGACAGGGTCAGCTCGTAGAGCTTGCGGCCTTTGCGGACGGCCAGGAGCTCGGCAAGGATAGCCTTGACCCGGGCCTCTACATCTGCGTCGGCGTCCGCCGTGGTCGTCGTGACGGTGAGGGCGATGTCCTGGTCGATGGTGAGGGACGACTTCACAAGTATATTATCATATGGCCCGGCGATCTTGTCAACTGCTTCCCGGACTTCCTGGAGGAGCCCCTCGGTCGCCTCGCCCGCCGTGCCGGTGACGATGATGTCGACGGTGCCCTGCCCTCTTGGGTGGTCACAATCCGCCTGGGCGAATAGAACGCCGGGCACGCTCTCGGCTGCGTTGATGAAGGTGTCCTCAATAGGCCGCCGCGCCAGCTCCGACCAGGAGCGGAGCGTCCGTGTCCTTGCGCTCTCGTCGTCCTCCGTGTCGCTGCCCTCCTGCGTTATCCAGTCGGCCCCGTTTGTGATCGTCACCTCGCCGATGTAGGTGAGGGTGCGTGTGATTTGCCCCTCCGGCACGTTATACCGGGAGCCCTCCACCTCGGCCTCTACCAGGACGTCCACCGATGGAGCCTTTTGCTGGAGCACGGTGTCGGCCAGGGCGAAGAAGCGGAGCTCCTCGCCGTTGATGTCCTTGATGGTTTTGAAGACGTGCCCCTTCTCAATCTTGAGGGCCTCCTGATCTCCCCCTGCCGTCCTGGAGACGGTGACGAAGCCCCGGGTCTTTTGGGCCTTCTTTCGCTTTTTGGAGTAGTCGCCCATTTTGAGATCGAGCCACGCCCCCGAGGCGTGGGTAACGAACATCCCATTCAAGACCGCCCGCGCCAGCTCCAGCAGCTCGATCTTGATGCGGAGGGCGATCATGAGCAGCGTATGGAATACGCCGCCCGCGTGGAAGTTGGTGACGACGAAACCCTCGCCTTTGAGCTCCTCGACGACCTCGTCCTTGAGGTCATCCAGCTCGCGGACAGGGATGACCGCGTCAAGTATCTCTTTGTCGATCATGCTGCAATCACCTCCACATTGACCGAGTCGATGATGATGTTGAGCTTCCGGGGCTCCGGCTCCTCCGCAAACTGGAAGGAGCATCGAAGAAGAAAGGCGTCGTCCTTGAAGCTGACATCGACCTGGATGCTCTCCGGGATAATGACCTCCCGGGCCTGGAGCTTCGACCGTGCCCTCTGTACGATCTCGAGGCGCGTGAGCTCGTCGTCCTCGGAGCCTATGAACTCATACAAGCCCCATCCGAAGGACGGCGCATAGAAGACGCTGCCGGGTTGCGTGAGGGCTTCGAGGATGATGTTCTGGTAGAGACAATCAAGATCGCTGCAGAGAGGGACGTCGCCGTCTGCTGCCTGTGTGAGCCTCCACTCGCCATCGAGGAGGATGTCGGTGTCATATAGCCCCGTCATAGCTTCGCCTCCCCTATGATCGCCGGGGTCAGCTCCCCATAAAGCAGCGCGATCGCCACGGTGGCCCCGGATTTGAATTGTTTCTTAGACTTGATACCAGGTAGGGGAGGGAACGCCTCGTCGGGGCTGCCGAAGCGGTCGAGGACGGTGAGCTTGTATTCATACCAATTTGCCGTTATGTGCCCCCGGTAGCTGGTGCCGGTCTCGTCGTTGTGGATGATGAGCTGCTCATAGTCGAAAGTCTCCCCGAGCTTTGTCACCGAGTCGACCCGGGCGTAGACAATGCTCGGGAGCCTCAAGTGTGGATAGTTGCGCCCGAGCGTTTTGTGGACGATGGACTTAACCATTTCCTCCAGCACGGCGTCCCCTCCTTTCTCAAAAGTAGATGTAGGTGCGGATAAAGCCGGAGTCGTTGGTAGTGGAGACCACCTTCACAACTTCCTGCTCTCCGCTGACCTGTGGGTGCTTGACGTTGATCTTGTGGGAGTGGCGAACGAAGGGAGCCGAGACGGTCTCCAGCTCCCAAACGCCGCCGACCCGGTTGAGGGCGAGGATATTGACGCCATGCTCGAAGGTGTAGACCTTCGACTGCTCCGGCTTCTCGTCCCAATAAAAGACGCCGCCCGAGAAGAAGAAGGGAACCTTGAGCCCCCACGCTGCCGCCACGGTCTCGATCGCCCGGACGCCGTTCTGCTGCCGAATGGGGAGCATCTTGCGGGTGGGGTAGCCTTTGGAGGAGAGCTTTGACTTCGAGAGCCCAGCTTGCGCCAGGATGTAGCCGATGATCTCCTGCGGGGTGGTGTCGAGGAAGGTCTTGTTGTTCTCGGTCTCCTCGAGCAGCAGCATCTCGTCCTTGAGATTGACTTCGTTGACGTAGGCCCCGCCGTCATATGGGCGGGAGACGTAGCCGGTGAATACCTCGTCCAGGGCCCCGTCATAGCCGAGCTCGATCGCGCCGGGGTCTTTTCGGGCGAGGGTGATCTTCGGGTGGAATTGCTCGGTGAAGCGTATCTTCGCCCAGTCAAAATAGGATGACTTCGCGGAGTATATCTCGATCTCAATGCCCCGGTCGAAGTTGTAGGGGCCCGCCCGGGCCGCGATCTGCGGATAGTATAATTCTGTTGTTTCCACGGTGTCCTCCTTAGTATGGCATTTGAGAGAGCCTGGACATCGCCGCCGAGGAGCCCGCGTCGTCTATCGCCGGGGACTTCCCCCGGTCGCTGCCGAGGTAGCTCTGGTAGTCCGTGGAGAGGTTGCTTGACGCCGGGGCGCTGCTGGAACCGGAAGAGCCGGAGCCCCCCGAACTACCCCCGGCCTTCGTGGCCGTGATGGTCTGCGGGATATATTCCCATAGCTCCAGCGTGGCGGTGAGCTGGCCCTTCTTGTTCTCCCCCTTGTGGGTGAGCTTCTTGAAGATGACCTTCTCGATGCCGTGCGCTGCGGTGTCCTCTGAGACGATGGGGATAGGTTGCGGGACGTCCTGCCCAGGCTTGCGGAAGACCGCCCGGAGAACTGCATAGCGGTCATATTTGCCCTGTGTGGGCGTGTCGTCAATGATGAGCTCGATATTGACCTTCGCGTCCTCGTAGCCGGTGGCCTGTTTAGGCTTGGTCGCGCTGCCCTCCACCTCCTGCTCGTCTACTTTGGCCGTCTCCGTGACCTCGATGCTTTTGACAAGGCCAGGGAGGACGACCCCGTTGAGCTTGATAAGTTGGTCTTCGACGTAGATCAAGGCGTCGCCCTCCCTTCTTTATGCCGGAGCCGGTACGGCGTCCGGGTCGTCGTCTGCGCCCTCGGTGCCGTTGCCGTTGGTGTAGTCCTCCACCTCCTGGAGGAGCTTGAGAAGCATTTGCAAGTCTTTGATCTTCTTGAGGTCTACCTGGAGGAGCAGCTTCTGGATGATGACCTTCTTGCCGGAGCTGCCGCCCTCCGAGCTGTCGGGGCTTCCCCCGTCTTCGCTCTGGGCGTCCCCGTTGAGGTTGATCTTCTTCGGGGCCTCCTGCTCAAGCGTGGCCTTCGTCTTCTCCAGGCCCGCGCTCATCGCCTCGGCGGGTGCGTTCTTTGCGATGTTCATGCCTTCGGCGAGGGTCGTCATGGTGCGCTGCCCTGAGAGGGTCAGCGAAGAAAGCGGGCCCTCCTTTGCGTCGGAGAATGGGAGGAGGTTGCGGATTTTCTGGAGCCCGCCCTTTACGGCGTCGACTGCCTTGGAAAAGGCCCCACGGATGCCGTCAGCGAAAGTCGAAACGACCCGCTGCCCGGATGTAAAGAACCAGTTGATCGCGCCGGTGACGGCGTTCTTGATGGTGTTGATGCCGTTGGAGAACGCCTCGCGGACGGCGGTGAACCGCTCGCTCACGCCCTGGGCGATGCTGGAGACGGTGGAGGTGAACTTCTCCCGGATAGCCGAGAGCCGCCCGCCTGTCAGGCTGTCGAGGACGGCGTAGCCGCCCGAGAAGATACTTTGCACGCCGGTCATCGCCGCCGCTGCTGCGCCTTGGATGCCGCCGCCGTGGGCGTCGTAGGCGGCCTTCATCTCGCCGAGCTTGCCGGTGACGGTGTCCTTGATCGCGGTGAGCTTGCCGCCCGTCCAGTTATCGAGGAAAGTGTAGCCCGCTGTGAAGGAGCCCTTGACCCCTTCCATCGCCGCCGCTGCGACGCCACGGATGCCGCCGCCGTGTTCCTCGTAGGCGGTCTTGATGTTGTTGAGCTTCTCCGAGACCGTGGCCTTCGCCGCGTTCATAACGGAGCCGATGATGTTGCCGATGCCTTGGAAGATAGATCTCGCAACCTGGAGGGCCGCGCCCAGCTTCTCCTTGAAGAAGTTGAGAATATTGTTGACGGCGTTGCGGAACCACTCGCATTTGTTATAGAGCAGCACCAGCGCCGCGATGAGGGCGACAATGCCTATCACGATCCACGTCACGGGGTTAGCAAGCAGGGCCGACGTGAAGCTCCAAACGGAGCCTATTAGTGGTGTTAGCGCCCCCTTGACTAAGACGAAGCCCGCCTTGAGCATCTTGAAGGTGCTGATCGCTTTCGTGATGACAAGACCGACGCCGGAGATGACGGTGATGAGTGTGCCGCCGACTGCGAGAAAACCGCCGACCGCGAGGACGATGAGCATGATAACCCGGACGAGCTCCTGGTTCTGCTCTATCCACGAGCCGACCTTCGTGAGAACGGCCTCGCCCTTGCTCATGAGGTCGTTGATTGTCGGGAGTAGGCTTCCGCCGATGCTTTCAGTGACGTTGTGGATGCGCTGTTGCAATCGTTCAAACCGTTCCGGCTCGGTCTCCTGGATTGCCGAGGCCATCTCCTGGGCGACGCCTGTGCCCTGTCCCATAGCGTCATAGAGGTTGAGGATGTTGTCCTGGAGGTCGCCCGTCTTGCTATACATGAGGTCAATGAGGGCGACGGCCTCGTCGCTGCCGAAGGCTTGCTTGAGCTCCATCTTCTCGGCTGCGTCCATCGTGTCGCCGAACTTGCCCCGGAGCTGGTCAAGTATCTCGGGCATAGATAAGAGCTGATTGTTTGCGTCCATGAAGGACAGGCCCAGGGCTTCGCCGCCCTTCGCTGCCGTCTGGAGGAACGCTTTGTACTTCGTGCCCGCTTCGGAGCCGCTCATGGTGCCCTGGAGCATACCGAGGACGGCGAGCTGTTCTTCGAGTGGGACTTGTGCCGTCGTCGCTGCCGCGCCGAGGCTCTGGATGCTTTGGGCCATCCCCGAGCCCGAGGTCTTGAAGGCTCGGACGCTCTCGGAAATACCCGCCGAGAACATTTGCCCGAACTCCAGGTCGGAGAGGTCGTCATAGTAGCCTTTGTAGATGCCGTAGCCGGTGGCGAACAGGGAGGTCATTTCCCCCGCCGATGATTTTGTCGCCTTTGCCGTGAGGGCCGCGAGCGCGGTCATCTCGGCGACACCCTCGTCGGAGAGGGAGGAGATGCCGCTCTTGATGTCATAGGCTGCGGAGATGAAGTCGGCCTTTGTGGTGCCGCTCCACTGGTCGGAGAAGTCTCTGGCCGCCGTTTCCAGCGTTCCGAGGTCTTTCACGCCCAGGGAGGCCAGCTCGCCGAGGGCCCGCTTCGTCTCGAAGGTGGCCTCCACGGGAGAAAGCACGGCGCTCGTGATCTGCGTGCCCGCCTCCGTCATCGCCGCCCCGGCTTTTGCCATGCCGCCGAAGGTGTTGGAGAGCGCGTCCAGCTTTGAGACATCCGCCCCCACTCTGGAGGCGACCCCTGCCATCGGCCCGGAGAGGTTGTCGATCATGTTCATGACGAGCGACAACTTGAAAACGGACTCTAAACTCATGGAGCCGTCGCCTCCTTTCTGTAGTCTGGAGGCGAGCGAGGCACGACCGGCGGCCCGGCTGTCACTCCGGGAACGCTGCGACGATTGCCCGGGTGATGAGCTCTTGCTGGAGCTCCTGGGCGAAGCGGGCCTTTGCGACCCACCCTATAAACTCGTCGAAGCTGTCGATCGTGTCGGGGTCAAACTGCTCTAAGAGAGGCGGAGGGAGGAAGCGGTATATCTCGATAAGCCCGCGCTCAACGATGCTCTCCCTCACCTCCGCGACCTTCTCCCTTAGAGCTTCTTCAAATTTGTGGAGTCGGTCAGGCCGAGGATTTCAGTGAGCTTGTTGCCGATGGAGATGCCGACGCCGGGGTATTCCTCCAGGTCGGCCTTGAGGCGCTCCCTGTCCTCATCGACCACGGCGTCCAGCATGAAGACCCTGCTCGCCTTCGTGATGCCGTGCTTGCTGGTGGTCTGGATGAAGCGGTCGTAGCTGGGAACGGTGGGCCGCTTAAAGTAGTAGGAGAACTCCTTCTCCTCGTCATCGTCGACGGGGATGGTGACGCCCACGCGGTAGAGCTTTCCATATTTGGCCTTGAGGGCCTCCTCGTTCTGGGCTGTGGTGGCGGGGGTGCCGGTGGTCTTCTCGGTGTTTTCCATGATGAACCTCCTATAAATTTCTTAAATATTTTGACTTAGACGGGCTGGACGCCGTCTTGAATGATGCCGCCGATAATCATGAGGTCGATGTCGACGGTGAGGCTCTTGTCGCCCTGGGCGGCCTTGTTCGCCCGCTTCGTGAACTGGACTCGCTTGAGCTCGTCGATCTTCGTCCGGGCCCCCGCGTTCGCATAGGAGACGACGATCGAGGGGATTTCCATTCCATAGAACGGGAGCCCCGACGCCTTGCAGTAGTCCAGGAGGGCGTCGTAGTCGTCGCGCAAAAGGGAGATTTTGCCCGACGCCTTATAGTTGCCGGTGCCGAAGCCCCGGGGCCTGTTCCCCCTGCCGTAGACCTCCTCCTTATCCTGCTCGTCGTCGTAGCTGATCTCCTGGACGTCGAGCACGAGGCCGGGGAGCTTGACGTCAACGTCGCCCCAGTCGTAGGCTTTGCCGTTTACCTTGAGCATGGTGTTTTATCCTCCTTCCCTTAGTCGACGCTCGGCTGCTTCCGGCCCAGGTCGACGTCCACCTCGCGGATGTAGCCCCGGGACAGATAGCGGATTTTGACATACATGGTCTCGTCTTCGAGGATGGTCGCCGCCTGTCCCTCCGGGACGATGATCTCGTAGGAGCTGATCTCCTTATCGTCGACCATGCGGTCGAGGGGCTTCGCCATGAACTTCGCCCGGGTCTCGAGCTCGCCCTGGACGTCCTCCAGGTCGATGTCGTCGTTGATGAGCTTGAGCCCTTCCTTCCGCGTTTCCCGGATGATCTTGTTCTTGACGCGCACGTCCTCCGCATAGCGGAAGTCGCTGCCGTCCGGGCACATCATCTTCGTGTGGTAGACGTAGAAGTCGTCAAGGCCGTCGTACTCCCGGAAGGTCAGGAAGCCCGCAAGGTCGAGCAGCTCGATGATGGAGTTGTCCAGCATGACCGGGAGCAGCTCCAGGAGCTTCGTCTTCGGAAGGCCGAAGCCCGCCTCGGGCCGGGTCTTGCCGATGGAGACGGCGACGCCCGCCTTTGCATAAAGGCCAGCGGCCACGCCCGCGAGGTTGACGATCTGCGTCGTGCCGTCCAGCTTCACCATGCGGCCCCAATGGGCGCAAACCTGGAGGTCGGTGTTCTTGATCTTCTTGCGGTCGGCTTCCATCTGGAGGGCCCAGTCGTAAAGGTCAGGCAAGTCCTCGGAGGGGGCCGTGGCCTCCATGAGGAAGAAGGCGGGCTTGTGGTAGACGGTGGCGAGCTCCTTCTGGGCCTCACTCACGGCGATCCAGAGCGCCAGGGAGCTCTCGCCGACGATGTGGATGAACTCAAATTCCTCGGTGAACTCCTTGATCTTATCGATCGCGTCCAGGACGTCGCCGTTCGTCATGGTCGGCGCGGTGGTCTGGACGGTATAGGTATCGTTTACCAGGAAGGAGCTCGGCTTCTGGTCTTCCTCGGTGGCCTCGTTGAACTTGAGGGTCAGGCCCGTCCCTTCGATCTCATAGGAGCCGGTGAGGGGGACGGTGATCTCGTCGGAGTAGCTGAACCCGCCGTCGATGGAGACGGTGAAGGCCGCCGTATTGAGGCCGCCCTGGGCGGTGATCTTAACGATGATGTCGAAGGCGTTGGTCGGGGAGCCGTCGATGGTCAGCCCGCCGCCGCCGTCGCCCGTCCGCTTGACTTCGCCGATGGTGCCCGCCTCAGAGGCGGAGACCGGGAAGCAATACGTCCGGCCCGCGCCCCACTGGTTCGAGTCCATCATCGCGTCAGCCAGCGGCGAGAGGCCCAGGCGCTCCTTGATCTTCGGGGCCTCCATATCGCCGGTCATGACGATCGGCTTGTCGGAGACCTTCGGGGAGACGCCGATCTTGATGTGCTTGCCGTCGCCGGTCGCCGTGGCGAAGCCCAGGAGGCCGTCTGTGACGTGGTGCTTAACGTCTCTTAGCATTACTTCTTCGCCTCCTTCTTCCTCGGCTCGCCCCCGTGCATGGGGGCCCCGGTGAACTTAGCGATCGCCTCAAGGAACTCCTTCTCGGTGAGCTGCTTGCCGGGCTTCCAGCCGTTCGCCGCGCAAGCGCCAGCGAAGACGGCCCTCTTGATCTGGTTTTTCTTCTGGAGCTCCTCGATGGTGTGGAGCTCCGGGGTCTGTGCCATCGACTCGGCCACGTTGGGCGCGGCCTCCGGCGTCTTGGTGCTTTTAGGTGCCATGTGTAGGCTCCTCCTTCCCGTTGTTTTTTGTCATACTTGTGACGACGATGTCCTTGACCGGCGCGAAGTCCGTGTCTCTGTAAAGGCCCCCGTGGAAGGTGATCGTCACCTGGACGGCGACCTGGGCCTTGAGGATTGAGTCGTCCTTATCGACCCAGTCCGCCCCCTCGACCTCGATCGGGACGAAGTCCCCGTTGACGTAGATGCCGCGATCAAGGCTTGAGAGGAACTTCTCAAACATAGCCTCCACGGCGTCGTCGGTATAGTCTCCGATGACCACTTGAAACGTGAGCTCCCGGTCGAAAACCTTCCGCCTCTTTTTCTGCGCTCCCTCTTTGTCCGTAAATCTGGTTTTGGAGCCGTTTCGGTTGACTGTTTCCGACTCAAAGAGAACCGCTCCGATGTGGGACTCTTGACTTTTTGCCAGCGACTTCTCCGTGGTGTAGGGCTTGGACTTGAGGCCCGAGCCCTTGAGCTTGTCAAGGAGATATTGCTTGCTTTCGCCGTATAGCATGGATTAACTCTCCCCCTGGATGAACTCCTCCACTGTTGCCTCGATTTCCTGCATATCCTCGTCAGAGAGGCCGAGGAAGGGACGGGCCGGGATGCGGATTTTGACTTGCTTCCTCATGACCCACTTGCCGCCCACCTGGAAGCGGAGAGCCTTCGCCCTCCGGGCCCGGATGGTGCGGCCCGGCTCGCCGAACTGGTGGGTCGCCGCATATTTGACGTTGGTGCCGACTGCGAAGCCGGTCTCGTCCGACTTCGACTTGATGGAGTTGCGGAGCTGCGCGGACTTGATGAGGGTCTTGCCGCCCTCACTCTCCGCCCGGATGGAGACCTTCCAGCGTTTGCCGGAAGGGCCGACGCTATTCTTGAAGCGTTCGAGGGTAGACTCCCGGACGCCCTCGGCGAGCGCGGCGTTTAGGCCCTTCTTGTCGATCTCGGCCACGTCCTGCATCCTGCGGAGCAGTTGTCGGGTGTCCCCTTCGAGCCGGATGCTATACATGGTCTTACATCCCCTTCATCTGCTCCCGGGTAAAGAGCCGGGTGTTTGACTTGACCGTGAAGCCGGTCGCGGCTGCCGTGGCCGGGTCTTCGCTCTCGCTGCCGATGGAGACCTTGCCCTCCGCGACCAGCTTGAGGAACGCGATCGCCGAGTTGTAGCGGTTCAAATAGGTCTTTTGGTCGGTGCTCTCGTCGATGCCGATGCGGGAGAAGAGGTTATAGATCGCGATGTCCTTGGAAAACTTGTTGATGACCTTCGGAGCCTGGGCGAGGGGGACGGCGTATCTCTTGGCGAGGTAGCCGTCGATCTCCGCGTCCGCGTCCCCGATCGCCCCGTCGATGATGGGGCCCACGAGCTCCTCGCGCTCGGCGGGGTCTTCGATGAAGGTGTCGCCGATGATCGCGTTGAGCGCGTCGTCCTTTATCATCTCCCGGACTTCGGCCCTCGTGCTGTAGCTCATGCCGTCCCTCTCTTTCCCGGTGCCTTACGCCTTGGAGCCGTCCGAGCCGACCCCCATCTGCCAGAAGCCGAAGCCCACGTTGTCGCGGGAGTCGACGCCGTAGAGGTAGGTCTTCTGCATGAAGACATTAGCGGAGGTCTCCTCGGTGATGGAGACGAACTTCGGCTTTTTGCGCTGCTGGAAGATGAGGGGCTTGAGGGGCCGCTTCGTCGCCAGCAGGAACCACGCGGAGTCACTGGTCAGCCGAGGCTCAACATGGATTTCGGCGGTGTCCTTCATGGTGTTCCGGGTGCCGTTGACATAGTCGGCGATGAGGATGTCCCGGGCGGTAGCCTCCAGGGCCGGAGGCACGACCAGCAGGTCGGGCACAAGGCCCAGGGAGCGGCCCTTGCTGTTCTTGAAGCTCTGCATCATCGCCCGGGCCGCGATGTAGGACTGGAGGGTGAGCTTGTCGGTGAGCTTGTTGCTCACGGCCTTCTCGCCGACCATGTGGTCATCGGTGAAGAAGGGCTTCCCGTCGTAGCAGAGGGCGGTGAAGCCGGTCGAGAGCAGGGAATAGACCAGCTCGTCAGGATGCAGGGCCGCCGACTCGGCGAGCATCTGGATGGACGGGTTGTAGAGGCCGATCTTGTCGTCCTCGATCGCGTTGCGGCCCACGCCCACGGTGAGCTCAAAGTCCTTGTTCTTGATGGTGTAGTCGCTGCCGGAGAGGTTCTGGATTTCCCGGTCGCCGATCCACTCCCTCATTCCGGGGATGTCGCCGAGCCATGCGTAGGTCTCGGCCTCGGTGGTGGACGGCACGACGGTCGCGATGCGCTGGTAGGTGGGCTTCTGGCCCTCGAACGCCTTATTAAAAAGCGTGTTGAAGGCGATATAGATGCCCCGCAAGTTTTGAGCGTTGACAATCATCTTGTTTTGTCCTCCTTCTCTTAGTTGCTCGCGGCTGCGGTGAGGCCGCTGCCGATCTCCACGGCGACGCCGGTGTCGTCGACCCGGATAACGAGGCCAGCGACGGACGCGCCGGTGGCGAGGGTGGTCACAGTCTGGTCGTCCTGAATGTAGCACGGCTTGAGGACGTGGGCCGCCGTGACCTTGTTCGCGGCGGTGCCGGTGTTCGCGAAGACGAAGACGCCCCGCGTGACCCGGACGGCAAGCTCGCCGTCCGCGCCCTTGTTCTCCACGGTCTCCTCGGCCCGGCCCGCTGCCGTCAGGCCCTCGGCCTTCTTGCCGGGCACGGCGTAGCCGTTGGCGTCCAGGGCGACGAGGCTGCCCTGGTAGATGGTGGTCGCCCCCTTGACGGGGAGGGAGAGGGTCTTGCCGCCGTTTGCGATCTCGACGGTGTCTCTCGGCTTAGTCAATGCTCCCATGTTTTAGTCCTCCTTCAGACCGTATTTTTTGACATCCTCCTCGCTCACGCCCGCCAGCTTGCACGCGAGGGTCGTCGCCTCGTCGAGCCGGTCGTTCTTGAGCGGGAGGGTCTCCTCCATCTGGACGGAGCCCATCGGCACGACCTGCGGGGCCTTCTCCACGAAGGAGGCGAAGCCCGCCGCGTCGGCCAGGGCATAGCCCCGGGCCCAGTCTTTCTGTGCCGGGGTGATCTTGCCCGCCTTGAGCGCCATCGTGACGGCCTCGTCGGCGGTGCGCTCGGCGCTCTGTTTCTCCAGGGCCGCGATCTTCGCCACGAGGTCGACGCCGTCCACCTTGCCCGCCTTGAGCTCCATGATCTTCGCGGTGGCGTCGGCCACGGGAGCCCCAGCCTTGAGGCCCAGGAGCTCGCAAACCTCCTTGTTCGCGACGACCTTGTCGTTCTCCGGGGGCTGCTGCCCGTCCTTGAGGCTCTTGTTCTCGGCCAGCAGCGCCGAGAGGGCCTCCATGATCTGCTCCTCGGTGGCGTCAGGGCCCAGGCCGAGCAGCTCCGCGATCTTCTGCATATCCATGTTTTCTTGTCCTCCTTCAAAATTATCCGAGTTGACGATTGCCGCCATGTTCTCGATCGCCGGGGTGTTTGTGAGGGCCAGGGAGTGGAGCCCGATCGCCTTGTTGTCCGTCTTGCGGATGTTGACTACCGGGGAGAGGTAGCGGTACTCCTTGTTCTCCAGGTATTGAGCGCCTCTCGGCGTCCATTCCACGACCGCCATGATTGCCCCGTTCTCCATCTTGAGCTCCTTGACCCATCCAGCAGCGGGGGCCTCGACCCCTTTGAGGGTCTGGTGCTCGTAGTCCACAACGAGGTCGACGCCGCGCTGCGCGATCTGCGCCTTCATCGCCTCGAAGCTCTCCGCGTCCACGTCGAACTCGCCCTTCGAGCTGACAACGTGGCCCAGGGGGAGCACGTTGATCGTCTCCGGGGCCCCTTCCACGGCCACGCCCCCGCCCTTGAGGATGTAATAGTCCCTCATTTTTGCGTTTGTCCTCCTTTGTCTTTGCTGGACGCCGCCCACAAGGGCGTTATCCCGCGTTATAACGCCCCCTCCCGGGCTTTGCCGGGCTCCCGCCCCCCGGGGGACGTTCGCCGCTTAAAACGCCTTTACGGGGCTTCTGTGGCCTTACATCGCCCTCCCCTCCTTTTCACGCTCCCGGTATGCCTTCACCAGCGGCTCGGGGTAGCCTTTGAGGTCGGGCTTGAAGCGAACCTTTGCCGGGTTGGTGTTAAAGTGTGGGTCGGGAGCGACGGGCGGGAAGCTCTCCTCCACGGTGAGCCCCCGCTGCTCGACTTGCCTCTTCGAGAGGGTCTTGACCGTGCAGCGACATCGGAAGCCGTTCGGGGGAAACCATGTGTCCCATATAGGGGAGTCCGCCGGGAAGACCCTGCCGTCCATCGCAAGGTGGCTCGGGCGTGTGCTGGAGTCGTTCACGGCGTCATATTGCCAATATGGGCGGAGCTTCATGACGGAGGGCTCTGTCATCTGCTCATAGTGGCCCACGTTATAGGCCGTTTGGATGTTGGTGCGGAAGATGTTGTCCGCCTGGAGGGGGTCAAGGCCCTCATACCCCTCGTCCTTGAGGAAGTCGTTCATGCTCGCCTGGAACTCCTGGAGCGTGCGCCCCTCCTCCAGGGCGGCCAGTATTTCGTCATAGAACCGCTTGAGGATTTGGGCCTTCGTGTAGCCCGAGACCGTGAAGGCGAGGCCCCGGTAGTGTTCGGCGATCGCGTAGAACCGGGACGCCGTGACCGGGACGCGCTCCTTGAAGTAGGAAACGGCCTCCTCGAAGGTCATGTCCTTTCGGGTGAAGATAGCGTCAACGTCGGCCACTCTCGACCACCCTCCCCTCCAGGTCTGCGAAGGTCATGACCCGCTGGAGCAGCTCCTCCACGGTGGAGACGTCCATCGACTTATAGAGCTCGGCGACGGCTGCGTCGTCCTCCATCATCTCCCGGAGTTCCTCCAGGCTCTCCGCTTTCTCAATTATTTTGAGAACGGGAGCGAAGGCACGCTTGAAACTTCCGGCCCCATGCCGGACGGCTGCCGCCGCCAGCTTGTCGATGTGCTGCTGTGTGCCCAGCTCCCCGGGGCCGTCGTCCTTGAGCGCGATCTGCGCCGAGGGCTCCGCTTTGAAGGGGAGCATCCCCGGCACGCCGGTCGGCCTGGGCACGGCGATCTCCTCGTCGGCCTCCGGCTCCGGGATGGAGAACTTCTTGTAGATGAAGCTCGTCGGCACGCGGAGCCCGGTCTTTTCGATGAGAACGCCGAGAATGTTCGCCGTCTGCTCCAGGTCTTCCGACTCCTCGCAGTCGAAGCGTATTTTCGGGATGCGCTTGTCTTCCCCGAAGTTGAACAGCACCAGAGGCCGGATGAGGTCGCGCCGGAGCGTAGAGGCGAGGGCCTTGCAGTCGGCCACGGTCAGGTCGTGCCGGACGTCATTGTGGGTCTTGCTTTGGGCGTAGCTGCCGCCCCCGGAGTCCGAGGTGAGGGTCTGGCCGAGGACGGCCTTGCTGATCTGCTCGTCGCAATAGCGGGCGAGGCGTTCATAGAGGTCGGTGCTGGACGTCTTCTCGGTGGTGATGAAGTCGATCGTCGTGCCGTCCGGGATGATACCCGCCGCGTCCGCGCCGATCTGGATGAGGGCTTGCATGAGGGCCACCTTGTCGGCCTCGCTCGCCCCGGGCGCATACTTGCCCAGGCGGAGCGGAAGGCCGTAAACCTCCGCGAAGCTGACCCAATCCTTGAGGTCATAATTCTTGAATAGGTACATCCACGCCACGACCCGGAGGATGCCCGCCCGGGATGGGTGGCCGCTGCGGGCCTTGTAGCGGTGGAGGATGAACTTGTTCGCCGGGAGAAGGATGCCCTCCGGGGCCTCCCGGGTGCGAACCTTGAAGG
>ERZ779627.162-NODE-162-length-17158-cov-6.696077_pt1 | contig 17158 bp, 13 predicted proteins | sample MGYA00514191_ERZ779627 | MGnify/ENA primary metagenome ERZ779627 (study PRJEB29562, sample SAMEA4376705) | mouse gut metagenome | isolation source: Cecum | study: EMG produced TPA metagenomics assembly of the A DSS colitis mouse model was used to assess the... | reverse complement strand
CGTCCAGTGCGAGTTCCCGCGCAGGTTCCGGGTGCGATCCTCAATGGCGAGCCAGTCAATGAGCCCGGCCAGTCTGGCGTCGTTTATCAGGTTTCCGAGGTTCTTATAACTCCGCATATTGTTGGGGATAATGTCGCGGGCCACCATTTGGTAGTACACCTGCCTGAGCGTCAGGCTGTACCCTTGCTGCTGGTACTCAGACACGACTCCGTTCACTTTGTCGATCATCTGGAGTCGATCGGCGCTAAAGTTTTTAGGTACATACTCAATTTTTGGCACTGTTTCCTCCTTTCTGCTGGCGTTCCTGCTGCCAGCGCTTACTGAGATAACTTTGCTCACGTTTGCGCCTCCTTTCCTTGTGTGGGCCTGCCTTGTCAGTGCTGGTGGGCCGGTTCCAGCAGACGCCCCGGCGGGCGTTTCGGCTATGCGCTGAGCTTGCGGTGGCAAAACGCCCCGCGGTTGCCGGTGCTCAGCATGTCCGACTCTTTGAACTGGGCCTCCGTGTAGTAGCGGGTAGTGCCCCCGGAATACGGCGTGCGCCTCCTTCATGCTGGGAGCTTCTACCTCCACCCAGCCACCGCAAAACGGGAAACGCTCGTCGGATCCGAATGTGTAAAATACTTTCATGTGGTTGCCTCCTTCCTTAGTGCAGATACGGCCGCAGGTTGTCGTTGTAAAGCTCGTAGCACATGCAGCCGCAGTCGAAGCGGATATAGTTCCAGTCGGTTGCGTTATAAATTGGTGCCCGGTCAATTTCTCCGACTTTGCGGAGCCGCCGGTGCCGGTTGACTTCGTACTGCGGGAGCGTCCGGTGGATCGTGATTTTTTCCTTGGCGAAGCCGTACCAGTCATAGAGCAGATCCTTGGCCTCGGCGTCGGTGAGCGTCCGAGTGCCTCCAGCAGTTTGCAGTCTGGTGTAGTCGGCCTGCTGCACGTTGTCGGTGTCCTCGTAGGGTTTCCATTCCTGCTCGCGCTCCAGAGCCTTCTCTAGCTCAGCGATCCGGGCCTCGTAGTCCTTGGCCACCTTCTCGGCTGCGATCTGTGCGTTTACTTCCTGCATGTCAGCCTCGTGCTGGATCATTGTCGCGAGCCCGTCGGCGTTCTTTTTGTACGCCTTGCAAAACGCGTCCTTGTCTCCGTCAAAATTCATGTAATATTTTTCAATAATGGAATAAAGGGATAAAGTCGGTAAAAATCCGGTTCTCTGCTCAAATTCTTCTCTCATCATGGCTTTTGTTCTCCTTTCGACTGCCCACATTTTCTGGGCACGGTATTAGTATAGCCTATGTTTTATGGGCTGCCAAGCTGTTTTCGCAATAATTTTATAAAAAACATAGGCAAAATTATTGATTTCAGCGTGTCGCTATGTTATATTAGTAGGCGGGGAGGTGATAGCGTGGCAGATAGCCATAGTGAAACACGCCTCAGAATTGCCTCACTCTTGAAGCAATACCGGGAGCAGACGGGCCTCACAATACGCGAAGCTGGCAAACTGTTGGGGAAAAGCAATCAGACAGTGAGCGCGTGGGAGCAGGGCAGAGGGCAGCCGGACGCCGACATGTTCTTGAAGCTCTGCGAGGTCTACAACGTGGAGAGCGTGAGCGTTTTCTTCGGCGAAGCACCGCCGGATCCCGCTCTTTCTGTTGATGAACGGGAGCTCTTGGAGTCGTGGCGAGAAGCCACCGACGCCGCCAGAGAGTCCGCGCTTATGGTACTTAAAAGCAACAAGCGCCCGCTCGTGAAAAAAGGGAAGGCAATGTGATCTGGGTTGACTTTTCTCTCAGGTCATAGGTGTGCCGGAGTTTGCCCCTTCTACTGGAGGGGCAGCTCTGGTTAATGACATAAAAAAAGAGCCCGCACAAGGCGGGCATGGAGGTTATCGTGGGACTTTTCGACAAGCTATTCAAGAAACGGCCGGATCTTGATCCGGTTAAAAAAGAGAGGCAAGCGGCCGCACCGCCGCCAGCTCCAGAGGTAAAAAAGAGGACTTCTTGGATCGACGAGCTCGCAGATCCAGACAGTCCGGTGCATGAGAAGCTCAAAAAGCTGCCGGAGACTCCGAAGGAAAAGACGGAGCCAGCACAACGGATCGAGGTTTCCGTCACTATCCGGCACGAGCACAAGGAAACGGAGCCGATCGGAGAGCTCTCTCGTTTAGACTTTGGAAAACCGGCCGGAGTTCTCGGCTGCTTTCTGAATTACGAGCCGAGGGCGATCAGTGAGCCCACGGAGCGGCAGCTCTCGTACTTGAAGGATCTCGGCGTGTTTATCCCGGACGGGATCACGAAGGACGACGCCTCGTGCATGATTAGCCGGGCGACTGGTGAGGACGATCTGGAGAGTCCGGGCTCTGAGCTCGTGGCCCTTGCTGCCGGTCTTGGCGTCCGGTTCTCTGCTTTCATTGGAGCCGCCGGGCTGCTTCGGCAGATTGTCGCCCAGACTGGAGATCGGGATCGGGCGGCGCTGTTTGGTTATGCTGTGCGCCAGAGTTTGCAGGGATCTGGCCTTGGCAATATGCTGGCAGATCCGGCTGTCGGTTCATTTTACAGTTTCGCCGATCAGGTCGTTGCCGATCCGTCGTTGCTGCGCTCTCTCAATGGCAGGGAGCCAGAGGACTATATTCACCCACATAAAGGGACGGCGATCTTATAAAGCGGCCGCCTCTCGGCTCTCAGGGGGTGGGGCATAATGGCGCAGAAAAAAGCGGCCCCGCTGATCCCGGCGGTTATTTACGCCCGGTACTCCAGCAGCGGCCAGCGTGAAGAAAGTATAGAGGGGCAGCTCAGGGAGTGCCACGACTTCGCCCGGAGGAACGGCCTCACGGTCGTGGGTGAATATGTAGACAAGGCCCTCACCGGCAGATCGGACAAACGGCCAGACTTCCAGCGTATGCTCCGGGATTGCGAGCGCGGCGTCTTTCAAGCTGTGATCTGCTGGAAAATGGATCGCTTCGCCCGTAACCGGTACGACTCGGCCATGTACAAGTACAAGCTGAAAAGAAACGGCGTCCGCATATTCTACGCGAAGGAGTCGATCCCGGAGGGGCCGGAGGGCATTATTCTGGAGTCGGTCATGGAGGGCTACGCTGAATATTATAGCGAAAACCTGAGTCAAAACGTGAAGCGCGGATATTATGACAGCGCTCTGGAGCTCAAAACACTGGGCCAGACGGTGCTCGGACTCAGGAAGGGCCCGGACGGCCGTTTCGAGATAGATCCAGCCACGGCTCCGATCGTTCGCCGGATCTTCGAGGAATACGCGGCAGGCGAGCGGGCGAAGGATATATACACGCGCCTGAATGATGAAGGGTACCGGACGAGCCGCGGCGGGCTGTTCAATAAAAACAGTTTGCGCCGGATCCTCCAGAACGAGAAATACGTCGGCGTGTATGAGTTCCGCGACATACGGGTGGAGAACGGGATCCCGGCCATAGTGGATCGGGAGCTGTTCGATCGGTGTCAGGGTATGGTGGAGAAGCACCACCGGGCACCGGCAGCAGACAGAGCCACCAGCTTTTTGCTCACCGCGAAGCTGTTCTGCGGCCATTGTGGCGAGCCTATGACGGGCGACGGAGGCACCGGACGGAGCGGCCGGGTGTATAATTATTACACATGTAACGGCCGCCGGGTGCATAAGTGCCAGAAGGAGCGGGCTCAGAAGGAGTGGATCGAGCAGCTGGTAGTTGACGAGCTCGTCGATCTGATACACTCCGACGACTTCGTGAACGAGGTCGCGGATCGGTGCATGGAGTTTCAGCAGCGCGAGAAGGATCAGAGCGCCCTCCGGGCACTTGAAGCTCGCCAGAAGGAAAACGAGAAGGCGATTCAGAATATGCTCGCAGCGATTGAGGCCGGGATCATAACGCCCAGCACGAAGTCGCGCCTCATGGAGCTGGAGGCAGAGCGCGGCCAGATTGAGAAGGGGATCGCCCAGCAGCTCATAGCGGAGCCGACGCTGGAGCGGGATCAGGTGGTCTACTTTCTGGAGCGGTTCAGGGACGGAGACGTCACCGACGAAGGGTACCGCGCTTTTCTGGTGGACACGTTTCTCAATTCCGTGTACCTCTACGACGACGACAAGCTGGTGCTGGTGCTGAATTATACCGGTGAGCGTTGCAAGGTGACGCTGGATCTCGTAGAGAAGGCGGTCGAGGGTGACGGGCTGGGCGGTTCGTGTTTTGCGCCGTCCACCGTGCTGGCCGCCCCGATGGTATGTAAGGTGGAGAGCACCAGATGCCCGGTCTCCGCCGCCGTGACGGCCACGCTGATCGTCTCGTAATCCCGCATCTCGCCCACCAGAATCACGTCCGGGTCCTCTCTGAGCGCGGCGCGCAGAGCGGCCGCGTAGCTCTGGGTATCCACGCCGATCTCTCTCTGATTGACCATCGAACGCTTGTGCGGATGGTAGTACTCGATCGGATCTTCCAGCGTAATGATATGCGCCTCTCTGTACTCGTTGACTTTGTCGATGACCGCCGCCAAGGTCGTGGATTTGCCGCTGCCGGTCGGCCCAGTCACCAGCACCAGACCCCGTCTGCGCTGATAGAGGTCGACGACCGACGCCGGCACGCCCAGCGCCTCCGGCGAGGGCACCTGCGACGCTACGAGTCGGAACGCAAGCGCGGTCGCCTCTCTCTGGCGGAAGGCGTTGACACGGTATCTCTCCCTGCCGGGAACGGCATAGGCGAGATCGCACTCTCCGCACTCCATAAGCCGGTCAAGCTGTACGCGGCTCATCACATGCGCCGCCTCCTGCGTATCCGCCGCCGCCAGCGCCGGATGCTGCATGGAGACCAGGCTCCCGTCCACCCGCATCTTTGGCGGAAGCCCCACCGTGAGATGCACGTCGCTGGCGCCGGCCTGCGCCGCCTTTCCCAGTATTTCTTCGATATTGATCATTGTTCCCACCGTTCCTTTCTCCCGGTTGCCGTCAGAACTTTCCGCCCCGGCCGCCGTGTGTTCTGCCGGAGGAGGAGGTATGCGTTCTGGAACTGCCCGCGCTTCCCGGCGTGCTGCTTTTCTGCGGTTTCGGTCTTTCCGTCCGGGTAACGCTCCTGTAAAGGAACAGTTCATGTTCCCGTGTAAGGCGCAGGCTGCTCTTCTTCATATAGCCGTCCGCCCCCGCTTCGCTGCCGACCGAATGGAGCTGAAGCCGCATGGTTCCCGTGGCGATCAGCGCCGTCACAAATCCAACCACGACGGCGATGAGCAGGGCTCCCACATGCGAAAACGGCTCCGTCGGAATATGATCGGCATCATACGGAGTACCCGCCCTGGCCTGCGTAAGGTAATCGTCGCACTGTTCGGCGAAGATATGGAACGCCTCGGCATAGTCTCCATCGCTCAGGCTGGGCAGGAATTTTTCGGACAGGTATTCCAGTCCGGCGTCCGTAAAAGCCGTGATTCCATAGCCCGACGTCGACAGGTACCAGTCCCTCTCCTCCATACTGATCAGAAAAAGGATTCCGTCCCGTTCTTCTCCGAAACCGTAGCCGTTGTTGTCATAAAAATCGTCCGCGTAATCCGCGGCGGACGCGCCCTCAAGGGAATCCACCGTGACCACCACAAGATCCGCCTGCTGCCGTACGCTGATTTCGTCCAGCTCCGCCGACAGATCCTCCTCTTCATAATCGCCAAGCAGATCCGCCCGGTCCACTACCCTCGGTCCGCGCCCCGATGCCTCTGCCGCATCGGCCGTCACCGCCCCGGCAGAGACGGTACTCAGAAGCAGTGTCAGCAGCACTGCCAACCATTTGTATTTCACTCTCATCGTCCGCCCTCTCTATAAGAAACTGATCAGGAAAAGAGCGGCATAGACCGCGGCCCCGACCGCGCCCGTCAGTCCGAACAGCCACCTTCTGTACGCGCCCTTATCCAGCGGCAGATCCCCTACCAGCTTCCCGGTCTGTCCGTTCATGGCAAAGAGATATTTCTGTCCGTTCCAGGTCGTATTGAGAATCCACACCGGACAGAGGACGTATTTTACTTTGCCGTTGTCCAGCCGTATGCTGCCTGATTCCCGCGTCACCGACGCATATCCTTTCACCGTCGCCGCGACGGCTGCCTCCGTGCTCCTGCGGATGCGCTCATTCGCGCGTCCGACGCTCTGTTCGGCGTCCACGTCGTAGCGGTCCGCCAGATAGCCGGCCAGATAGGCCGTCTGAAAATCCACGGCCTTTGAAAAATCAAAGGGTTCGAGTGACTCCATCAGTTCATCCGGCATGTTCTTCGAGCCGTCGACCGGCACGTTCTCGAACCGGATGCTTCCCTTTCTGCACACCGCGTAATAACTGGTCTCGGTATAGTTGTAGTCGCCGCTGCTCCACGCCCGTATTCTGGTCGCCTTGTAACGGATATCCGCATCGGCCCGGGCGTCGAACAGCCAGAAGGGAACGTATACGCCCTTCACCTCGTCCAGGTGGTTCTCGTCTTTGAAAATTTTCGGAAGCAGCCGCTTTCCCGTATAATGCTTCTTCAGCGCTTCCTTTGCCGCCTTTTTATCCAGCAGGAACGGAAGCACATAATCCGGCTTCAGCGCGCCGGAAAACCGGTCCATCAGGACGACCGGGTTCCCGCAGTACGGGCAGGAGGAGGCGGCCGTATTCTCATCGCATACAATCTCTCCGCCGCAGGATTTACATATGTAGGAACGAAGTCCGTCCGCCTCGGCGTCCGTCCACCCGCTCCCCGCCGCCGTCTCCCACTTCATGTCGTCGGCCTGTTCGCTTCTCAGCTCGCGGTCATAGTCCGCCAGCGTCTCCATCCGAAATTCCGTGTCGCAGTAGGGGCATTTCATCTTCTGTATCGTGCTGTCGAAGACAATCGCCCCTCCGCAGCACGGGCATTTGTATTCCAGTACGTCCGCCATCAGTTGCCCCCGCTTCCCTGTCTTCTGTCGTTCTCGTCAAAGGGATCGCCGCATTCGGGGCAGAACCTGGGCGGATGCGCGGGATCCTCCGGCTGCCATCCGCATTTGTCGCACTGATAGAGCGGAACTCCCTCCGGCTTCTTCGCGCCGCAGTTCGGGCAGAAGCGGCCTTTGTTCAGCGAGCCGCAGGAACAGGTCCAGCCGGCGGCCGGCGCAGACTGCGGCGGCGACGCCTGCTGCTGCGGCTGCGCCTGCTGCTGTCCCATCGCAAAGAGCGCCTGCGCGTTCATGCCGCCCGCGTTCATCGCCATCCCCATTCCCATAAAACCTTTCATGGCGCCCGCCGGATTGGAGGCGGCGGCTTTCATGGCGTCCGCCTGCGCGCCCACAAGCGCGGCGCCCGCCATATTGGGATTCTGCAGGACCGCCGTGCGCTGGAGTTGTTTGATCATCTCCGCGTCCTCCGCCGGCAGCGTGACGGTGCCGAGAGCGACGCTGACCACCTTCAGTCCGCGCAGTTCCCCCCATTTTGCGGAAAGTACGACATTCATCGCCGCTTCCAGTTCCGTATTGTGGGAAACGATCTGGTTTGGGCACAGTTCCAGTTCCGAGAGCCGGCCGAACGCCGGCTGCAGCGCGCTGATAAACTCCGTCTTGAGCTGGGCGTCCAGTTCCTCCCGGGTGTATTCCCGCTCCACATTGCCGCAGACGTTCGTGTAGAACAGCAGCGGGTCCGCGATCCGGTAGGAATAGACGCCGGAGCAGCGGACGGACACGTCCACGTCGAGCCCGATTCTGGAATCGACGACCCGGAACGGGATCGGATTCGGCGTTCCGAACTTGTTGTCGACGAGCTCTTTGGTATTAAAATAATAGATTCTCTGATCTTTGCCCGTGTCGCCGCCGAAGGCAAAACGTCTGCCGATCATGCGGAATGTATTCTTCACGCCGGTTCCGAGGCTTCCGGTGAAAATACTCGGCTCCGTGGAAGCGTCGTAGCGGTATTCGCCCGGTTCGGCGCACACCTCGACGATCTTTCCCTGTTCCACAATGATCATGCACTGTCCGTCGGCCACCGCAATCACGCTGCCGCTGGAGATAATGTTGTCGCTTCCTTTTGTATTGGAAGAACGGGAACCGGTGCGCTTTCTGCCTTTTACCGCCAGCACATCCTTATCCATCGCGTCGCAATAGAAAAATTCTTTCCACTGGTCCGCCAGGACGCCTCCGAGCGCTCCCGCTCCTGCTTTTATCAGTCCCATACCCGAGAACTCCTTTCTTTTTCGTTCTTTTATACGTCTTTATTCACTTTTACCGAATAATATACAACAGTTTCCCGTAAAAATGGGCATAATGACATGAATCGACTTGATTTTGCATTGAATCGTCCGCTAAAAAAACGCGGCGCCAAACGCCGTGTTTTTTCGCTCACCTGCGCTGTCCGGATGAAAACAGCCCGCGCAATGCGTCGGCAGTCTTCCTGATCTTCCCCTCCGGCGCGCCTTTTGCGGCGGCAATTCCCGCGCAGACGAGGAGCAGCGCCATGCCCGCCGCAGCCGCGGCCGGCGTCTCGCCGCCTGTGCCGGCGGCGGCGCGGACCGGCTTCTCCTGCGGGTCCGTGCGGACGCTTCCCTTCCCGTCCCCGGAAACGCCGGCGTCCTCCGGCCGTGCCGCCTTTTCCGGCCGTGCTTCCTCCCCGCCGGCCTCCGCTTCCGCCGGGGTCCGCAGCGCCGTCCCCGGCGGCGCGGAACCGTCCGTATCGTTCTTCGGCAAAGCCGTCTCCGCCCGTCCGGCGGAGGCAGCCCCGCCGTCCGTTTCCGACGCAGCGCCCTCCGCCTCCACGCTCTGCGTAAGGCCCGGGCGCTGTCCGCCCGGCGTGCTGTCCGCCCGATCGTCGGAACCGGCGTTGCCCTCGTTTCCGCCGGAGCCGCCCACGGCGGGCAGGCGCAGCGGCAGCTCATAGGTATCCGGCCACGCGAGCACGAGCTGTCCGCCGTCGTACACGCCGCCCTCAATCCGCAGGCCCACAAAGAAGGGCGTCGGCTCCTCTCCGGCCTCCTGCGCCTCCCGGTAAGACCGGTACGGCTCCTGTCCGCTGCCGAGCACGAGCGCGTAACCGCTGCCGGCGGTCGAAGGCTGCGCGTCGACCGCGTCCTGCAGCGAAAGTCCGGAAAGCTCCGTCCACCGCGAACCGCCCTCCGTCATGGTATAGACGCGGATGGAAACGGCGCCTGTCGGTTTCAGATGAAACGCCATATCCAGCCCGTAGTTCTCCTCCGAGAGCGCTCCCGCCGGCTGTGCGCCGTCCGCGACGGCGTTCAGGACGAGCCGCACTTCGTCCGTGACGTTTCCGAAGGAATCCATCCCCGCCGGTTCCGTCAGCTCATAGACGCCGGTCTGGGTATGTAAAACGGCGCCCGCGGGGATCTCGATCCTCTCCGCCGCGTCCGCCGCCGTCACGCTTTCGCCCGCCGCAAGCGGCGGCAGCTCCAGAGGCTTCCACCGGATCGGACAGTCTACCACATCGCTGCCGATATACTCGGAACCGTTCTGGATCTGAACCTCCACCGGGAGCGCGGCGGGCAGGCACGCGAGAATCTCCTCCGCGGAAGCGCTCTCGCGGACCGTGATCTGGTATCTGCCGAAATACCGGATGTTCGGCGGCCGCCCTTCCCGGACGGACACGCCGGAAGCGAACCGGGCGGACACTTCGTATTCCGCCGGCACCGGCCGCGCTTCCCCGCGCTCGATCACCGCCGGTTCCGTCTCGCAGGCCGTACCGTCCGCCCTGACTACGCGCAGCCGGATATAAAAGCGGTCCCGCTCTTTGGCAAGGTAGCTTTTCAGCGGCTCCTCGCTGTCATAGAGGCATCTCTGACGGTACAGCGCCGCCCGCTCCTCCTCGTTCTGCGAGCCGAGCCACCGCAGATCCCATTCCTGTCCGCAATCGCTCCAGGTTTCGTTATCGAGCGAGCACATCGGCTGCACAAGGACGGTATCCGGCGTGAAATCCCGGAACGTGCCCGCCACCATCCAGCCCTGGGGCGAATATTCCACGCAGGCCGCAAACGCTTTCGCGCCGTCCTGCTGCGCCGTCTCCTCCGCAATCGCGTCCGCGGGCGAATCCTCCGCCCGCACGGCGAACGTCCCCCGGACGCCTGCCGCCATAAAAGCTGCCGCGAAGACCGCCGCGGCCACGTATGTTCTCTTCTTTTTCATCATCGTCTATTCCATCGGTCCGTCTGCGGTTGCTGCCCAGACCATCCGTCCCCCCGGACGCCCGACGCGGGCTGAGAACCGGCGTGTATGAACAGCAGCCGTCCGCGCAGTTTCGGCTGCATTTCGCGCCGGGGACGGTTCCGGTACCGCTTTTTATGCTATAGTAATCTCAGCCGGACTGTTTTACGGTCTGCGCGCGGATGCTCCCGGAGACGTTCCGGGCGGGATATCCGCCGAAACAGCGGCCGTATTTTCGTATAGTTGGTCTTAATTATAAGGAGTAATAAACGGACGTATCAAGCATTTTTCACAAATTACCATATTTAACCCGGTCATAATTGTCACTTTTTCACAGGAAAGGGATTTTTTATTATGATAAAAATCGCGTGCTGTAATCACGATTTGCCGACCTTGAACGAACTGCGGGACCTGCTGAGGCAGTACCGTACGAAGCGCGGAAGCAGGATTGCCTGCGCGGCTTTTCAGAGTACTCTGGAGCTGCTGGCCGACCTCGAAAAAGGAACGCGCTACGACGTTCTGTTCCTGGACGTTCTCATGCCCGAGGGAAACGGAATCGACGCGGCTAAGGAAATCCGTCAATACGACAGCAACGTAAAAATCATCTTTTTCACTTCGTCCGCCGAGTTTGCAGTGCAGTCCTACACCGTCGGCGCGTATTTCTATCTGATCAAACCGCTGCAGGCGGAATGTTTTTTTGAACTGATGGATTCCGTGATCGACGACTGCCGGCAATCGCAGCAGAGCGGTCTCATTCTGCGTTGTAAAAACGGGATCTCGCGGATTGATCTGGATCGGCTGGAATACTGCGAGGTGATCGGGCGCACGCTGTCCTTTCACATGGACAACGAAACGGTGTTCGAGAGCAGCGGCAGTCTGGACCGGCTGCGCTTCAGGCTGGAGGAATACGGGAATTTTATGCGGCCGCACCGCTCTTTTCTGGTCAACATGGACTATATCCGCAGGATTTCCAACAAAACCATTACCATGGACAGCGGCGCGGAAATCCCCATCCCGCACGGAAAATGTTCGACGGTCAAGAATTTCTACCTTGAATACGTATTCCACAGGGAGCAGATCTTCGTGCTGTAACGCTCCGCCGCGGACGCCGTCTCACAGAAAGTTCCCCCATCCTGTCCGCGTCAGGCGGACACCGGCCCGCACTACGCCGGAATCAGTCCGCCGGCGGAAACTCCATCACGAACTTCGTTCCTTCCCCGGCCGCGGAACAGACATCAATCGTTCCTCCCATTTCGGTCACAATGCTGCGGACAATGTACAGCCCCAGTCCCGTACCGCTCTCCCGGTTCTTCTCCCCCACATAAAAACGTTCAAAAATATGCGGCAGTTCCTCCGGCGCAATCCCGTAGCCGGTATCCTCCACGGCGATGCGGACACGGCCCCCTTCCTGCTCCGCCGACACGGTAATGCTGCCCCCGCGCGGCGTCGCTTTGAGCGCGTTGTAAATCAGATTTTCAAAAAGCAGATGCAGTTTCTCCGGCTGGGCGCTTAGGAAAAGTTCCCGCCCGGGCGGCTCTACGGCAAAGTACACCGCCTGTACTTCGGTCTCCCCGTGATGAAATTCGTACAACTCCGACAGAAACTGCGAAACGGATATTTTCACCCGCTCTTCTTTGATCCGGTCGAGCGCGTTGAGCGCGGAGAGTCCCTGCAGGCGGCGGGCCATCTCCCGCTGTCTGGCTTCCGCCTGATCAAGATAGCCGCGCAGCTTCGTATCCGCGCCCGCTCTGCGGCGGATGGCTTCGATGAAGGACTGGGTAGCGAACACCGGCGCTTTCAGGTCATGCGCCATATCAGAAAAAAACGCCCGCCGCTCTTCATAGAGCAGGGCCGCTTCCTCGGTGCGCTTCTTCACCTGCTCTTCCAGATGATGGGTGAGCGCGTCATTTTCCCGCAGAATCCGGCGGTTGCGCGCCGCCATCATCGCCCCGAACAGCAGCACCAGAAAAAGGCCGCACCATTCAAACTGCCAGAAAAAACGGATCGGCTCGAAGCGGTTGGCGAAAAACAGGTTTAAAATCAGTCCCGCGCCGAACACGGCGCCGCCCGCCAGCGCGTAACGGCTCTCCCACTCCTCCGACGCCGTGTTTTTCGCAGTGAAGAATACGGTACAGACAAAGGTCAGGACATAATAAAGGTCCGTCAGCCTCCCGTGCAGGAAGACGGCCGGCGGGAAAAGCGGGATAAGCAGCGCAAGGACGGTCAGAACCGCCGGCAGCAAAAGCAGCGCGCCGCGCATGTATTTCCACGCCCTGCCGCCGCTGCCGCAGGCAAGGCAGGTCAGCCGCACCACAGAGTAGCAGAGGCCGTACAGCGCGAGCCCCTGAAGCAGGAACCAGCAGTGCACGATCCGCAGGGAGAACAGGTACACGAAACAGCGGAACATGTACAACGCGTAAAAGCAGCACAGCCGCCCGAAGCAGCGGCTTAAATCTCCCCCCGCCCTCCAGAGGAAAAAAGTAAACGCCGCCAGCGCCAGCGGCAGGAGGAAGGCCAGCGCGCCGGCCAGGACGCGGACGTTGTCAATCCGCGAAAGCGTCTCTTCCGTCCCCAGCGCGGGCGGGAAGTACATACCGCTGTAATACCCGGACACGGAGAGGGTTTCCACCGTCAGGACGTGATCGCCCGGTGTCATCAGAAACGTGATATGTCCGTTTCCTTTGCCCGACGCCAGCGGCGTTTCGTTCAGCAGGATTTTGTACCACAGGGACAGCTCCGGAAAATCCACCGCCACCGTCACCGGTTCGCCGCTGTAGCGCAACGTCAGCCGGTAGCGCGCCTTCCCATGAGGCGGCCGCAACCGGTCGCCCCGCTGCAGGTTGGAAAACTCGCCGATATAGGTCGGTTTGTCCGTCACACGCCCGTCCGTCAGCAGCCAGCCGTCAATCAGGAACACCGGACCGGCGCGCCGCAGATCCTGCCGGCTGATCTTGATCACACCCGACTCCCCGTAGGGCGGGGGCGATTCGTATTTATTATCCGTGTAAAAGAGAACCGCAAAAAAGACCGCCAGAACCGCCAGAACCGCCGGCGTCTGCCACAAATTCTTCTGCCGCTTCATACTCCCGTCCTTTCTTCCGGCGCCGCCGCCCCGTCAGCCGTCCGGCGTGACAAAGCGGTAACCCTTCCCCCAAACGGTCTCGATAAAATGATGCCTGTTCCCCGCCTGTTCCAGCTTCCGCCGAAGGCGCGACATATGCATCTGCACGGTCTGTCCCCCGTCCCACGGCCGTCCGCCGCAGACGGACTCAAAAAGCGCTTCCGGCGTGCAGATCTGCCCCGCCTGGCTGGAGAGCCGCTGCAGCAGGTCAAACTCCGCCGGCGTAAGGTCCAGTTCTTTCTCGTCCAGAAATACTTTCCGACCGGACAGTTCCAGCACCAGCGGGCCGTACCGGAGGCGGACGGCGCCGGAGAGCGCCAGGCGGATACGCGTCTGCACCTTCGCCCAGAAAAGCCCGGCCGGCGTGTCCTTGGTGATGTAATCCACGCCGCCCGCCGCAAAGCCTTTCATCTGTTCCTCTGTCCCGGTCAGGCAGCTCAGAAAGATCACCGGCGCCTGCGCCAGACTGCCGAGCTGCCCGCAAAGCAGAAAGGTGTCTTCTCCGTGAAGCATCACGTCGAGCAGCACGCAGTCGCAGGGACCCTGCGCCGCCTTCTCGAGCGCTTCCTCCCCGTCGGACGCCAGCCGCACCTCGCAGCCGCGGCTGCGCAGAACGTCCGCCCAGCGCTCCCGCTCGGCCTCCTCGTCGTCCACCAGCAGGATACGCCACGGGCCTTCGCTCCGCACTCCGGCATCCTCCGGCGTCTCCGTCTGCAGCTCCTTCTTGTGAAGCAGGAAGTGCATGCAGGCTTCCTGGACCTGACTCCATCTCTTGCGCGCCACCGGAACGCTGCGCCCGCCGACAGTGACGATGTTTCCTCCGCCGACGCTCTGAACGCAGTTTAAATTTACAATGTAGGAACGGTGGACTTTGAGAAATTCCGGTCTGGCCAGAAGTTTTTCTTCAAAATCCGCCAGGGCGGCGGTCACCTCCCGGACCACGCCGTCCGTCAGATAAAAGGACACTTTTTTATTTATCACTTCCGCATACTCAAGCCGCGCAAATACGATCCTGGCAATGCCGTCTCTGTTTTTCAGCACGAAGCTCTGCTCGTCGTCATCACATACTGCAATCCGCATCTGTATCTTTCCCCTTATCGTGTTTTCAGCCTCATAAATACAGTTCAAGTATAATACAGTCCCTGGTGTTTGTCATTTTTTCCGGAGAAAGCGCGCACGGTAACTATTCGTTTTACCGCGATTTCGGCGGAACAGGCCGCCCTTTTCCGGAGGTCCTTTGTACGATCTGCCCAAGTTTCTTCCATTCCGTGCCTGCATCGCCGCAGTCCGCGGCCGTTCACCGAAGCCATGGCTTTGATCCCAGCGCAAGGGAGAGGGCAAACGCCGCCATCCCGAGAACGAGATAAACCGCCGCGTACAAAAGGAACGCGCTTTCTCCCGGAGCAAAGAAGAGCCATGTGCCGCACAGAAACAGCGCCGCCGATATCACCGGCAGACTCCACAGACGCCTGCCGTCTCTGCCGGCGAAAGTTCCGGCCGCCAGAGAATATACGGGGTTGACTGCATAGAACAGAAGAAAACAGGCCGCCATTCCACCATCTCCTTTGATGAATGTAACCGCCATCCAAGGCAGCGCCAGCATAATCACCGCTGAAGCCGCCAGCCACCATCCTGCATCTTTTTTCATCATCAGATCCGCGCTCCTTCCGAAATCTTTGCCCAGCCGCCGCTGTTTCGGGAATTTTCCCTTCTTTTTCTTTCTTTTCCTTCTTTGTCAATAATTCTACAAATTCAGTATAACACATATTGAGCGGGATTTTGTGAAATATTTTATATTTTGGTTATATTGTTCCAATTGAATCAGGGCGAAAAGCATGAATTAACAGATTATCTTTCCTTTACCCTTTCTCTGTACGAAAAAAGACAATCTGTTATGACTGTCTTTTTTCCTGAAAGCAGAAAAAGCAGCGAATTGTTTTCTCTAATAAAAACAATTCACTGCTTTACTACTTGTAATAAAAATTATCTCTCTTTCGGGCAATGCAGAAAAAAATAATTGGAAAACAGTTATCTCCCTGTACAATTTTTCCCAATAGTGCTGACAGACTTAATTTTTCCTTGCCCTGAGCCGTTCTATCTGTTCTTCCGCATCTGTCCCTGGCGTATTATAATAAAACAGTTTCTCTTCCTCTGTCATATGCTTTGTCACTTCAAAATTACGCTCACGAATCTTGTGTATATCCTCAACTGTAAAATTCGGGCTGATTTCCAATGTATATGCCTTATTCCCCACCTCCTGTCTTTCACCCTCTCTGGTGCATCTTCCTGTTGCAGATAACTTATAACAGAAATCCCCCGACACCTTTCACCAGTGACAGGGGATTTCTTTTTCATTGTTATAGATACTTCAATCAGCCGTTTCGCACAGCTTCACGGTGCATCATTTTTCATTCAGCGCCGCCTGCGCCGCCGCGAGTCTTGCGATCGGTACCCGGTACGGGGAGCAGGACACGTAGTTCAGGCCTACCTTATGGCAGAACTCTACGGAAGACGGATCGCCGCCGTGCTCGCCGCAGATACCCAGCTTGATATCCGGTCTGGTCTCGCGTCCCAGCTTCGCCGCCATCTCCACCAGCTTGCCCACGCCGGTCTGATCGAGGCGTGCGAACGGATCGGACTCGTAGATCTTCGCCTTGTAGTAGGAATCCAGGAACTTGCCGGAATCGTCGCGGGAGAAGCCGAAGGTCATCTGGGTCAGGTCGTTGGTACCGAAGGAGAAGAACTCTGCTTCCTTGGCAATCTCGTCCGCAGTCAAAGCCGCACGCGGAATCTCGATCATGGTACCGATATGGTACTGGATGTCGCTTCCCTTTTCCTTCTTCACCAGCTCCGCGGTCTCTTCCACGATCTTCTTGACGAAGTTCAGCTCTTTGCGCTCGCCGACCAGCGGGATCATGATCTCCGGTACGATATCGAAGCCTTCTTCTCTCTCCACCTCGATCGCCGCTTCCATGACCGCACGGGTCTGCATCTTCGCAATCTCCGGATAAGTAACCGCCAGACGGCATCCGCGGTGGCCCATCATCGGGTTGAACTCGTGGAGCTCGTCGCATTTTGCCTTGACGTCCGCCACGGACAGCCCCATATCTTTTGCCAGATCCGCGATGTCCGCCTCGTCCGTAGGAACAAACTCATGCAGGGGCGGATCCAGATAACGAACCGTCATCGGTCTGCCCTTGAGAGCCTTGTACATCGCTTTGAAATCTTCCTTCTGGAACGGAAGCAGTTCCATCAGAGCCGCCTCTCTTGCTTCCTGATTGTCGGAAAGAATCATCTTACGGATCTTCGGAATCCTCTCCGGATTAAAGAACATATGTTCTGTTCTGCAGAGACCGATTCCTTCCGCGCCGAGACGAACTGCGTTCTTCGTATCCTCCGGCGTATCCGCATTGGTGCGCACGCTCAGACGGCGGAACTTGTCGGCCCATCCCATGATTCTCTGGAAATTGCCGGTGATCGATGCTTCCTTCGTAGGAATATCTCCTTTGTAGATCTTGCCGGTCGTACCATCCAGGGAAATATAGTCTCCCTCTACGAAATGATGTCCGCCCAGATCAAACCATTTCTCCTCCTCGGAGATCTTGATCTCTCCGCAGCCGGATACACAGCAGGTTCCCATGCCGCGGGCCACCACTGCCGCATGGCTGGTCATACCGCCGCGGACGGTCAGAATGCCTTCTGCCGCATGCATACCCTCGATATCCTCCGGAGAAGTCTCCAGACGTACAAGAATCACTCTCTCTCCGCTCTCATGAGCTGCTTTCGCATCCTCTGCGGTGAAATATACTTTGCCTGCTGCCGCCCCCGGAGATGCCGGAAGCGCTTCGCCGATCACCTCTCCCGCTTTCAGCGCCGCCGGGTCAAAGGTCGGATGCAGAAGCTGATCCAGAGACTTCGCCTCGATCCGAAGCA
>ERZ779627.159-NODE-159-length-17301-cov-17.160559_pt1 | contig 17301 bp, 17 predicted proteins | sample MGYA00514191_ERZ779627 | MGnify/ENA primary metagenome ERZ779627 (study PRJEB29562, sample SAMEA4376705) | mouse gut metagenome | isolation source: Cecum | study: EMG produced TPA metagenomics assembly of the A DSS colitis mouse model was used to assess the... | reverse complement strand
GCAACAATTATAAAAATGGATATTGAAGGATGTGAATTTGAAGCATTGAGGGGGTGGGGGTAATTTATTTAGGGAGAACAGTCCTAATTTAGCGATTTGTATATATCACAGAAATCGAGATTTGATCGATATATATCAATTTCTTAAAAAATTTGAATATCATTTTTATTTGAGACAGCACAGTGCATCCGTGGAAGAAACAGTACTGTATGCTGTGAGGTAAAAGACATATCACATAGGCTGTTGTATGAGTATAAAAGATATTAGGTTTTAAAGAATAAGAAAGTGGAGCGAAAAGAGTATGCGCAATATAGTGGATTATGAACAGCATTATTTGGAACATCCATTTGAACGTTATATGGAGAAATACAGACGGAAAATAGTAAAGGAAGCGGTGAAAAAATATTGCAAGAAGGGAGACTCTGTCTTGGAGATAGGCTGTGGAGTCAAACCATTGTTTTGCGATTTTAAAGATCAGTATTCTTTTACAGTGATAGAGCCGGCTGATAGCTGTTATCAAAATGCGAAGAGTTTGGCAGAGTCTTACCATAATGTTGAGTGCTATCAAGGTTGCTGTGAAGATATTGCAGAATTGCTTAAGACAAAAGAATTTAAGATGATTATATGTTCCAGTCTCTTACATGAGGTGGAGGACCCTCATCTGTTGTTGAAAAGTATTGGACTTATGTGTAATGAGAATACGATTGTGCATATGAATGTACCAAATGCATGTTCGCTTCATCGCCTATTGGCGAATGAAATGGGGCTGACGCAGGATATTCATCAATTATCTGATACAAATAAAATCTTTCAGCAGCACAATGTATTTGATATAGATTTGCTAAAGCAGCTGGTTAATGAAGAAGGATATCAGGTGTTGGATGAAGGATCGTATTTTATAAAACCGTTTACGCACCAACAAATGCAGAAATGTATCGACTACGAAATTTTCGATACTCAGATTTTAGACGGGCTGGATAAATTATGTAGGGCGGAATTGTCAAAATTTGGAGCAGAAATCTATCTTAATATGCAAAAAAAATAAATTTTAGGATTATTTTTAAGTGGAGAAAGAAAATGAAAATTTTGGAAATAGAGCGCAGTGAGTATGATAAGCGTCTCGGAAATATACCATATGGTTACATGAAAAGTGAGTTTTGTGAATATAACAAGGAGAAAACGGATAAAGTAAAATATTTGCTTTTTTGCGAGGAAGATAAGGAGCGATTTGTGGCGGCATTTGGAAGTAAAAGCCGGGAATTGCTGTTGCCGTTTTCAGCTCCATTTTCCACGATAGGGAGTATAAAAAAGGAGACTAAAATATGCCATTACAGAGAAGCGTTGGAGGCATTGAAAGTGTATGCATATGAAGGAGGATATAAAGTAATTGAAATGACTTTTCCGCCTCTTTTCTACGATGAAAGAGAAATCAACTATTGGATAAATGCCGGACTTTTGGTGGGTGGAAAAATCGGAAAAATCGATTTGAATTATGCAATTGATTTTGAAGCGGTCGAGAAAAGAAGTTATTCAAATTTGCTTAACCGTAATGCAAAAAAGAATCTAAGAATTGCAAAGGAAAAAGGGAATGTTTTTTTGATTTGTCAGACAGAAGATGAATTTCAAACTGCATATGATATCATTCGCCAGAACAGAGAAGAAAAAGGCTATCCGTTGAAAATGAAATATGATCAGGTGCGTTGGACAAAGGATTTATTGAATGGAAAGTTTTTTGTTATTAGAAATCAAGAAAAAAATTTGGCATCTGCGATCGTATTTGAACCGGCACCAAACGTGGCACAGGTTATTTATTGGGGAGATGTGCCCGATGTATCAGAATATAAGCCTGTCAATTATTTGGCAGAGCAATTAGTGATGTTTTACATGAGCCAAGGGTATCATTATTTAGACGTTGGTCCTTCCACGGAACAGGGTGTTCCTAATTACGGATTATGTGATTTTAAAGAAAGTATAGGATGTGAAGTGACTGCTAAGATTACCATGAAAATCGAAATCTAGTTGAAGCGTGACAGATATAGAATTAGTGTGTGCGGATGTTGAGCGATAAAAGCATATTTATGAAAATAAGGATAAGAAAAAATGAAATTTCCATATGTTTTTTATAAAAGAGAATTTATAAAAAGAATGGAAGAACTGGAGGAAGCGTTCAAGAAAAATAATACGTTTCAAACAGTTTGTTATTTAAGGTATTTATGTCATTTTTGCTATTCTATCAATTATACTTTTTCAAATGATAGATTAGAAGAAATAACAAAAGACATATCCGTATCATATCTTGGTACTACAGAAATAAAAAACACAAGAGAGGATACGGTCATCTTTTACGATGGATTTGGATTACTGGAACGCGGACTCGCCAATATATATGTAAATGCGTTGGCCAAATTAGGATATAAAGTAGTGTGGATTCTGTATTCCTATGCGCCGGAGATAGATGACATTTTAAAAAAATATGAAGACAAAAAGAATATTAGCTTTTTTGTGATACCTCAAAGAACCATTTTGGAGCGTATGGAGGTGCTGCGAGATAAAATAAAGGAAATTTCACCGAGACATTTATTGATCTATACGAAACCTGATGATGTGTGTGGAATCGGCGCAATATCAACTATTTCTGAAGGGGTTGAACGTTATCTGATTGATTTGACAGATCACGCATTTTGGCTTGGTAAGTGTGCTACCGATTGGTTCGTTGAGTTTCGAAATTATGGGTACAATATAGGAACACAGTATCGCAATATATCGCCTGATAAAATGATAATATTGCCTTACTATCCGGTGAGCAGGGAAAAATATGCGTTTGAGGGTTTACCGTTTCGTGTAAATGAATGTCAATTTGTTTTTTCGGGTGGAAGTTCATATAAAATTGAAGGTAAGACCACATATGAAGAAATGGTGCGATATATTTTACAAACATATAAAGATATAAAATTTGTATTTGCCAGTAACGATGAAAATATGATTTTGAAGAGGCTGGGTAGAGACTTCCCGAATCGATTTTTTCATATTGGTGAAAGAAGAGACTTGGATGCAATTTTACAAAAGGCAAAATTTTATTTATCAACTTATCCGATCACCGGAGGACTGATGACGCAGTATGCGTTGCAGAATCACTGTATTCCGATTACTTTATGCGACGAAATAATGGGAGAAACAGATCCAAAAACAATGATGCTGGAACCGCATAAAGTCAATTTCATTTTTTATAAAAAGGAAGACGTGCAGTTAGAGATTGATCGTTTGATGAGTAGTGAATCTTATTATCTTAAAAGGAAAACAGAACTTGAAGGTCAGGTCATTAGTGAAGAAGAGTTTAGCAGACAATTGCAATGTCTCTTAAAGCATAAGGAGACTAAATTTGCCAAGGAACAACAGAATATCGATATGGAGAAATTTCTTGGTATATATAGGGATAATGCAACATACGGGAAATATTGCGAGATAATATATGGTTCGAGAAATAAATGGATATATAAGAAACATCCGTTTGTTGTGCAGGAGAGAAGGATAAGAGAAATTATAAATCGATATTTAACAAGAAATGGGCGCAGTTAGCAAAGGATGAAAAATAGTGCAGTCTTTTGAAGAAATGTGTGTTACTAAGCTAAATAGAATGCTGGCAAATGTAAATAATCGAAATATTTATATTTGGGGAGCGGGAAAAGGCGGATCTATTCTTGCAGAAGTATTGAAAGAGCATCATATTTCCATTGCCGGATTTGTAGACAGACGAGCACAGGAGCTTAAGGAATATCTCGGCTATCCGGTCATTTTGCCGGAAAAGGCGGATCCGCTGCGGGATTATATTATTGTAGCGGTCATGCTGTATGTAAATGAAATATTAGAAGAATTAGAAGCATTAGGATACACAGTAAAAGATTGCTTTTGTGTATCAGAAAATTCTATTGGAAATCAAGAGGATACCATATATCGGGGATGCCGAATTGGAAGATATACATATGGATATCAGGAATTGCTGGAATATTTTCCGATAGCCGAATCCATTGGAAGGTATTGTTCCATCAACGGAACGGCAAAAATTTGGAATAATCATTCTCTGGATTGTGTGACAACAAGTCCGATTTTGGATCATGTGCGGTTTTATCCGTGGGAGAAAAACGATGAACGGAGAGAGCTTGTAAAAAAGTATGGAAGACATAAAGAAAATGCAAAATTTGATAACAGTGCGATAAGAGATAACAGACCTGTAGTGATAGGGAACGATGTGTGGATCGGGGCTTATGTTTCTATTCTCCCGGGTGTCCGAATTGGTGATGGAGCCGTAATTGCCGCAGGTGCCGTTGTAACCGGAGATGTGGAGCCTTATGCGATTGTCGGCGGTGTGCCGGCAAAAACGATCAGATATCGATTTGATGAAGAAATGATCAAAAAATTGTTGGAGGTCAAATGGTGGGAATGGTCCGTAGAGGAAGTGGAGAAGAACATTGAACTCTTGTACGATCCGGTACAGTTTATGAAGTGCTTTTCGAGAGACGAATAGGGTGAAATTTATCTTGTTAGGAAGGATAGTAATGTAACAATGAAACGGTTGTGTATCTATGTGACCTACGATAGTGAAAATATTGTTGATGATGATATTGCGCATATGCTCAAAGAACTGTACGGGGTGACTGACAGGATCGTAGTGGTATGCAATTACGAGTATATTGCAAAAGGGATAGAAAATGTGCAGCCGTATGCAGAAACGATACTTTACAGAAAAAACAGGGGATATGATGGAGGAGCCTATAAAGACGCGTTAGAAAAAATTGAAGATATCGAAAGCTATGACGAGGTGATCTTGTCCAATGATACATTCTTCGGACCATTTATTTCATTAAATGAAATTTTTCAAAGGATGGAAAAGGAACCATGTGATTTTTGGGGATTCAATCGCAGACATGTTCCGATGTATGATTTTACGGCGTCTTTTTTTGTAGTATTTAGAAAGCCGGCAATATCAACGGCAGTCAGATACTTATGCGGTCAGGAGTTTGAATCAATGGACCGGGAGAGTATCTTGATAATGTTTGAGCAGGGACTTTCAAATGAGTTAAAAAAAGAAGGGTTTTGCATGGGCACCTACTGTGACATCGTGGCAGTGGATATGTACAGGGATCCTGATTATCTCATCCGGGTAATGGGGTCGCCCGTTATGAAGAAGCGCTGTTTTGAACGCGGGTATTATGTAGAAGAAAACTGCAGAAGGGCTTTGAAATATATTGAACAGGAAACAGAGTATGATATTTCCCTGATCGGGAAGACGGTTGAACGCAAATATGGAATCACCGTTGATCGGGAGTATACAGATATCGAGATGATAAAGGCGGACGATGCCAGAGGGATATACTATGGTGCACCGGAAGAAGAACTGGAGGAATTTCTGAGAAAAAATCCAAGTGTATATGTGTATGGCGACGGCAATACGGCAAAGGATTTTGAGAGATTGTATGGGAACAAGGTAAGTATTATAGGGCATATTGTATCGGAGCATTTTCAGAAGGAAGGATTGAAAACGGCAAGCCGGATAGAAGATAAAAACAGCCCTGTTGTTGTGGCGCTGTCGAAAGAAAATTCCAAGGAAATTTCGGTACAAATGCAGGGATTTACAAATGTTTTCTATCTGTGGAGGTGGAAGGAGTGAAACGGATTGCAGTTTTCATTTTTTATGATATGGAGGGAATTGTTGATTCCTACATAAGTGCACTATTATCCGGCATAAGACCATATATAGACCGACTTGTTGCAGTATGTAATGGTAACGTATGTTCAGGTGAAAAAAACATACAAGATTATGCGGATGAAATGATCATCCGTCCTAACAAAGGATATGATGCGGGAGCATATAAAGATGTACTCATGAGGCTTATCAAAGAGGAAACTTTGTCAGAGTACGACCAGCTCATACTTTTTAATGATACGGTATATGGTTTTTTTTATCCGCTGTCAGAAATGTTTGAAATCATCGATAGTCAGACGGAAGTTGATATGTGGGGGATGACGGAACACAGCGGGATAGGAGAGCATAGAGGGAAAGCGTTATCATGGCATCTGCAAGGATATTTTCTGGTCATAAATAAACGATTGCTGCAGAGTAGGGATTTTGCCGGGTTTTGGGAGGAACTGGAATATCCGGCCACCTATACGAAGGCCATATTTGATTTTGAAGTAGGGATATCTCAGTATTTATTAAAAAAAGGATATAAGCTGAAAAGCATCTATGCTCCTGAAAAAATAGGTATAGCAAAGGACAATGATTTTGGAAATTTGTATTTTTCTCACGCATATGAGTTGGTGGTGAAAGCCCGCTGTCCGGTGCTGAAAGTTAAGAGTATTGAAAATCTTTCCGGGATAGAAGCTTTGAACTATCTGGAGAAGAACTATTCTTATGATTCGTCCGCGATATGGGAGCATTATAGAAGAAGGATTCGGAATAAAAACGTAGGGAATGATACCTATGACATAGATGCCTTATGGAATTTTTGTAGAAAGCACCGCAGAATATACATCTACGGGAATGGTGTGATAGGAAAGAGAATCTATGATTGTATCTTGGAGCAAGGATATCTGGTCGCGGGGTTTATTGTTACGAAAAAGGACATGATTCCCAACACCGAAAATCGGATACATGAGTTGGATGAAGTAGAGATTGACGAAAATTGCGGAATCATTTTGGGAATGAAGCAGCAGTACAGGGAAGAAGTTATGGAGAATGTTTTAAGGATGACGGATAGGATACATTTATTTATGCCAGTGAAATAAAGAGGTTGTTTGCGTAAACGGGTTGGAGTGGAGAGTGGATGAAAAAAGTAATCATCATAGGCGCAGGAAATGTAGGGAAAAACGTGTTTGATTTTCTGGGGACCGATTTTGTGGAATGCTTTGCCGACAATCAGAAAAACGGAACGACTGCGCATGGGAAAAAGGTGATCTCCATAGAAGAAGCGGTAGACCTGCAAAAAGAGTATATCCTTCTGCTTGCAGTGACAAATCATGTGGAGGAACTGAAGGAGCAACTGCGAAGGCTGCAGGTGGAAAACTACTATTATTTTGATGAGGCGATCTATTTTTTTGATGGCATAAAGCAGTGGAAGAACAGGTTGGTATATGAGAAAAAGTCTCTGTGGGAAATGTTTGACGTCTTCTCGTTGGACAAGGCTGTGATCATTGGCAAAAGGGATATTTATGCGAGCTTCCTGTCAGAATTATTCGGGATAGAATTAAAAGAAAGAGGGATCGACGCTCATGCAGAGGATAAGAAATATCTGTTAAATATGGGGGCTGAGGAAGCGGAGAACTTTCTGTGCAAATGGGAAATAGAGGATAAGAGCAATCTATGGTTTCTCCCGCAGATGCAATGGGAAGGAACCGGGCAGCTGCATGAGCGGCTGCGTGCGTTTAGAGGAAGATACGCGGGCAAGAGATGCTTCATCATAGGGAATGGACCGAGCCTGAGAATGGAGGATTTGGACAGGCTTAGCGAAAACGGCGAGATCTGTTTTGGGCTGAACGTGATACATAAAGCGTATGAAAATACGAAGTGGCGTCCCGACTTTGTGTGCGTGAAAGATCCGCTTGTGATCGTGCAGAACTATGAGTCCATAAAAAGAAATAACAGCTGCCCAATATTGATAAATGATAAAAAACTGTTTTATTATTGGGAAACCGACGAAAATGAGTATCCGTATCGGGATATTCAGGAAAAAGTTTTTTTCTCGGAGGACATTGCTGCCGGATGCAGCAGCGGAGCGTCAGTATCTTACACGGTAATACAGATCGCCGCATATATGGGATTTTCTAAGATATATTTGCTGGGGATGGATTGTAGTAATTGGGGAGAGCATTTTAACGGCGATTATTGGGCAGAAAAGGAAGCGTTTCGGGGACCGGATGAGGTGAGGATATTCAAAGCGTATCAAATAGCGGAAGAACATTCAAAGACGCATGGTTTCAGGATATTTAACGCGACAAGAGGCGGACATCTGGAAGTGTTTGAACGGGTAAATTTTGATTCGCTATTTGGGGAAGGAGACGGAGAATGAAAGTGGTAGCATTTGTGCCGATCAAGTTGAACAGCCAGCGGCTTGCGCATAAGAACCTTCTGCCGATCGCAGGAAGGCCGTTGTGCTATCACATCTGCGAGACATTGGCGCAAGTTCAGGGGATCGATGAAACATATGTGTATTGCAGCGACCCGAAAGTGACGGATTATATTCCAAAAGAAGTTACCTTTTTGCGGCGGGATGCGTATCTTGATGGGGACCTTGTGAAAGGCAAAGAAATATATGAACGTTTTATTGCCGAAGTGGATGCGGATATCTACGTCCTTGCGCATACCACATCTCCTTTTATCAGAAGAGAGAGCATAGAAAACGCCTTGGGAAAGGTGCTGGACGAAGGGTATGATTCCGCTTTTTCGGCAGAGAAGAAGCAGACTTTCTGCTGGTATCAGGGGAAACCTGTCAATTATGATTTGGAGGATGTTCCCAGGACGCAGGATTTGGAGCCGGTGTGGGTAGAGACGAGCGCTTTTTTTATCTTTCGGAAAGAAATCTTTGTAGAACATGGGAGAAGGATCGGGTTTCATCCGTACATACAGGAAGTTTCCGGAATGGAAACGGTGGATATAGATACCGGAGAAGATTACGATCTGGCAGTCAGGATGGCGGACGGAAAGTCTGCAAAATGAGGTGGGTCACAGATGACAGATATGCTTTTAGAAGCCAAAAGTGTGTTTGAAAAAGAGATAGCGGCGATTGAAAAGACCAAAGACCATATGGGAGATGTGTTCCTGCGGTTTGTGGAAACGATCATGCGCTGCGAAGGGAAGATCATACTGACGGGAATGGGAAAGGCGGGACATATCGCAAGAAAAATCGCAGCTACCTTTTCCAGCCTCGGGACGCCGTCATTTTACATCCATCCGGCGGAATCTTTGCACGGTGACCTGGGAATGGTCACAGACAAGGATGTTGTCATTGCCATTTCGCACAGTGGTGAGAGCGCGGAAGTGGTGAGGATGATACCTGCGATCCGCAGGATCGGGGCAAAGCTTCTTTCGATCACGGGAGATGGGCAGTCAACGCTGGCCAGACACAGTGATGTGGCAGAGGTCCTTCCCCAAATGGAGGAAGCCTGTCATCTCGGTCTTGCGCCTACTTCGAGTACAACAGCGGCGCTTGTTTATGGAGATGCGCTCGCGGTCACGATCAGTCAAATGAAGGATTTCAAGAGTGAAGATTTTGGACTCTACCATCCGGCGGGGGCGCTGGGAAGGAAACTGCTTACGACCGTGTCGGATATCATGATATCGGGCGAAGATAAGCCGCAGGTGAAATCAGATGTCTACCTCAAAGAGGCGATCATAGAATTAAGCCGTAAAAAGGCTGGTATCGTTGCCGTCATGCAGGGCGGCAGAATCGAGGGCATTATTACGGAAGGTAATCTCAGGCGGGCCCTGGAGCAGGAACTGGATGTATATTCCATGAAAGTAAATGAGATCATGACGCGCAATCCGGTATGTATTATGGAGGGAAGGCTTGCGGTGGATGCCATGAAGCTTTTGCACGAAAAGAACATATCATCGCTGATCGTGTTGGACAGTCAGGGAGATTACGTTGGGGTCGTAACGCTGCAAATGGTCATAAATGCCTTATAAAGATACAGATGGAGGAGGCTGGATATGGAATTTATCTTGATAGCGGGTCCCTGTGTGATCGAGTCGGAAGAAATGGTCATGGAGATTGCAGGGAAGATGAAAAAGATCGTGTCAAACCATAATGTAGACTATTATTTTAAAGCGTCATTTGACAAAGCGAACCGTACGTCACTGTCCTCCTATAGAGGTCCTGGCATAGAGAAAGGACTGGAAATATTAAAAAGGGTAAAGAAGGAGTACGGACTAAAGATATGCACGGATATCCATGAACCGTGGCAGGCAGGGAAGGCGGCTGAAGTGGCGGATATCATACAGATACCGGCCTTTTTGTGCAGGCAGACGGATCTGCTTGTGGCGGCGGCGCAGACGGGCAGAGTTGTCAATATCAAAAAGGGGCAGTTTATGGCGCCGTGGGATATGAAGAATGTTGTTGAGAAGGTGCGTATGTCCGGGAATGATAAGATTATGCTGAGTGAGAGAGGTACCAGTTTTGGATATAATCAGCTTGTTGTTGACATGACGTCTATCGTTGAGATGAAAAAAAACCATGTGCCGGTCATTATGGATGCGACACACAGTGTGCAGAAGCCTGGAGGAAACGGCACTTCTACCGGAGGCAGCCGGGAATATGTAGAATATCTTGCCAAGGCAGCCATAGCGACAGGGGCAGACGGGGTGTTCATGGAAGTGCATCCGAATCCGGAAAAAGCGCTTTCTGACGGTCCTAATTCCATCCGACTGGCTGATGTTGAGGATATGCTCCGGCAGATGCTGAAAATATATGAAGCAGTTCAAAAGAAAAAAGTCTACATAGCAGGCGCCCATTCCAGAGGCAGGACGCTGCGCGCCTATCTGGAGTATCTGTATCAAGATATAGAAGTGGAGGCGTTTTTGGTTGATGATATGTCCGAAAACGAGGAGATGGTGGACGGGCTCCCGGTGCGGCTGATCGGACAGGATCTTCATAAGGAATATCCGGTCTGGCTGGGGATGCGAGGGGTAAACCATGAAAAAGTCTCCGGAGAGCTTCGGGATGTGGGAATGAAAGAGATCATCCCTGTGACGGTGGAATTGGACAGGCAGCTTAGGAATGAGTATGTCCGCAGATATGAACAGGACAGGGGCAGGGCATTTTGTATCATAGATGAGCTGTCCGCGGGAACGGAGACCGGGAAATAAGGCGGATGTGTGAGGGCTGATCGGGAGACTGTTTTGACATGGAGGAAGATATGCAGAAAGATAAGGCAAGAATCTATGTGGCGGGTTCCGTTTATGATAAGCCGCTGCAGGATGATTATACGTTTATCAAGGAAGAAGTATCCCTGCAGGTGGGCGCTGCCCTGGCGGGAAAACGGCTCGCACCGGATGCGGTCCCGGACTGTGACGGGGATAATATTTCAGAGAAGAACAGGCAGTTTTGTGAGTTGACAGGGTTATACTGGATCTGGAAGAATGCCCGTGAGGATTATGTGGGGCTGGTCCATTACAGGCGGCATTTTCTTTTGCCCGATAACTGGCCGGAGCGGATGGAAGCCAATCGGGTCGATGTGATCCTGCCTGTGCCTCTGTATGTCGCCCCCAGTATTGCGGAGAACTATAAAGAGAGACATACCGCGTCAGATTGGGAATACCTGATGGCATATTTTGAGAAGGAGCTTGCTGAAGAATATGAGACGGTGAAACAGTTTTTTGATGGAAATCTGTACTCGCCCTGTAATATGCTGATAGCGCGTAAACCGGTGTTGGATGCGCTTTGCGAGTGGATGTTCCCCATCCTCTTTGCGGTGGCAGAGCATGGAGGAGAGCGGGAAGACTCCTATCAGAATCGTTATCCGGGATTTGTTTCGGAGCGTTTGATCACCTACTTTTTTGAGAGCCGCAGGGACAGATATCGGGTCGTGTATGCCAATAAGAATTTTTTGCGATGATTCGGAAACGGTGGACGATTCATGGAGTTACACCATCTACAGTTTGACTGCAAAACGTAGGTGGTGTAAAATTATGTAAAAAAACATAGATTTTTCTGATAAAAAGAGAAAGGGAATCCATTTGAAAAGCGCGGAATTACTGGAACAGATGACACAAATGGGGGCGGATATCGTAAATGTGGATCTGCGTGGAGCACAAGATCATAACCTGCCAACTTACGTCAAAGCCTGATCCGCTGGCGGTCAGTGAGCGCGGCAAAATCTGTCTGCAGATACAAGAGACAGGAGCGGAAAAGAAACGCGTCCAATCATTACTTTTGACTGTCCCCTGCGGAAAAGGCGCAGATGCTGTTTTTCAGAGTACATCCGGTGTGTGGATTCGTACGGAGGACTCGGAGCGGTGGGAATGTGGACAAGACAGAATGCGGGAAGAAAAAAGCGTTGATACGCCGGCATTCTTTTTTATTGATTCTATGGAAGCAAACGGGGATCCCATGGAGTTGCCGGCTGTTTTCCAAATCACCGGGGATGTGTCGAAAGAGCAGGGAAGCGCGAAAATTTTTTGGCGGCGAGGGTGCAAGGGAGGATACGACCTATATTTTGCAGGCGACGAAGCCCTCGGCATTTTCGGATTGTCTGTACAGGACGCTGGTGCCGGAAACGGACGGTTCCGTTTTGGATCTGTCAAAGAAAGCGTCCCTGTTTGTCCCGGCCAGAAAGGGGATCATAGTTATGGTCGGCCTTCTCATTTCTCAAATATCCCAAGCAAGTGTTACGATTTAAGTGTCCATTTCGTACCGCTGGGGAAGGGCTGTGGAAATTTAGCAAAGAGGAGAGAAAAAAATGCAGGTTTACAGGCAGCAGATGGAGATGGATGTGCTCTGCGTCAATGAGAAGTTATTGAAGCGGGATTATTTCCGCAGTTGGAGTTATCACTACAGGAATATGGACAGACAGGGAGCGCCGGAGGTATGTGCCTATGACAGTCAGGAGGAAAAGCCGAATTTAGGGATCTGGATCCATTGGAATCTCCCCGCAGACCTCAGGCGGGAGGGAGAGCTTGTCCCGAACCGCTGGCTGGTGATGGCAATCAATGAAGAAGACAGTCAGGATGTGACGCAGTGGATCGTGGAGAGCGATTGTCCCGGTTCAGAAGAACAGAAGAAGCAGATACCGGAAGGCGTATTCGGCGGAGGAAGCAGTTTCCTTGTTACGCCCGAAATGCGGGAGCTTTGGAAGCGTTCCGGAGACAGTTTGCGGGAAAAAGGAGAAATCATAGGTCCCAAGCAGACGAAAGTCTGCCAGATGGGAGCAGTGTTTGGCGTGGAAGATTGGCAGGAACGCAGCACGGCTCCCCTTTTTTTGACGGCTGTTGCAGCGGCGAACCCTGCTTTTTCACAGTTTGTTCCCCACTGTCGCAATATCTTTTCTACAGGATTTTTACCGCCTCGGGAGAAAGCGGTTTATCGGATCGGGGTCTTCGGGTGGTATTCCGCGCCGCCGCGGGGGCGCGGAAATACAGTATATGCGGGTATGGTGCGGCATGTGGTATGGGACAGGCATGGGGGGATCCCGGACTTCGATCCGCTGAATCGGATTGTGGACAGCGGCTTATTGAACGTGGCGGCGGGAAACAGCGCCTATGAGGCTTTTGGAGCGGTTTTAGAGAACACGGCGTCGCCGGGACAGGAAACATTTGTGGAATGGTTAAAGGCGATGTGCCTGGATCACCCGGAAGCAGAGAAGGAGCTGGACGGTCAGGAACGGCTTTGGGAGCATGGGCATCGGGAAGGTTTCATTGGGCAGGGAAGGAATCTGCGATATCAGATTGTGCCAGAAAAGGGGGACAACGAGGCAAAACAGGAGGAAGTTCTGCTCACGGAGGCGGAAGCAAAGGCGCTGGAGGCTTTGAATCGGGCGCAGCAGGTTTTGGAAGTCGAGCAGCAGATTTTGCGACAGATGCAGCGGGAATTATTCGGATTATGGTGGAAGCGGAAGCGCTTTGTAAACTATCCGTTGTCGGATGACATTACCGAGCAGTCCTTTGTGCCGTATTTTGATGCACAAGACAATAACAGTCTGCTTTCCAAAACGATCGAGCAGTGGAGGAAGGTGGAACAGTGTGCGCATACTCTGCCTTATCCTGTCTGCGGGGATGGTGTAACGCGGCACTTTATAGTAGACGGAAACAGCATTTTATATTCGACAGAATAAACACCATTGCGGCGGTTTTCTTTCGCTGACTGCACACTGCTGTCAACGAAACTGTACGGTCAAATCGAAACCTTCCAATCCAAATTGTATGTACAATTATGCTGCTGGTAACACAAGGAGCAGACAGGAAGGATGATCCGCAGGCAGGGACTGAAATTGTCCGAAAAATATCCCGGACAGAAAAAAGCGGTTCCAGAGGAATTGTGCCATTTTCATACACAATGGTTAAGGAAACGGCCGCGTACGCAGATGTACGCGGCCTTCCCCGGTTCTTTTTAAGAATTGTCCCCTGTATTAAAACACTTCATAAAACAGGTATTTAACGAATAGATGACCGAATTTGCAAGGGGGGCAGTATCGCTGTGCCTCAAAGCTGCTGGTTATTGACCGCGGCAAGAATGGTTTCCGGATCAATGACCTGTTTTTCTGTCTGCTCGCCGATGATCAGGGCATCCGTCATCAGGTTGTCGATCATGCGGGCATTGCCCTGTGCATAGCCGTGGACGGCGGATAAAGCTGCCTCGCTTAAGATGGAAAGGCTGCCGCCAGCCATCTGTATCTTGTGTGAGACATACTTGGCCACTTCCTCATCTGAGAGGCCTGCAAAATCATAATGGACAACGACCCGCTGGCGCAGCGCTTCGTTGACAGGCTTGGAAAGGGTGCGGTTAAAATAGGATTCCCCGCACAGGATGAGAGAAAAGCAGTTTAAGGGTAAGCGCCTAAATGTTGGGCGGCTTGAATAGCCCCATTTGTTGCCCCATAATAGTAGAGAGTAGATTTTTGCTACTTGCTCTTTCAACAATAACCCTACTGTTAGAAATTTACTACATTATGGAGGCACTCTATGACCCAGCCCAGAGCAAACCGCCGCTCACAGGATGAGTGGTTTCAATTGATCCAGAAATGTCGGAACAGCGGTCTGAGCGACCGTGCCTGGTGCGAACAGCATGGCATTTTAGTCAGCTCTTTCTACAACGCGGTAAAACGCCTTAGAAAAAGCGCATGCGACATTCCTCTTTCTTCTAATAGAAGAGCATATGCACTGGATCTTGCTTCTTCCAGCAAGCAGGAGGCAGTCCAGATTGATATATGTCCGGATCCTTATCCGGAAGCAGTTCCACCTGCAAAGCAGATGTGTCCTGCGCCGCACCTTGACAATTCACATACGATTGAGCTTATGATGGATAATGTTTCCCTTAAAGTCAGCAATTCGGCAGATCCGTTCCTTCTGCAGCAGATCATCCGGATGCTGCGTGCAGATCAATGTTAGCGGATATCTCCGGTGTCGATGCTATCTATATCGTGACCGGGTATACTGACATGAGAAAATCTATCGATGGTTTATGTGCTCTGGTCCAGGAACAGTTCCCTGCCAATGAGAACCTGAACGCGCTCTATCTGTTCTGTGGACGGAAATGCGACAGGATCAAAGCGCTCCTTAAAGAACCGGATGGCATGGTATTGATCTATAAGAAGCTGACTGTACAGGGGCGTTACCGGTGGCCAAGGGACAGATCCGAAGTCAGGAATCTGTCCTGGAGGGAGTTTGACTGGCTCATGTCCGGCATCGACATTGATCAGCCAAAGGCAATAAAAGCAACCTCTGGGCAGCGCTGAAAAGTGCACAGTAAAAATGCCGTTTTTCCTTTATTTTCGGCACTTTTCAGGCTCTGTATTCCTGTAAATCAGTCTGATTTTCTGGTAAAATAGATACCAGAAAAGAGGTGAAAAAACAGTGGCCCAGAACGCAAAAGACATCCAGATGCGGGAATTAAAAGATCTTCTTAGTGAACTCCGGGAAACCAACAAGCTTCTCCGAAATGCACTTGAAGAGACCCAAAAAGAGAAAGCTGTGCTCCAGCGGGAGCGCGACAACTTCAAGGAGCAGGTGGATTATCTTACGAAGAAGTTGTTTGGCTCTTCCAGTGAAAAAGGTGCCTGCGACATTCCCGGACAGATGAACCTCTTTAATGAAGCTGAATCTGAGATGGATCCAGCTGTCGAAGCATCTGATGTGCGTGCCGCCACGAAACCACCCGAATCAGAATTACCGGAAAACAAAGTAAAGAAGAGACGTTCTTCAAATGAGGAACGTTTTAAAGGCATTCCCGTAAAAAAGGTCTTTCTCGAACCATCCGAGGAAGAACGTATCTGTAGTAAGTGCGGAAAACAAATGGATCAGATCGGCACAGAGTTTGTACGCCGCGAATTAAAGATCATTCCGGCAAAAGCGATTGTTATTGAATACTACAGTGTAAACTATGGATGCAAAAACTGTAAGGAGCACGGAATCACTCCTGCGATCATCAAAGGCAAGGACGGAAAAGCCCATATGATGTACGGAATGGCTTCTGCCTCCACGGTGGCATGGGTTGTTTACCAGAAGTACTGTAACGGGATGCCTTTATACCGGATCGAACAGGATCTTGGGCGCTTAGGCGCAAAAATCAGTCGTGCAACGCTGGCAAACTGGGTGATCAAAAATACAGAGGCGTTCTTTGCTCCGATGTACGAGTATTTTCACCGGAAACTGCTGGCGAGAAACTTTGCAATGGCAGATGAAACTCCTGTCCAGGTATTGCATGAGCCGGAACGCCGCGCGCAGACAAAGTCATATATGTGGCTGTTTCGCAGCGGCGAAGACGGAGATCATCCGATCGTCATCTACAAGTATTCCGAAACACGTGCAGGTGATACGGCAGCAGATTTCCTCAATGGGTTTCAGGGATATCTGATGTGTGACGGATACAGCGGTTACAATAAAGTATCTGCCGCAAAACGGCTCGCCTGTTGGGCACATATCCGCAGATATCTGATCGATGCGATCCCGAAAGGAAAACAACTGGATTATACACAGCCCTCGGTGCAGGGAGTCATGTATATCAACCGGCTTTTTGAGAAAGAGGACAAGATCCGTCAAAAACATAAAACGTTCGATGCCATCAAGGAAGCCCGGCTCACCCATGAAAAGCCAATCATTGAAGGCTTTTTGTCGTGGCTTGAAAAGCAGACCCCGGTCCGCAGCTCACGTCTGGACAAAGCAGTGACTTATATCCGGAATCGAAAAGAACATCTTATGACCTATCTGGAAGATGGACGATGCAGTTTTTCGAACAATTTGAGCGAGAATTCTATCCGTCCATTTGTAGTCGGGAGAAAAGGGTGGCTGTTCTGTGATACGCCGGCCGGAGCCCAGGCAAGCGCCATGGCCTACACAATGGCAGAAATGGCCAAGGCAAACAAAGTAAATGTTTACCACTATCTTACCTTCCTGTTCGAGCATCAGCCGAACGATCAGATGACGGATGAAGAACTGGAACAGCTCGCTCCTTGGAATGAAAATGTAAAAGCGGAAATTCAGCGCCGGATCGAGTGTCAGAAAAATCAGGAATGATTAAAATATATGTGAATTATCAATGTGCTTCGGGTTTGTCAAGTAAAGTGTGTAAATTAATTTGATTTTTTTCGGCGGTCTTA
>ERZ779627.158-NODE-158-length-17423-cov-5.863312_pt1 | contig 17423 bp, 11 predicted proteins | sample MGYA00514191_ERZ779627 | MGnify/ENA primary metagenome ERZ779627 (study PRJEB29562, sample SAMEA4376705) | mouse gut metagenome | isolation source: Cecum | study: EMG produced TPA metagenomics assembly of the A DSS colitis mouse model was used to assess the... | reverse complement strand
CCCACGGAACTGGTCGCGGCCGTTATCAATCAGAAAGAAAATTTAATCGACGGCATCCGCTATGCCCAGGAGCTGATCGACGGTTCCATGACGCTGATGCTTATGACGCCCAAAGGAATCTATGCGGCCAGAGACCGCATGGGCCGCACTCCGGTCGTCCTCGGGAAAAAGGAAGACGCCTTCTGCATCACCTTTGAAAGCTATGCCTATCTGAATCTGGGGTATGAGGATTACCGGGAACTGGGTCCCGGAGAGATCGTCGTCGTCACTCCGGAGGAGGTACGGACCCTCTCTGCTCCCGGAACGGATATGAAGATCTGCACTTTCCTGTGGGTCTATTACGGATACCCCTCCAGTTCCTATGAGGGCGTGAACGTGGAACAGATGCGCTACAACTGCGGGGAAAAGATGGCGCAGCGGGACAATGCGCGCCCCGACATCGTGGCCGGCATTCCGGACTCCGGCATCGCTCACGCCGTGGGCTACGCCAACGAATCCGGCATCCCCTTCTCGCGCCCGTTCGTCAAATATACGCCCACATGGCCGCGTTCGTTTATGCCGACGATCCAGAACAAGCGGAACCTGATCGCCCGTATGAAACTGCTGCCGATCCATCAGCTCATCCGCGGCAAAAGCCTGCTGCTGATCGACGATTCCATCGTCCGCGGCACGCAGCTTCGGGAGACCACGGAATTTCTCTACCAGAGCGGAGCCAGGGAAGTTCACGTCCGGCCCGCCTGCCCGCCGCTCGTCTACGGATGCCGGTACCTGAATTTTTCCCGCTCCACCTCCGACATGGACCTGATCACAAGGAGAGTCATCTCCCGTCTGGAAGGCACGGAGGAGGCGTCCGACGAGGTGCTGCAGGAATACGCCGATCCCAATTCCGGGAAATACGCGGTTATGGTGGAGGAGATCCGCAAAGAACTGAATTTCACCTCTCTGCAGTACAACCGTCTGGACGATCTGCTGGATTCCGTCGGCATCGAACCGTGCAGACTCTGCACCTACTGCTGGAACGGCAGAGAATAACCGCCTTTCCCGGCTCTGCGTCAGTTCTTTTCCGACTGCAGGGCCCGATATTCTCCGGGGGTGCACCCCATCATCTTCCGAAAGGTCCGGCCGAAATAACTGGTATCGGAGAATCCGCAGGAATAGGCGATCTCCGTTACGGAACGGCCGGTCCTTTGAAGTTCATTGGCCGCTTTTCGGACGCGGTATTCCAGAAGATAGGTAAACGGCGTCGTATTCAGATTCTGTGAAAAGCAGCGCAGACATTCTCTCCCGCTGACGCTGGCCGCAGCGGCGATCATTTCCAGCGAAATTTTCTCCGCATAATGTTCATGAATAAACAAAAGCATCTTTTTGATGCGTTCTTCCCGCTGGCTTCCGGTCAGCTTACCGGATTTTCGTACGGCCGCCGCTTCCTCAAAAAGCAGATACCAGGCGGCGGAAAGCTCATTTCTGACGGCAAACTCATACCCCGGCTCCTCCCTGTCGGCCGCCTCGTACGCGGAGCGGATCCGCCGGAGAATCTCCCTCTGGCCGGGAGCGGACGGGCAAAAATGCATCATTTCCAGTTCCCGGCATTCCACAATCGGCAGCACATATTTCTGTTCATAGACGCTCTTGTGCGCCCCGGCGATCAGTCCCGCGTCCAGGATCTGATTGAGCGTGATCACGGAAAGCCCGGGAGCCGGCTCCTGATAATGCAGCATATTGGAATTGATAAAAGCCCCCTCCCCCGCACAGATCGTACGGCATTCATTGTTCGTGGAGAGACGGACCGTTCCCTGCAGCACGTACATGAACTCAATATCCGGATGCCAGTGCCAGGGAACAATGCCTCCCGGATACCGATTCATCTCCACATAGCACGCGAGGTGGGGGAATGCCTGCGCGGTTCTCGGAAGCTGTTCTTCCAGATTTTCATTCAGCACGAGGGAAGTTAGAATCATATCGCCATCTCCTTTTCATAATTGTCCGGATCATCCTATTATTTGTCCGGATATACGCTGTATTCTGTCTTTTCTTTCGATATAATCATATCATCAAAAGAAAACAGACGCAAGTCGGGATAAGGAGGAACCCCATGAAAGTTTATAACATTAATAATTCCAGAGAATTTTTCGAGAAACTCACCGCCTGCAAAGGAACGGTGGAACTGGTAAACGAAGAAGGCAAACGCCTGAGACTGGCAGACGGTCCGCTGACTCCGGACACGCTGCTTATGACTTATTTCAAAGGTACCATCCGCGAGATGGAGCTGATCTTCCAGAACAGTGAAGACTGTGCCCGCATTCTCAGCTATCTGATGAACAAACGGCATCTTGCCGCATAAACCGGGGGGCGCAAAGCGCGCCCCGGCGCCGGCGTTTCATTCCTTATAGCGGATCACGGCCCGATCCTCCAGTTCCTCCGTCGAACTGACAATCACCTCCGTCTCCCGGTCAATCACCCCCTCTTCCACCGCCGCGAAACTGTCGTTCCGGTCCAGCACCCTCACATAAACCATCTCCGCCGTCAGCTCCGTGCCCAGGATACCGGCGCGCTCGCTGACCACATAGACGAAGCTCCTCTGGTTGGCATCCTCGTGCAGCGCGTTCAGCGGGATGCACACCGGCCAGGTCTCCGACTGCGCTTTTACTTCAAAGCTTCCGCTCTCTCCGATCGCTCCGATCCCGTCCGGAAGAAAGACTCTGGCGTCGAAGAACTCCGGATTGCTCTCATTTTCCGCCACATAATCCACCTTCAGCTCCTTTTTCGAGGAACCTCCCAGCGCCAGATTTACCGTATCCCCCTGATTGACATATTTTTTCTGCTCCTTCGTCAGCGAGACCAGAAACTGCAGAGGGCTCGTCAGGTCCGCATAGACCAGCGCCGCCCCGTCGCCCACGCGCTCCCCGGGACTGACTTGAACGCGGGTAATGATTCCCTCCGCCTCCGGATAGACCTGTCCGGAAGCGTCCCGCACTTTCTGATATGCCGAAAGCTCCGTCTGCAGGACGGACAGCTCCAGACGGTCAACCTCCAGACTGCTGTCCGCATCGGCCGCCTGGCCGGTGTCCGCGACCTTCCGCTGCGCGTCCAGCATCGTATCCGCCCCGGACTGTTCCGCGTCCGCCACCGCGCGCTCCGCCGTCTCCACCGCATCCTTGAGCGACGCTTTCTTCTCTTCCCAGGCGGACAGCGCCTCGTCCTCCGCCGTAAAGTCCGGCTTCTGCACGGGCTTTTCCGTATGCCGGGCATAAGCCGCTGCCGCTTCTTCCCACGCCTTTTTCTTCTCCTGCGCCTGCGCCCTGGCCGCTTCCAGCTCCCCGGAAACCTCCCCGCCGGGGGCGGCGGAACCTGATTCCTCCAGTTTTTTCACCTGTTCCTCAGCTTCTTTGTACGCTTTTTCCGCCGCTTCTGCGGCCGCTTTCAGCTCCTTTTCTTTTTTCGACCACTCGCTGTACGCTTTCTGCCGCCGTCTGCGCTCCTGCTCCGGAGTCACCTGCACCGAGGACTTTTTATGCGCGTCGTATGCGTCCTCGGCGTCTTCCAGATCTTCTCTGGCCCTGCCAAGCGTCTCGTCCGCCCTGCTCTGCGCCCGATCATAGTCTTCCCGCGCCCGCTCGCTCTCCGTCTGCTGCTTCTGCGCCTCCAGTCCTCTGTTCTGTTCGATGGCGGCGATCTGCAGCCGAAGCTTCTGTATCTCCAGCTCTTTATCCTGAATCTTCGTGTCCAGATCTCCCATATCCAGATCAAACAGCAGTGTCTCCGGCGTCACCCGGTCTCCCACATTGACGTAGACGGTGCGGACGCGCAGGCCGGAGAGCGCCGTCACCGCATACTCCCGCCCCTGACGGACGATCCCGTCCGCCGTCACCGTATGATCCAGCGCCGTCCGTCTCGGCGTCTCCACGCTCACCTGCGGCAGCCTGGACGCATAGACCACCCGGGAAATCAGCGTGCACAGCATCATAAACGCCAGAAAGATGCCAAAAGCAGTCAAAACCTTCTTCTGCCTGTTCCAAAATTCCATCTCAACCTACTCCTTTAACCCCGAAGCCGCGATGCCCTGTTCCAGATATTCCCGTCCCGACAGAAATACAAACACCGCCGGTATAAGCGTGATCACCGACGCCGCAAACGAGTACCCCGCCTGCTCCAGACTGATCTCCGGCAGATACAAAGACAGCGGCCAGAGGCTCTGGTCCTTCAGAAACGCCAGCGGCTGTTCGATCAGGCTCCAGTATTCCAGAAAGCCGAGCACCGCCGCCGACAGAATCCCGCCCGACGCCAGCGGAAGCCCCAGCATCGCAAATATCGTCCATTCCCCCGCCCCGTCAATACGCGCCGCCTCGATCAGTCCTTTCGGAAGGCTGCAGAAGCCCCGGTACACGAGAAAGACCGGATAGGTGGAAAATACCGCCGGCAGAATGATCGCCTTATGGCTGTTCATCAGCGACAGTCCGTCCAGCACCAGATAGCTGGACAGCATCGTCACCTGAAACGGCATCAGCATCAGCACCACATACAGCGTAAACAGAAGCCTCCGGAAGCGAAACGGATAGACCGCGAAGGCCCACGCCGCCGGAACCGCGATCAGAAGCTGCCCCAGAAGAATGCAGGCCACAAGTTTCATGGAATTCCAGAAGACGATAAAAAACTGCGGAGTCTGGAAGAGAAGCTTCGTGTAATGCGCAAAGGTCGGCCAGAGCGGAAAAAAGCTCCAGGTAATGAACCGTTCCCCGTCCGCCGTCAGCGGCGTCAGATTCTGCAGAAGCTCATAACGGCTCATAATCGAACCGCTCAGCAGTACCGGTATCGGAGCGCAGAAGGCGGCTCCCAGCAGAAGCAGCACCGTTTTCACGGCCGCGTTTCCCAGTCTTTTCTTCATGTTCTATATCCTCTCATCCTGATCCCACAGTCTCTGCAGCAGGAGGATGACCGCAAACAGCACCGTCCCCACCAGGACCGCCGACGCCGCCATCTTATCCAGCTCCAGATTGACGAACCAGTTATTGAACAAATGCTGCAGCAGATACATGCTCTCATGGGGATAGGAGCCCGCGACCAGATAGGCCTCCCGGAATACCTTGAAGGAATTGAGGAAGGAAAGGACGGTGATCGTATAGAGCGAACCTTTCAGATTCGGAAATACGACCCGCCAGAAGCACTGTCTCTGTGTAGCCCCGTCCACTCTCGCCGCCTCCGTCAGTTCTGCGGGCACGGAAAAGATCCCCGCCAGCCACAGAATCATCGTATAACCGAGATTTTTCCACAGATAGCTGAAAACGAGCACCCAGAAGGCGGCCCGGCTCCCCATATAGTCCGGAAGCTGCCCCTCGGCCAGAAGGCCGAGTCCCGCCAGCCATCCGTTGAGAAAGCCCGGACCCGAGAAAAGCATCTTCCAGATCAGGACGACCGTGGCGGCCGGCATGGCCAGCGGAAACAAAAACAGGGATTTGATCAACTGCATCTTCTTCAGGCGGCTCAGCAGCACGGACAGATAGAGACTGATCCCGATCAGAAGCGGAAGGCAGACGAAGGTAAAGCGCACGGTATTTCCGACCGCCAGCCGAAACGCCTGGTTGGCAAGGACCAGCTTGTAATTGCGAACCCCGGTCCATTCCTCCGTGACCGCCGTCAGAAAGGAACGGCGGATCACGTCCAGAAAGGGCAGCAGCACGAAGACCAGCACGCCCGCCAGACTCGGAAGCAGAAAACCAATCCAGGCGCGCCGGCTCCGCCCTGCAAAACGCTCCCCGCGCAGGCGGCCCGCCGGCAGGAGACGCCTCTTTCCGGCGGAGCTATTCCGCCAGATAAACCGCTGCCTTCTTGACAATTTCCGCCGCTCCTTCCTCTGCACTGCGTTCTCCTTCCAGCACATTTTTTCCGATCTCGCAGACCAGCCCGCACAGATAGTCCTGAGCAAACACCGGCGTCTTCAGCTCCTCCACATACTGCGTGAATTTCTCCCGCTCCGCCCGGTCCGGCCAGTACAGCAGAAGCTCCTGCTCCGTCCCGTCCGCTACGGAAAGCGTCATGCTGCCGTTGTCGGAATTTTCCTCATCAAACTGAAAAACCGCTTCACAGGCCGCCCGGTTTACCGGAAAACCATCGTATATCTTTTCCTGCGTATCCGCACGGAACATCAGCCGCACAAACTCCTCCGCTTCCGCCTGCCGGGTTGTCTTTGAACGGATCCCGACCATGGCCACGGGCAGGTAAGGAGCCGGCGCCTGTCCGCTGAAAATCCGGTAATCCAGCCCGTTCTCCGTCCGCAGTACGGAGGTCACGTTGTCCAGACAGAGCTGGATTCCTTCCACGTAACCGGCGGCCGCAGCAGCATATCCCTGAGGAATCCGCAGCACGTTATTGCAGATCTCCATCTGATACTGCAGCGGATCCACGCCGTAGGAAACCAGTTCTTCCGCTTCTCTGCGCAGGCGCTCCGTATGCTCCGGCACCGCCCCCGCCTGTTCCGCGTCATAGACACGCTTCACCTGCCGCAGAAATTCCGCGACGGCCGCCTCGTCCGGCTGCCCGTCCTCCTCAGTCCAGGCCGGAGAAGACACCATTGCGAACAGGCGGAGCATCGTCCCGGCGTCGGAAATCCCAAAGATACCGCCCTGCGGATGCGCGGCGCGGAATTTCTCCGTCTGCTCCGCAATGCCCTCAAGGTCATCCATCTGACCGATCATCTCCCGGTCTGCGGCCAGAAGCGGCACCCGGATACACATGGGCATGGCGTAGACCGCCCCCGTCCCGTCGGCAAATCCTTCCGTCACATTGGCAAACAGTGCTTCCCCCAGACTGTCCAGTACCGGACGGATGTCCTGCAGCATTCCTTTCTCAATATACGTATCCAGCGGCAGGCCGTCCAGCAGCAGCACGTCCGGCCCTTCCCCAGCCAGTATCTCGGTATTCAGCCGCCTCAGAGCGTCCTCCGCCGTCATACTGCCGTCGGCCGAAAGCCCCGTCTCATAGCGGACATAGAGATCCGGACGGCTCCTTTTATAACCGGTCACCGCCTGACGCACGCACTGGTTTTCCTCCAGGCTGTAAATCCGCAGTTCGCGCTCCGGCATGGACGGAACCGACGAATCGAAGGTGTAGCGCACCAGTCCCGTCGACGGCTGAAACACGGCCAGAAATTCCCGGTCTTCCAGTATTCTGAGCCGATAGAGCACCGCATCGGCGTCGCCGAAGACGCTGAGCGCGCCGTCGATCACCTGTTCCATCACATTGCCTCCAGGCACATACCGGTACACGCCGTCCCCGCTGGCCAGATAGATCACATCCGGTTCCCCGCTTCCTGCAACCGCCAGCGGGTATCCGCCTCCCGTCCAGGCAACCGTCCCGTCCGGAATCGTCTGACGAATCCAGGCGTCCGCCGTCTCATCCTGCGGCAGCAGCACCTCCTCCTGCAGATCGTAGCGGTACAGCCTGTCATGTCCCACCGCCATCAGAATCTCACCGGAAAAATCTATATATCCCACGGACCGTTCCGCCATAAAAAGCTCCCGCAGACTTTCTTTTTCCATGTCCACTTCATAGACCTTGCCCCGCATGTCCCCCGCGAACAGCCTTCCGTCTTCCTTGAACACAAACGTCTCGATACAGCTTCCGTCCTCCTGCGTGAATCCAAAGTCGACGATCTTCACCTCTCCGTCCGGCATTCCGAAGACGCAGTAATTGCCTTCTTCCTTCTCTTCACCGCCGCAGAGCGCCCGCGCCGCTTCGGGCATCGCTCCGGAGCAGGAAGCCGCCACCGTCCCGTCCGGACCCATGACCGCCGACAGACAGTACACCCCCTGAATCATCGGGAACCAGTCGGTCTCCTCCTGCCGCCACGTCCGCCCTTCATCCTCCGACCGATAGAGTCCCTCTCCGAAGCTGATGACGGTAAGACTCCCGTCGTCCAGCCAGTTCACTCCCCCGTTCCGGTTGATCTCCTGCGGCATCTCATAAAAAGTCTCCACGTACCGCCCCATGGCTCCGTCCTGCGGCGGCGCGGCAGAGTCTCCCTGAGCCCGCCCTTTCGCACATCCTGACAGAAACAGCGCTGCCGCGCACAGCAGCGCTCCCAGTCTGATTCTCTTCCTGCTGACCATTCCCCGCTCCTTCCTGATTTCGCATCGGTCCGTTTCATCGGGACCGCTGCACGCAGTCATTATTCCGCCAGATAAATGGCTGCCTTTTTCAGAATCTCCGTTACCGCATCGTCCACGCTGACGCTGCCGTTCAGCGCTTTCTGTCCGACCTCATACACGACTTCTTCGATGACCGCGTCGCCGGCGCACACTGCGGTCGCCGACTGGACCATCTTCTTCAGCGCTTCAAAATCCGCTTCCGTACTCCAGCGGATATCCAGATCGAAGCTGGTCCCGTCCGGAGCGGAGGTTCCGATGCTGATCCCCATGTCGTCTTCCCGCGGATTCTCCTTTAAGTGCTCAAAGGAGGCCATGTTCATCGGCAGACCCGTGGGCACCTCAATGTCCTGCAGCTCTCTTCCGTACAGGAAGCGGAAGAACTCCAGCGCCGGCCCGTTTTCCTGCGCCCCGCTGCTGATTCCGATCATTCCTCTGGGGACAAAACCGTTCTGAATCTGCCCCTGCCAGACGCCGAATCCGAAATCCGCTTCCTGATTCGCCAGCGTACTGATCATGTTGAAATCTCCGTCTATCATATGCACCATTCCCATGCCGAGCTTCTGCTCTCCCATGGCGATGTTCAGCCCTCCGTTGGACGCATTCGCAAAATACTCCATGGCGCCGCTCCAGCGCATGCTGCTCTCATAATGACTCCTGTATTCTTTCTGTTCCTCTTCCCCGAGCCCGGCGATTTCCGCCTGATAGATCCGCTTTGCCTGCGTGAGAAACTCCTTCAGCTTCTCCCGATCGACGGAACCGCTCTTCGGATCGGTCCATGAACCGGAACAGTTAATCCCCAGAGTGCGCAGCGCCTTCCCTTCCGCAGACAGGCCGGTGATCCCGCCCTGCGGATATCTGCTCCGCAGTTCCTCCACCGCGTCCGCCAGAGCACTCAGATCCGTAACGTTTCCTGTGATCTGCGGATCCCCCACCAGCAGCGGCAACCGGAACCGCAGCGGAAGGTAGAAGAGCTTCCCGTCTTCCCGGCACGCCTCCACAAGGTTCGGGAACAATGCGTCTTCCCCGCTCATGCCGGCGGCAATCTCACTTAAATCCATCAGTACGCCTTTCTCCTCGTAAGAAGATCGGGGAAGACCGTCCAGCACCAGCAGGTCCGGACCCGAGCCGGACATGATCCTTGTGTTCAGATTCTTGACGGCGTCCTCCGAGGTCATGCCGCTTCCTGTCGTCATCCCAACTTCATAGCGGACATAGACTTCCGGATGCTGCTTCTGGAACAGGCTCACTGCCTGACGGACGGCATAATTCTCGTTCAGGCTGTAGATTCCCACCTGCTGGTCCGGAATCGTTGGTATATCCGGGTCGTAGACGTAACGGTACATTTTCCCGTTCGTATAGAGAATCGCAAACTCATTGTCGGGCAGGACCGCCATCCCGGCCAGACTCATCATCGGATCTCCCAGAGAGCTTAAACTTCCCGCCATCACCTGCTCCACCGCCGTGCCGCCGATCACATGGCGGTACAGGCCGCTCTCACAGGCAAAACAGACAACGTCCCGGTCCTCCCCCGGAACCATGATTACGCTGTAGGAACCGGAGTTGGCGCCGATCTCGTCTCCCACGTTTTCCATAATAAAATCCTGCAGCACCTTGTCGCCTTCCGCCGTCATCTCGTTGGCCCTGTCATAGAACAACAGGCCGCGGCTGGTAATATCAATCATATAGGAATCCGTAAAGCAGACAGATTCCGACATCCCTTCCGCCTCATACAACCGCTTTGCTTCTCCGCCCGCGGGATCAAGCTCATACATTTTATGCTCCATCGTGGATGCATAGAGCCGGCCGTCTCCGCTGAACGAGAACAGGTAAATCTTCTCTCCTCCCGGAACTTCCACCGTCGTCTGATTTCCTTCCGGATCGACGTAAAGACCCACTGGGTTGTATTCGTTCTCCTCCCCTTCTTCTGAGGATGAGATGTAGACCAGCGCCACCGAACCGTCCGGCCCGATGGCCATGCTGCTGATATACCGTTCCCGAAGCTCCCGAAGCCACGGCGCATCTTTCCGCTTCCAGCTCCCGCCGTTGTCCGCCGACACGTATACGCCGGCCGTCTGTTCGATCAGCATCAGTTCGCCGTTCTCCAGTTTCTGCAGGCACAGCGTCGGATAACCGACTGCCGCCACATCATCCGGCAGCGTCATCTCTTTCTCCAGATAACGCCCCATCGTCCGCTCTCCTTCGCCGCCTTCTTCCTGGGACACCGCCGGCGCTTCGCCGGCTCCGCCGCCCTGCCCTCCCGCAGAACCGTTCCCTTTGCTCCCGCACCCCTGCAGAAGCATCATCACGCACACCAGCAGGCATGCCGTCCATCTTCCTGTTCTTCTCCTCATTCCACAATCCGCTCCTTTCCGTGTCCTTCTCATCCCACTCTCCCATCTGCCGGCCATTATAGCAGATTTATCTCTAAACTGTCTCTAAGGAAGCGCCGATTTCATCATCGCTTCCTTAGAGCCTCCGGCGGATGCACACGGATTTGCAGGGGAAAATGCTGCTTCGCAGCGCAAATCCGGTGCTGGAAACGCACTCATCAGCGTCTCCCCAAGGAAGCGCCGATGAAATCACCGCTTACTCGGACAAATAGACGGCCGCCTTTTTCAGAATCTCATCCACCGTCTCCTCCACCGCGGCGCTTCCGTTCACGGCTTTGACGCCCAGCTCGCACACGGTCTGTTTCATATACGAATCTCCGGTACAGACCGCCGTCACCGACCGGGCCATATCCCGCAGTCTCTCAAAATCTTCCCTCGGACTCCAGCGGACATCCAGAGAAAAGATCTCGCCGCCGTTACTCTCCAAACCGCTCACCAGAACGATTCCCGCGCCGTCAAACACTTCTCCTTCCCGCGGGTTTTCCCTGAGCGTTTCAAAAGAAGCTTCATTGACGGGAAATCCGGACGGCAGTTCCAGATCCTGCAGTTCCCTTCCATACAAATACCGGAAAAATGCAAGAACCATCTCTTTTTTCTCCGAACCGGCGCAGATTCCCACCATGCTTCTGGGCAGAAAGCCGTTCGCTACCTGTCCCTGCCACAGACGATAGGCAAAATCGTCTCTCTGGCCTGCCAGCGTACTGACCGTGTTAAATTCACAGTTCATCTGGTAGGTAACGCCTGCTCCGAGCTTCTGAGTCTCCATTGCAACATCAATCGCATTCGCGGATGCAACCGCATAATACATTCCTTCTTCAGAAGTATCCGACTGCCAGCTCTCCTCATAATTCTCACGATAGTCTTCCAGCTCTTCCTCACTGATTCCTGCAGTTTCCGCCTCATAGATGCGCCTGGCGCACCGGAGAAATTCCGTCAGCTTCTCCCGGTCCGCCGTCCCGTCCGCCGGGTCTGTCCATGCAGCGCAGCACGTCATCTGAAGCGTCTGCAGCACTTCCTCCTCCGTCCGCAGACCGATCAACGCCCCCTGCGGATACTCCCTGCGCAGCGCTTCCACCGCGTCGGCCAGAGAAGACAGATCCTGTACCTGCTCCACGCTTTCCCGGTCCCCCACCAGCAGCGGAATGCGGAAACGGACCGGAAGATAATAGAGTCTGCCTTCCGTACGGCAGGCGTCCACCAGATTTTTGAACAGACGGTCTTCTTCATTGAGTTCATGAACAATCGCGCTCAGATCCGTCAGAACTCCTTTTTCCTCGTAGGAACGCAGAGGAAGCCCGTCCAGTACCAGCAGATCGGGACCGTTCCCGGACATCAGCCTTGTATTCAGATTTTTCACGGCGTCTTCCGCCGTCATGCCCGTATCCCCGGAAAGTCCGGTTTCATACCGCACATAAAACTCCGGATGCGACCTCTGAAACAGGCTCGCCGCCTGGCGGATCGTATTGTCTTCCCGCAGACTGTAGATACAGATCTGTTCCTCCGGCACGGTCGGGATATCCGGATCATAGACATACCGGTACAGCCTCGCATGATCGAAAAGGACCAGAAACTCATTGTCCGGCAGGACCGCAAAGCCGTGGAGAGACGTCTGCGGATCCCCCAGGGAGCTGATGCTTCCTTCCGCCAACTGCTCCATGACGGAACCTCCGAGCACATGACGGTAGATTCCGCCGCCGTATGCCAGATAGAGCACATCCTCCTTCTCTTCCCCCGCCGCTGCCAGCAGACGGTAACCGTCCGCGCTGCCGCTTTTAAAGCTGCCCGCACTGTTCTGTACAAAATCTTTCAGAACCGGATCCTCTTCCGCCAGTATCCGGTTTTCCAGATCATACAGAAACACATCGTTTTTTGAGGTAAAGACGATCAGGTACCGGCCGACAAAGCAGACATAATCCGAAACTCCTTCCACCTCAAACAGTTTTCCCACCGTACCGTTTCCGGTATCCATCTCGTACACTCCGCCGCCGAGGTCGCAGGCGTAAAGCCGGCTGTCTCTCCCGAACCAGAACTGCGTCAGCCACTGCTCCGAATCCGGGGCCTCCAGTTTTCTGGTATTCCCTTCCGGATCCACATAGAGATACTCCGGAACGTATTCGTACACTTCTCCCGATGCTTCCTGCACATCCTCCGGACCCTCTTCATACGGATCGTAAATGACCGCTGCCGAACCGTCGGGCGCCAGTGCGATATGGCTGACATAGGCCTCCAGTTCCTCATACCAGGATGCCGGCTTTTCGGCCCAGGTCTCCCCCTGATCCGGGGAGACGTACCATCCCGCCGCCTGCTCCATCAGGACCAGCTCCCCGCTCTCCAGCCGCTGAAGATATGCCTTGGGATAATCACTGATCGAAGCGGCCTCTTCCGGAAGCGTTACCTCTTTTTCCAGATACCGTCCCATACCGGTCTCTCCGTTTTTACCGTCCTGCGCCGAAGCGAAGCGTCCCTGCCCCTCCTTTACCCCGGTATTTCCGCTTCCGCCCCCGCAGCCCTGCAGACATAACATAACGCCCAGCAGCAGAAACGCCGTCCGCCGTCCGTATCTTTTCTTCATCCTCATTCCACCCCATTCCGTCATGATCTGCATCCATCATAACAGATCATCCTCTAAATTTTCTCTAAATCCGCTATTGTTCACACCCATGCCACCCGAACGCCGGATGCGGGCAGATCATCCTTCCAGACCCCGTTTGCACTTAATGAAGGGACGCAGCGGTACTAAGGCGCGAAAAGACCGCGCCTAAGGACCGGCGCCCTTCAATGGGTCTTTCAGGATGATCTGCCCGCATCCGGCTGAAACCGGCGTAGGTGTAAACAGTAACAGGGGTCCTCTTTCCGGACCCCCGTTCCCGGAATCTTCTATGGCAGTCTTCGGCATTCTGTGCTACACTATGAGAAAATGCCGCGTTTCACACATCGGCCGGAGCCGGCCCGGTGCGGACAGACAGGTCCGGAAGACCCGTTGAGAGGCACCGGGCGTCCGTCAGCTCTGCTGACATACTTCATCCGGACGCCCATGTACAATCGAGCAGGGAAGGTTTCTTCCCTGCTCGCGCATCGGGCGCCCGTCAGCTCTGCTGACCATTTTCCTCTGGGCGCCCGTATGCATAAAAAAAGACCGCATCGCGGCCTGTTTAGAGATTGTTTCGAGATTTCTGTGGTAAAATCTTATATTATACCCCTTTTGTATAATGCGGGGGAGAATCCGGGAGACATATCATGAGAATCCTGCTTGTAGAAGACGACGAAAAACTGAACCAGTCCCTTGTTTTTCAACTGAAAGCCGAGGGATTTCCGACCGACTCCTGCCGGGACGGAGAGGAAGCGCTCTATTACATCGAAGAACACATCCACGATCTGATTCTTCTGGACCGGATGCTCCCGCGCGTCAGCGGCACGGAAGTACTCCGGCAGATGCGTGCCAAAGGCGACCAGACTCCGGTCATCCTGATCACCGCACTGGGCACGCTGGACGACAAAGTGACCGGACTGGATCTCGGTGCGGACGACTATCTGGTCAAACCGTTCGCGTTTGAAGAGCTGATGGCGCGCATCCGCTGCGTCACCCGGCGGCCGCGGAAGCTCCTGCTGGACGAACGGCTGACGCTGGGCGATCTCGTCTATCACGCGGAAGAAAAGACGCTCGGCGGGCCGGCGGGCTCCTGTACCGTATCCGGGCGGGAAGGCATGCTTCTGGAAGCCTTTCTGCGAAGTCCGGGCCGGACTCTGGCGAGGTCCCTCCTGCTGACAAAGGTATGGGGAATGGACAGCGACGTGGAAGAAGGAAACCTGGACAACTATATCCACTTTCTGAGAAGACGGCTGAAAACGGTCGGGAGTTCCGTGCGCATACAGACCGTCCGCGGTATCGGTTATCGGATCGGATAACAGAAAGGAGCCGCTATGTTCCGTAAAGTCCATGTCCGGCTGGCATTTTTATGTGCGGGCATCACCAGTTTCATTCTTTTCGTCATGTCCTGCGGATCTCTTTATATCTCGGAAGCCGGGCTGAAAAGCCGCAACTTCACCTCTTTTCAGAATGACATGAACACCCTGGTCAGCAATCTGGAGCAGCAGACGATCATCACCCACGAATGGCTGACCCGGATCGAGGACAACGGAAAATACCTGATCAATGTCATCGACAACGGGATCCCTTTTCTGTATAATGAGCGCAGCACCGACGAACAGAAGATACTCTTCGAGACCGCCTGGGAGTGCTACCGCCATACGTTTGCAGCGGAACCCGTCCTCTCCTCTTACGATACCTGGCATATAGAGTACACGTTCTCCTCCACAGGCGGACGCAGAGACGATTATTACGCCTGCGTCACGACCTCGCAGCGAAACACCGGCACGTTCCAGGTCATGATCCTCTGTTCCATGAAACCGCTGCTCGACCAGATCCGCACGCAGAGACTTTTATTTTTCTCTCTGGATTTTCTGGCACTGATTGCTCTGTCACTGTTTTCCTGGCATTTTACCAGACGGCTGCTGAAGCCGCTGGAAGAAAACCAGAAACGGCAGAATCAATTCATCGCCTCCGCTTCTCACGAACTGCGCACGCCGCTGGCAGTCATTCTCTCCTGCGCTTCGGCGTCGGCGCGCGCATCGGAAGAAGAGCGGAGCCATTTTCTGGAATCGATTCAGTCAGAAGGACTCCGCATGTCCCGGCTCATCGACGATATGCTCCTGCTCACCAGAGCGGACGATTTAAGCTGGACCATTCAGAAGACGGCGTCCGAACCGGACACCCTCCTCCTCGATGTATTTGAAGCCTTTGAACCCCTCGCGCAGGAGCACGCGGTCCGGCTCTCTATCGAACTGCCGGAAGAAGGAATCCCCGCTTTCTCCTGCGATCCGGAGCGGATCCGGCAGGTGCTGGCCATTCTTCTGCACAACGCAATCAGCTATACTCCGAAAGGCGGGCGGATCCGGCTCTCTCTCCTGTATGACCGGAAAACCATCAAACTGACCGTCGCGGACAACGGGATCGGCATCCCCGATGAGGAGAAAAAGAAAATCTTTGAACGTTTTTACCGGGCAGACCGGTCACGCAGTGAAAAAGGGCATTTCGGACTCGGGCTGTGCATCGCCTCCGAGATCATCCATGCTCACCGCGGACGAATCCTGGTCAGCGACACGCCGGGGGGCGGAAGTACGTTCACCGTTCTTTTCCCCCTGTCCTGAAACCTTCCCCTGCCCTGTTCCCGTGCCGTCCTGTGCACAGCTTCCTGTTTTCGCTTTCCCATATCAGACGGTCCGTCCCCGGGACTTTGAGCGCGCTTTTTGTTCCGCGAGCTCGTCCTCCAGTTCTTCCTCCCGCCGTTCCATCCGGTGACAGTGAACGATGAAGAATAGAATCATTGCCGCCAGTACGATCAGCGCGGGAAGATCCCACGCGCACAGCCCCCAGAAGCTGTGTGAAAACATAAATTCAAGCATAAATCCGACCTCCTGATCATCAATTTCGCATCTGCCGTCCCGTTGCTTTACCTCTGCAGAAACGTTCAGGCAGACGCCGGTTTACTTTTCTCTATCTGCCGCCAGTTCTCTCCGGAGCGCAAATCTCCGGTTCTGATACTTCTTCGCACTTCTCATATAGAACAGTTCCGTCAGCAGCGCCAGCAACAGCACTGCAAAATGAAGGATACAGCACCGATGCCCCTGCCCTGCAAGCGGAGTCTGCGGATCAAATCTTTCCACCCTTTTCACAGGTTCTTCGGCCGGCTGCGAACCCTCGCTTTTCACAGGTTCTTTTTCCGGCCCGCTGTCCGCCGTGAGCGCCTGGGGCCGGTCGGGCACTGTTACTGCCGGAACCGGGATTGGCGGCAGAGGCGGAACCGGCAGCGGAACGACCGGAACCGGCTCCGGCAGGGGATCCGGCTCGGGATCTCTCTGCTCCTCCGGTCCGCGGTCCGGGTCCTTCGCGGGTTTCGGAACCTTCCGCACCTGGATGTCGACCGAGTCCGTCACTTCCGGACCGTCTCCCCTGCGCGCTCCGGCAATGTTCGTGATCCGGACATCCGCTTTCCGGACTCTGGCGGTAATCGTCAGAACCGCCCCCTCCTGCGCGTCCAGATCTCCGGCCTTGTAGATTCCTCCCGCCGGTTCCGCGCCGAACAGGATGACTGGCACTTTGGTCAGAGCGCTCGGATCCCTGCCTTTTTGAAGCGAAGCGCTCAGCCATCGGAGCTCTTCCGGCAGGGAATCCCGGATCCGCACCTCCCTGGCCGCTGCCGCAACGGCGGGATTCGTGACCGTGATTTTATATGTAATCACGTCGCGGAGGGAAGCGGTCTGCCGGTCCGCCTCCTTTTTGATCGTCAGTTCCGGCACTTCTCTGATTTCAACGACTGCCGTCGGCCTGTCGTCGTCCCCCATCGGGACCTCGCGAAACACGCCGTCCGGTTTTCTCATTCTCACGCGAACCGTATTCTCGTATCGCGGATTGGCTGCCAGCGCTTCCACATAGAGAATCAACGTCGCCGTCTCCCTGGCCTCCAGCCGTTCCATCGTCCATATTCCGTTTTCATAATCCTCGGGATGATTTAAGAGTCTGACAAAACCGGGCTCCAGATTCTCGGATACCTGAAGGTCTTTCATCTCCCGATCCGTGTTATTCGTCACTTTGACAACATACCGGTAGACTTCTCCCGTCTCAACCGATGCCACAGGAAGATCCGTGTCTTTTTCAAAGGCTGTTTTCACGACCGTGAGATCCGGTTCCGGCTCCTTCAACACCTGAATGTCCGCCGAATCCTCCACTTCCGAGCCGCCCCTTCTGCACGCCCGGGCGACATTGGTGATTCGGATATCATCTTTCAGAATCCTGGCGGTAATCGTCAGAAGCGCCTCCTCCTGTGCGCCCAGA
>ERZ779627.157-NODE-157-length-17530-cov-6.811674_pt1 | contig 17530 bp, 23 predicted proteins | sample MGYA00514191_ERZ779627 | MGnify/ENA primary metagenome ERZ779627 (study PRJEB29562, sample SAMEA4376705) | mouse gut metagenome | isolation source: Cecum | study: EMG produced TPA metagenomics assembly of the A DSS colitis mouse model was used to assess the... | reverse complement strand
GCGCTGGCCAAATACATGACCAAGGAGGCGAGAGAGTTCGGCCGGGCAAAGCCGGGCGACCGCACATGGAAGCGGTCTATGAATTTAACGAAATATCAGGTGGAGTATATTAATATCCCGATGAGTGGCGTGGCCTTGACTCCTCCGCCGGGCGCGGTGGACTATGAGACATTCCACGACAGGAACCCATACGGGTTTGCGGACTGTGTTGGAGACCGCTATTTTCTTTTTGGGGAGCAAGCGGCAGAGGCGTACTCTTATAATCAAGGCCCCCGAAAAAAGAAGCCACCTTATATTTAATTTAGCTTGAAAGCGGTATTAATAACTGAACACAGCATGAAAAAGGAGTGAAATGTGTTGCAAAGAAATGCGGAATGTGGTAAACTGGTCGTAAAGGACGGATGGGCTATGTGCCCAGTCTGCGGCAGGAAGTTCTTGAAGCTATTGCCGAACACCGCCGTCTGCCTCCTGCCTGTCAAATGCAAGCACTGTAAGCAGGAGACCATCGTGAATATTGAAGCGCCTGAGCCAGCGTCCAGAGAGACCAGCGCCTGAGCCGATGATTACCCAGAAATGGGGAGTCATGGCCCAGGCGCTTTTTGTTTTGTCCGGAGGTGATAGCCCGTGGCGAGTAAACCGCTGAGGCCTTGCCGGCACCCAGGCTGCGCGGCCCTGACCCGGGACGGCTGGTGTTCTGCCCACAAGCCCAAGCCGGCGGCCCGCCGGGAGAGCGCGGCCTGGCACAGCTGGTACAACCTGCCGACCTGGAAAGATGACCTCCGGCCCGCCCAGCTCCTGCGGGAGCCTTTCTGCCGGGAGTGTGCCCGTCGGGGCTGGCGGGTCCGGGCCACCGATGTGGACCACGTCCAGGACCACAAGGGAAACTGGGCGCTGTTCATCGACGAGGACAACCTGGAGAGCCTGTGCCACTCCTGCCACAGCCGGAAAACCATGCGGGAACAGTGGCAAAATCGGCAGGGAAAACTGCGCAGGTGAAAGACAAACCTTGGGGAGCTTTGGGTGCGCCGGCGCGCGGTAGGATTCAGGCGCGCGCACAGGGCAAGGCTATGCCTTGCTTACCCCTCCCCCCCGTCAAAAAAGTTTTTGGTCGGTCTGTGCAAGACCGCATGGCCTCCTCCGTGGGAGATTTTTTCCCCATGGGCGGTTGAGGCAGAAAGGAGACAGTATGGCCAGACGAAAAGGGCCCGGCGGAGCCGTGGGAAAAGGCGGTATCGGTCTGGCACCTCGGAACCAGGACATGACGGTGCGGGTGGCGGCGGAGCAGCTGCTTCTGGTGCCCATCAGCGACCTTGTGCCCTATGCCAACAACGCCAGGGCACACAGCAAGGCACAGATCAGCCAGCTCCGGGCCAGTCTGCGCCAGTTCGGCTTTGTAACGCCGGTGCTCATCGACTTTGACAACAACATCATCGCCGGCCACGGCCGGGTGGAGGCTGCCAAAGCGGAGGGGATGACCGAGGTGCCCTGTGTGCTGGTGACCAACCTGACTGAGGTCCAGCGTAAAGCCTACATCCTGGCCGATAACCGGCTGAGCGAGACGTCCGCCTGGGATGAGCCCATGCTCCGGATTGAGCTGGAGGAGCTGAAAGCATTGCGCTTTGACACCAGGATCATCGGATTTGACGCGGCGTCCGTTGAGGCGTTTCCTATTGGGCAGTCAAAGGCGCTGAAGGCAGAAAAGAGCGTGGAGGTCAGGGAGTGCACCCGCGCCGCCCCCGGACAGGGAGCAAGGTCGGAGGTGGAAGGCATTGACGGCGAAGATGAGCTTGACAATATACCGGAAAATTTCTCCTTGCGTGACGTTGTTCCGGGCGATGTTTTCCTCCTTGGCCGCCACCGGATTATGTATGGGAACAGCACAAGTGAAACGGATATCGACAGGCTTTTAAACAGTCATGCGGTTGACCTGTTGCTGACTGACCCTCCCTATGGCGTAAACGCCGTAAAAAAGGGAACTGTTGGAGGGGGCGGTGAAACGCGATTTGGGAATGTGGGCGGAGATAGCATTGTTCCAGCCCGAAAATATAAACAAATCTTAGGAGATTTCAGCGTTGACGCAGCAAAAAGAGCCTATGAAAAAATCAAAACGCGCACAAAAAAGCAAATCATTTTTGGCGGGAATTATTTCACTGAATTTCTTCCGGCCAGGGCCTGCTGGGTCGTATGGGATAAAAATAACAGCGGAAATTTTGCAGACTGCGAGTTAGCATGGACGTCGCTGAACTCTGGGGCAAAGCTTTACAAGCATACCTGGAACGGGATGATGCGAGAAGGACCGCACGAAGAAGAACTGCGCACACGGGTCCATCCGACGCAAAAGCCAGTAGGCCTTTTTAAGCAGATTTTAGCGGATTTCAGCGCGGAAAACGATACTGTTTTAGACCTGTTTGGAGGCTCCGGATCTGTGTTGATAGCCTGTGAAAAAATGGGCCGCACTTGTTACATGATGGAATTAGACCCGTTTTATGTCTCGGTCATAATTGCAAGGTGGGAAACATTGACCGGGCAAAAAGCTGAAAAGTGGAGTGGAGGTGATGGAAATGCCAGGACCGAGACAGCCGACGGATGTGATAAAAGCCAATGGCCGCAAGCACCTGAGTAAGGCCGAGGAGGCCCAGCGGCGGGCCGGGGAGGTGAAGGCCCCCAGGGCCAAGACCGCCAAGCCCCCCAAGTGGCTGCCGGAGGCCCTGAAATCCGACTTTCGCAAGCTGGGCAAGAAGCTGATCGCCGCCGGCATCTACACCGACCTGGATGCTGACACCCTGGGCCGCTACCTGGTAGCCCAGCATCAGTGGGTTATCGCCACGGATGAGGCGGAGAAAGCCTTGGCCAAGCGGGACCAGGAGCAGGCGGAGGCCTGGGGCCGGGTGCAGGAGCGGTATTTCAAGCAGGCCCGGAACTGCGCCAACGACATGGGGCTCACCGTGACCAGCCGGTGCCGTCTGGTGGTGCCGGAGAGCGCCAAGCAGGAGACGGAGGAGCAGAATCCTTTTCTCCAGCTGATTCAAGGAGGGCTGGCCCGTGAGGCCTGACGCGCCGGAGGTGGGCGCAATGCCCGAAATGATCTGGCTGACTCCTTTCATCCGGGTACCCGTCCCGGAGGACGGGGCGGAGCTGCGGTACAGCCAGGAGGCCGTGGACCGGGTGCTGCGCTTCTTCAGCCTGCTGGTGTTCGGACAGAACGAGTGGGCAGGCAAGCCCTTCGAACTGCTGCCTTGGCAGAAGCAGCTGATCCGGGAGTTTTACGGGGTCCAGGTCAGGGACGACGACGGAAACTGGGTGCGGTACCGGCGCTTTCTCTACAATGAGATCCCCAAGAAGAACGGCAAGAGCGAGCTGGCCGCCGGGCTGGGCCTGTACCATCTGCTGGCCGATGGGGAACCCCTGCCCAATGTGGGCGTCTTCGCCGTGGATAAGCAGCAGGCAGACATCATTTACCAGTGCGCCAAGTACATGGTGGAGCACACCGCCCTCAGCGAGCCCGCCCACCGGCCCCTGGCCTGGTGCCGGGACAGCGTGCGGGAGATCCGCACCAGGTTTGGTGGGGTGATGAAGGTCTACTCCGGGGACGTGGAGAACAAACACGGTCCCTCCTTCTCCGCCATCCTGTGCGATGAGCTCCACGCCTGGAGCGGCCGGGCGGGGAGAAAGCGGTGGGAGGTGCTGACCACCGGCTCGGACGCCTCCCGGCGGCAGCAGACGGTGCTGGTGCTCACCACCGCTGGGGACGACCCGGACCGGACCTCCATCGGCTGGGAGATTCATGAGAAGTGCCGCCGGCTGCTGGCCTGGCGCCGGGGAGAACCGGAGCGCCCTGGAGACAATGACGATACCGAGTGGCTGCCGGTGATGTACGGCATCTCTACCCTTACCGGGGACGATCCAGACAAGATTAAAGAGCTGGACATCTACGACGAGGAGCTGTGGAAAAAGTGCAACCCCTCCTATGGGGTGACCATGCGCTCCCGAAAGTTCCGGGCGGAGGCCCGGACAGCCAAACAGAGCGAGCGTGCGGAGCGCAATTTCCGGTGGCTGAGGCTCAACCAGTGGATCTCCGTAAAGGACGTGGGCTGGCTGCCGGTGACCCTGTACGACAAGACCCAGTGGGGGCCCTCCGCCAAGGCGGAGCGGGAGGAGTGGCTGGAGCAGCTGAGAGGAAAGCAGTGCTTCGGCGGGCTGGACATGTCCAAGACCACCGACCTGACCGCCTTTGTGCTGGTATTTCCCCCTCAGCCCGGCCTGGAGACGGCGGTGGCCCTGTTCTACGCCTGGCGGCCCCTGGAGGGGGTGCTGGAGGCGGAGGAGCGGGACCATGTGCCCTACCAGGACTGGGAACGGGCCGGGTTCCTGAAGCTGTGTAAAGGGGATATGGTGGACTACCGGGACGTCATTGATGCGGTGCTGGAGGCAAAGGAGTGCTACAAGCTCCAGTATCTGGGGGTAGACCAGCACCTGACCGAGACGGTGACGCCCATGCTCCAGGATGAGGGAATCACCGTGATCGCTATCTCTCAGACCATGCTGGGGATGTCTCCGGCCATGAAGGAGCTGGAGCGGATGATCCGCAAGCGGGAGATGCTCCATGTGCACAACACCTGCGCCCGGTGGTGCTTCGGCAATGTACGGTGCGCTGTGGACGGCAACGAGAACATCAAGCCCATGAAGGACCGGAGTATTGGCCGGATCGACATCACGGTGGCCTGGGTTATCGCAGTGGCGGTGTGGCTTATAGTGCAGAATCAGCCGCCCGACTTGGCAGCGGCGATGGAAAGAGAGGAGTTCAGTCTATGAGAAGACTCTGGAAGCGGTACGGCCCGGGGCTGGTGCTGCTGGCCGGAATGGCGGCCATTGCCGTCGGGGCAGGGATGATATTCCTGCCCGCCGGGCTGATTGCCGGCGGCGTGCTGGCCATCGCCTGGTGGGTGCTGGACAGTTTGGGGGGTGATGGGAAATGAGCGCACGAAACGGACTGCGGACCCTGATTCGGGCTCCCACCGTGGAAAACCTGTCCGCCGGGGACCTGATCGCTGCCGGGTATCCGACGGGTGGAGCGGAGGTGACTGAGACCACCGCCCAGAAGCTGAGTACGGTGGACGCCTGCATGGAGATTTTAAGCAACTCCATAGCCAAGCTGCCCGCCTACGTGATGCAGTCCCAGACCCGGGAACGGGTAAGCCACCCCATTCTGGAGCTGCTGAACGTGAGGCCCAATGAGGCGATGACTCCGTTTATTCGGAAAAAGGTGCTGGAGAACAGCGTGAACGAGGGGGGGCAACGGCTACGACTGGATTGTCCGGGACCCCCGGACCCTGCGGCCGGCGGAGCTGATCCCCGTGCCCTGGCGGCTGGTCCAGCCCTGGCGGGACATGTCGGGCCGGGTGTGGTACACCGTGAGCCACCCGGTGACCGGGGACCCCATGATTTTGCCCAACGAGGATATTTGCCACTATAAGGGGGCTACCCGGGACGGGCTTGTTGGAATCTCGGTGCTGCGGCGGGCCAGCGAGGTGATCGCCTCCGCCTCCGCCGCCCAGGAGTACGAGAAAATCTACTATGAACGGGGTGGCCAGCCCTCCGGGGTACTGTCCACCGACACCGACCTGGGCGGCTGGGCCAAGGACAGCACCGGGGCGGTGCTGAAGGACCCGGACGGGTCGCCGGTCAACCTGAAGGAGAAGCTACGGCGGGAGTGGGAGAAGGTCCACGCGGGACCCAGCAACAGCCACCGGCTGGCCATTCTGGACCTTGGGCTGAAATACACTCCCTTGTCCTCCAGCAACCGGGAGGCTCAGTTTGTGGAGAGCAAGGAGGTATCCGTCCGGGATATCGCCCGGTTCTTCGGAGTGCCCCTGTACAAGCTCCAGGAGGGCAAGCAGAGCTATGAGAGCAACGAGCAGAACGCCATCGAGTATGTAGTATCTACCCTTCACCCCAAGGTGGCCCAGTATGAAGAGGAGCAGACCTGGAAGCTGCTGCTGCCCTCTGACCGCCGGGCGTGGCTGGAGATCAGGATCAATCTCATGGCGGAGCTGCGGGGAGATTCCAAAACCCGGGGGACCTGGTACTCCATGATGCGGAATATTGGCGTATTCTCCGTCAACGACATTTTGGCCCTGGAGGATCAGCCCGACGTGGCGGGCGGAGACGGCCGGTATGCCAGCCTGAACTATGTGCCCCTGGCAGACTGGGCAAGGCTCAGCGAACAGAGAAACCAAGGAGGAAACAACAATGCGGGTAAGTCTTAACGGCTATGTGGTGCCCTCGGATGACCAATGGCTCTACGATTGGTTCAAGATCGGGGCCTTTTCTCCGGCAGTGGTGCGGCAGGCCCTGGCGGATAACCCGGAGGGGGAGGACCTGGAGCTGGAAATCAACAGCCCCGGCGGGTCTGTGTTCGCCGGCTTTGAGATGTACTCCCTGCTGCGGGAGGCCAAGTGCAACACCGTGGCCATTGTGCAGTCCCTGGCCGGGAGCGCCGCTTCCACGGTGATGGCCGGCTGCCGGACGGTGCACATGTCTCCGGTGGCCCAGGTGATGGTTCACCTGCCCAGCTCCTACGCGGAGGGCAACCAGAACAATTTCAGGCATGAGGCAAAAGTTCTGGAACAGATTACCCAGAGCATCCTCAACGGCTATGAGGAGAAGTGCCAGGGGAAGACCACCCGGGACAGGCTGGACCGTCTTGTGCGGGCGGAGAGCTGGCTCACTGCCCAGGAGGCGGTGGAGCTGGGCCTGGCGGATGGCATCCTGGGCCAGGAGGAGGGGGAAAGCCCCCTGCCGGAGAACATCATCAACGCCGCCGGAGCAGGCATCCGGGCGGTGACCAACGCCGCCGGCCCTATGCTGGACGCCGGCAGCCTGCGGGCCCGGTATGAACAGCTGGTCCGGGAGGGCGCCGCGCCGGCGGAGGGGCACCCGGCCCAAGGCGCGGAACTGTCCTCTGTAGGGGCGCACAGTGTGCGCCCGCAAGGTGATGCGGAGACCTCCGGAGAGCGGGCGGACAATGTCCGCCCCTACACAGCAGATACAGGCAGTTGGCAGTTAAAAGCCCACCTCCAACTGGAGCGGGACAGATTTCACTATCACAACATTGAAGGAGGATATTCAAGATGAAAGACACCTTAAGGCAGAGACTGATGGACCTGACCAACGACCGGGCGGGGCTGCTGGACCAGGCCGAGAAGGCCCTGGAGGCCGGCAATCAGGCGGACTATGATGCCGCTATGGAGAAGGTCCGCAACTACAACAAGCAGATGGACGACCTGAACGACCTGATCCGGGAGGAGACCCGCCAGGCGGTAGCCGCCCCCGGCCCCCAGGGCAGCGAGGCCCGGGACATGGCTGAGGAGCGGGGCCAGACCCTTCTCAAGGGAGACCGGGTGGACTTCTCCGCCGTGGAGGTGCTGCGGGCGGTGCGCAACTCTGTCACCCTGGCCACCGGCACGCTGGTGGAGCCCACCGGGACGGGGACCGACATTCGGGATTCCATGGCCTTCGGCGCGGTCAGCTCCATCATCGACCAGGTGCGGGCGGTGGACCTGACGGGGATGGGGTCCTTCCTGGAGCCCTATGTGATTACCGAGCTGGAGGCCAGCGCCGGTAAGGTGGAGACCCAGGCAGGTACCGCCCGGACCGCCGCCGCCGACCCCACCTTCGGCGGGCGGAGCTGCGGCCCTATGAGGTGAACGTGACCACCTTTGTGGACCAGAACATCTCCCGGCTGTCCCCGGCCAACTACTACGAGAAGATCTTCGGCATGGCCATGCGGGCCCTGCGGCGGAAAGTGGCCGGGTTCATCGTCAACGGCGACGGCCAGAGCTCCCCCATTATGTACGGCATCAAGAACGCCAAGAACAAGGCGGGGGCGGCCATCTATGCCAGCGAAAATGTGGCATCCATCGACGTGAACACCCTGGACACGCTCTACTTCGCCTACGGGTCCAGCTCCGAGATGGGGCCCACCGCCCGGCTGCTGCTGACCAAGAAGGACCTGAAGGCGCTGGGCGCCCTGCGGGGCACCAACGAGAAACGCCGGCTGCTGGAGATCACCCCCGACACCGCCAACCCCAACACCGGCCTGATCCGGGACGGGGGGCTGGTGCTGCCCTACACCATCAGCGCCGACCTGACCAGCCTGGCCGGGGCCGTCCAGGGCGCTGCCGCCATCCAGACCATGCTGTACGGCGACCCTCTGAATTATGAGCTGGGCCTCTTCGGCCCCTACTCCATCCGGGTGGACGAGAGTGTCAAGGCCGTGGAGCGGATGGTGGCCATCCTGGGCGACGCCTTTGTGGGCGGTAACCTGGTGGTGGACAAGGGCTTCGTAGTGGCTACCCTGTCGGCTAAGAGTGCGTAATGGCACCCCGGAGGACCAAGGCGGACGCCGCCCGGCGGGCGGCCCTGCTGGCCTACTGCCGGATCGACGAGCTACAGCCCGAGGAGGAGCCCGTCTTTGATATGGCGGTCCAAGCCGCCGCGAGCTACATGGAACAGGCGGGGGTGTCGGAGCCCCCGGCGGGCACCCCCCGCCGGGGACAGTATGACCTGTGCCTCTCCGCCCTGGTGCTGGACGCCTGGGACCGGAGGGGGACCTCCGAGGAGGAGCGGGGAAGCTGCACCGTAACGGAGAACCGCTCCTTCCGGCGGAGGATAAACCAGCTGAAGCTGACAGCCCCGGTGCCCAACTTGGACACCGGGGTGTAGGGGCGGCCCCCTTGGGCCGCCCACGGGCCGCCGAAGGCGGCGGCCCCTACAAAGGAGGCGCCTATGTACGTCAATGCGGGAGAGCTAAGGCGCGGAACATTCCCTGCGGGGAATGGGGCGCTTCGGGCCGTCTGTGCCTTCAAGGGGGGACCAGTCCCCCCTTGAGGCCCCCCCAGCCCTACGGGGTGGACGAAGGACGAGAGAGGAGCGTGCGGCATGTACGTCAATGCGGGGGAGCTGAACAAGCGGATCTCCATCTACCGAAAGCCGGAGCTGGACGGGGACGGATACCTCCCGGAGGGGGCGGAACCGGTCCTGATCCACAGCTGCTGGGCGAAATTTTCCCAGACCAGCGGGACCGAGCTGGCGAAAAACAATGCCGATTTCGGCGAGGTCAAGGTCCGGTTCCTCATCCGGCACGCCCGGAAGGTGATCGACCGGAAGATGATTGTCCGGTACAAAAAGCTGGATTATGAGATCGTCTACATCAACGGCTACGGCGACGGCGGGGAGTATCTGGAGCTGTGGTGCAAGCGGCTGAATGTAGGGGGCGGCCCCTTGGCCGCCCCGCCTCATCCGTCAGCGGCTGACGCCGCTGCCACCTTCCCCTAAAGGGGAAGGCGTTGACGCCTGCGGGCGGGATGGGAGGAATTATGGCAGTTGATGAGAAAATCCGGGCGGTGGTTGAGCCCTTGGTGCCCGTGTGCGTGCCCGGTATCTACACCGGGGAGGCGGAGGAATACTGCACCTTCAATTATACCGAGATCCCCTGCGCCTTCGGGGACAACCGGCCCCATGCGATCCGCTGCCTGGTACAGCTGCACTGGTTCCTGCCTCTGAAGCAACGGCCCCACCCCACAAAAAAGGCTCTGCGCCGGGCGCTGATGGCCGTCCGGGGCTTTACCGCCCCCACGATCACCGACGCCACCGACGGGGGCGGACAGCACTATGTGTATGAATTTGAAGCGGTGGAGAGCGGCGCGTAGGAGGACCCCTCAGTCAGGCTGCGCCTGACAGCTCCCCTTTCAGGGGAGCCTGAGTCCCACACGGGCCCCATGTAGGGGCGGCCCCCCTGGGCCGCCCGCAAATAAAACGGGCCGCCGAGGGCGGCGGCCCCTACAAGCGGGACGGGGGACGGGTCGTCGCGTTATTGGAGCGGGGCGGCGCGGAGGCCGCCCCCTACACCCGTAGGGCGGGGGCTCTGTCCCCCGCCGGAGAGGAGCAATTATGGCAAAGTTGAGCGTGGACGGGCTGGATGACCTGATGCTGTCGCTGGAGGAAATCACGGCCATCCCCGACGATGTGGCCGCCGCCATGCTGGACGCCGAGGCCCAGGTGGTGGTGGAGGCCCAGATCGCCCAGGGCATGGCCATGGGGGTTTACAGGACCGGAGACACCCTGCGGTCTATCCGCCGGGGGAAGATGAAGCGGGCCAGGGACGGCAGCCGGGCGGTGCATGTTACCCCCCAGGGCGTCAACGACAGGGGCGTTAGAAATGCGGAGGCTGCCTTTATCAATGAGTACGGCAAACGGGGCCAGCCTGCCCGGCCCTTTATCGCCGCGGCCAACGCCGCCGCCGCAGACCCGGCGGTGGAAGAGACGGCCAGAATCTACAATGAATTTTTGAGATCAAAAAATTTATAAGGAGGAAAATTTTATGGATTACGGAGCGAAGATGCTGCAGTGGGCCCCTTTTGCCAAGGAGAACGCCGAGGTAAAAGGAAAGCTGCCCAAGTACGATACGGCAATGAACCTGGGGGCTCTGAACAAGGTGAGCGACAGCCCCAGCTTCAACGAGGCCAAGGGCCACGGGGACAACGCCCTGAAGGTCCACGTGGTCAAGTTCAAGGAGTGTGGGGTGGCCGCAGAGGTGACGGAGCTGCCCCGGGCGCAGATGTCTGCCATCTCCGGGGCGGAGATCGAGACCGGCGAGCATAAAAACATGCGGTTCCGGACTTCGGACAAGGCCCCCTACGGCGGGCTTGGCTTCTATGTGAACAAGATCCTGGACGACGGCCGGGATGTGTGTATGGGGGTGTTCTTCCCCAAGGTGAAGGCGGTGCTCCAGGGCACCGAGTACAACACCAGCGGGGAAAACATTACTCTGGCCACCGGCAAAATTCAGTTTACCGCTGCCGCCTGCGACACCGGCGACTGGCGCATTTGCTCCGACTATTTTGACACCGAGGAGGCGGCCGAGACCTGGGTGAACGGAATGTTTACCGGGGAGAGTACCGATATCGGCAAGGATAACGCCCAGCCGGCCAGCGGGGTGGGTGTGTAGGGCAACCCCTCTGGGGTTGCCTAGGCAAGGGCAGAGCCCTTGCCCTACATGAGGCCGCAGAAGCGGAGAAAGAAGGTATCCAATGAAAACCATTCCTTTTGCTCTGGACGGACAGGAGTATCATCTGCTGTTTAACGGCGCGGCCCTGTTCGACGTCTACGACCGGTTCGGGGCGGACGTCTCCGTGCTGGACCCCGTCAAGGGGAATGACAGGACGTCTTTTGAGGCGATCTGCTGGTATCTGGAGGAACTGGCCGGCCAGGGAGAGCTGCTGCGCCGGTATGAGGGCCGGGACAAGGGGCCCGCCCCCACGGCGGACATGTTCCGGGCCCGCCTGTCCCCTCTGGACGTGCCCCGGGCCCGGACGGCCATTCAGGCCGCCATCGCCGCCGGCTTCGGCCGGGAGGAGGTGCGGCCCCGGGAGATCGACAAGGGGCTGCTGGAGCTGGAAAAAAAAACGGGCGGCGGCTCACCCGCGCCCAGTACCTGAACGCCGCCTCCCGGTTTCTGGGCCTGTCCGTGAAAGAGGCCCTGCTCCTCCCCGTGGGACTGGCGCTGGACATGGTGGAGGTGGAGATCGGGCGGCGGGACCTGAAAAAGGATAAAGCGAAATAAAAACCGCCCCCTGTCAGGGGGCGGGGAGGTTACTCGGTTCCAAGACGGACCTTTAAGGCCTCCTGGAGTACCTTTGACAGACTGATTCCTGCGGCAGTGACTTGATCGTCCATCCATTTGGGGATGCTGACCGTGCGGCGGACGGCCCGGCTTTCCCGGACGACAGCCCGGACCAGATTGACAAATTCCCCGGGCCCGGCCTGAACCTGCTGGATGGCGGTGGGGGCGGGAATGGCTTTTTCCTCATCCAGCAAATAGCCCAGCCACACACGCAGGGCGTCCTGAGCCATATACAGGGCGTTTTCCAGGGTTTTTCCCTCGCTGATGCAGCCGGGGAGATCGGGGTAGGTGATGGTGTAGGAGCCGTCGTCCTCGTTGAGATGAAACAGGGCGGGGTAGACGTATTCTGCCATACTCTGACACTTCCTTTCTATTGTGGTCGGGGGCGGGGCTTATCTCAGCCCCGCCGTCCGCAATATCGTTTTTGCTGTGTTTTCGCTGATTTCCCGGTGCCGGGGGATTGCGACGGATTGAGCGCCTGGCTTTGCGTAGACTGTGTGGTCGCCGTCGTCACGGGTTAGCCGGTAGCCGGCGGTTTCCAGCTGTTTGACCAAGTCTCGCCGTTTCATGTTCCCACCCCCTTTTGATGATTCTATTATACTACGTAATTTACGTAAAGTCAAGAAAAATTATGCAAATTACGTAAAAATTTTTGAGGAGACATTTATGGCCGTAAGAACAATTACCACCAGACTGGCGCTGGACATGGTGGAGGTGGAGATCGGGCGGCGGAGGCCGGGAATGGATGAAAAAAAGGCCGGGGCGTGAGCCCCGGCCCGGATCAGAGGTTTAACAGCTGCTTCTTCTTGGCATCAAATTCTTCCTGGGTGATGGCCCCCAGATCCAGGAGCTCCTTGTACTTGCGTATCTCGTCGGCGGGAGTAGCCGCCGGAAGGGAAGCGGAGGGTGAGGGCGGCGGCGCGGCGCGGCGTCTTGTATCTTCAAAGAGCTGGAATATCCGCTGTGTCATGTCTTTTTTATAAGTAACCATGATGGCATAGGTCTTGGGAAGGGTATGGACATTGATCTGACTGCCGGTCATGCCGTTGCCGCTGCAATCGACGGAGCGTATTTCACTCAGGGCGACGCTTTCCGTGGAGAAAGAGGAGAGAGCTGTGAAAGAAAACAGGAGACGCTTGTCCGTTAGGAATACGACACCGGGCAGGAAATCGCGTTTGCGTGTGTTGGCATTTGTGACAGTGATATTTGTCGGGGCGGCAAAAAGGACCTTTTCATCTGACTTCAGGAGTTCTTCCGCTCTTGCCAGATTTTTTTGATTGCCAAATGTTTTGATTCGGTACTCTGAAATGGCACGCTGAACGTCTTCTCGCATGTGATCTACCTCCGTTTGTTTTTACCAGCATATCACACAGAGGACCTGGATGCAAGAAATACCATCATATCAAGGAGGCGGTTTTACGGCAGTAAGAACAATTACCACCCGGCTGGCCCTGGACGGGGAGGCCCAGTTCAAGGAGGCTATGGCGGGGGTCAACGCGTCGCTGCGGGCGATCAGAAGCGAGATCGCCCTGTCTGAGGCCCAATTCAAGGGACAGGCCAACACCATCGAGGCGCTGACTATCAAACAGAGGCAGCTTGCCGAGCTTCTGGGTGGGCAGTCCGCAAAAGTGAAAGCGCTGGCCCAGGCGGTGGTGGATGCCAATGCGGCCTATGGCGAGGGCAGTAAGCGGGTGGCGGAGCTGACAACTCAGCTCAACCGGGCTCGAGCAGACATCATCAACACAAAAAAAGCCTTGCAGGAGACACAGGAATATCTGAAAGAGGCCCGAGACAGCGCTGACGGCACGGCCAAGTCCATCGACGGCTTTGGCAACGCCACCAAAAAGGCTGAAGATTCCGTGACTACCCTTGCCGGTGCCCTCCAGTCGGCGGGGGTGGCCTATGCAATCAAGGAAATCGCCGATGCCATCCATGCCTGTGTGGATGCCTCTATGGAGTTTGAGACGGCCATGGCCAACTTCAACAAGGTAGCCAAGTTGTCAGACAGCGAGTTGGCCGTGATGAAGGAACAGATTAAGCAGCTGTCCACCGAGATGCCCGCTACCACCGGCGAGATCGCCCAGGTGGCGGAGGTCTCCTCCCGGCTGGGGATCTCCAAAGAGTATGTGCTGGAGTTCTCCCGGGTCATGCTGGATCTGGGCAACGTGTCCGATCTGACCTCCGAACAGGCGGCCACCGCCCTGGCCCGGTTCGCCAACATCACCGGCACAGCGGCGGAGGACTATGAGCGGCTGGGGTCCGTCATCGTAGCCTTGGGCAACAACTTTGCAACTTCGGAGAGCGAGATCACCAATATGGCTTCCCGGCTGGCCGCTGCCGGCGAGCTGGCCAACCTGAGCGAGGCGGATATTATGGGACTGGCCGCCGCCATGTCTTCTGTTGGCATCGAGGCGGAAGCCGGCGGCACCGCCATGACCCAGACCCTGACCGCCATAGAGAAGGCCGTGACCTCCGGGAGGGACAACCTGGACAAGTTTGCCGAGATCGCCGGGATGTCCGTTGAGGCTTTCTCCGCCGCCTGGAAAGACGACCCCATTACCGCCGTCCAGGCCTTTATCTCCGGCCTGGGCGAGCTGGACAAGCGGGGGGAGAGCGCCACTGCCGTTCTGGATGAGCTGGGGATGTCCGGCATCCGACAGGGCAATATGCTGAAATCCCTGGCCCTGGCCAGCGAGACCCTGACCGGGACACTGGAAACCGCAAACCGGGCCTGGGCGGAAAATACCGAGCTGGCCGCCACAGCGGCGGCCAAGTACGACACCACAGAGGCCAAGGTGGCTATGGCGGCCAACGCCGCCAACAACCTGAAAATTGCCGTGGGCGATCAGCTGACGCCGGCGCTGGGCCTGCTTGCGGACGCTGGAACGGGAGCGTTTTCTTTTGCGGCTGGCTTTGTGGAGGAGACCCCCCTGCTGGTCAGCGCGATTACAGGCGTCGTGGCGGCGGCGGGCGTTATGGCGGCGGGCTTTACTGTCCTTGCAGCCAAGGCCGCGCTGGCTGCCATCGCCACCTCATCTCTGGGTGCGGCCTTGACGGCCACACCAATCGGAGGTATCGCGCTGGCTATCGGCGGATTGGTGGCGGCATTCACAGCTGTTGCTTCCGCCGCCGATGAGGCGGAGAAGAGCACCACTGCCGCCACCCAGGCCGTGGAAGAGAGCCGAGCCGCCTTTGAGCAGCAGGCTGCGGCTGCAGCCGCCCGGCGCTCCGACGTGGAGAGCCTTGTGGCCCAGCTGGAGGAGCTGGCCACCACGGAGGACCGCACCGCCGGGGAGAAAGAGCGGCTGGTTGCCATTACGGAAGAGCTGAACGCCGCCGTGCCCGGTTTGGGGCTGGAGTATGACCGGCTCACCGACAGCCTGAACTTGACCACGGACCAGATGAAGGAGCTGGCCGCCGCCCAGATGGACGCCCAGGAGCGGCAGCAGGCCGCCGCCGGAGTGGTCCGGGCGGAGCGGGACCAGGCCCAGGTGACCCGGGAGCTGGCCGAAGCGCAGAATGAGCTGGAAGCGGCCACCCGGAGGCTGGACGACGCCCGGGCCGCGGGCTCCGCCCGCGTCCGAAGCGGAAATTCAGAGTTCCAGCAGCTCAGACGGGATGTGGAGGCGGCGGAGACCACCGTGGCCGAGCTGGAGGAGGCCCTTGATACCAGCCGGCAGACCGTGGCTGATATGGAGGCCGCTCTGGAGGAACTGGCCGGGGGCACGCAGGAGGCCGGGGACGGCCTGGAGGAGGCTGCGGGCGAGGCGCAGAAGGCGGAGGCCTCCTACGAGGAGCTGAATGCCGCCACCCAGGAGGCGGAGGGTGCCGTCCTCTCCCTGTCCAAGGCGTCCGATATCCTGTCCAAGGCGCTGAAAGAGCAGAGCGAGGAGGGCTCCCTCAGCTGCAAGACCACTATGGACCTGATCGAGGCGGGCTACGGCGCCGCCCTGGCCATCGACGAGGAGAGCGGCGCGGTGACCCTGAACCGGGAGGAGTATATCCGGCTGGCCGGGGCCAAGATCCAGGAGCAGATCGCCACCCTGGAGAGCGCTAGGGCTAATCTGGACAGCGTTAAGGCCTTCAACGAAGCGTCGGAGGCCGCCGCAGGGACGGGGAGCGCCTATTGGGACGCGGCCAAGGGCGCGCTGGCTTTAAAAGCCGCTGAGGACAGCAAGCCTGTTGATCTTCAAATCGCCGCCCTGAAACGGGCGATGGACTCCCTGAACAGCTACGGCTCCACAGTGACCTCCGCCGTCCGGCGGTCCTCCGGGGCCTCCAAAAAAATAAAGACCCAGGCCGAAAAGGACCTGGAGGCCTACAAGCAGCTGAAGGCCGCCCTGGACCATGAAAAGAACATGGACCTGGTGGACGAGGCGGACTACTACCGGAAAATGGCCGGGCTCCGGGACGCCTACCTCACCGACGACGCCAACGTAAACGAGTACCGGAAGGTCACCGAGCAGATCTACAAGTACGACAAGAGCCTGGCGGAGAAGGAGGCGGACCTCTGGGAGGAGCAGAGCGGCAAGCTGCTGGATGAGCTGGAAAAACGGGTGGACGGCGTCACCAAAGAGCAGGAGAGGATGGAGAACAGGCTCAGCGGCTACGGCGACCTGTTTGACACCGAGGACGACCGGCTCACCCTCAATTCCCTCCAGGACCAGATCGCCGCCATCGAGGCCTACGGGGACGCCCTGGACAGGCTCCGGGAGCGCGGGGTGTCCTCCTCCCTGATGGATGAGGTGATGGGGATGGACGTGGACAGCGCCACCCAGTACGCCAACCAGCTGCTGGCCATGGGCGGGGAGCAGTGGGAGCAGTACAACAGCCTGTGGGAGGAAAAACAGGAGACCGCCGCCCGGATCGCCGAGGAGTTTTTCAGGGACCAGATGGACGCCCTGGAGAACGAGTATAACGACAAGCTGGGAGCGGCTTTGGACACCCTGACGGATACCTCCTTCGGCGCCGGAGTGGATACCGGCCAGAGGCTCATCGACGGGCTGGCGTCTATGGAGTCCGACCTGTACGGACAGGCCCAGACCATGGCGGACCGGGTAAGCGAGATTTTAGCCGGAGCGGGGCGGATACCTTCCAACTCCGAACTGGCCGCCAGCTTCTCCCCCGACCGTATCCGGGAGCGGTTCTACGGCGTGACTCCCCAGCAGATGCAGGATGTGGGGACGGGGATGGTGAACGCCATCAATACCGGGGGCGGCGGCGCGGTGTATCCCGCCGTGGACGTCACCCTGGAACTGGACGGCCAGACCCTGGCCCGGCAGCAGGTGGACCCCATGCGTCAGGCCTTCCGGGAGCGGCCCGAGACGCTGGACGACAAATAAGGAGGAACCATGGATCCATTGTTAGTGATCGGCGGCTGGCCGCTGCCCAGCCAGGACGGGGACAACTACCGCTGCTGGGAGGAAATGCTCAGCGTGCAGGCGGACATGATCTCCGGCCGGAGGGTGATCGAGTCCAGGGGCAAGGTATGGAAGGCGGCCTATGCCTCGGACTACCTGCCCGACGATGTGCTGCGGCCCGTGCTGGCCGTGCTGCGCTCCGGAGTTCCCTTTCTTGCCACTGTGCTGCCCGACAACTCCGACGGGACGTTGGTCTCCACCTTCCTGGTGGAGTCCCTCACTGAGCCCAGGGTGCTGGCCTTTGACGGGTCCAGGCCCATCTGGCACGGGCTGGCCTTTACCCTGCGGGAGGAGCGGCCCCATGGGAGGTGATTCGCCGTGATCCAGACCAGCCAGGCATACCGGGAGGCCATTGTGGGCTCCCCCAGGGGAATCGAGCTGTTCGCCGTGGTGGACATCTCCGACCCGGACAAAAAGTATCTCCCCA
>ERZ779627.155-NODE-155-length-17718-cov-7.762215_pt1 | contig 17718 bp, 14 predicted proteins | sample MGYA00514191_ERZ779627 | MGnify/ENA primary metagenome ERZ779627 (study PRJEB29562, sample SAMEA4376705) | mouse gut metagenome | isolation source: Cecum | study: EMG produced TPA metagenomics assembly of the A DSS colitis mouse model was used to assess the... | reverse complement strand
ATTGCACGTTTCCATACATTTATTGGCAATGAGGGCGCACTGCGCCCTTTTTTGTTTATAATGTCCAAAATCGAAATGTCATTTTTGTGAGTAAAATTGATTAAATCTGATTGACTTACTTTAAATATGCTGATATAATCACAATACAAAAATAATTAAAACTATATAATCTTAAATAATCAAGAAAGGAAGTATCCACAATGCGCATTACCGATCTGCTTCGGCCCGAAGCCATTCAGCTCCACGCCGCGCCCGCCGACAAGGCCGCCGCCATCGACCTGCTGGTGGACCTCCACGAGAAAGCCGGGAATATCTCTGACAAAGCGGCCTACAAAAAGGAGATCTGGGCCCGGGAAGAGATGGACTCCACCGCCGTGGGCGACGGGGTAGCCGTCCCCCATGCCCGCTGCGCCGCGGTGAAACGGGCCAGTCTGGCCGCCGTCACCGTCCCTGGCGGGCTGGATTACGACTCCCCCGACGGGGAGCCCTCCAGGCTGTTCTTCATGATCGCGGCTCCGGAGAACGGCGGCGACATCCACATGGACATGCTGGCCCACCTGATGGTCATGCTCATGGATGAGGAATTCTGCCAGAAGCTGCTGGACACCCGGGATGTGCGGACCTTCCTGGAGCTGATCGACGCCCAGGAGCGGGCCAAGTACCCGGATGAGGCCCCCACCGCCCCCGCGGAGGAGGCCGGAAAGCTCCGGGTGCTGGCCATCACCGCCTGCCCCACCGGTATCGCCCATACATATATGGCCGCCGAGGCACTGGAGAAGAAGGGCCGGGAGCTGAACATCGGCGTCAAGGCCGAGACCCAGGGCTCCGGCGGGGCCAAAAATATCCTCACCCGGGAGGAGATCGCCGCCTGTGACGGCATTATCATCGCCGCCGACAAGAACGTGGACCTGGCCCGGTTCGACGGCAAGCCCCTGCTGCGGGTGCCCGTCTCCGACGGCATCAACAAGTCCCAGGAGCTGATTGAGAAAATTATCAACGGTCAGGCCTCCGTCTATCACCACCAGGGCGGCGCTGTGGAGGATGACGCCGGCAATGAGAGCCTGGGCCGTCAGCTGTACAAGCACCTGATGAACGGCGTGTCCCACATGCTCCCCTTCGTCATCGGCGGCGGCATCATTATGGCCCTGTCCTTTCTGCTGGACGGCGGCGCGGCGGGCACGGCGGCCTTCGGCTCCTCCTGGGCCCTCCCCGCCTTCTTTAACAAGGTGGGCAATCTGGCCTTCAGCTTCATGGTGCCCATCCTGTCCGCCTTTATCGCCCAGTCCATCGCCGACCGGCCCGGCCTGATGGTGGGCTTTGTGGGTGGCTCCCTGGCCTCCACCGGCGCCACCTTCGCCTACTTCGCCGACCCCACTGTGCCCATCATCCCCGCCGGCTTCCTGGGCGGCCTGCTGGCCGGCTTCGTGGGCGGCTGGTTCATGAAATGGCTGCGCAGGGCCTGTGACAAGCTGCCCCAGTCCCTGGAGGGCCTGAAGCCTATCCTTATTTACCCCGTGGTGGGACTGTTGTTCATCGGGGCCTTCATGTGCCTGGTCAACCCCTTTGTGGGGATGCTCAACAGCGCACTGACCAACGGGCTGAACTCCATGGCCGGTTCCTCCGCAATCATTCTGGGCGCTCTGGTGGCCGGGATGCAGGCCACCGATATGGGCGGGCCCATCAACAAGGCGGCTTACGTATTCGGCACCGCCTCCATCGCTATGGCGGCGGGCGGCTTCTCCCCGGTGATGGCCGCTGTCATGGCGGGCGGCATGGTGCCCCCCATCGCCATCGCCCTGGCCACCATCTTCTTTAAAAACCGCTTTACCAAGGAAGAGCGCAAGTCCGGCCCGGTGAACTTCATCATGGGCCTGTCCTTCATCACCGAGGGAGCCATTCCCTATGCCGCTTCCGACCCTCTGCATGTCATTCCCTCCTGCATTGTAGGGTCCGCCGTGGCCGGCGCACTGTCTATGGCCTTCGGCTGCGCCTCCCCCGCGCCCCACGGCGGGCTGTTCGTCTTCCCCGTCATGCAGAATCCTCTGGGCTACGCCGCCGCCATCGCTGTTGGCTCTGTGGCCGGTATGTTTATGCTGGGGCTGCTGAAAAAGAAGAAAGTGTGATATCATAGTTTTCCCGCCCTCCGAGCGGGGAAACAGGGAAAAGTTTTGGAAAGGCAGGATCATAATATGAGTGACAATAAACAGCTGCGCTGGGCCGTGCTGGGCACGGGCGTGATTGCAAACCAGATGGCCCAGGCCCTCCAGTCCATGGGCCGCACCCTGGACGCCGTGGGCAACCGCACCTATGACAAGGCGGTCGCCTTTGCCGGGAAATACGGCGTGCCCAAGGTCTACACCGACTATAACGAGATGTTCACCGACCCGGACATCGACATCATCTACATCACCACCCCCCATAACACCCATATGGCCTTTCTGGAGCAGGCCCTGTCCCACGGCAAGCATGTGCTGTGTGAGAAGTCCATCACCCTGAACAGCGGGGAGCTGGACCGGGCTGCGGCGCTGGCGAAGGAGAACGGCGTGGTGCTGGCCGAGGCTATGACCATCTACCACATGCCCCTCTACCGGGAGCTGCGGGAGCGGGTGGCCTCCGGGGCGCTGGGGAAGGTCAACCTGATTCAGCTCAATTTTGGCAGCTATAAGGTCTACGACATGAACAACCGCTTTTTCAATCCCAATCTGGCAGGGGGCGCTATGCTGGACATCGGGGTGTACGCCCTCTCCCTGGCCCGGCTGTTCCTGGAGTCCAACCCGGATCAGGTGAGCTCCTTCGTCCGCAAGGCCCCCACCGGGGTGGACGTGAGCGCCGCCATCGCTATGGCCAACCGGGAGGGCCAGCTGGTCACCGCGGCCCTGTCCCTCCACTCCAAGCAGCCCAAGCGGGCGGTGATCTCCTGCGAGAAGGGGTACATTGAGATTATGGAGTACCCCCGGGCCGACGAGGCGGTCATCGTGGACGCCGAGACCGGGGAGCGGGAGACCGTCCGGGCCGGAAAGACCGCCGACGCCCTGCGCTATGAGCTGGAGGACATGGAGGAGGCCGTCCGCGCCGGGGGCGATATGCTGCTGCCCTATACCACGGACGTAATGGAGCTGATGACCGGCCTGCGAAAGGAATGGGGCGTGGTCTATCCGGAGGAAAAATAATTAAAACCGCTTGCTTCTGATCGTTTGTGATGATATGATGAAGAAAAATGGTTCCCGCTCCGGAGGGGCGGGAACCAAAACGGAACATTTGGAAGGAGCGGCAAGCGTATGGCACTGTTGGCGGAGCAGAGGATGGACCGGATTCTGGAGGAGCTGTCCCATCATGAGTCGGTGAGCGTGGCCTATCTCAGTCAGGTGATCGGAGTGTCGGAGGCCACCGTCCGGCGGGACCTGACCGAGCTGGCCCAGCGGGGCAAGCTGAACAAGGTCCACGGGGGGGCCCTCCCCGTGAAGGAGACCTTCTTCAGCGAGGAGCCCACTATGGAGGTGAAGCGCCAGCTCCACACCCCGGAGAAGAAGCGGATCGCCCAGTACGCCGCCGGGATTATCCGGGACGACGACGTGGTCTTCCTGGACGCCGGCTCCACCGTGATGCACATGGCCGACTACATCCGGGCACCCAGGGCCACCTTTGTCACCAACAGCGTGGAGTGCCTCCAGCGCCTGCCCCGGCTGGGGCTGCGGACCTATGTGCTGGGGGGCGTGCTCAAGCCGGGCACCCTGGCCATTATCGGCGGTGAGGCCATGGAGGGGCTGAAAAAATACAACTTTACCAAGGTGTTTCTGGGGACCAACGGTATCTCCCTGGGCCAGGGCTTCACCACCCCCGACCCGGAGGAGGCCATGGTCAAGGCGCTGGCCGCTGCCCGGTCCCAGCGGACCTGGGTGCTGGCCGACTCCAGCAAGTTTGACATTGTGACGGCGGCGGTGACCCTCCCCCTGGAGGGGGCGGAGATCGTCACCGACCGCCTGCGGGATACCCGATATTTGGACTATACAGTGGTCAAGGAGGTTTAATTATGGTTTATACCGTCACCTTCAACCCGGCGCTGGACTATGTGGTCCGGGTGGAGGATTTTCAGCCCGGCGAGACCAACCGGACTGCCAGCGACGAGGTTCAGTTTGGCGGCAAGGGCATCAATGTGTCCACGGTTCTGCGCAATCTGGGGGTGGACAACGTGGCTTTGGGCTTTCTGGCCGGGTTCACCGGCAGGGGCCTGGAGCAGGGGCTGCGGGAGACCGGCATCCACACCGACTTTATCTGGCTGGAGCGGGGGCTGACCCGGATCAATGTGAAGATCAAGGCGGGCCGGGAGACTGAGATCAACGGCCAGGGGCCCGACATCTCCCCTGAAGCCCTGGACCGGCTCTTTGGCAAGCTGGACCAGTTGAAAGAGGGGGATGTGCTGGTGCTGGCGGGCTCCATTCCTAAGACCCTCCCGGACGATATCTATCAGCGTATTTTGCAGCGGCTGGAGGGCCGGGGCATCCTCACCGCGGTGGACGCCACCCGGGACCTGCTGTGCGCAGTGCTGCCCTACCGCCCCTTCCTCATCAAGCCCAACGACCGGGAGCTGGGGGAGATTTTCGGGAGGACCCTCACCTCCGACAGGGAGATTGAGGACTGCGCCCGGCAGCTCCAGGCCCGGGGGGCCCGGAATGTGCTGGTGTCCATGGCGGGGGCCGGGTCCCTGCTGGTGGACGAGACAGGAGAGACCCACCGGCTGGGCGTCCCCAGGGGGACGGTGCGTAACTCGGTGGGGGCGGGGGACTCTATGGTGGCCGGATTTTTGGCCGGGTGGCTCAAGGAACACGACTACGCCGCCGCTCACCGGATGGGGGCCGCCGCCGGCTCCGCCACCGCCTTCTCCGACGGCCTGGCCACCGCCGCCGCGGTCCAGGAGCTGTTGAACTCTTTCTAAAAATATATTGGACGGCACTCCAGGTCTGGAATGCCGTCCAACTCTTTTTAATTTTTTTGGAGGCCTGCGGCGGCGGCCGGTCCGCACTCCAGGGCCACCCATCCATTTTTCTCCCGCTTTCTGGTCAGGACCAGCCCCGCCCTTTTCAGGGCGCTCTCCACCTCGTGGGCTCGGGTGTCGATGATGCCGGAGCAGAGGAACACTCCGTCCTCCTCCAGCAGAGCGGGGACCTGGGGGGCCAGGGGGATGATCACGTCGGCCACGATATTGGCCAGCACCAGATGATACCTTTTCTGTGCCAGCTCCGCCGCCAGAGCGGCGTCGGAGAGCACGTTGCCCGCCCGGACGGTGTACCGGTCTCTCCCGATGCCATTGAGGGCGGCGTTCTCATAGGCCACATCTACCGCCTTGGGGTCGATGTCCACCGCCACGGCGGACCGTGCGCCCAGGCACAGGGCGGCAATGGACAAAATGCCGCTGCCGCAGCCCAGGTCCAGCACGTCCCGGCCGGGGACGGTGTGCTCCTCCACCCCCTCCAGGCACAGCTGGGTGGAGGCGTGGGAACCGGTGCCGAAGGTGAGGCCGGGGTTGAGGTAGAAGGGCATCCGGCCCGCCGGGACAGGTTCCTCCCGCAGCCACTCCGGGACCACGTAGAGCCGGGAGCCGATTTCCAGAGGCTTGTAATATTTCTGCCAGCTGTAGGCCCAGTCGTTGTCGGTGAGGGGGGCAGCGGCGTACTCGCAGTCCAGCCCCCGAACATACTGCTCCAGCTGCTTTTTCCCGTCGTCATCGTCGGTGACGTAGAATTTGACCCGAGTGACCCCCTTCATCCGGTCCAGCAGCTCCTGGTCCACATAATCCCAGTACTGCCGGTTCTGCTCCAGAAAGGTGAGGAAATCCCCCTCGTCCTCGATGACCAAACTGTCCATCCCGGCGGCGGCCAGCTTGGCGCATACCTGGTCCAATCGATCCGGGGTGGTGTTGACGGCCACCTCCAGCCACTTGATCTCGTCCATACGTTACCTCTCTGTCCCCGCGTAGAACAGCGCCACGGTGCCCGGACCGGAGTGGGCTCCGATGACGGGGCCCACATAGTTGATATAGACCTCTTCCACCCCGAAGCGTTTTTTTACCATGTCCGCCACGGTCTGGGCGTCCTCCAGGCAGTCGCCGTGGCTGATAAAGACGGTGAGGCTGCCCGAATCCAGCGCGGTCTCCTCCATCCGGTCCACCAGGGCCTTCAGCGCAGCCTGACGGCCCCGCACCTTACCGATGTTGATCAGGTGGCCCTCGTCGTCCACGTGGAGGACGGGCTTGATCTGAAGCATGGAGCCCACCACCGCGGTAGCGGCGGAGATCCGGCCTCCACGTTTGAGGAAATGCAGGTCGTCCACAGTAAATTGGTGGCATATATTCAGCCTGTGCTCCTCGATCCAGTCCCGGACCTCCTCGATGGAGTGGCCCCGGTCCCGCTCCCGGGCGGCGTACCACACCAGCAGGCCCTGGCCCAGAGAGGCGCACAGGGTATCCACCGTGTACAGTTTTCGCTCAGGGTATTTGGCGCTCAGCTCCTCCACCGCCAGGCGGGATGAGTTATAGGTGGTGGACAGTCCAGAGGAGAAAGCCAGGACCAGCACATCCTTCCCCGCCTGGAGCAGAGGCTCCAGGGCCTCCACATACTGAGCCACGTTGACGGCGTTGGTAGTGGCCACGTCGCCGGCCCGCAGGCGGTCGTAGAACTCGTGGGGGTCCATCTCCCGGTTGTCCGGGTAGTTTCGATAGGTCTGGTTGTCCAGCACAAAGCCCAGAGGAAGGACCTCCACATTCAGTCTCTGCGCCATATCGGCGGACAGGTCGGCGGAAGAGTCGGTAAGGATTACAAAATCAGGCATCCGTAACACTCCTTTTGTTTTTTTGCTTTTTCTCCTCCTGGGGCTGGAGGATACTCAGAACACGCTGGCAGGCCAGCTGATTGGCGTAGCTGCGCACGGCAAAGTCCAGAGCCATTTTGGCCAGATCGGACTGGTCCGCCTCCGGGTCGATGGACTGGGCAGTGTCGCTCAGAGCCCGGTCCAGGGCGTCCCGAAAGTAGGCGTACTGCTGGGGCGGGGTCTTTTCCAGAGCCCGGCCCGCCGCCATCAACGCGCCAATGTCCCGGACGGAAAGCACCTGCTTCAGGGCCACCACCGCCGTGAGATATCCCAGGTGGATAGGGCCGTAGCGCTTACCCTCCGCCCGGGGGACCAGCCCGTCCTTGATGTAGTTGTTCACCATGGCGGAAGTGAGGGCGGGGCCGCCGTCAAACCGGATCAGCTGCCGGGGCATATAGGAGATGAGCTGATCCATATACAGGGCGATATCAGGCAGATCCTCCCAGGGGGCGGGCCGTTCCCGCTCCATCCGGTTTTTCAGGTCTTGCAGCTCGTCCATGGGGGCGGACCTTCTTTCTTAATATGATATCGGTAATTATATCATAGAATATCAGGCACTGTAAAGGGGCTTTTCAGCGCTTGCCACGCTGAGTCCCCGTCCACCGGTGCAGCCGCTCCAGCGCGCCGGCGTGGTCGATGGACCGCAGGCGTGGGAATGCCTTCAGCAGACGGCGGCGGCCGAAAAACTCCCCGTCCCGCAGCTCCTGCACAGACATGCGCCACTCCTCCAGCTGACGGCGGGCCTGGGCCAGACGCTCCTCCTGCCGGCGCTCCCAGTCCTCCCGCTCGTCGGCCAGCTCCGCCCGGCGCTCCGCCAGCTTGAAGGCCAGCTCGTCCAGGTCCTCTTTCCAGTCGGCCCCACGCTCGGCGGCGTCCAGCACCCTGTCGGCCAGGTTTTCCCCGAACTCGTTGGAGGCCTCCTTAATTTTCGCGGCCAGCTCGTCGATCTGGGCCAGACGGCGGTTCAATTTGATAACAGAAGACACCGTGGCGGCCAGATCGACAGCCATCACCGCCCCCAGCAGCGCCAGCAGGACAACGCCCAGTGTTTTGGGGATCAGCCGGATCAGCAGCAGCACCGTGGGGTGGAGCAGCTTGACCACAAACAGACAGGCAAAGCCCCAGGCAATGGAGAAGCGCAGACAGATATAGCCGCTGAGGTTGAAGGGTTCTTCCGAGTAGTCCCACCACCGCTGATGGAACAGCTTCTCCAGCACAAAGCCGGTGAGCCACTCCAGGGCGGAGGTGAGGGCTACCGAGCCCAGGAACAGCAGAAGCAGGTTCTCCTCCAGAGGGGTGAGGCAGGTGAGAACGATCACCACCCCGAAGCCATAAACCGGGCACACCGGCCCGTTGAGAAAGCCCCGGTTGACAAACTTTCCCGTGACCAGGGCGGCGTAGCTCACCTCGGTGCACCAGCCCAAAAAAGCGTAGATAAAAAAGATCCAGACCAGGCGGTACAGCATGGTTTCCCTCCTGTTGCAACAGTCGTTTTGAACATTATAGCGGATTTTGGACCGCTTGTCCAGACAGAGCTTGGGCCGCCCCTGTGGGGGCGGCCCAAGGTATACTCTTTACAGGACCGCCAGTTCTCCGTCCCTCACATCCACTGTGAGGGATGCGCCGGAGTCCACCTGGTCGGCGATGATCTTCCGGCCGATCAGGGTCTCTACGGTGTGCTGGAGGTAGCGGCGCAGGGGCCGGGCCCCGTAGACGGGGTCGTAGGCGGCGTCGATGATGGCACTCTTGGCGGCGGGGGTGAGGGTGACGGCAAGCTGTTTGTCCGCCAGCCGCTTGTTCAGACCGTCCACCAGCAGGTCGATGATGTGGGTGATATTTTCCTTGGTCAGCGGCTTGTAGAAGACGATCTCGTCCAGCCGGTTGAGAAACTCGGGCCGGAAGGACCGCTTGAGCAGTTCGCCTACCTGGCTCCGGGCGTCCTCGCTGATTTCACCGTCCTCGTTGATGCCGTCTAGGAGGGCCTGACTGCCCAGATTGGAGGTCAGAATGAGGATGGTGTTCTTAAAGTCCACCGTCCGGCCCTGGCTGTCGGTGATGCGGCCGTCATCCAGAACCTGGAGGAGGACATTGAACACGTCCGGGTGGGCTTTCTCCACCTCGTCAAAGAGGACGACAGAGTAGGGTTTTCTCCTGACCGCCTCGGTGAGCTGGCCCCCCTCCTCATAGCCCACGTAGCCCGGAGGAGCCCCGATGAGCCGGGAGACGGAGAATTTTTCCATATACTCGGACATGTCGATGCGCACCAGGTTCTTCTCGCTGTCAAACAGAGCCTCGGCCAGGGTCTTGGCCAGTTCGGTCTTGCCCACGCCGGTGGGCCCCAGGAAGAGGAAGGAACCAATGGGCTTGTCCGGGTCGGCGATGCCCGCCCGGGAGCGGAGAATGGCCTCGCTCACCAGCCGGACGGCCTCGTCCTGGCCTACCACCCGCTTGTGGAGGATGTCCTCCAGGTGGAGCAGCTTCTCCCGCTCCCCCTCCATAAGGCGGGCTACGGGGATGCCCGTCCAACGCTCGATGATCCGGGCGATCTCCTCCTCGGTCACCTTGTCCCGAAGGAGGGAGCGGGCCTTACTCTCATTGGCGACCGACTCCTCCGCCTCCAGGGCCTTGCGCAGCTCCGGGATGCGGCCATATTGCAGCTCGGCGGCTTTCTCCAGATCGTACTCCCGCTGGGCCTTCTCCAGGGCGGCGTTGGCCGCCTCTAAATCTTCCCGCAGCTTTTGGACCTTGCCGATGGCCCCCTTTTCGTTGTCCCACTGGGCCTTCTTGGCGTTGAAGTCGTCCCGCATGTCGGACAGCTCCTTTTGAATCTCCGCCAGGTGCTCCTGGGACAGCTTGTCGGTCTCCTTTTTCAGCGCCGCCTCCTCAATCTCGTGCTGGATGATCTTCCGCTGGATGACGTCCAGCTCGGTGGGCATGGAGTCCATCTCGGTGCGGATCATGGCGCAGGCCTCGTCCACCAGGTCGATGGCCTTGTCGGGGAGGAAGCGGTCAGAGATATAGCGGTTACTCAGCGTGGCGGCGGCAATGATAGCCCCGTCGGTGATCTTCACACCGTGGTAGACCTCATACCGCTCCTTCAGCCCCCGGAGGATGGCGATGGCGTCCTCCACGCTGGGCTCGTTCACCATGACGGGCTGGAACCGGCGCTCCAGGGCGGCGTCCTTCTCGATATACTGCCGGTACTCGTTCAGGGTGGTGGCCCCGATGCAGTGCAGCTCCCCACGGGCGAGAAGGGGTTTTAACAGGTTGCCCGCGTCCATGGAGCCTTCGGTCTTGCCGGCCCCCACGATGGTGTGGAGTTCGTCGATGAAGAGAATGATCCGCCCCTCCGACTTCTTTACCTCGTTGAGGACGGCTTTCAGCCGCTCCTCAAACTCGCCCCGGTACTTGGCTCCGGCGATGAGGGCTCCCATGTCCAGAGAAAAAATGGTCTTGTCCTTCAGGGAGGCGGGCACGTCTCCCTTGACGATCCGCTGGGCCAGCCCCTCGGCGATGGCCGTCTTGCCCACGCCGGGCTCGCCGATGAGGACGGGGTTGTTCTTGGTCTTGCGGGACAAAATGCGGATGACGTTCCGGATCTCGTCGTCCCGGCCGATGACCGGGTCCAGCTTGTTCTGCCGGGCCCGCTCCACCAGGTCGGAGCCGTACTTTTTCAGGGCGTTGTAGGTCTCCTCCGGGTTGTCGGAGGTCACCCGCTGGCTCCCCCGGACCTGGGCCAGAGCCCGCATGACCTTCTCCTTGTCCAGGTTGTAAGTGCGGAACAGCTCCTTTAAAGCGGCGTTGGGGTGGGCCAGGAGCCCTAAAAGGATGTGCTCCACCGAGATGTACTCGTCCTTCATGGCCTGGGCCTCCCGCTCGGCCCCCTGGAGGGCCCGGTCCACGTCCTGGGAGACGTACACTTTCCCGCTCTCCCGGCCCGAGCCGGACACCTTGGGCAGCTTGTCCACCTCCGCCCTCACCGCCGCCTCAAAGCTGGGGACGGTCATGTCCATGGCGGTGAGCAGCTGGGGGATGAAGCCCTCCCCGTCCCCCACCAGGGCCAGCAGCAGATGGGGCTGCTCGATCTGCTGGTTGCCATGCTCCAACGCGATATCCTGGGCCCCCTGAATGGCGGCCAGGGATTTTTGGGTAAACTGATTCATATTCATAGAAAACACTCCTTTCGGGAATAAGTCTGCGGTATGGTTGTAGTATAAGCCGGCCCGCCGAATATTTCATGAACAATCCGTGAATTTTTAGCACTTATAACTTTAGAGTGCTAATTTTGAAAAACAAAAAGGCGGGCCCAAAGGCCCGCCCGATATGCTGTTCTATTACTGAATGGCGATCTTTCTGCTCTGGGGCAGGACCTCCTGCCGCTTAGGCAGGGTCAGCTCCAGAACGCCGTTGTTGTAGGAGGCGGTGATGCCGTCCTCCTGGATGCCGTCCAGATTGAAGGAGCGGCTGAAGCTGCCGCTGCGGCGCTCCCGGCACAGGTAGTTGTCCCTCTTGGTCTCGCTGGACTCCTGGTGGGAGGCGGAAATGGTAAGGAAGCCGTCCTTCACGTCCAGGTCGATGTCCTCCTTGCTGAACCCGGGCAGCTCGGCCTCCAGCAGATAGTGGCTGCCCTCGTCCCGGATGTCGGTGGAGAAAGCGGGGGTGCGGCGGCCGTTCTCGCCGAAGACGCTGCGCTCAAACTCGTCGAACAGGTCCATCAGGCTGGAAGAATTGCGGCTGGTGTAAGGGATCATATACATAGGTCAAAACTCCTTTCGGACCTCTTTGGGGCCCTCCTTAAATTTGACCTTAGTATAGTACCTACTTATGAACAATTCTTGCAAACAATGTGTCTAAACTGTAAATATCAGCACTCGCCAATTTAGAATGCTAATATTTGACAAAAAGAAAAGACGGCCTTACGCCGCCCGCATGTAAAAAAGAAATGACCCTTGACTGTCCGTTTCGTAATCCGTTACAGTCAAGGGTCATTCCTGTTCTGTCTTATTATCTAACATCATATGGCTACCTCCGTTTCTATTGGATACGCGCCGCCGCATTCCCTGCCGCAATCCTCCAGTTCTTCCACGACCATCCTTTTTGCTGCCGTTATTACGGCCTAACTCCTCATATGTGAGGCCCTTTGGTCGGATCCCCTTCCTGCTTGCCGCTGGGGTCTGGACTTCGCGCTGACTGAAACCTTCTGCCCTTCCCGGTCGTAATCTCGGAGATACACTCTTTTCTCAGATTCCTGTTTTGTTTCTCCTTAGCTCCCTCTCAAGGCCGAAACCGATGTTTACCACAGAATAGTTCGACCGGACAGTCGATTTCAGTTGCTGGGGCGTCTACCTGTACATTGGACTCACCCTTCCTTGTTCTGTCTATAATTTACCACACTAACGCGCTCCTGTCAAGAATTTTCGTTCGGTTTATTTAACAAATATGGAGCCTCAAATTTTACATTCTGCATAATCCCCGGCCCGGACTTGCAAAGCCGCGCTCTTGCGCTTCTGGCCGGAAGGGCGTAAAATGTAAGAAATCCGTAAGAGAAACCCCGCTTGATTTGTAAGAAGTTTCTGATACACTGACCCCAGCGAACGAGGAAGGAGCGACCCCAATGAGCGAGCGAGAGACCATCCTGGTGGTGGACGACGACAAGGAGATCGTGGGAGCCATCGCGACGGCCCTGGAGAAGGAGGGATTCGCCGTTCTCCGGGCCTACGACGGCATGGAGGCGCTGGACCGTGCCCTGGACCCCGACCTGCGGCTAATCCTGATGGACGTGATGATGCCCAAACTGGACGGCCTGTCCGCCGTCCTGCGCGTCCGGGAGCGGCGCAACCTGCCCATTATCGTCCTGTCCGCCAAGAGCGAGGAGAGCGACAAGGTGCTAGGCCTGAGCATGGGCGCGGACGACTACGTCACCAAGCCCTTCAGCATGCAGGAGCTGACCGCCCGGGTGCGCAGCCAGCTCCGGCGGTATACCCGCCTGGGGGACGTGAACGCCACCCCTGCCGGGGTGATCGTCAACGGCCGCCTGGCCTACGACCCCGCCGCCCGGACCCTGACAGCGGACGGCGACCCGGTGAAGCTCACCAACATCGAGACGGGCATCATCGACCTGCTCATGCGCAACCTGGGCCGGGTGTTCCCCGCCGAGGAAATTTACAGGCGGGTGTGGGGAGAGGAAGCCTTCTCCTCCGAGGGCACGGTGATGGTGCACATCCGGCGCATCCGGGAAAAAATCGAGCTCAACCCTCGTGAGCCAGACTATTTAAAGGTGGTGTGGGGCATTGGATACAAAATGGAAAAAAAGTAAGGCGGTTCTGGGCTTTGTGGCCTTCCTGCTTGGCGTTTCTCTGCTTCTGGAGGGGGCGCTGTTCTTCGGCACCAAGCTGACCTCCTCCGGGAGCCGCCGGTGGATTTCCGACAGCTTCGCCTCCGACTGGCGGGACACGACGGAATTTCGCGGCTTTGTCTCCCACCGGCTGGAGCGGCTTATTATGATGGGGGCCGGGGGCGGAGGGCAGGTCTACAGGTACAACAGCTCCTCCGGCGGCCTGGCGCAGATGCAGACCCGGGCCGACGCTATCCACAGCGCGCTGAAAGAGGACAAAAACCTCCTCTACCGGGTGGAGAAGGAGGGGAAAGTCCTTTACAGCAACTCGGACATTCTCTCCCCAGGCATGACCTTATCCCGCCTCCCGGAGGGCTACCATTTCCTCCTGCAATTTGATGGGGAGAAGGTCAGGGTCTGGCAGGACGCAAAGGAGTTGGACATCTACGGCGACGGCTACTACCGCTTTGAGGGCATTGACGAACCCTGTCAATGGTACGTCCCCGGCTACAAGAATTTCACCGTGGACGAGGCGGGCAGCAAGGTAAAGGTCACCATGGCGGTGATCGACAACCCGCAGATTTTCATCAAGGGCAGCTACGGCAGCTCCGGGACCAACGAGTACAACGAGCTGTACTATCTGAAACAGAACCTGAGCACCTACCGGGAGAGCATGATGGGTCACGCCGTCCGCATGGGCGCGGGGCTGGCCCTGGTGGCCGTTTATTTCCTCCTGCGGAAGGACAAGAAGCGGGCAGACATGGCCCTGGCCCGGTGCACAGGAAAAATCTGGTTTGAGGTGAAAATCCTCGCCGCCCTGCTGCTGGTGTTCTTCTGTATGCCCCGGCCGGAGTACCTAGGGGACGTGTGGCAGGAGCTGACCTTTGCCTACGGCGATACGCCCCAGGCCTCCAGCGCGGCCGTCCCCGGAGATATCTCTATTGACTGGGAGATGCTGGACCAGCTGTCCGGCGAGGAGCGGGACATCATCCTCCAGGAGTACGGCTACGCCCAGATCGCCTCCGTGGAGCAGTCCAGCGACTTTGCCACGGCGGTGACCGTTCTCACCGAGAACGGCGGCTGGCTGCTGCGGGAGTACCTGTCCGAGCTGGCGGACCACCCCCTGAACCTGCTGGTGGTCTTCTGGGGGCTGTACCTGCTGATTTTCAATGACTGGCGGTATAATAAGCGCCCCTGGAGACAGGGTGTAATCGCCATGCTGGCCGCCTGGGGGCTGGACCTCCCCATCCAGAAGCGGCTGAGCCGGGTGTGCGGCCTCACCGCTCTGGCAGTCCTCCTTCTGGGGGCGGTCAACCTGAACATGCTGGTCTATGAGAGCAGCTACAACGGCGGCGTGCCCCTGGAGGCCGTCTGGGCCGTCGTCACCCCCGCCGCCCTGCTGCTCCTGGTAACCGTGGCCTTTCTCTGGCGGCTGCGCCGGCTGTGGACCGACTTCGGCGCGGTATCGGACCAGGCCGCGGCCATTCGGGCGGGCAAGTTGGAAAGGAAATTCACTTTACAGAAGGGCAGCGACCTGTCCGCCCTGGCCGACGACCTGAACCACATCGGCCAGGGCCTCCACCAGGCGGTGGAGGAGCGCACCCGCAGCGAGCGGATGAAGGTGGAGCTGGTGACCAACGTCTCCCACGACCTGAAAACCCCTCTCACCTCCATCATCAGCTACACGGAATTGCTGGCTCAGGAGCCTCTGGAACCCCCCGCCAGCGAGTATGTCCAGATCATGGGGGAGAAGGCCCAGCGGCTCAAGTCCATGGTGCAGGACGTGTTCGAGGTGAGCAAGGCGGCCTCGGGACAACTCCCGGTAAATCTGGAGCGCCTTGATTACGCCCGGTTATTACGCCAGACCCTGGCCGACATGGCTCAGGCCATCGAGGACAGCGGCCTTGCCCTCCGGGCCAGCATCCCCGAGGGGGAGGTCCCCATCACCGCCGACAGCGACCGGCTGTACCGGGTGTTCCAGAACCTCATCGGCAACGCGTTAAAATACTCCCTCCCCGGCTCCCGGGTCTATCTGTCCCTGACAGTGGAGGGCGGGACCGCCTCCGCCAGCGTGCGGAACACCTCCGCCGCCGAGCTCAAGCCGGGGACCGAGTACACCGCCCGCTTCGTCCGGGGGGACGAAAGCCGTACCGACGGCGGCTCCGGCCTGGGGCTGTCCATCGCCGACTCCTTCACCAAAGCCTGCGGCGGGACGCTGGCCGTCACCACCGAAGCCGACCTCTTCACCGCCACGGTGACCTTCCCCGTGGCCGGGTAACATTGCCTTTCCCCCCGTCCTGTGGTATATTGGAGCAAAAGGGGGAAAGGGCATGAGAAAATTCCGTGCTTTTGGGCTGTTTCTGCTCCTCTGCGCCGCGCTCACCGTCTCCGCCGGCGCGGAGGAGGCGGTATACACCGGCGCCGCCTTTGAGGCGGAGGGTTTTTCCAACTCCAAACAGCTGTGGGACGGCAGCCAGACGACCTGGTCCGCCACGAAAGACGGGGGCAGGATAACAGTCTCCCGGGAGGACGGGGTCGCTGGGCTGTATCTTCTCTTCGACCGCCCGCCCCAGCCCTGGACGCTGAACGGGACCGTCGCCTGCGGAGAGGATGGCTTCCTCCACCAGTACGTGGACGTGTCCGCCCTGCTGGGGAGCGTGCCGGCCGGGCTGACCCTGGACTTTCCGGCGGGGACCGCCCTCTCGGAAATTTATGCCTTCTCCCCCGGAGACCTGCCCGGCTGGGTCCAGCGGTGGGAGCCCCCTCTGGAGGAGGCAGACCTGATGCTGGTCTCCACCCACTCTGACGACGAGCAGCTCTTCTTCGCCGGCCTTCTGCCCTACTACGCCGTAGAGCGGGAGCTGGACGTCCAGGTGGTCTATTTCGTCCAGCACTTTGAGGTCAACGGCCAGCAGGACCACCGCCGCCCCCACGAGCAGCTGGACGGTCTGTGGACGGTGGGAATCCGAAACTACCCCATCATCTCCGACTTTCCCGACCTGTATGCCGAGTCCAAAGATCGGGCGGAGGCCCTGTCCCGGGCGAAAGCGGTCTTCCGCCGGGCGGGGGCGGAGGACGAGGACTTCGTGAGCTATCTGGTATCCTGCATCCGCCGGTGCAGGCCGTTGGTGGCGGTTGGCCACGACCTGGACGGGGAATACGGCCACGGTGCCCATGTGCTGTGCGCCGACACCCTCACCCGGGCGGTGGAGGCTGCCGCCGACCCGGACCAGTTTCCGGACACCGGGGACCCCTGGGCGGTGGAGAAGCTGTACCTCCACCTGTATGAGGAGAACCCCGTAGTTCTGGACCTGGACACCCCTTCGGACAGGCTGGGAGGCAAGTCCCCCTTCCAGGTAACCCAGGAGGGCTTCGCCTGCCACAAAAGCCAGCACTGGACCTGGTTCTACAAGTGGATCTACGGTACAAAGGCTAATCCCATCACAAGGGCCGCCGACATCAGGACCTACTCCCCCTGCCGGTATGGGCTGTACTACACCGCGGCGGGCCCCGACGAGGCGGGAGACGACCTCTTTGAGCACGTGGAGACCTACGCCGCCCGCCGGGCCCGGCTGGAGGCGGAGGAGCGGGCGGCCCGGGAGGCCGCCGAGGCGGAGGCGCGCCGTCAGGCGGAGGCCGAGGCGCGGGCCAAAGCGGAGGAAGAGGCCAGGGCAGAAGAAGAGGCCGCGCTGGCAGAGGCCCTCCGGCGGGAGCAGACCCGGCAGCGGACCCTGTTCCGAATGGCGGCAGTGAGTGCCGGCGTCCTGGTTCTCTGCGTCGCGCTGCTCCTTGCTGTAAAACGCCGCAGATAAAGGAAAGCGCCCCGATCCCCTGTGGGATCGGGGCGCTTTTGGCGCTGGCATCCGGCTTACAGCTGCTCCATTTCCTCCTGCTCCACCACCTGGATGCCCCGTTTGGCCAAGGCGGCAGCGGCGGCGGCGTTGTCCGCCACCCGGAAGATCATATAGGCGTGGCCGGTGTCCTTCCCGCCCAGGAAGGCGTACATATACTCCACGTTCACCTGGGCGTCGGTGAGGGCCTGGAGGACCTTGTTCAGCCCGCCGGGCACGTCCGGGATGGCCACCCCCAGCACGGGGGTGACATTGTGGACATAGCCCGCGTCCTTCAGCACAGTTGTGGTCTTGTACACGTCGTCCACAATGATCCGGGCAATGCCGAAGTCGCTGGTCTCAGCCAGAGAAAAGGCCCGCATGTCGATCTGATTCTGGGCCAGCACTCCGGTCATGGCGTAGAGCGCGCCGGGCCTGTTCTCCAAAAAGACGGAAATCTGCTTGATGCTCATAGTTTTTCCTCCAAATATAATGACATATTATTCTTTTCTCTCCCGAAGGGGGAGAAAAGAATAAATAAAAATTAGATTTTCCGCTTGTCGATGACGCGGACGGCCTTGCCCTCGCTGCGGACGATGGTCTTGGGGGCCACCAGAGTGACCTTGGCGGCCAGACCCAGCATGGACCGCAGGCCGTCCACCAGCTCCTTCTGCCGCTTGGCGATCTCGC
>ERZ779627.154-NODE-154-length-17766-cov-26.774095_pt1 | contig 17766 bp, 21 predicted proteins | sample MGYA00514191_ERZ779627 | MGnify/ENA primary metagenome ERZ779627 (study PRJEB29562, sample SAMEA4376705) | mouse gut metagenome | isolation source: Cecum | study: EMG produced TPA metagenomics assembly of the A DSS colitis mouse model was used to assess the... | reverse complement strand
AAAAAAGGAATCTGAAAGTCTTATATTTACTGGCTTAAAGATTCCGAGAGTTTATATAAAAAAATGGAGGAAAAGATTATGGCAACACCTTATGAACTTGATGTGGATCACCAGGGAACATCCTGCGGCGATTTCTGCATCTATCAGACCTATGAAGATCAGGACGAAGATATTCGCTCCCTGGTATGGTTCAGCAAGAAGGCGCATCCCGGCACCAAGCTGAAATTCCGCTGGGGGATCGACTACAGCTTTGCATGGTGCGAGGAAGGCTCTTTAGAGCCCGGCGTGGTATTCCATGCTTCCGAGGTACGCAAGGCGGATCCTTCGGACACGACGCAAAATTCCATCGCCTTCAAGCGAGAAAGCGGCGCTTATCACTTTGTGAAATCCGATCATAAGACGACGCAGGGCAAGCTGGGGATCAGATGTGACAGCTCCATTCCTGCGAGAAAGGCTTCCATCGGTATCGCGATGTCCGGTAATCCTGCGTTTGCAAGACCTGCGGATCCCAACCTGCAGTATACCTTTGGGCTGCATCCCAAGTACTGGATCGCGTTCGGCGATTTCGAGGAAGGCGAGGTCATCGATCTCAATCGCATGACGCAGAGATTCGAGATCAATTTCCCGATCAACCAGTATCAGAGATCGATCAGGCTTACGGCAAACAATTCCTGGGAAGCGATCGACTAGGAGGCGTATATTGTCCAAGGAAGGGTCGGCAGAACAATTGGACTGCCGACCTTTCTGTCACTAAAAAGGAGAAAAATATGATACTACAGAACGACGATTACGTAAAACGCGGACTAAATGAGGCAGTGATACAGAATAATCTGCTGCTGATCCATGATAAGGCACAGTGGTTCTATAAGAAATGGCCCGGGCTGACAGCGGTCGATGGAGCGACGGATCCGCTTGAAAGTCGTGTGACAAATCATCTGAGGGCGACAAAGGACCTCTATCGGGAGGACTATGAAAGGGGTAACAGCCCTTATCCGTGCGGTATTTCGTTTGCCAATTACAAGGAAGATGATTATGCGTTTCAAGATGATATCATGGCTGTCTTTTCAAAGATGCCAAAATGCGGGCTGCTTCATGTCCACAGTGCGGCGGCGCTCTCTGTTGAGGGATTGTTGGATCTTTTGCAGGAGTGGAATGGACAGGAAATATATATCGTGACGCGGGGATCGCAGATGGGAAAGATGACCTATCAGGCGCCGGCTGCGGGAAATCCCGGGAATGTCGTAGAGCTGCAACAATTTTTACAGTTTCCTAATAGAAGGAATGCGCTGAAAAGATGGCTGACCGTTGGAAGACACACGGACCATGCGCTGTATATCTGGGATGAGTTCAATCAGATTTTTATGCGCACAGCGGAGCTGTTTACCAACCGGGACTTCTATGTGGAATACCATCGCCGGTTTTTCCTGGAATGTCTTTGGGACAGGATCGATTATGTGGAGCTTCGCTGCGGCTTTGAGGAATTTAAGTTGAAAGAAAAAGAGGTCAAGCATGACGAGATCCTGGGTCAGACACCGGACTTTTTGGATGCGTTGATGGAGGCTAAAAATGCGGCAGTCGAAGAATACAATCAGCAGACAGGGAAAGAGGTGTGGAAACTGCCCTATGGAGATCTGGAGCTTGGTGTGATCCTGTGTGCAAGGAGGGACTTAGATGCCGAAAGCGAGCAGGACAGGATCAAGCTGATGAAAAAAATAGATACGGCGATAGCCTGGAAACTGGGAGAGTATAAGAATTTTATCAGGGGCTTTGATTTCGTCAGCGAGGAGGATCGCGGAAGGGCAAGCTACAGTTATTATAAGAACATTTTCTATGGGGAAGTGATGACCGGGTATCCGGAGGGCTCAGACGCAGCAGGGGTCTTTGATCAGATTAGGGAGGAAAAGAAACTCGACGGCGCCCTGCGGTCAGAACTGATCGAGCTGATGCTTCATGCAGGAGAGAGCCTGTGGATCGAACAGGAGAATATCATCGATGCGAAGATCGCCTGCAGAAGCCGGATGGGTCACGGTTTTCAGCTGCTGGAATATCCCGGGGCGCTGATGTGCTATCAGGCTGGCGCTTACGATGTCTCCCTCAAAGCGCCGGTGCTTGAGGTGTGCCCGATCAGTAATCAGATGCTGCGCTATTTCCCCGATATCAGGAACCATTATGCGCTGATCCTTATGAAGATGGGCGTGCCCTGTGTGCTTGCCAATGACGATCCGCAGATATTGGGCAATCCCGGTCTGTCCTATGATTTTTGGGAAATGTATATGGCGTCGGACGGCGGTCTGATGATGGTCAAGGGGTTAGTGTTCACGGCCTTTATCTTTCAGTATCAGTACAGAAAGAACTTAACGCTCGATCTGTGGACGGAAGTTGACTACAATAACTGCCTGAACGAGTTTAAGGAGCTGTATTGGAAGCCGTTTATCACGGAAGTGTTTGAGAATCTTTTTTAATACAGCGAAAGATGAGGGGCGGCATAACGCCGCCCCAATAAAAATAACGCGGAAATGGAGCGAAGATTGAAAAATCTAAAGATGCTCCGACATGGAGGAAAACATGAAAGAGATCAATATGATGATAAGCCGATATAATTTCAAAAAAGGAGAGGCAGACCGTATCGAATACATCGTGATCCACTATACGGGCGGTTTCGCGACAGCAGAGCAAAACTGCCGCTATTTTGCAGGAGCAGACAGAGGGGCATCGGCGCATTTTTTTGTGAATTATGACGGTGAGATCTGGCAAAGCGTGGAAGAAGAAAATATCGCCTGGCATTGCGGCGCCAAGAAATACGAGCATCCGGAATGCCGTAATGAAAACAGTCTGGGTATCGAGTTGTGTGTGCGGAAAAAGGATCACGACAGCCTGAAGGCGGAAGATGAGGACTGGTATTTTGAAGATGCCACGGTGGAGGCTGCGGTGGAGCTGACAAGATACCTGATGAAAAAATATGATGTGCCGGCATCCAATGTATTGCGTCATTATGACGTTACGGGGAAAATATGTCCGGCGCCCTATGTCCATAACAAGACGAAGCATACGTGGGAGGAATTTCAAAAAGCGATCGCGGGCGGTGATGACAGCAGGAAAAAGGAGAACCTGCGGCTGTTGGATCAGCTGCTTGCGCAGATCAGGAAGCCTTTGAAAAAACGGCAGCATACCGAGGAGGAAGACGAAAAGCTGCATCCGATCATGGGCGTCTCCGTTGTGAAAGCGTCTCAGATCGCCGCTTATATCAAAGAAAAAAATGCTTCCGCCGCATGCTTTGCGGAAAAGCTCGCGCAGCTCTACCTGGAAGAAGGCATCTACGAGGGCGTGCGGGGCGATATTGCCGCCGCGCAGGCGATGGTGGAGACCGGGAATCTGACCTTTACGGGTTCTGCGGTGACACTTGACCAAAATAATTTCTGCGGGATGGGCGTTATGACAAACGGCATGAAAGGGTACAGCTTTCAGACCATGCAGGATGGGGTGCGTGCGCAGATCCAGCACCTGAAAGCCTATGCAAGTAAGGAGGAGCTTACGAATTGCTGTATCGATCCCCGCTATGCTTATGTGGAAAAGGGCTGCGCTCCCTATGTGGAGTGGCTTGGGCAGAAAGAAAATCCGCAAGGAAAGGGCTGGGCTTCCGGGGCAGGGTATGGCGCAAAGATCTGCAGTGTCCTCGAGGAGATGAAGAAGCAGAAAGGATGAATGGGAAAGGATACATGAGAAAGGAGAAGACGGATGTTTTTTCGTAAAACAGAGTTTGCCCGGTACAGATTCCTGGTGGACGGGCTGAGTGACGAGATCTTAAAGAAGCGCGTGGAGACAAGTCTTCACTTCTATCTTACAAAAGCAAATAAATATAAAAGGCGCGATACCGTTCTGGGGACCTTGAGCGTTGTGCTGCCGGCTTTTGCCACCTTTGCGTCGGCAGCAGCCAGCTTCTATGAGGCGAAGTATCCGTCACTCGACCTGGTGGTTCCCGTGATCACGCTGATCGCCACCGTAACGGCAGGTATGATGGCACATTTTAAGTTTTCGGAAAAAATGCAGAATTACAGAAATCTGGCTGAGAGCATGAAAAGCGAGGTTGCCCTGTTTGAGTGCCATGCCCAGAAATACAGCAAAGAAAAGACCGAAAACGACGAACAGGCAAAGGATATTTTTATGCAGGCGATCGAAAGGATCATAGAGGACGGCTATCGAAAGAGCAGGGAGTTGGAAACAGCACATCAGAGTATTGCAGAGAACGGGAAGTAAATGTTATACTTATTTATACACGTTTATACACGTTTCTTTACGCTGGTAATGGAGGAATCACACGATGCAGACAAAGCTTCCCCACAGGAATACAGATCCGGAAGGGATTCTATCACAGATCGACTGCTTTGCCCTGGATATGGACGGCACGATTTATCTGGGGGAGAGCTGGATCGACGGTGCCAGAGAGTTTCTTGAACGCATCGAAGCCACCGGGAGAAGTTATGTTTTTGTGACCAACAATTCCTCTAAAAACGCGGCGGTTTATGTGGAGAAACTGGCACGGATGGGCCTTTTTGTGGGGGAGGAAAAAATCGTTACCTCGGGGCAGGCCACGATCCATTATCTCAAACAAAACTTTGCGGGCAAAAAGGTCTTCCTTCTGGGAAATGAACTTTTGCGGGAGGAGTTTGCACAGGCGGGCATCGGTTTGGAGGACGAAGATCCCGAAGTGGTGGTGACCGCCTTTGACACGTCACTCGATTATGGGAAAATGTGTAAGGTCTGTGACTTTGTGCGTGAAGGGCTGCCTTACCTGGCAACTCATCCCGATTATAACTGCCCCACGGAGGACGGTTTTATCCCGGATGCGGGAGCGATCCACGCCTTTATCCACGCCTCGGCGTTTCGCTTTCCCGACCGGGTGATCGGCAAGCCAAACGAGGACATCATCGCATATTTGACTACACGGGTCAAAACAGAACGGAGCCGTATCGCCATGGTGGGAGACCGCCTGTATACGGATATTGCGGCAGGCAAAAACCATGGGTTGAAAAGTGTACTCGTCCTCAGCGGCGAGGCGGGAATGGAGGATGCAGAGGCATCCGAGGTGAAGCCGCACCTGATCTTTTCGTCGGTGCGGGAGATGATTCCGTTTCTGTGATTATGAGGCTTGTCAGATCAGCCGATATATGTTGTAAGTAAGGTGATAGAAAGCAAAAAGCTTCGGCATGGAGGTAACTATGAATATACAGGCGCAGGTATGCGGCGTGATATTGCTTGTGATCATGATCATGTTTTATGCAAAATACAAATCGCTCCGTCTGGGGACGCAGATCGCGTTTCAGATACTGATGTCGGGGATGCTTCTTTGTATCTTTTTTGATATGCTTTCCATCTGGGCGATCGTCAGGATCATGAAGGAGCACAGACTTCTTGTCTATGCGATCTGCAAAACCTATTTGATGACGATCGTGCTGGTGGCTTTGCTGGGCTTTTTGTATGAGTGCGCTGATGTGTACGGCGGACAGAAAAAGTATTGGAAGATCGTGGCCATCGGCTGCGGCGCCTTTTTTGTAGAATGTATTGTAATTGCCAGTCTGTCGCTGGGCGTTTATAGGATGGGCAGAGTGGTGTATACGGCAGGACCGTCGGTCCTCTCAACCTATGTCTTTGCGGGAAGCTTTATCCTTTCCAATGTCATTTTTACCGTTCGCAAACGCAAACAGGGAAATCCGCGAAGGACGCAGGTGATCCTGCTGTGGATGGGATTGTGGTCTGCGGCGGCGGTGACGCAGTTTTTGAATAACGAACTTTTGCTTGTGGGCTATGCGGGCGCGATGGGTGTGCTGATTATTTTTTTCCGACTGGAGAACCCGGAATACCTGACGGATCGCGTGACGGGGATGTACAATCACGACGCGCTTTTGTTTTATGCAAAAAAGCTCTATAATACGAAGAAAACATTTTCGGTGATGTCGGTCTGGTGGAATCTGGGCTTAAGTCAGGCGGACGACGGGGCCAGGGAGCAGGCGGTGATGCTGGCCTTTGCCAAAAGACTGCCGAAGTTTGCGCATACCAAAGTCTTTAAGATGGCGGATGATGAGGTATGGCTGATCTTTGAATCGATGGAAGATGTAGAGAATACCGTGGAAAAAGTGCGGAGTTTCGTGGAGTATGGGAGAAGAGAACTCGGCGGCATGGCGCAGATAGAGTTTACTTATATGCCGGATACCACACTGGTCAATGATTACCAGGAGATGATTTCCCTGATGCAGTACGCGAGATGGAAAAGCCGCGATCACGGCACGTCTAATTTCAGACGGGTGGATCAGACGTTTGTGGATCAGATGCGTCAGGAGAAGCGCATGGAAAAGATGCTTGAGGACGCCATGCGGGAAGATCGGATCGAGGTCTTTTATCAGCCCATTTTTTCTACGAGGGAAAAGAAGTTTGTGAGTGCGGAAGCTCTGGTTCGTATGCGGGACGAGGAGGGAAAGCTGGTGCCGCCGGGTTCATTTATTTCCGTGGCGGAGGCAAACGGCAAGATCCTGCCGCTGGGTGAGATCGTATTTGACAAAGTGTGTCGTTTCTTTACCAGAGAGAGTCTGGAGCAGTACGGCCTGCATTATATAGAGGTAAACCTTTCCGTGATCCAGTGCGGCTATCCGGAGCTGGCGGATGATTATATAGCCATTATGGAGAAGCACCAGATCAATCCCAAATATATCAATCTGGAGATCACGGAGTCCGCTTCCATGGCGGCCAAAAAGACACTGCTGGAGAATATGCGCAAGCTGATGGAGTACGGCGTATACTTTTCGCTGGATGACTTCGGTACAGGGCAGTCGAATTTGAATTATATCGTGGATATGCCGGTCAATATCGTGAAGTTTGACCGTGATATGAGTCAGGCCTTTTTCCGGGACGAGAAGGCAAAGTATGTGCTGAACGCGGCCATGCAGATGATTCACGGTATGAAACTGAAGATCGTGTCAGAGGGAATCGAGACCAAAGAGCAGTATCTGGCGATGGAGGAGCTGGCCATCGATTATATCCAGGGCTACTATTTCTCAAAACCGCTTCCGGAAAATGATTTTCTGGCCTTTTTGCAGGAAAACGAGTGGCAGCGCGCGGGAGAGGAAGGAGAAGCCATTTCTTAAACCATGCACAGAGACCGTTCGCTTGTGAAAAGTGCATAAATTGTCTGAGCCATTTCTATCTAAAACAGCAAAAATGATTGCAAAACACAATCTCCTATTGCAAAACATTTGGTTAGGCATAGACCGGCGTAGAGGTAAAGGTAGTGACCGCAGCTTCCATCGACGGCTGCGGCCCGGTGCGTATCTTCTTCCAGGTGGTGCCGATGCTGAAGCCGACCATGATCTCTGTGGGGATCCTGGAAATCATGTGGGTGTGGAACGATTATCTGCTGCCGGTGCTGGTGCTTGGTATCAATAAATACCGTACGATCCCTATTCACATCCAGTACCTGAAAGGAAGCTATGGCACGGTGGATCTGGGCGCGGCGATGGCGCTGATCCTGATGAGTATTATTCCGGTCATCATTTTCTATCTGTCCTGCCAGAAGTATATCATCAAGGGCGTGGCTGCGGGTGCGGTCAAAGGGTAGATGAAAAGAAGTTCTAAAGACGTCCCGCCATTGGACGGGACGCCAAGAACTTCTAGATTTGCTTTGCAAATCTCTTTCATCTAAGAGAATGCCTGAAATACGGCATTCTCTGCGCTAAACAGGCTTGCTATTTTCCCCAAAAAGGAGTAAAATTCGTATAGAAATCGATTTCCGAGCGGATTCGGAATGGTTGACAGGAAAGGACATGTGGATGTTATGAGAAAAAGCGGTGTTTTGCTGCCTGTTTCCGCTATCCCTTCAAAATATGGGATTGGTGCGTTTTCCAAAGAGGCATATAGCTTTATCGATCTGTTAGAAAAAGCGGGCCAGTCTTATTGGCAGATTCTGCCGCTTGGTCCTACGGGATATGGGGATTCTCCCTATCAGTCTTTCTCCACTTTTGCGGGGAATCCTTATTATATCGATTTGGAGTCGTTGATCGAAGAAGGCTGGCTGACGGAAAAGGATTGCGAGCAGTATGATTTCGGAGATGACGACGCCTATGTCGATTATGAGAAAATCTATCTGTCGAGGTTCAAGGTGTTAAAGAAGGCCTTCCAAAACAGCCATATTGAGAAGGACGAGGCGTATCGGCAGTTTGTGGAGGAGAATGCTTACTGGCTGAAAGACTATGCCCTTTACATGGCGGTGAAGAATGCTTTCGGCGGCAAGAGCTGGGCAGAGTGGGATGAAGACATCAAACTCCGAAAGCCGGCGGCGATGAAGAAATATGCCGAGAAGTATGCGGAGGAAGTGGCTTTTTATCAGTTCCAGCAGTATCTGTTTGCCAAGCAGTGGTTTGCGCTCAAAGAGTATGCGAATGGGAAGAAGATTGACATCATCGGGGATATCCCGATTTACGTGGCCTTTGACAGCTCGGATACCTGGGCAAGTCCCGAATTGTTTCAGCTGGATGAGACGCTGACGCCTGTGGCGGTGGCGGGGTGTCCGCCCGATGCGTTTTCCGCGACGGGACAGCTTTGGGGCAATCCGCTCTACCGTTGGGACTACCATAAAGAGACGGATTACGAGTGGTGGATGGAGCGCATCGGCTACTGCTATAAACTTTATGATGTGGTGAGGATCGATCATTTCAGAGGATTTGACGAGTATTATTCGATCCCTTACGGCGATCCCACGGCGGAGTTTGGGCATTGGGAAAAAGGCCCCGGTTACGATGTTTTTCAGACTATGAAGGCGAAGCTTGGGAAAAAGGCGGTGATTGCGGAGGATCTTGGATTTTTGACCAAGTCGGTCATTAGACTGGTAAAGAAGACCGGATATCCCGGCATGAAGATTCTGCAGTTTGCCTTTGATTCCCGCGAGGACAGCGACTATTTGCCGCACAACTATATTGCGAACAGCATCGTTTATACGGGGACGCATGACAATGATACGACGCTGGGCTGGTATGAAAAGCTCAACCGCAGGGACAAGGCTTTTGCGAAGCAGTATTTGAACATCAAATCAACGAAGGAGATCCAGTGGGCCTTTATCAGAGCGGCCATGGCCAGCGTGTCAGATACCTGCGTGATCCCGATGCAGGATTATCTGGGGCTTGGGACAGAGGCAAGAACGAATATGCCTTCCACGCTGGGGACGAACTGGAAGTGGCGGATGCTGCCCGGGCAGTTTACCGAGGAGTTGGCGGCAAGAATACTGGAGATGTCGAAACTCTACGGCAGAGTCAGGTAATCGGCAGGAAGGCCGGCAAAGAAGGATTAGGGAGCAGACGATTTTGGCGGGGCAGGATGCGAAAGGATGGTTCTGCCCCCAAATAGATTATGTACGGCGGGGGATGCAAATGGCGGAGATTACGATCAAGGACATAGCGAAAGAATGCGGCGTGGGTATCAGTACGGTCTCCAGGGCAATCAACAACCATCCGGATATCAACCCGGAAACCAGAAAAATGATTCTGGAGGTGATTGCGGAGCGCAAAGAACACCAGCAGATCATTCTTCCAGCAGAGCTTGTGGTGCGGGATTCTACGGGACCCTGCGCGGGATGAGGATGTAGCCATGGAAATAGAACGCAAATTTACCGTAACCAAACTGCCTGATGATCTGGAAACCTATCCCTGTCATATCATCGAACAGGCTTATTTAAATACCGACCCGGTTGTCAGGGTACGCCGCGAGGACGATTCCTTTTATATGACTTATAAGGGGAAGGGGCTGCTTGCCAGAGAGGAGTATAACCTCCCCTTAAATGAGGCGTCTTACTATCATCTGCGAGATAAAGCAGACGGTAATGTGATCAGCAAAAGACGCTATGTGATACCGATTCAGGAACCGACATTCGATATGACACGCTTGTCATTTGCGGGAAAAGAAATTGACCAGATCAGTCTGTCTGTAGAACTGGATATTTTTGAACCGCCTTTTGCTCCGCTGGTCATAGCGGAGGTGGAGTTCCCGGATCAGGAAACGGCGGAGGCGTTCCAGATGCTTGACTGGTTCAGTCAGGATGTGACCAACGATCCCGCTTACCATAATTCCAACTTAAGCAAACAGAAATTTGCCTGATTACCTTCATGCCAGATTTTTTGCAAAGGCATGCGTCGGGAATTTCAAATTTTTGACTGCGATTTTAGGTTTCAGATAGGAGGGTAAGCATTTCTTCTTTGCCGAGGGCATTCTCCGAGCAGGCTCTTTCTTCGCTATCAGAAATCCCCAGACTTTCCGCTGATTTTTCATAGGACGCTTCGTCCGTTTCTTCACCCATGGAAAAATATTCGGTAATGCCTTCGCCTGTATAGACATCATTTTCGTCATAGACGGCATTGTAGACATAGTTCAGAATAGGCGTATCGTCGTCGGTGAGCGTACGGTCATGACCGACCCGATAATAAGAGCGCCCGTAACCGCCCTCATCGCCGCCGCCGTTCCAGCGTGCAAATTCACACAAGATCCCCGTGCGTTCGTAATAAGTCAGCTCTACCGTGTCGAGGGTGTCCGCCAGACAAAAGAGGGCGTCATCCTTTACTGTATAAATGGAATAAGTCAGATAATAGCTGTCGTAGGCCATCAGTTCCGGGATGTCGTCATCGTCCAGAAAGATGAGGGAAAACAGCGCATTCTCATTTGTGTTTTCCGTGACGGCCTGCGCGTAGATTTCCTGATAGCGGTGTGACGCCTGCGCTTTCTGCTCGTTGCCTGTGGAAGAACAGGCAGACAAGAGCAGAAGGAGGAACAGAGTGGCAGATAAGTGTTTTTTGCGCATGATGATAGCTCCTTTCGTAAGATATTTTATCAGATTATTTTGGCAGATAACAGACCTTTTGCTTTTTTAGATAGCAAGGGCTTCCGGCATGGAGGAAAGAATGAGCCAAAAAGGTGACAAGACAAGGCAGGACATTCGGGAGAAGGCATATCGCCTGTTCGCGGAAAAGGGATTTAAGGAAGTTACCATGAAAGATATCTGTGAAGCGACAGGACTTAGCCGCGGCGGACTATACCGCCATTATGAAAGTACGGAACAGATTTTTTTGGAGATTGTCAATGACTTTTCTGACAGGCAGAGAAGCGAAGTATTTACGAAGATGCAGCAGCATATCCCGGCGGCTGTGATTCTGGAGGAGCTTCTTGCGAAATATGCAGAGGAAATGTCGGACGACGAAAATTCCATCAGCCTTGCCATTTACGAGTTCTATAGCAATCCCGCGATTTCCAAAGAGGATAATTCTGTGAAAAAACAGTATGAAATCGCAAAGGAAGTGTGGGTAGCACTGATCAACTATGGAATCGGCACGAATGAATTTCAGCGTGTCAATCCGGAAGCCGTTTTTCATATGCTCGTATTTGCCTATCAGGGGGTGCGAATGTACAGTAAGTTGATGGAAACAGATCAAAAGATTCCGCAACAGATCGTTGGGGAAATTAAAAGACTTTTGCTGAAGAAAGATTGAAAAAACTTTGACATGGAAGGAAGATTGAAATACTTTGGCATGGAGGAAACTATGAGAAATGATATTATTTTGGTAAGACCGACTTTAGAACTGAAAGAAGAAGCGCTTGCTTACCGCGAGGAGCATTTTCAGCAGGGCGAAAAGATTATCTACGGGAGCGAGCTGCTTGACAAGACGGAAAGCTATGAGGAATGGCTGACTGACGTAACACGAAACACTGACCCGAAAACGGTAAGCGAAACATGGGTCGTTACCGACACCTTCTTTGCAGTCAGAGAAAATGATGCAAGGATCGTCGGGATCATCGATCTGCGGCATACGCTGAATGATTTTTTGAAAGACCTGGGGCATTGTGGGTACAGTGTGCGCCCGTCTGAGAGAAGGAAAGGGTATGCGACAGAAATGTTATGTAAACTTATCGAGACAGCAAAAGAGTCGGGGATGAAAGAACTTCAAATTTCCGTGGAAAGGGAAAATACGGCGTCAAGAAAGGTGATAGAAAGAAACGGCGGCGTGTATGAGCGGAGTTTTGTTTTTGACTTATTCACATAGTTGCACTTTTATCTAAATCCGTATAAAATTATATAGAATAGTAGATTGGAGGATAAAAATGGCGATATGGAATCCTTGGCGTGGCTGTCATCGTTACAGTACAGGCTGCAAATTTTGCTACATACATAAGGGAGATTATAAAAAGGGGATTGACACAAACATTATTAAGCAAACCGAAAAATTTTATGACCCTATTGAAAAAAACAAAAATGGAACTTACAAAATAAAATCGGGGCAAATGGTTTATGTATGTTTTTCATCAGACTTCTTGATAGAGGACGCAGATAAATGGCGTACTGAATGCTGGGAAATGATACGGGAACGCTCCGACTTACATTTTCTCTTTCTGACAAAAAGAATTGAAAGATTTTTGGATTGTGTTCCGCATGATTGGGAAAGTGGGTACGAAAATGTTACGGTTGGCTGTACGGTTGAAAATCAAGAAAATGCCGATTACCGATTAGACATTTTTTCCAGCCTTCCTATTAGGCATAAAAATATTATTTGCCAGCCATTGATTGAGAATGTCAATCTCTCTGCATATTTGCACGATATAGAATTAGTTGTTGTCGGCGGAGAATCTGATAAAAACGCAAGGCTGCTTGACTATGACTGGGTATTACAGATCCGGGAGCAATGTATTTTCCATAATGTACACTTTGAGTTTAGGCAATGCGGTACACACTTTATCAAAGATGATAAATTATATACATTAAAAGTCCGTGATTTATGCAATCAAGCAAAAAAAGCAAATATAAACTTCTGACACTCTCTTTTTTGTGCATGAAAAGAGAGGAAATAATCAATCCAAAGAAATATAATTGTCACCGGAAAGGAGTAAAAAAATGGAATGGATAGAAAAACTGAATAAAACAATTTCTTATATTGAGGAACACCTTGCAGAAGAAATAAGTTATGATGAACTTGCGCGCATAGCATGTTGCTCTACATACCACTTTCAAAGAATGTTTGCATATATGGCAGGTATTCCGCTTTCGGAATATATCCGTCGCAGGCGAATGTCTTTAGCCGCTATTGACCTGCAAAGCGGAACTGAAAAAATTATTGATATTGGTATGAAATATGGGTATTCTTCCCCGACTGCATTTAATAGGGCATTTCAAAATGTGCATGGCATAGCGCCATCAATGGCAAAGAAAGGAGGCGTTCCTATGAAGTCTTATCCCCCTATCAGCTTTAAAATAACTGTAAAAGGAGTAGAGGAATTGAATTATCGCATTGAAGAAAAAGCAGCCTTTCGCATTGTGGGAGTATCTCATCCGCTGGATAAGGAAATAGAAAACAATTTCGCAGCCGTACCGCAAATGTGGCAAAATGCAGCTGTAAACGGCACATTAGAAAAAATTGCACTGCTTATGAATAATCAGCCTATGGGTGTCTTGGGTGTAAGCGTGTGCAATGACGAAGAGGACTGGCAATATTTTATAGCGGTATCTTCCTCCGCTGAAATCGACAATTCCTTAGATGAATATATTGTTCCTGCTTGTACATGGGCTATTTTTAGCGGAACTGGTACAGGGATATCCATTCAAGAATTGGAACAACGCATCATAACAGAATGGCTTCCAACCTCTGGATTTGAATTTGCCAATGCTCCTGATATAGAGGTTTATCTAAACCCTGACCCTAATAATATGCAATATGAAGTTTGGCTGCCAATCAGAAAAATATGAGGTTACAACATGATAGACAAAAATTATGATGAATTTTTAGAGACTACCGGTGCAAGCAGAAATCTTGTAGAAGATATAAATAATTTTCTTCTGGATAGCAACTGCAAACGTGAAATCAAAACAGCTAAAAGCGGTTTTACTGTTTCCTATCTTTTTCGGGATACAAAAAAGACATTAGCTACTTTCGTTTGCAGAAAAACGGGAATAAAGATTAGAATTTTCCCACAGCATCTTAATGAGTACATGGGGTTTTTAGATACGCTTCCGGCAAAGATGAAAAAAGAAATTGCAAAAGCGTCTGTCTGCAAACGCCTTGTGAATCCTAATGACTGCAATCCTAAATGTGTTATGGGATATGACTTCATTATGGATAAGGAACGCTATCAAAAATGTAGATATATGGCGTTCATGCCTTCTATAACCGAAGAAAGCACACCTTATATCAAAAGATTTTTACAAAATGAACTGTTGCAGTAAAATGATAAAACCGCCCAACGGAAAATAAAAAAAACCGTTGTTCGGCGGCAAAGCCCGCCCCCTTGGAAGGGTAATTCCGGCAATCAATGTGAAATAATTCAATCCAAAAACGATAGTTATATTTCATGCGTCCGAATAGCGCCATGCTGTTTGGGCGCATTTCTGTTTCTATGGGACAGCCTCGGACCAACTTGGCCCAGTACGGGTAAAAATCCCGAAGATTGATGATAGCCATGTTTACCTCCGTTTCGGTGTTTGGTGAACTTCTTTTCTCAGCTCATCTTTGTATTGCAGTTCTGTTGGCATTTCGTACATCCTTTCCTCCCTCCTTACAGACAGCTATGTAACGGTATCGTTTAACTGCTTTTATTATAAAGGGATTTTGTGGCGGTGTTAAGTCTTGTTTGCTTGTCAAAGCACAGACAAACATACGGCAAACCGTTTACATGGAAATAGGTTATCAGTTTCCGTAGGTTCTGTGTTATAATATTTTCAAACTGTAGATGCAGCTTTGTCGAATGAAGATATGGAAGGAAAGCATTTTTATGAGTTATACATATAGAAAAATAGACAAATCTGAATTTGATAAATTACACGATCTGTTTCCGGATGATGAACAGCTGTGGCTAAAATACCGCGACAAGAGGCTGCGGCAATTTGACAATAAAGAAGTTACTGTTTATGTGATCGAGCATCAGGGCCGCTTGATTGGAGAAGTGACGATCAGTTATATCAGTCATACCCTGCCTTTAGAAGCGATACCCGGTCAAAGAGTCTACCTGCAAGCCTTCCGCCTGGAGGAGACATATCAGGGAAACGGGCTTGGGCAGGAATTGCTCCGCTTTGCATTAACGGATTTAGAACGGCAAGGGTATACGGAATTTACGATCGGTGTGGAAGAAGACAATGAAATCGCGAAACACATCTATTTTAAGCTTGGCTTTACGCAGGCGATCGATCAGGGGCAGGGCGATACCTTTGATCCCAGTGCTTATACGTTGTATTTGAGACGCGTGCAGGTATAAGCTATGAGGATACACTTTGCTTGAAATGAAAGACCGTTGCTTCAGGGCGGAAACCTGTGGAGGATGAAGATTGAAAAATATAGAAATCACGACGAAACGCCTGACCCTAAAACCCTTGGGCAGCGAATACCTGGAAACGGTGAACACTTACGCCACTGACTATGAAAACACCAAATATATGGTACATCTGCCGAATGAGAACAGAGAGGAGACCGCAGCGTTTCTGGCGGGAGTAGATGCGGAATGGGCAAAGGAGAAACCGGAATCTTACGAATTTGCAATACTCTATCAAAATGAGCAGATCGGTGCGGTCGGCATATACTTTGAGGACGGCATCGGAGAGCTAGGTTGGATCGTGAATAAGAAATACTGGCGAAAGGGCTTTGCCTATGAGGCGGCAAACGCTCTCGTCGCCTATTGTATGGAGCATATGGGAACGACACACTTTATTGCCCACTGCGATACGGAAAACACAGCCTCTTATAAAGTTATGGAAAAGCTGGGCATGACCAGAACCGGAGAGTGGGGCGGACGAAGGAATCGGACGGCGGCAGAGGACAGTTTCGAGTATCAGTACGAACTGATTTTATAGAGGGATTTGGAGGCATGAATCACGATCTGACAAAAGGCAATGTAACAGGCTCGCTGCTTACCTTTGCGGCGCCGATGATCCTCGGAAATTTATTGCAGCAGTGCTACAACATAGCGGACACCTGGGTGGTGGGGAAATTTGTAGGGGCGGACGCGCTGGCGGCGGTCGGTTCCTCCTATGCTTTGATGACGTTTTTAAATTCCCTGCTGATCGGTCTTTGCATGGGCGGCGGTGCTGTCTTTTCCTATTATACTGGTAAGGGCGACAGGGAGAGGGTGCGCATCTGTGCGCAGACGGCCTTTGTGCTGATCGGAGTGCTGGCGGCGGCGCTCACGCTGCTGTCGCAGGGACTGATGCATCCGATCCTCATGCTGCTGCGCACGCCGACGGAACTTTACGGGATGACAAGGGACTATCTGGCGGTGGTTTTCTGGGGGATATTCTTTGTCTTCCTTTATAATTATTTTGCTTTTCTTTTGCGAGCGCTGGGCAATTCGGTGGCGCCGCTTTACTTTCTGGGGGCAGCCTCGGCGCTCAATATCGCGCTGGACTTATTCTTTGTATGCAGTCTGGGACGGGGGCTTGTCGGCGCGGCGGAGGCGACGGTGATCGCGCAGGCGGTCTCGGGGCTGGGGCTTGGTATGTATCTTTGGAAAAAGGAGCCGTTCTACCGCTTTTCCCTGAAACGCTTCCTGCGGGAGGAGAAGCCTGTTGGGGAGATCTGCGGCTACTCCCTGATGACAGGTGTGCAGCAGTCGGTGATGAATTTCGGAATTTTAATGGTGCAAAGTCTGGTCAACAGTTTTGGCCCCGCGGTGATGGCGGCGTTTGCGGCCACCGTGAAGATCGACACCTTTGCCTATATGCCGGCGCAGGAATTTGGCAATGCCTACTCCATTTTTATCTCGCAGAATTTCGGTGCGGGACAGCGGGAGCGGGTCAAGGAGGGAACGAGAAAGGCAATGACGGTTTCCGCAATTTTCTGCGGCGTGATCTCGGTGCTGGTATTTGCATTGGCAAGGTTTCTGATGTTGATTTTTGTGGATGGCGGGGAGGCGGAGATCATCAGGATCGGTATGCAGTATCTGCGGATCGAGGGTGCCTGCTATATCGGTATTGGCATTTTGTTCCTGCTGTACGGGTATTTCAGGGGCGTGAACAGACCGGGCGTTTCCCTGGTGCTGACGGTGATCTCCCTAGGGACAAGGGTGGTACTGGCGTATGTACTGGCGGCAGTTCCGGGGGTAGGCGTGCTCGGGATCTGGTGGGCGATCCCCATCGGATGGGTGCTGGCGGATGTGACGGGAGTTTTGCTGATGCGGCGGGGCAGGAAAAACGGATAGCTTACTCCCTTTTTGGAATTGTGCAGCCATTGGAAATTGTCTTGTTAATAGCGATTTATGGAGAAATAGAATTGAACAGCATAAAACGATTGCAATTTAATGAAATTCAAAATTGCTTTTCTTTTTGGGATTTTAAAGATAATTTAGAAAAATGGAAAAAGTTAGAAAGTGAAATTATTAGGAATGAAAGATGGATGTATGCTTATATTCTTAATGAAGAATATGTAGCAGGTATGTCCCTTGCACCATTGCAAAACAATGCAGTATATTTATCATATTTAGTTGTAAAAGAAGGATATCGTAATCAGGGGATAGGGACTCAAATGATTCAATATGCTATTGGCATATGTAGAAACAGCGGGTATTCTCATATCACATTAAATGTGGATCATAATAATCCGAGTGCAGAAAGATTATATGAAAAACTGGGATTTGTAGCAGTTGAAACAGAAAATTCCGGAAAAATTAAAATGAGAATGGAAATTTGTTGTTATTTGAAAATCAACAATCAAAACACCACTTTACAACTTTTTAAAAGAAATGCCGCATGAGACACTTTAAGTGTAT
>ERZ779627.148-NODE-148-length-18367-cov-6.994266_pt1 | contig 18367 bp, 18 predicted proteins | sample MGYA00514191_ERZ779627 | MGnify/ENA primary metagenome ERZ779627 (study PRJEB29562, sample SAMEA4376705) | mouse gut metagenome | isolation source: Cecum | study: EMG produced TPA metagenomics assembly of the A DSS colitis mouse model was used to assess the... | reverse complement strand
CCCTGTCCGACCTGGCCCGCAGCGGCCGGTTCGACATGGAGGCCGCCCAGGCCCTGAGCGAGATTTCGGAAAATATCATTGTCCGCTGATTGGACAAAATCCCTCCTGTATCTTATAATAAAGGTACAGGAGGGATTTTTATGGAGATGACCCCCATCGCCCATATCCGAAGCGATTTTTCCGAAAAATTCGGCATCCCCCGCCAGAGCGGCCTGGTGGAGGAGCTCACCGCCGCCATTGTATTTGAGCCGCCTTACCGCATCCCGGAGGCTCTCCGGGGGATCGAGGGCTTCTCCCACCTCTGGCTCATCTGGGAGTTCTCCCAGGCCCGGCGGGAGGGCTGGTCTCCCACCGTCCGGCCGCCCCGGCTGGGGGGAAATAAACGGCTGGGGGTGTTCGCCACCCGGTCCCCCTTCCGGCCCAACCCACTCGGGCTGTCCTGCGTGCGGCTGGTGGAGGTAAAACAGGACCGGAACCTGGGACCCGTCCTCACCGTGGCCGGTGCCGACCTGCTGGACGGCACCCCCATCTACGACATCAAGCCCTACCTCCCCTATGCCGACTGCAAACCGGATGCCGTGGGCGGCTTTGCTTCCATCCCCAAGGGGGCGGACCTCGCGGTGGACTGCCCCCAAAAATTGCTGGAGGCTGTCCCGGAGGACAAGCGCGCCGCCCTGCTGGCCGTCCTGGCCCAGGACCCCCGGCCCCAGTACCAGGACGACCCCGCCCGGGTCTATGGCATGGTATTCGCCGGCCTGGAGGTCAAATTCCAGGTGGAGGGGGATGTGCTGACGGTGGTGGAGATCATGTAGGGGCGCACATTGTGCGCCTGCAAGATAACACGCTGCGTATCTGTCAAAGCGGGCGGCCACAGGCCGCCCCTACACCGACTGGAACCCAAAAAAATTTCAAAAACCTCTTGACTTTCCCCCTTGTGGAAGGTGTAGAGTGGTCACAGAAAGGGGGAAGGCCTATGAAGATCAACGAGGTGGAGGCCCAGGTGGGCATCACCAAAAAGAACATCCGGTTCTATGAGGAACAGGGGCTGTTGTCCCCCCGGCGCAACAGCGAGAACGGCTACCGGGATTACGGCGAGGGAGAGGTGGCTGTGCTGCGGCAGATCAAGCTCATGCGCAAGCTGGGCGTGCCGCTGGAGGAGATCCGCCGGATGCAGGCCGGGGGCACCGTGGCCGACGGGATGCGCCGCCACCTGGTCACCCTGGAGCGGGACCGGAAGAGCCTGGAGCAGTCCATCCAGCTCTGCCAGTCCCTGAAGGACCGGGAGGAGCGGCTGGACAGCCTGGATGCCGCCGCTCTGCTGGAGGAGATGGAACAGTTGGAGCAAACGGGCACCACCTTCCAGGACAAGCAGAAGCAGGACGCCAAGCCCGTCCGGTATGCGGGAGCCGTGGTCATGGCCCTGCTCACCACCGCCCTCATGGCTGCCATTATTGTACTGATGGTGTGGGCCTTCGTCCAGGACCCCGCCGAGGCCCCGCCCCTGCCCCTGATGGCGGTGCTGGCGGCCATCCCCGGGGTGATTATTCTGGGGGTGCTGCTGGCCCTGTTCCAGCGGATCAAGGAAATCCGGAAAGGAGAAGAGGACGATGCAAAAAACTATTGACAGGCCGGCCCTGGCCGGAGCCGCAATTATCACGATTCTTACCGGAGGGCTGCTGCTTTTGCCCCTGGGGCTGGCCTTTTTCTGGACTCTGGTCCAGCGGCGGGAGGAGCTCAGGAAAGGAGAGCTGAACGATGCGAAAAACTACTGACAAAAAGGGCCACGGCCTGGTGGGCGGCGTGATTGTGACGGTGCTGGTGGTGGGCTTTGTGCTGCTGATTCTGGCCACGCTGATTCAGGCCTTCGGCCCGGTGTTCCCCTTTCTGGGGGAGCTGGGGGCGGCCTTCGGCGTGATGCTGTTCTACGCCGGGGCCATCCTGGCCGTGGGGGTCGGCGTGGTTGTGGCGCTGATCCAGCGGTGGAAGGAGGTCAAGGGAGGAGAAGAGGATGAGGCCAAAAAGTACTGAGAAGCGGGCAGCGGTGCGTTCTGTGGCGATAAGCACCCTGTTCCAGCTGATGACGGTGGGGGCCCTGCTCTATCTGCGGACCCTGGGTCCCCCCGGCTGGCTGGCCGGCCTGCTGCTGTTTCTGGCCATTGCTGATCTGGCCACCATCCCGTTCACCTTTGCCGCCCTGTGGCAGCGGGTGCGGGAGATCGAGAAGGGCGAACTGGAAGAAGCAAAAAAATACTGAGTCTATTTTTATAAGGAGGAAAACATTATGCTGCTGGTAAACATCGACTACATCCCCGGGAAGGAATTTGAGGTGCTGGGCATGGCCAAGGGCACCGTGGTCCAGTCCAAGAACTTCGGCAAGGACTTCATGGCCGGCATGAAGACCCTGGTGGGCGGCGAGATCACCGGCTACACCGAGATGCTCAACGAGGCCCGGCAGATCGCCGTCAAGCGCATGGTGGACGAGGCCGAGGGCATGGGGGCCGACGCCGTCATCAATATCCGCTACGGCTCCTCCGCCGTGATGCAGGGGGCCGCCGAGGTCATCGCCTACGGCACGGCGGTGCGATTTAAATAAGCCCGTAGGGGGCGGCCTCTGTGCCGCCCCGTTTCTTTTGCCTCACGGGTGGACCGCCCCGTTTCTTTTGCTCTACAGGCGGGCCGCCGAGGGCGGCGGCCCCTACATTATAGTTGACACCTTTTTCTTCCAAGCTTATAATGCAGTCAGCGTTTTCCCAAAACGAAACAGGAGATGACCACGATGTTTGGATTTGGAAAGAAAGAGAGCAAGACGCCGGAGGATAAGCTGGCCGATCTGCAAAAGAAAAAGGACTGGGCGGGTCTGGCGAAGGCCTACTATGAGATGGGCGTGGCCGCCATGGAGGCGGGCGACCTGAACCGGGCCCAGCTGTGGCTCCACCGGGCGGACACCATCTACAGCGCCGACGACGACATCTATGACAAGGTGGGCGAGAAGCTGATGGACGACTGCTCCGACCGCATCGGCGCGCTGGAGGACGAGGAGGACCTGCTGTATAACGCCCTCCCCGCTGAGATCGAGGAGAAAGCCGGGGAATTGAACGACATCCAGGTGCGGGTATGGGGCCTGCTGTCCATGGCGCGGCTGGTAAAGCTGGGCCAGCGGCTGGCAAAGCTCCCTGGCTGCGAGGTGCTGGGCGAGCTGGACTGGGCGGTGGACATGATGTTCCGCTCCCTCCAGGCCCCGCCTGCCCAGGAGGAGTATCAGCGCCTGATGAACGTGTGCAACGCCCTCTACGAGCTCAACGGCAAGAAAATCTACTATACCGGGGAGATCGAGGTCCCCGGCAAAGCTCCCTTCCAGCTGTTCGACCTGAACGGCATGTTTGGAGTGGAGCAGGAGCTCAACAGTTACATTGACAGCCATCTGCGGCTGCTGGCCGCCCTGAGCCAGGGGGCCGAGGAACTGCCCAATGCCGAAAGCGGCGCGGTGGCCTGCGCCGTGCTGCCCGACTACTACGTTCGCACCGGGGCGGGGGACCTGAACGAGGTCCCCCAGATCAAGGCGGAGCTCGCCCGTATCCCCGGCGACTTCGCCGCCGTCCGGGACCAGCTCCCACTGGAGGAGATAGGGAAAAAGATCGCCGAATACAAGCAGCTGGATATTTTAGGATAACAGGCAGACCCGGGCCGGGAAGCGCAGCTTCCCGGCCCGGGTCAGGTTTTGGGAGGGAAAAAGGGAAAAATTTTTGCCCGCTATGTTATGTTTCCTGGCAAACAGTCCGATAAATATGGTACAGAATAGTTTAGGATCACGATGCGTCCTCCCCTGTGGGAGGGTCCAGGAGGTTACGGATATGTTAGTTACAAGACGAGAAGGCTTTGCTTCCGCCCCCATTGCGGCCGGCACCGCCCGCGGCCGCGGGGCGAAGCGCGCCCGGGCGGCGGAGAGCAGCTTTGACCAGATTACCCTGTCCGCCAGGGCGGGCCAGGAGGCCAGCCCCGCCTTCCGTGAGATGGCGGCCGCCCTGTCCCAGCAGGTGCGTACTTACAACACCACCGGGAAGGTACAGGAGCTGCACCGGCAGGTGATGGCCGGGGAGTACCGCCCCGACGCCAGAGAGACGGCGGCCCGGATGCTGCTGCTGTCGGAGGGCGAGTAAATGGCGACCTGGCAGGATTACCTGAAGCTGATGGTCAGCCTCACCCACACCCTGGAGGAACTCACCAGGGTGGAGCGGGAGAAGAACGACGCCGCTTCCCGGGGGGACCTGGCCGGGGTGGAGACCTGCATCAAGCGGGAGCAGGTGCTCAGCCTGACCCTGCGGGGCTATGACCAGAAGCGGGACGCTATGCTGGCTGCCCTGGGCCTGAGAGGGATCACCCTCAGCCAGCTGGAGAGCCGCTGCCCCGAAGAGCTCCAGCTGGAGACCAAAGGGGTGGTGGAGGAGCTGCGCCGGCAGTACGAGCTGTTCCAGGCCGCCAGCGAGGTGGCCAGAGACACGCTGGAGGTCAATCTGCGGGCCATCGAACGCATCCAGGCCGCCCAGGCCGGGGACTCCGCCCAGGCGGCGGAGGAACGCAAAAACCACCAGACAGATTTCCGGGCCTGACGCCCGATGAGATAAAGGAGAACTACCATGGCTGTTATCGGTACCTTCGGCTCTTTTACCGCCGCACGGCTGGGGATTTACGCCTCTCAGGCGTCCCTCAACGTGACGGGCAACAACATCGCCAACATCAACACCAAGGGCTATACCCGGCAGCGGCTGGACCTGGTGTCCCTGCACTCCGGGGGCAACGCCCGGTACGCCAACAGCTACAATCTGGATATCGGCTACGGCGTACTGGCCGACAGCACGTCCCAGCTTCGGGACCCCTTTATGGATATCCGCTACCGCAACGAGCAGTCCAGCGTGGGAGCCTATGAGGCCCGCCTGGACGGCCTGAAGCAGCTGAGCAACATCCTGGACGAGGTGGGCGACGGCGAGGGGGACTTCGGCATCATCGAGGCCCAGTTCAACGACCTGATGGACCAGTTGGAGATATTAAGCCGCAACGCTAACGACGATACCTCCGACACCAACGTGCGTTCCTCCGCCGAGAGCCTGGTGCAGCTGTTCAACGACTACGCCAACGCCCTGGTCACCGCCAAGGACACCATCACCGACAAGCTGAAGGAAGACGTGGGGAAGGTGAACGACATCCTGACCCAGATCCGGGACCTGAACGTGGAGATCAGGGACGCGGGCATCTTTGGGGACAAGGCCCTGGAGCTGCGGGACCACCGGAACCTGCTCATCGACGAGCTGTCCGGCTACATGAAGATCGACGTGCGGTACGACATGGAGAAGATCGACGAGTTCTCCTCGGTGGAGCGGCTGAATATCTCCATCGCCGGCACCGGCAATCCCCCCATCAAGCTGATCCAGGGCATCTACGGCACCCAGCTCACCATGCCCGAGATGACGCCCATGCGCAACCCGAAGTATGACCCCAGCCTGCCCACCAGCAACCGGTACATCAGCCGGGACAGCACCCCCGACAGCATCAAATACACCGATAACCCTCAGGCCGCTTTGAGGAGCGCGGACGGCAAGGTGATTACCAACGATGACGCCGGCGAGGCCCTGATCAAGCAGATGACCGGGTTTGAGAAGGGCATTTCCGGGGCGAACATGTACGGTAAGGGGCCGGCCGGGACTGCCGAGAAATACTTGGACAAGGACGGCAATCCCACCGACGACGTGAACCAGGCTGAGATGGTCAACAATGCGGTGAAGAAGGCGGACGACAACCGCCTGTGGATGGGGCTGGAGGCCCTGACGGACCGCAATGGCCGGGTGATGAAGGAGGAGGGCAACGTAGAAAGCCAGCCGGTGGACCTGAGCGACACCGTGCTGTACGGCTCCCTCCAGTCCCTGCGGGAACTGATTACCGAGGAGGGCGAGTTCTCCAGCGAGATGGACATCGCCTTCGATTCCAAGGCCAGCATCAAGCGGGGTATCCCCTACTACCAGCACGCCCTGGACGCCCTGGCCCGGAAGTTTGCCGAGACTCTGAACGAGGCCAACGAAGAGAAGTTCGCCGGCTATGAGACCGAGATCGACGCCAACGGCGTTGAGTTGTATAAAACGAATACGACAGGCTGCGACCTGGTGACCGGCAATGGCGATGCGGCGCCGGTGCTGGCCAAACTGACTGCGGCGGGCTACGATAAGAGCTACCTGCTGCGCAAGGACCTGTCCGGTCTGCCGGAGGATCTGCGGGCCGAGGTCAAAACCGTGCAGGAAAAGCACCTGTCTCCCACCGGGAACGGCCACGGCATCGAAAAGACGGCGGGCGGCAACCTGTTCAGCAACACCGGCGACGGCGACGACGGCACCGGAATCACCGCCGCCAACATCTCCATCTCTAAAAAGTGGTCCACCGGTGAGGTCCGCATCCGCTGCTTCCGGGAGAACAACGACGGCTTGGACCACTCCACCGACAACAGCAATATCAACCACATCATCAGCCTGATGGGGCAGAAGCTGGAGTATAAGCCCAAGGACGTGGTGGACGACGCAGCCAGCACCACCCCGTATTTTAACGGCACCTTCCAGGAGATGCTGAACAACACCAACCACGTTCTGGCCACCGACCAGCGGACCACCACCACCCTTTACAACAGCTATACCACCAGAACGCTGGCCCTGGACAACGATCGCCAGAGCGTGTCCGGCGTGGACCTCAATGAGGAGGCCACCAGCATGATGGTGTATCAGAAATCCTACGCCGCCGCCTGTCAGCTTATGACCACGCTGGACTCCATGCTGGATAAGCTGATCAACGGCACCATCAGATAAGGAGGTAACCTGAGATGGGCTTTCGTATTACCACCAACATGATGATGAGCACCTACCGGTACAATCTGATGAACTCCACCAATACGTTCTCAGATTCGGTGAACAAGGTGCAGACCAAGCGCAACTTCAACAGTTACGCGGAGGACCCCGCCGCCGCCTCCCAGGCTTTCCGCCTGCGCCGGCAGTGGTATCAGACCAGCAGCCAGCTGGCCAACACCGACGCCACCTATAACAAGTTCCACACCGGCTGGACCAATCTGGCCGGCGTGATCACCGACCTGAGCGACGCCAACGCCCGGGTGTCCGCCATCCGGGGCACCAGCGACACCGCCGGCGAGAGCCGCACCGCCCTGGCCCTGGTCCTGCGGGAGACCGCCGACTCGGTGGTGGAGTCTATGAACCAGAAGGTGGGCGAGCAGTTCATCTTTGCCGGAAACGACGGGCTGAACGTCCCCTTCACCTGGAACAAGGACCATACCAAGCTGTACTACCGCGGGGTCAACGTCAACGCCGGCGGGGTGGCGAAGCCCACCACCGCCGAACCCGCCTGGGGCACCATTGACGAGACAAAGGGCACCTTCCTGCCCGAAAATATGCCCTCCTCCTCCGCCGATGCGGACGAGCAGGCCTGGATCGACTACTACCGGGACCAGGCCGACGTGAAGAAGCTGGAGATCATGAGCAAGGAGGAGCTGCCCCTGGACATGGGCATGGGCCTGAAGGAGATCAACGGCAAGCTGGTCAACGGCTCCGCCTTCGACAGCGCCCTGCGGGGCGTCAGTTTCCTGAACAGCGGCGTGGACAAGGACGGCGACCCCAAGAGCCTGCCCCTGGTGATGCGGGAGCTGGCCGACGTGTTCCAGGCCTGGGACGAGGACGTGGATCCCCAGGGCTATAACCCGGACCTGGCGGGACCGACGGCCCAGGGGCTGAGCAAGGAGGAGCTGGAGGAGAAGGCCAACCGGCTGCTGGATAAGCTGAACGCCGCCCAGGCCTACACCACCGAGAAATACGTGGAGCTGGACGCCAAGTCCTCCTTCCTCAAGACCAACAGCAGCCGGCTGTCCACCGAGATCACCAACCTGAACGAGCAGGTGCTGGATATCGAGCAGATCAATCTGGCCGACGCCATCACTCAGCTCTCCTGGGACCAGATGAGCTACAACGCCGCGCTGAAGATCGGCACCCAGCTGCTCAGCCAGTCGCTGATCGACTATATGCGCTGAGCGCTGAAACTGTTGAATTGTGTGTAATGTGAGGCAGGGAAGCCTTTAGGACGTCTAAAAGATGCAGAAGGGAGCGCGTATCACACAATGAAGCCGCTGATTGAAATTACCACTGTCCCCATTCAGATCGAGATGAAGACCACCAATGCCAAGCTGGAGTACGCCCGGGGCACCGCGGAGATGGAGATCTCCCGGGAGAAGAACGGCCTGAGCATCAAGAGCCGGCCCATCAAGGTGAATATCGACACCTATGAGGCCCGGAACTCTCTGACGCCCACCATCGCCCGCTACCTGGAGCAGGGCGCCCAGAAGGGCCAGCAGGCGGCCTACGAGGCCACCGCCACCTATGCCCGCCAGGGGCAGCTTATGGTGGAGACCAAGCTGGGGGAAGAGCTGATTACCAAGTTTGCCGGAGAGGCCATGATGAAGGACGTCAAGACCAATGTGGGTCTGGACTTCCTGCCCGACCCGGGTCCGGAGATCACCTGGGACCCCGGCGAGATGAATATCCGCTATGAGATGGATAAGCTGGCCATCGACTGGAAACTGAATGAGGGCAGCTTTGAGTTCACCCCCGGCGACATTGAGTTTACCATTGCCCAGCGGCCCGACGTGGTCATCAAGTATGTTGGGGGCCCCCTCTATGTCCCGCCTTCCGCCGACCCCAACTACGAGCCGGTGGATGTAAGAGCATAAGCATAAGCTCCCCCTCCCCATGAGGGGAGGGGGAGCGCCAAACAGGAGGGAATATGCGTTTCGATACCAAGTATTTCGGCCAGATCGACTGTCCGGAGGAGGACAAGCTCTTTTTCCCGGAGGGACTGTTCGGGTTTGAGGAGGAGAAGGAATTTTTCCTTCTGCCCTTTGAGGGCAGCGAGGGGAGCCTGCTCTGCTTCCAGAGCGTGGCCACCCCCCAGCTGGCCTTTGTGGCGGTGAACCCTTTCACCCTGAAGCCGGACTACGCGCCGGTGCTGACAGAGGGGGAGCTGAAGGCCATGGGAGTGGAGCGCAGCGAGGATCTGTGCTTCTATACCCTGTGCGTGGTGCGCAGCCCGGCGGGGGACAGCACGGTGAATCTGCGCTGCCCGGTGGCCATCAACGATCAGACCCGGCGGGCTATGCAGGTCATCCTGGAAGAGGGCGGCTACCATATGCATCACCTTCTGTCGGACTTCGGACGGAAGGAGGAGGGCAAATGCTGATCCTCCAACGGAAAGAAGGGGAGTCGCTGCTCATTGGGGACGAGGTGGAGATCACCGTCCTGTCGGTGGAGGCCGGCCGGGCCCGCCTGGCCATCCAGGCCCCCCGCAGCGTCACCATCCTGCGCAGCGAGCTGAAGGGAGCCGCCGAGACCAACCGGGAGGCGGCGGACGAGGAGGTCTCTCCCCTGGAGCTGCTGGGCGTGCTGAAAAAGCCGGAAAAAGAAGGTTGAGCCTGTACAAAGGCCGGATATCCGCTGGATATCCGGCCTTTTCTTTTGCCCGAGATTGGGTGTTTCGCCACTTTACAAAGTCATATTCCGGCGATATAATAACAAAAACACTGAAAAGAGACATCCTGAGACGGAAAGGAGACGGGCTTCCGTGAACGAGAGCGGAAATGGGACGATGGAGCCGGAGACTCAGCTCCCCGGGGATGAGGCCTGTGAGGCGCCGGAGCAAAAGCCGGAGCCGGAGGCAGCCGGGGAAGATAAGCGGACCGAAGGGCCCGAACCGTTGGAAGAGAATGAGGAAAACGGCCCCTCCATGACGGAGGAGCAGGAGGCCGGGGAGGCGGAGATCCCCGCGGAGGAGGCTTCTGCTGGGGAGGCTGAGAGCGCAGAAGAGCCGGAAAAGGGAACGCAGGCGGCCCGCCGCCCGGTCCCTCCTCTGATTCAGGCGCTGCTGGCCCCCTTCCTCTTCTGGTGGGCCGCCATCCTGGTGTGTGAGCTGGTGATTCATACCGCCGCCTTTGAGAACATGGACCGTTTCCCTGTGGCAGTCCTCTTTTCGGCGGCCGCCGCCGCTCTGGCCGCCGCCCTGACCACCTTTCCCACCCTGGCGGGGAAGGTCCTGTCCTGGCTGATCCCCCCGGCGCTGTACCTGATTTACGCGGTACAGCTGGTGTACCACCATATTTTTAACGCTTTTGTGTCCCTGATCTATGTGTCCGCCGGGGGAGACGCCATCACCCAGTTCTGGGACATCGCTCTGGAGGCGATCCGCAGCTGTATGCCCCGACTGCTGGTGATGGCGGCGCCCATGCTGGCCTTTTACCTTCTGCGCCATCTGGGCTGGCTGACCAGGCGGGAGGCCGGGGTCAAAGCGCCGCTGATCCTGACGGCCTGCTTTGCCGCCCTGGCTGCCCTGGCTGTGTTGTCGCTGCCCCTGGGCGGCACGGGGGTGAGTTCCTCCTACACCGCCTTTCACAGCCGCAGCGCCACGGTGGACCGCTGGGCGGAGCACTTCGGGCTGCTGACCGCCGAGGCGCTGGACCTGGAGCGGATGGTGTCCGGAGGCCGGGGCGGGCTCTCCTCCGGCGGGCTGGATTTGACCGCCGGCGCCGGCGGCGCCCGGAACGTGCTGCCCGGTATGGATTTCGATACCCTCAATACCCTCACCGATAAAAAGGAGCTCCGGGCGCTGAACGACTACTTTGGTGCCCTCTCCGGCACCGGACGGAACAGCTATACGGGGATGTTTGAGGGCTATAACCTGATCGAGATCTGCGCCGAGTCCTACTCGCCCTACGTGATTGATCCAGAGCTGACCCCCACCCTCTACCGCCTGTCCCACGAGGGCATTGTGTTTGAGAACTTCTATAACAGCTTCCCCAGCGTGACCAGCGACGGGGAGTACAGTCTGTGCATGGGCATGATGATCAACCTGAAACGGGTGAGCTTCGCCTCCTCCATGGACAACTATGAGCCCTACTGCCTGGGCAACATGTTCGCCTCCATCGGCGTCCCGGCCAGGGCCTATCACAACAACTACGCCACCTTCTATAACCGGATCAACACCCATACCAATATGGGCTATGAGTTTAAAGCCATTGATTTTGGCCTGGATATGGAGAAGGGGCATCCGGCCTCCGACCTGGAGATGTTCCAGAAGACGGTGGACGAGTACATCAATGAGGAGCAGTTCCACGCCTACTACATGACCTACTCGGGCCACGCCCCCTATAACTTCGACACCAACCGGATGTGTATCCAGAACCGGGCGCTCACAGAGGGGATGGATGCCTCTGAGATGGTGCGGGCCTATTACTGCGGCGAGCTGGAGCTGGAACGGGCCCTCGCCTATCTGGTGGAGCGGCTGGAGGAGGCCGGCATCGCCGACCGGACGGTCATCGTGCTCACCGGCGACCACTACCCCTATGGGCTGTCCGATGAGGCCTATGAGGAACTGGCGGGAGAGGCCGTGGAGGAGGACCCCTTCTGGCGTTACCGGAACTCCTTCATCTGCTGGACGGGCGGGCTGGAGGAGCCTGTGATCGTGGACGACTACTGCTGTACCCAGGATATCCTGCCCACCCTGCTCAACCTGTTCGGCTTCTCCTACGATTCCCGGATGCTTACCGGACGGGATGTGCTGGCCGACTGCACCCACGCCGCCCTGCTGAAGGACGGCAGCATCCTGACCAAAGAGTTCCTCTATGACGGCGCCTCCGGCGAGATCACCTGGCAGGGGGAGGAAGAGGACGAGGAACAGGCCCAGGCGGTGATCGAGGCCATTGAGAACCAGTTCACCGTGGCCGCCGATGTTCTGGATTTTGATTACTATCAGTTCGCCTTTTCCGAGCTGGACCTCTCCGGGGGGCGGGAGGAGCGCCCCACCTACACCAGCTACAGCGATACCGCCGGGACCTACTACGAGGACGCGGCGGAAGTGATCGCCCGGTATGGCATCGTTGTGGCGACTAATCAGGGCGGCCGCCTGGCGGGGGAGGACGTCCTGTCCCGGGCTCAGATGGCCGTTATGGTGAGCCGCTGGCTGCGCCTGACCGGCGATCCCGGCGGGCTGCCCTATACCGACGTAAAGGCCGAATGGATCCTGGAGCCCCTGGCGGGGATCTGGGAGGCCGGGCTGCTCCCGGAAGGGGAGAGCGAATTCAGGCCCTCGGAACCTGCCGCGCCTCAGGAGGTGACCGAATTTATGGCCGGTGTGGCCGGGTATGCGGGACGGCCGGACGCCCGCGCCTGGGCGGGGAGTATCGTCAAAGAGACCCTGGCCGAACAGGCGGCGGCGGGATCAGGTGTGCCGGAGAACACCCTGACCCGGGGGTCCATGACGTATATCCTGGCCGATCTGATCCTGTACGCGGAGGAGAATGGGCTGGAACCTCCCGGAGACAGCTTCGGAAGCTAGACTGCCGCTGAAATGTGTGGGTATTTTCACAATTTATAAAGTGTAAAGGGGCTCCCTCCCTTGAGGGGCCCCCTTTTTTCAGCGATAAATTACCCTGAAGGCTTCGCGACTAAGGAAACTTAGTTTGGCAGCCAGTTTGTTTCCAGCTCCAGGGCGGCCAGCCGGACATCCGGCTTGACCTGTTCTCCGTGGAAATCGCTGCCTCCGGTGACATGGAGACAGTATTTCTGTGCCAGGCTGAGGTAAAAGTCCTGCTGTTCTGAGGTGTGTTTGGGATAGAAGCACTCGATGGCGTCCAGACCGCAGCCGGCCAGCTGCCGGACAATACGCTCCAGCTTCTCATTGTCAACCCCGATTTGATAGGGGTGGGCCAGGGAGGTTTTACCTCCGGCGGCCCGGATGGTCTCCACGCACACCTGAGCGGGCGGTTTGGGCCGCTCCACCCGGTGGAGAAACTCCTCGGTGTCCAGGTAGCGGTCGAAGGCCTCCCGATTGCTGGACACGTAGCCGTGCCGGACCAGCACCTGGGCGAAATGGGGGCGGCCCACGATCCGGCCGCCTGCCAGATCCTCCACCTCAGACAGGGAGATACGCACTCCCTGCTCCTCCAGAAACTTGATAATTCGCGGGGCCCGCTGGTCCCGGCCCTCCTTCAGGCCCCGGCACAGATCGGACAGGGCCGGGGACTCAGGGTCGAAGCCGTAACCCAGGATGTGGAATGTGGGGTACTCCCTGGCGCTGAGCTCGATCCCGCGGATGACCCGTATCCCCACCTGCTCCCCCGCTTGAACGGCCTCTTCCAGGCCGTCCACGGTGTCGTGGTCGGTGAGGGCCAGCAGATCCAGTCCCCGGCACCTGGCCAGACGGACCAGCTCCGATGGCGCATACTGCCCGTCGGAGGCGGTGGAGTGGGTGTGCAGGTCGGCACGTTGAGCCATATTGTTCTCTCCTTTTAGGGTTTCGAGGCCGCCACCCGGATGACCGGCGGGTCGTCGTTTCCGTAGGGGGCGAAGCCGGTAGATTCCTGAGCGTATTCCACCCGGAAGCCTGTCCGCTCCAGGGTGGCGGTCAGCTCCTCCAGCACCAGGAAGCGGCGGTAGTGGTTGTCGTAGAAATAGGCGTTGCGCTCTACCAGCTTTCCCCGGCCGTAGAGGGGGTCATGGACGCCCCGGACCTCAATAAACAGCTTGCCTCCAGGGCGAAGACCCAGGAAGATGTTTTTCAGCAGCACGGTCTCCTGGTTGGCGTTGATGGAATGGAGGGTAAAGCGGCTGTATGCGTAGTCGTAGGCACAGGGCTGATGAATCCCGGCGTTGACAAAGTCGCCGCAGAGGAAGCGGGCATTGGGGATATTGCGGCGCTGAAGTTCTGCAATGGCCTCCTGGGACATGTCCAGAGCGGTGACCCGCAGGCCCTCCCCAGCAAAAAACACCGCGTCCCGGCCGTTGCCGCAGCCCAGCTCCACCAGCTCCCTGCCCGGGTCCACCAGGGTGGCCACATACTGGGCGAAGGGGGAGGGCTCTTCTGAACAGACCTTATTTTTATAGTACTGGTTCCAGTAGGCGGTGTTGTCCACCATATCCTGAACGATATTGGGGTACAGTTCACGCTCCAGCCGCTCTACAATGACCTGGGGAGTCTCCCCGCCGTCGTTCTGGACCACGATATCGGGATGCTCCGGTTCGTCGAAGGGCAGGCCCACACCTACCACGTTCTCGCCGGAGGTGTACAGGCCCTTCTGATTGCGGCGCAGGAGGGTCTCCTTGTTCACCTTGATGTAAATCTCCTTGTAGCGCTGGATGTGCTCCCGGTTCCAGGCCCGGATCTCGGCGTACATAGCGATACTACAGCATACCACATCAATGCCCTGGTCGGCAAGCATTTTACACACCCGGAAGATGCGCCGGGCCCGCTTGAGCCGGTCCTCGTGGGTGTAGCCGGTATCCTCACAGAAGACAGGCCGCAGATCGTCTCCGTCCAGCAGGACCACGTTGGGCTTGGTGGCTTTCAGCCGCTGGTGAAACAGCCCGCCGATGGTAGTCTTGCCCGCGCCGGACAGCCCGGTGAAAAAATATACGGTTCCCTTCTCCATACTTTCCTCCTCAGTGGTACAGCGGCTGCTCCAGCAGCGCGGGGTCCAGCTCCAGCTTGGGCATCATGTGCAGAGGCTGGCCGTTTTTGTTGACGAAATACAGCCCGCCCAGCAGCGTTTTGGCAACGGAGTGCCAGTTCTCCTTGATGCCCTTCATGTCCTGATTCAGGGTCTCGTTTCGGGCCCACTCCGCCTCCTCCTCAGTGACCTCTTCCCCGTCCTTGGTGACGCGGGCCAGGGGAAGCACATTTGCCTTCCAGGCTGTGCGGATGTAGTGCTCGATGGTGGTAAAGCCCTCGATCCAGCGGTCGGCCCGGGCCTGGTCCACAGGCCCGCCGTCGTAGTACATAAAATCGTAGCCGTAGGCCTCATAGGCGTCCCGCATGAAGTACTCCAGAAACGCCCGTTCGTCGTCGCTGGCGTAGTCGTCGTAGGTGCGGTAGATGGCCGCGGGGGAGAAGCCCAGGTCGTTGCCCTCCAGCGACTCCGGGTCCCGCTCGCCGAAGAGGGAGCAGTAGGTCATGCTCTCGGTGTAGGGCAGGTCCAGGAAGGCCGCCAGGGCGGTGAAGGTGGCCCTGGGGTTCAGCTTGCCGTCCTCAAAGCGCACCAGGCGGCTGTCCATATACAGTCTGTCCTCCGGGTCGATCATGTAGCTGCGGTTGAGGACGCGGTTGGTCAGGGTGTCATCTATAGCGGTTATTTCGTCCGACTCCCCCCGCTGATACTTCAGCACCCGGTCCTGCATAAATTTGACGCTGGCCCCGTAGCTGTTGGTGATCCTCCGCATAGGGGTAAAGGTCTTGATATATTTGAAACTCTGAAAGATGGAGGAGGACTGGATCGCTTTATATTGCGGTGAATTTAAAACTACCTGTCCTCTCGTTCCCACTGACAGATGGTATCTGATACTTCCAAAATGGGGTTGCAAAAACAGAGCGGGAGCAATTCGGGCGGCGGAATCTACCGTCTGCATATATTGGTCATCGTACATACATACAGCAACTAATAAATCCTTGTCCGTGCAATCTTTCAGAGAGAGCAGTTCCAGGATAATCCGCTCCGCATTTTCCGGGAGACCGCTGGTGTCCGCCTCCCACCCAGACTTTGCCAAGGCAAGATTTTCTTTTAACTCGTTGATTTTTGCCTCAATATTTTCCATCATAATAGAAGGATTTGCTATCAGATTGGGGTGGCCGTCAAAAATCTCATTGAAGAAGTCGCCGCCGTTGTGGGTAGCTAACTGGGTATGCCAAATCAGCTTCTGCACCTCACGGACTTTGATGGGCTTTACAGGGAACTTGCTGTAGTCCACGCCAAAGCGGGCCTTGAAGTCGATGGGGTACTGAGAAATTTCATCGCCGAACAGAAACACAAACTTTTTGTCTTCCAGCAATTTATGAATATTCAGGCACTGGAGGCAGGCGCAGAAGGCCCCCCAGTCGGCGTAGTGGAGATAGATATGGTTTTCCCGCCCCACCCACTCGCTGGGGCGCACGTTGTCGTATAAATATTCCAGCTCATACTGGGAGTAAACATCCTTGGCCAGGATGGGATTTTCCAAATCTTTGAAGAAGTTCCGGCTGATGACCTGATGTCCGGGCTTCCAATAGTCCCCGAACCGGCCTGTTTTTGGGTCGAAGGGGAGATAGCTGTCGTCGTCGAAGGGGTAAAAGAGGACGGGCAGGTCCTCGAAGGCGGGGAAATCCCGGCGAAAGAGATAGGGGTACTTGCTCAGCGCCTTACAGTTTTTCTCATAGCGGCGCTTCAACAGTTTTGCGTTGGGGGCGTAAAAGGCCTCGGTCATAATGGACAGGCAGTCCTCCTGAAACAGTCCACGGTTATACAGGGAGAGGAAGGCGGTGTAGGCTACCTTGTAGCTCCCGCCCGACTGCAAAATATAGACCGCTCCCTCCATCTCCTCCTCCGGGGTGAGAGAGCCGCTGTGAAGGGCCAGGGTATAGGCCCGGCAGGCCTCTTTAATCTGGTTCAGTTCCGCCATGCGGCGGGCAATGTCGAGAGCTTCCATCGTAAACGTCCTTTCTCAAAAAAGGGGCTGGGCACAGGCCCAGCCCCTTTTTTGTTGAGTTATGCGATATTGCGTTACAATCCGGAGACGGATTAGCCCAGCAGCTGGAGAACGCCCTGAGGCACCTGGTTGGCCTGGGCCAGCATGGCCTGAGCGGACTGCACCAGGATGTTGTTCTTGGTGTAGGCCATCATCTCCTCGGCGATATCGGTGTCGCGGATGGAGCTCTCGGCGTCCTGGATGTTCTCCTTCATCACGGACAGGTTGTTCTGGGTGTGCTCCAGACGGTTCTGGGTGGCGCCCAAGGTGCCGCGGGCGTCGGAGACGTAGTTGATGGCATCCTTGATCTTGGCGACAGCGGCCTGCGCGCCGGCCTGGGTGCCCAGATTCAGGTTGGCGATGCCCAGAGCGTCGGTGTGCATATCCTTGACGGAGACCTTCAGCTGGTTGAAGCTGTCGGAGGTGTCGCCAATCTGGAGGGTGAGGGCGCTGCCCTTGCTGGAGGTGTCGGCCATGCCGGACTGAATCAGGCCCTTCCAATCATCCTGAGTGGCGTCCTTGGCGTTGGCGGGAGCAGTACCGGGAGTGCCCTTATTGGTGCCCAGACCGTTCTTGCCGGCCAGGTTGTTCTTGGTGTAGTCCACGCCGCCCTCTTTCTCGGTGACAGTGATGGTGGCGGAGTTCAGAGCGGAGCCCACCTTGAAGTTCTTGTTGTCCTTGGCGGCCTCAGACAGGCGCTGGGCGGCCAGCTCCTTCAGATTGGTGGCGCCCACCTCTTTGTCGGTCAGGTCGATGACATTGGCGGCATCCTTATAGGCGCTGTTCTTGCCCACGGCGAAGACATAGCTAGTGTCGCCGATCTTAATCATTCCGCCGTCCTTGACCATAGCATCGGTAATATCGAACTTAGCCGAGCCGTAGAGACGGCCGGTGTCGGTGCCCACAGGCTCCTGCTCCACGGTGACGGTGACCTCGTGGCCGTTGTTCTGGACCACGCTGCCGCTGAACACGCCGGTGGTACCGTTCACGCTGGTGATGGTGTGGGAGGCGGGGGCCTTATCCATGGTGAAGACCACTTTCTCGCCCTCCACGGTGGCGGTCACATTCACCCCATCCAGCTCTTTAGCTCCAGAAGCGGTCTGAGCGTTCCACTTGGCGGCAATCTGCTCCGCCAGGCTCTTGCCCGACAGGGTGACGCCGGCAGCAATTTCGTCCAGCTCAAGATCCTTGTTAAAGATCTTAAATTTGGCGTCGCTTGCAGCTGCGCTACCGTTGTTGGTGATGCTGGCGTTGGAGAAATCCACGGAGTAAACGCCGGCCTGGGGGGACTTGGCCAGCTGGCCGTCGGTCAGGATATTGGCGGTGGTAATCAGCTCGGTGTTGCCCACCATCTTCAGAGAGCCGTCCAGAGAGCCGTCCAGCAGCTTGATGCCGTTGAAGTTGGAGCTGTCGGCGATACGGTTGATCTCGGACTTGAGCTGCTCGAACTCGTTGGTGATGGCCTCGCGGTCCACCTCGTCCTGATAAGTGCCATTGGAGGACTGCTCAGCCAGATACACCATGCGGTTGAGCATGTCGTGGATCTCCTGGGTAGCGCCCTCAGCGGTCTTTACCAGGGAGATGCCGTCCTTGACGTTCTTCTGAGCGGCGGACAGACCGGTGATCTGGGCGCGCATCTTCTCGGAGATAGCCAGACCGGCGGCGTCGTCGCCGGCGCGGTTGATCCGGTAGCCGGAAGACAGCTTCTCCAGGTTCTTGGCAACGGCGGAGGTGTTGTTGGTGTAGTTGCGGTAGGCGTTCATCGCCATGATGTTATGCTGAATCCTCATTTT
>ERZ779627.147-NODE-147-length-18641-cov-5.326536_pt1 | contig 18641 bp, 12 predicted proteins | sample MGYA00514191_ERZ779627 | MGnify/ENA primary metagenome ERZ779627 (study PRJEB29562, sample SAMEA4376705) | mouse gut metagenome | isolation source: Cecum | study: EMG produced TPA metagenomics assembly of the A DSS colitis mouse model was used to assess the... | reverse complement strand
GACCATAATTCTGTATTATGTTTCTGCGGCTGCGGTCTATCTCTGTGTCCTGTACGGTGTCTGCTCCTGGCGGTATCATGCGGCGAAAAAAAGCGTCGGTTCCTATACGCAGACACTCAGGAAACTATCAGAAATCTATGCACAGGAAAGAAGACATGTGGCGCCGGACGCCGTGACGGAGGAAAAGAGACATGACGAGCTTACTTGAGATAAAACAGTATCTGAAGATATTTTATTCCAGATATGATATCTATCTGATACCTGCCATAAAGTTTCTGCTGGCTTTTTTTGCCTTTTTGTTCATGAACGGACAGATCGGGTTTATGGAGAAAGTGTCCAGTCCGGCGATTTCTCTGCTGCTTGCGCTGCTCTGCTCTTTTCTGCCGGTGAACATGACGGGCGGTTTCGGCGGTCTTCTGCTGTGCGCGCATGCGGTCGCTCTTTCCCTGGAGACCTTTGCCGTGACGGTGGGGATTCTGTTCATCATGTACGCCGTGTATTTCCGGGTGGCTCCGGGGCAGGGCTATGTGCTGGTGCTCACGCCGCTGGCGTTTTTTTTGAAAATCCCGCATGTGCTGCCGCTCGTTCTGGGACTGACGGGCGGACCGGTCTGCGCGGTTCCGCTGGCATGCGGAACGGTCTGCTATTATCTGATGTATTATATGAAGAACAATGAGAAGATGCTGAGCAGTTCCGAGACGGAGAAAATGGCCGAAAGGCTTCTGTATCTGGTGGAAAATGTATTGAATAACCGTAACATGCTGCTGACGATCCTTGTATTCGCGGTCACGCTGATGATCGTCTATCTGATCCGCAGGATGAGCGTGGATTACTCCTGGTATGTGGTTATCTGCGCCGGGGCGGTGAGCAATGTGGTGCTCTTCCTGATCGGCGGCCTGGTCATGAAAGCCAGCGTGTCGATTGGTTTTGTCGTGCTGGGAACGCTGGTGGGCGTGCTGGTGGCACTGATCGTGGAATTTTTTGCGCTGAGCGTGGACTATTCCAGAACCGAATATACGCAGTTTGAAGACGATGAATATTATTATTATGTGAAAGCTGTGCCGAAAATGTCGATTGCGGTATCGGAAAAGAAAGTCAAGAGGATTAATTCCAGAAGAAGATCTACGAGACGGAGACGCTAGAAGGCCTGGAATCATGTGAAGAGAGGATGTTGGGAAATGAGTCTTGAACAGCTGAATCGGTATATTTCGTGGGATGCGCTGAACATCACGAAAACTGACGTGGCGGAGATCATCATTCTTGCCTTTATTATCTACCAGATTATGAACTGGATCAAGTCCACCCGCGCGTGGAACCTGCTGAAGGGTTTCGCGGTGGTGCTTGCGCTTCTGGCGGTGGCGGCATTCTTCCACATGAATACGATTCTCTGGATTGCCGAGAACTTTTTCAGTCTGGGAATTACCGCGGTAATCATTGTGTTTCAGCCGGAGCTGCGGCGCGCTCTGGAACAGTTGGGCGAGAAGAACCTTTTGACCTCTATCGTGCCCTTTGAGGGTTCCAGGAAGGAGGCGGAGGGTCTGGCCGACCGGACGATTCAGGAACTGATCAGGGCGTGCTTTGAGATGGGCAGGGCCAGAACCGGCGCGCTGATCGTGATTGAACAGGGAGTCAGTCTGCAGGAGTATGAGCGAACCGGTATCTCCATCGATTCTCTGGTTTCCAGCCAGTTGATTCTGAATATCTTTGAGAAAAATACGCCGCTGCACGACGGGGCGATGATTCTGTCCGGGAACCGGATCCGCTCCGCCACCTGTTATCTGCCGCTTTCGGACAATATGAATCTGAGCAAGGCGCTGGGGACGAGACACCGGGCGGCGGTGGGCATCAGCGAGGTGAGCGACTCGCTGACGGTTGTCGTGTCGGAGGAAACCGGATCGGTCTCCGTGGCGAAGAACGGACGCCTGCTCAGGAATCTGAATCAGGAGCAGTTGAAGGAGCAGCTCCAGAAGCTGCAGCCGAAGACGGAGGACGGCAGGAAAATTAAATTATGGAAAGGGCGGAGTAAGAATGAAGACAAAACTGTTTGACAATCTGCTTTTGAAGATCCTTTCCGTAGTGGCGGCGGTTTTCCTGTGGCTGATCGTGGTCAATATCGGCGATGCGGTGAGCAGCAAGCCGATCAGGAACGTAAAAGTTACGATGGTGAATATGGAAGCGCTGACCTCCCAGGGACAGATGTGCCGGGTCGCCGACGGGACGGACGTGGTGGATCTGACCGTCTATGCGAGACGGAGCGTGCTGAATGGTCTGAAAGCGTCGGACTTTGTAGTGACCGCGGATATGCAGAAGGATCTCCAGTACGGCAGTATGGTGAAGATCGAAGTGGCGTATGTGGGAGACTCCGTCATCGAGAAGGTGGAACAGAACCGGGAGAATGTACTCGTCAGCATCGAGGAGTCGGTGACGGAGCAGTTCAAGGTGGCGGTGAAGCTTGACGGGAAGCCGGAAGACGGGCTGGTGGCCGGTTCCGTGATTCCCGAGCAGACGCTGGTGGAGATCACCGGCCCCGTATCCGTGGTGGAGCGTATCAAGACGGTCCAGGTGGCCGTCAATATCACAGGAATCACCGGGACTGTTGTGCGGCCCGGAAAACTGAAGCTGTACGACAGCGGCGGTTCGGAGATCAACGGGACGTACCTCGACTATTACGGAAAGGATACGGACTTTAACGTAACTGTCACAACGCTGAACAAGAAGGAAGTGGGGATCAGCTTCGATGTGAGCCAGGCGGCGCCGGACGGATACGGTCTCAGCGCGTTCGCCTATAAACCGGAGACGGTGACCATCGCGGGCACCGGCGCCCAGATTCGCTCCATTTACAATCTCAATATTCCGCCGGAGGCCCTGAATCCGGACCGCCTGACGGGAAGCGTGGAGCAGACAGTGGATATCAGCCGCTATCTGGACGAGGGAATCGTGATTCCGGACGAGGATGAGCGGGAGATTGTGGTCACGATGGAGATCACGGAGCATGCGTCCAGAAGTTATCTGTTTACCGGCGACCGGATCCAGTATCAGAATCTGCCGGCGGGTCTGGAAGTGGATCTGGCGGAAGCGGGAGTGCTGGACGTGACCGTCAGCGGACTGGAATCCGAACTGGAGAGCGTGACGGCCGACAGTGTGAGCGCGAGCGTGGATCTTTTGGAATGCAGAAGACCGGGGACGTACACGCTGCCGGTGACCGTAACGGTACCGGAGCATCTGAAAGCGCCGGCAGGTCTGGAATATACGGTGACGCTGGTCCGGGAGACGGCGGAACATTAGAATGATGTGACAGGATTAGAGGGGGCTGCAGCAGGGGAGAGGCTCCGACACAGAGGTCGGGGCCTGCCCTGCGGCAGCCCTGTATAACAGGAGTGATTTATGCGAAAAAGATATCTGTTGGTCTGGTTTGGCTTCTGTGTATTGCTGATGCTCGCCGGGATTCTGATTCCGGTGAAGCAGCGCCGTTCTCAGGGGATCGGGGGCGCGAATCAGGCCAATATTCGTACGAAGACCGAGGAACTGACGGCGGACGACGTTCTGGAATTTGTCCTGAAGCCTTCCACCGATACGGCAGAGCAGATCGGTTTTTTCTTTACCCCGAACGGACATGCCTATGAGGAGGAGCAGCTTCTGATTCAGGCGTTCGACGGCCGGACGGTGATCGCGGAGAGGGCGTACGGCCTGAAAGAACTTTCGGAAGACCGCTTCCTGTTCGTTCCGCTTTCCTTTGAGCGGCTGGAACGAATACCGGAGACGATCACGGTGAGAATGCAGACCGACGCATCTTCGCAGGGACCGTCCGTGTGGCTGAACGAGTCGGCGTCCGCGCCGGGCGAGGCGTATCTGAACGGCAGACTGCTTCCGAACAATCTGATCTATAATCTGATCGATATCGTGTGGGTGCACCGTTACCGTGAGCCGGTGTTTGCGGGCCTGATTCTGATGCTTTTCGGAGTCGGGATCTACGGGGCCGGCGGTTTTGTGAAAGACCGTTCTGGAAAATCGGGAAGAAAGACGGGACGGAAGAGGGAGCCGCTGCTTGTGCCTCCTTCGAGGCGGGAGCTGGGCGCTCTGGCGGCGGCGCTTGTCGTTACGGCGCTGACGTTCTATTATCTGTATGATACGCAGATTCGGATCGCGCAGAATACGACGGAGAAGGAGACGGTTTTTGCGCCGGACGGAGGCCTGCTTGCGGTCAGCGAAGAACATCAGGTTCTGGTGCAGGATGTGAAGCCGGGGCAGGACAAGCTGACCGGGCTGGGAGTGCGCTTCCGGTTGGAAGACGGAGTCCGGCTGACGGAGGGGAGCATGCAGGCGTCGGTGACGGATCTGACACTCGACCGGGTATTGTGCGAGACCGTGATCGGGGCGGAGCAGTTCATTTCCGGGGAATATGCGGGGCTTTTGTTCGAGGAGTCGCAGGAAGGCGTGTCGGACCACGAATACCGGATCCGGCTTGTCTTTTCCCGGGAGCTGTGGGACAGCGGACTTTCGGTTATGACCAGCGAAGAAGGGCTGTGCGTGAACGCGTATCTCTACTTTCAGATTTTCCTGAAACGCTTCTTTTTCTTCCTGTTTCTGTGCGTGGAGGCGTTCGTCTGCCTGTTCTGGTATCTGACGTTTGTGAAGAGGGCGCGTCTGGAGAACGTGCTCTTTGTGACGCTTTTGTTCTGCGGCCTCGTCTACAATGTGATGCTGACGCCGCAGATGGTGCCGGATGAAGCCAAGCACATTGATATGGCGTACCGCTACAGCAACGACCTTCTGGGATTTGAGGGACTGGAGGATACCCGCTGCCTGATGCGGGCGGAAGACGCGGCGACGGAGTTTACCTCCTCCGCGTCGATTGGCAATTATCGGAAGATTTATTACGGACTGTTTTCCAGAGTGAAGGACGACCGGATGGTGGAAGCCACGATCAACAGCAACCTGGAAGGAAGCCTGCTGCTCTATGCGCCGTCCGTTCTCGGAATCAGCCTGGCCAGGATTCTGGGCTGGGGGACCGTGCCCATGCTTCTGTTTGCGCGTTACCTGAATCTCTGCATCTTCGCGCTGCTTGCGAGAGCGGGAATGAAGCGGCTTCCCTTCGGCAGAATGACGCTGTTCGTGCTGGCGCTGCTGCCGGTGAATGTGCAGCAGTGCACTTCCTTTTCCCATGATGCCATGGTGCATGGACTGCTGTTTTTCTACTGCTGTCTCTGTCTTCAGTTCATCTTCGGGGAGGAGCGGATGAGCGGGCAGCGAATGCTGCTGCTGGAGCTGATGGCCTGTTTTCTGGTGTTCTGCAAGAGCGGAAGCTATCTGCCGCTCTGCCTTCTGCCGGTTCTGATTCCCTGTGCGCGTTACGGGGGCAGAAGACAGAAATATGCGGCGACCGGGGCGCTCCTGTCCATCCCGGCCCTGGCCTTTCTGATGAAATATATGCAGATGGTGACGGGGATTGTGCGGACGACGGAGGCGACCAGCGTGGTCAGCACCGGCGGCGGAGCGGAGTACCTGACCGGTTATACGCTCGGATATTTTCTGCGCGATCCGCTGGAACTGGTCTATATGCTGGTGAATACGGTCCTCGATAAAGGAGGATTCTATCTGGAATCCCTGGTGGGCTATAAGCTCGGCTGGGTGGAAATCGAGACGTCCATGATCGTGGTCTTTCTGTTCTGGTTTCTGCTGCTGCTGTCCGTCTGCGACAGCCGGAGCGAGTATGTGCGCATCGGGAGATTCCCGCGCTTCTGGATGTTTCTTCTGTGCGCGGGCAGCACGGGGCTGATTCTTCTGGGAATGCTGCTTCAATGGACGCCCATGGGCCATGTGTCTATCGAGGGCGTTCAGGGACGGTATTTCCTGCCGTTTATGCTGATCCTTCTCACGGCCTGCAGAAATCCGGGTCTTCTCCTGATCCGGCCGGCAGACCGGGGAATCGCGGCCGCGGCGGTGTCCGGTCAGCTTTTGACGCTGGTCTATGTCATCCGGCAGGTAACGATGGTGTAGGCGGGTCGCGGGGGATTATGTAAGGAAAGGACAGGATAGACGGATGTACAGTGTGGTGATACCGGTTTATGAGGCGAAAAACAGTCTGGAGCGCTGCGTCGGATCCTGGCTCGGACAGACGAAAGGAGATCTGGAATTGATTCTGGTGGACGACGGTTCCGGGGACGGAAGCGGGGAACTGTGCGACGCCCTGGCCGGACAGGATGCCAGAGTGCGGGTGATTCATCAGAAGAACGCCGGCGTATCGGCGGCGAGAAACGCCGGCATGGACGCGGCGCAGGGGACGTATCTGTTCTTTACGGACAGCGACGATTATGTGGAGCCGGATTATCTGGAGAAAATGGACCGGTGCGCAAAGGAGACGGGAGCGGATCTGGTTCTGTGCGGTTTCCATCATCTCTATGACGGAGCGGATATTCTGAAACTGCCCGGGAAGAGCAGGGTCTTCACTCTGGAGGAGGGCAGGGAGGACTTTCTCGCCCTGTATGGGCAGAGTTTTCTGAACATGCCCTGGAACAAGCTGTATCGGAAGGAGCGTGCGGGCAGATTTGATCCTTCTCTCAGCCTGGGGGAGGATCTGCTCTTCAATCTGGATTATCTGAGCCGGTGCGAAAGAATCGCCGTGCTGTCGGAACCGCTCTGCCGTTATATTCAGGACATGCAGAAGACGACGCTTTCTTCCGGAAAGCGCAGGGACCGGCTGAAGCTGGCAAGGCGTCTCTGCGAGGAGACGGAAGCGTTTTACGACGCGCACTGGGGAGCGCAGGCCGGCCCGGGCGCGCGGGCGGAACACGGCAGAATCTTTACCCGCTATATGAACGAGATTCTCGACGAGTGCGGAAAGCTTCCGGCGGACAGAAGCCTGTCGGTCGGAGAGAAGCTGCGGACGGTTCGTTCCTTTGCGGACGACGCATGGGTGCGGGAGCGGGGGGCGGAGGCGGTCTGTTCCTCCGCGGATTATAAAGTTCTCCTGTTCTTCCTGCGGCGGCGGATGACGGGGACCGTATATATGCTGTGCGTTGCGCGGCATCTGTTCGTGACGTTTCTACACTGGATTCGCAGAAGGAGGAGTGCGCTGTGGAGCCGCTGATCAGTATTATCGTGCCGGTCTATCAGGTGGAGAAATACCTCGACCGGTGCGTGGAGAGTCTGTTGAGACAGACCTACGGCAATGTGGAGATTCTTCTGGTGGACGACGGTTCGCCGGACGGATGTCCGCAGCGCTGCGACGAATATGCCGAAAAGGATGAGAGAGTGTGGGTGATTCATCAGCAGAACGCCGGCCTGTCCGGGGCCAGGAACAGCGGGATTGACGCGGCGGCGGGGGAATATCTCGCCTTCGTGGATTCGGACGACTATGTGGCGGAGGACTTTATCCGCACGCTGTACGATCTGCTGCGCACGACCGGCAGCGCCATCAGCCAGTGCCGGTTTGCCTATGTGAGAGGAGAGGCACTCGGGCGGGAAGAAGGCGGAGGCTGCGCTGTCTGCGAGGGAGAGGAACTGATGGCAAAGCTCTATGGTCCCGAGGAGGAGGCGACTCCTTTTGTGGTAGCCTGGAACAAGCTTTATAAGAGGGAGCTTTTCGCTCATATCCGCTACCCGCAGGGGCGGATCCATGAGGATGAGGCCACGACCTACCGGCTGTTTCACGAGGGAAAGAAACTGGCGTTCACCGAGCGGGCGCTTTACGGATATTATACGGAAAATGCGGGGAGCATTACGTCGGTGTTTTCCCGCAGGAGGCTGCAGTGGCTGACCGCTCATGAGGAGCGGATCCGGTTTTTTCAGGAAAACGGATACGAGAACCTGCTGGCACAGGCGTATCGCAGGCTTTGCGATGCGTGCATCACTTTTTATTTTCGCTGTACCGACGAAGTGGAGGAGAAGGATCGGCTGAAAAGAGAGCTGTCGAAGCGCCTGAGGGGGTATCTCCGGCAGGGGAGGCCGTGGATACGGAAGCTTCCGCTGCGGACCCGGACGGGGTACGGGATCTTCTGTCTGTGCCCGGCGCTGTACAGGAGACTTTTGAAAGGGGTTCAGGGATCGGCATGAGAGAGAAGATCAGTGTGATTGTACCTGTGTACGGGGTGGAGAAGGTGCTTGGACGATGTGTGGACAGCATCCTTGCGCAGACCTATGACAATCTGGAGATCCTTCTGGTGGACGACGGTTCTCCGGACGGCTGTCCGGCGCTCTGCGACGACTACGCCGGAAGATATGAGAATGTGCGGGTGATTCACAAGAAAAACGGCGGGCTGACCTCTGCCTGGAAGGAGGGGGTGCGTCACGCCCGTGCGGACCTGATCGGTTTCGTGGACAGCGACGACTGGATCGAGCCGGATATGTATGAGAGACTGTGGCGGGAGCTTGACCGGCAGAAGGCGGATATCGCCATGGCAGGCCTCGTCTTCGACTATGAGGATCCCGGCTATCCGCCCCGCAGGGAGACGAACCGCATGGACCGGACGGTCTATGACCGGCAGGAGCTGATGGAACTCTATCCGGTGCTGCTCAACGACGGCGGCTTCATCGGGCGCGGGCTCCAGCCCTCCAGGGTGACGAAACTGTTCCGGAAGAAAGTGGTGGAAGCGAATCTGGAGCTGTGGGACGAGCGGGTCACGGTCGGAGAGGATCTGCAGATGGTGTTTGCCGCGATCCTCGACGCGGAGAAAGTGTGTACGGTACCGGACTATTATCCGTACCATTACTGGTATAACCTCTCGTCCATGACCGGGGGACACGACCCGGCGTATCTGGAGAAGATCCGTCTCCTGCGCCGGCGCATGGAAGCGATCTCGGACGCCAAAGGCGTCTATGATTTCCGCCCTCAGATACGCAATGATTTTCTGAGCCTTGCCGTAATGGCGGTCAAGAATGAGATATGGAGGAATCACACGGATTCCGTTTTCGGCGTTTTAAAAAATGTCAGGCGTATCTGTACGGACGATTCGGTGCGGGAGGCCCTGCAGAACCATACGATGGACCGCCTCGGCCTTTCCGTAAAATGCTATCTTTTTATGATGAAGCACGGGTGGTATCTGCCCTGCTACGCGGTGACGAAGCTGTTTTTCACCTGGTATTACCGGGGAGGAAAATGAGAGGGTCCGCACCGCAGATTTTACAGGAGTGAGAGAACAGATGGAGAGAAAGCTGATATTTCTGGATATTGACGGAACGATACTGATACCCGGGGAGGGGATCCGCCGGACGGTGAAAGAAGGGCTGCAAAAGGCGAGAGAGCAGGGGCATCAGGTATTCATCTGTACCGGCAGATGCTGCCACATGCTTACGGAGGAACTTGAGGATGTGACGCTGGACGGAGTCATCGCCAATGCGGGAAGCGATATCTGGATTCATGATACGAATATCTTCCGGACGTCGTTTGATCAGGCGCGTCTGCGGCGCGCTCTTGAAGTGCTGAACGCCCTGGATACGATTTATATACTGGAAGGATACGAGAAAATCTACGTGTCGGAGAGAGGAGCGGCGATCCTGTCGGAGAGCGAGCCGGTGCCGGGGGATAATCCGGAGATCATACGGTGGAAGACGTTCTTTTCCCGCTGGAAAAATACCGGGGATATCCGCGGCTGGGATCCGCAGCGGGCGCCGATTCCCAAGATCTCTTTCATGGTCTTTGACCGGACGGAGGCGGAGCGCGTCTATCACGCGCTGAAAAAGGATTTTTATGTTGCGTTTTTTCCGCCGCGCTCGGAGACGTTTTTTAACGGGGAACTGATTTCCATGACGGCGGACAAAGGGAGCGCGATCCGCAGAACGGCAGGGTATCTGAAGGCGAAGATGCAGGATACGATTGCTTTTGGGGACAGTATGAATGATTATCAGATGATTCAGGAGGCGGCCTGCGGGGTGGTGATGGGCAACGGGGACGAACAGCTCAAAAAGATCGCCGACCGGATCTGTGAGACGGTGGAGGAAGACGGCGTAGTCCGCGAGCTTGCGCGGATGGGCCTGATCCGCTGACGGTGGGCGGTTCAGGTCCCGTATGCGGCAAGGCATTCGTTGACGACGTCGGCATTGACCAGCATGTGATTTTTGAAATCCTCCACCAGATACTGCCGGTCCTCCAGCGTGAGGTATTCGTCCTCGGCCGGCGGTTCGCTGTAGATGGAATACAGATGGTAGCTGCAGAAGGCGTCCGACTGGAAATCATAGGAGATCTCGTCAATCATCCGCGCTTCCTCTTCCTCAAAGACCGCTTCGATGGATTCCGGATAAAAGGCATCCTCTTCCATACGGGCGATGATCTGCCGGAAGCGCTCGAGATATTCCGGATGCTGCAGCAGCTTCGGTAAAATGTTGTAATGTTCGTAGCTCTGCGTTGCCTGCCAGAAGGTCAGGGACGTCAGTTCCGGAAAGCTGCCGACCCAGTCGAGGTCAAACAGGAAATAACGCCATCTGCCGTCCTGCCAGGGAAGGCCGTTGTCTTTGCAGCGCCATACGCGCAGATTGTTGTCGAGCCAGTCCCCGTTCGCCAGAAGAAGATTGACGGCGTAATATTCCAGGCACTGTTCCACATCCAACTGCCGTTCGATCTCGGCGACGGCGGCAGGATCCGCGATATCGCAGTTCTGAACCCAGGACACGAAAGAAAGGTACTCTTCCAGCACTTGGGGGTCGGTCTGCGTTCCGGTCTTTTCCTCCTCGAACACGGATACAATGTCAATGTCTTTGTGCGAGTCGATGTGGTAGAGCTCCGCCAGGGCGTGGTCGTTTTTGGAGGGCATGAGAAAACAGGCGCCCTGATAGACGCCGTTCAGATAGACGGCGGCGGGAGTGGTGGGCGCGGCGTCCGCGATTCCGGCTTTGCGGGCGAGAGAGTAGCCCACGCTGTTGTGGATTCCGGTGGAATCCGCGGAAAGGCGTACGGAATGCAGGATGAAAGAACTGTATTCGCGGATGTGGGTATCCGTTCCGTCCAGAACCCGGCGGCCTCCCCAGAGATCGCAGGTGAAGACCGGATGAGCACGGTCATATTCTTCCCGCGCAACGATGCGGAAGGATTTGCGGGCGGCGCTGCGGGAGGTGGCTCCCGTTACCCGGAGCCCGGCGTTCTGCGCGATCAGGGGCGTGCCGTCCGGTTCGTAGACGAAGACCTGAGCCGGCCGTTCGCTCTCTCTGCCCCGCAGCATATACTGGTCGGTCAGGATGCCGGTTCCCTCCGCGTAGAGATCGTCTTCGTCCGCCGTCAGAGAGACGACAAGGTTGGAGAAGCTGCGGCTCTCAAAGATCTGGTCATACCAGGGATCTTCCGGTGCGTATTCCGCGGACAGAGCGGCAGGCGGGTTGCTGATGGCCTCCAGCCTGGTCTGTACGCAGAGCAGCAGCAGGATCAGTGAAAAAAAGATCAGTATTGACAAGTGCAGTTTTCGATTCATGCTCCGTATCCGTTTCTTCTGTACAATGTTATAAAAAGTGTATACGAAGGGCGGGAAAATATCAAGAGGAAAATATGGAATGTTCTGTTTTGTATTGAAAAAACCCGTGGGATGATTTATAAATGTAGAGAGAGAAAAGCTGGTACAGAAAGAGGATGCAGGATATGGTACTGAGAGGAAGAGAGAAGGTAAAAACGCTGGCGGCGCTGGCTGCCGGATGGAAGGACTGGTTTCTGGGGGCGATGGCCTGTTTTGCGCTGATGGTCAACCTGGGCGCCGATTTGAGCGGAATCGGCGATGAGGCGGCAGCGGGAGGTTTTTTCGTCCGCCTTGCGGTTCAGATCAAAAAACTGGAATACGTCCTTCCGGTGTTTGATTACAAAAACGCCGTGCTGGCCTTCCTTGTCTTTGCGTTCTTCTTAAAGACCGGCGATACGGTGTGGCGGGAGCGGCTTTCAAAGTGGTCCTACCGGATACCGGCGATGCTGACCGCCTTTTTTCTGGTGTTTGGATACAGTTTTCAATACACCAATTCCTGGAACCTGGTCTTTATGGATACGTTCCACCGGCTGACAGCGGCGGGGATGGCGGCCGGATTCTATGTCCTGTTCAGCCGGATCTTCCGGCTTCTGCTGCAGCGGGTCTGCCGCGCGGGGGAGGAGCAGGCATCTTCCGCGGGGAAACTGACCGAACTGGTGATGGAGCGGCACGCCTTCTGGGGGCCGCTGCTCGTGATTCTGCTCTGCTGGTCCCCCTATATTCTGGCCAAATATCCGGGAGCCGCCATGCCGGAGACGCTGGCGGAGATGAGGCAGCATTACTGGAATGCGTTCAATAACTATTATCCCGTGCTGCATACGGTTCTGCTGGGATTACTGATGGAGGCCGGCAATCGGATTGCCTCCTATACGTTCGGATTCTTTCTGAATCTGGTCGTGCAGCTTGCGCTTCTGCTGTCGGCGTTTTCCTACGGATTTGTGCTGATGAAGCGCTGGCGGACGCCGTACGGACTCCGCTGGCTGGCGCTCGGCATCATCTGTGTGGTGCAGTTTTTTCCGATGGAGTCGACGATCGTAGAGAAGGATGTGCCATATACGGCGTGTGTGATTTTTCTCGTGCTCATGCTTTATGAGCTGGTGCGCACCATGAGGACGGGCACCCGGTTGTCCGCCGGGCAGATCGCTGGCTTCTGCCTGTCCGGCCTGGGAATGGCCTGCTTCCGCAACGAAGGCTTTTACCTGACGGCGGCTGCGGGCGTCAGTATGTCCGTGTACGCGTGCAGACTGCGGTGGAAGGAAGACCGCGCCGGATGCGTCCGCATTCTGGCGGCCATGCTGCTGCCGGCGGTTCTGTTCACGGGCTACCAGAAGCTTTTGCTGCCGGCGTGCAATGTAGAGGACAACGGCCTGCAGGAGGCGTTGTCGATCCCGTTTCAGCAGACGGCCCGCTATGTGAGGGATTACGGATACGAACTGACGGAGGAAGAGGAGCAGGTGCTCTCCCGGGTTCTGGATTACGAGAATCTGGCGGAGCTTTACGACCCTGTCACCTCCGACCCGGTGAAATATACCTATTGCGCGCAGTCCGCCGGGGATCTGGCGGATTACTTCCGGCTCTGGCTGGCTCAATTGCTCCGCCACCCGGGCAGCGCGGTGCAGGCGACGATGAATAATGCCTACGGCTGGTTCTATCAGGAGGGGTATGCGCACAACTACATGATGACCTCTCAGATTGAGGGACATGAGGTGCGCTGGGAGATCGTGCAGCCGGAGCGGCTGGCAGGGCTGCGGCAGGTGGTAGAGCGCGCTGCGAAGCTTCTCTCCCGGGCGCCGGTGGTGAACTGGTTTGAAAATACAGGATTTGTCTCCTGGATGACAATTCTTCTGATCGCTTTCTGGGCGGGAGGAAAGCAGAAGCGTTATCTTTTGTCCGCCGTCCCGCTGCTGGTGGCGCTGCTGGTCTGCGTCGCGGCGCCGGCTTTTCGTTACCAGGTGAGATATATTATGCCGATCATGTTCTGCGTGCCGTACTATCTCCCGATGGCTGTGCACAGTCTGAGGGAGCAGGAGGCGGAATCTGCGGAGCCTCTTTCCCGTGCGGCCGGCAGAAGCGGCCGCCGGTTGCCGTTTCTTTTGCTGCTGCTGACGGTCTGCCCGCTTCTGATGGGGGCGGGGCCAAAGGAAACGTATGCATTTTACGCGGACAGCGAGGAGGAAGCGCGCAGCGTCGCGCAGAGTCTGGGGGCGGAGCTGCGGGGCTTTTATTACGGGATTGCTTCCATAGAGTGGGAAGGAGGAACAGCGCGGAGCGCGGCCGGGGAAAAGAGGACTGTCCGCACCGCGGCGGGAGAGGTGAGGCTTTATCCGGACGAATCGTATGAAGTTGACCTGCCGGCTGCGGAGGAAGCGGAGGCGCCCTGGCACCTGACCGCCATTCATGCGGAGAAAGCCTGGGAGCTTACCCGGGGAGCGGGCGTACAGGTGGCCGTTCTGGATACGGGGATCGACGCGGAGCATGAGGCGCTCAAAGACGCGGTTCTCTACAGCGGAACCGCTGTTCCGGCGTCCTTTTACGGAGAGGGCGGGACATTTCCCGAGAGCTATCGGGGAGCGCAGGACAATCATGGACACGGGACGCATGTGGCGGGAATTATAGGCGCCAGATCGGGCAGTCCGGGGGTCGCGCCGGAGTGCGCTCTTCTGTCCATCAAAGTGCTGGACAATTCCGGTGGAAAAGGAAAAGGTATGACCAGTTGGGTTGCCGCCGCCATCCGGGAGGCAGCGGATTTGGGAGCGGACGTCATCAATCTGAGCATGGGGGGAAATCATATCACCAACGAACTCCTCCATGAGGCAATCCAGGAGGCGAACGAGAGACAGATCGTGGTAGTCTGCGCGTCGGGAAACGCGTCGACTTCGACCGTGTACTATCCGGCGGGATATGACGAGACGATATCGGTGTCCGCGGTGAAACAGTCCGGTGATACGGTGGCCTTTGCTTCCTCCTACAGCAACTATGGAGACTGGATTGATCTCTGTGCTCCCGGTTCGGCCATTCAAAGTACAGTTCCGGGAGGATATCAGGAGAAATCCGGCACCAGCATGGCCTGTGCGGTCGTATCCGGCGCCGCCGCGCTGCTGCTGTCCGAGGATGAGAATTTAAGTCCGGGGCAGGTGCTGGAGCATATGGCAGAGACGTCCGCGGATCTGGGTGAACCGGGGAAGGATGCGCTGTACGGTTACGGCATGATTGATCTGGAAGAGATGCTGAAGCGGTACAGGACGCAGGCGCCCCTGCCGGCTCCGGAGACGGATGTGCCGACGGGCCGGGCGGTCTGCGAGGGGACGAGGATCCGGCTGCATACCGCGACTGCGGACGCGCAAATCCGTTATACGCTGGACGGGAGCGAGCCCTGCGCGGACAGTACGCTGTACACAGAAGAAGGAATCCGGATGGAATATCAGGAGGATCCGGTGGTTCTGAGTGCGAAGGTCCTGCGGGGAGAGTCCGAATGCAGTGAAAGCGCCGTGTTCCGCTATCAGGTTCTCAGGCGGCTGTCGGAGATCGAGGACAAAAAAGGAACGCTCGGGGAGGAGATACTGCCGGAATACGGGACGTATGAGGATCCGGTGTCCGGCAAAAGCTGCCGAAGATATCATCTGACCGTGAAAAAGAAAGAAAAACTGACGGTGCGGGTGGACGGCCGGAATTTTACGCCGGAAATCAGGCTTTATGACAGCGCAGACCACACGGGAACGCTTCTCGGCGAAAAGACAGGCGCGCCGGCGCAAAAGCGGACAGACGCTGCGTCCGGCCGTCAGGGGACTTTGGGTACGAAGACGCAGAAGCTTGTGTGGGAAAACCGCACCGGCAGCGAACAGGAGGTATGGATCTCCGTATCCGCATATGAAAGCGGCGGGGAAGAGGAGGATCAGACCTACCGGATGACGTGGAAGACCGAGGGGACGGAGAAAAAGAGTGGTTCGTCCGCGGGTTCTTCGGGTTCCGGCGGCGGACGGGAAGAGACAGAGGAGAGCGGCTGGAAGGAAGGGGAAACCGGCGTCGGTTCGCCTTCCCTGCCGTCCGGACGTCCGCCGTCCCGCCCGTCCTCCGGTGCAGAGAAAGGACCGTCCGACGGGACGGCGCCGATGGACGAAGAAAACTGGCTGTATGCGATGGAACCCGCCTCCCCGGATACGGAAATATCCGGGGAAAGCGAGGGGACAGAAGAGGAGGAACCGGCTCCGGCCCCGTCCCGGAAAGAGAGCGGGGAAGAAGAGGACCGGACCGCGGAAGGCGAATCCGGTTTCCGGTATTCGTTCCTGCCGCTGCTTCTTCTACTGCTTTTCCTGCTGCTTCGCGCGGCGTATGCCGCCCGCCGGCAGACAGATCATTCCGAGGAGGGGTAAAAGAGGCTGACTTTCAGAACAGGCTTGGAAAATGACGGACAGTTGTGCTATACTATGATACAGAGAAACGATCAGGGGGACAGAGATTTTGGACCAGATAGCAGTTTTAATTCCATGTTATAACGAAGAGAAGACCGTACAGAAAGTCGTACAGGATTTTCAAAAGGTACTTCCGGAGGCGGTCGTCTATGTGTACGACAACAATTCTTCTGACCGTACGGTAGAACTGGCGGAGGCGGCGGGAGCCGTCGTGCGCCATGAGTATCAGCAGGGCAAGGGCAATGTCATCCGTCGGATGTTCCGCGAGATCGACGCGCGGGTGTATATCATGACAGACGGGGATGACACTTATCCGGCGGAGTTTGCCAGAGAGATGGTGAACCGGGTACTCTTCCGCCAGGCGGATATGGTGGTTGGAGACCGGTTGTCCTCTACCTATTTTACGGAAAACAAGCGGCCGTTCCACAATTTCGGCAATTCGCTCGTAAGAGGGACGATCAACCGCCTGTTTCACACGGAGATCAAGGACATCATGACCGGTTACCGGGCGTTCAGCTATCCGTTCGTGAAGACGTTTCCGGTGCTCTCGAAGGGTTTTGAGATCGAGACGGAGATGACGATCCACGCGGCGGATAAGAACATGCAGGTCGAGAACGTGGTCATTGAATACCGGGACCGTCCGGAAGGCAGCGAATCCAAATTAAATACCTATTCCGACGGGGCGAAAGTACTGTTCAGCATCGCCAGGCTGTACCGGAATTATAAACCGATGCATTTCTTTGGATTCCTCTCGCTTTTGCTGAGCGTACTCAGTATCGGGTTCTTTATTCCGGTGCTGCTTGAATATATCTCCACCGGCCTGGTTCCCAAGTTTCCGACGCTGATTGTATGCGGTTTCGGGCTGATGGCGGCGATTCAGTCGGTCTTTGCCGGTTTGATCCTGGCGGCGGGAGCGCAGCGGAACCGGCAGGAGTTTGAGATGAATCTTATAGAGGTGGACAGGCACTACAAGGAGCTTGTGAACAATGAGTGACAGAGACGGGAAGAGCGCTGCGGGCCGCGCATGGCGGCGAATATGGGTTTTTGCATGGACAGGCGGCATACTTTTTGCCGCCTTTGACCGTTGCGGGTATATGCTGAAACAGTACGGAAGCATCTGGGCGCTGTCGGAGAATCCCCTGCACCGGACAATTGTGCACCGGATTATTCTGCGTCTGCCATTCAGTGTGGCGGCGGTGCTTGCGCTGCTGCTCTTGACCGACGCTCTGTGCGGGAAAAGTGCAGCAGTGGCGGAAACGGCGTCCGGAGGGAGGGATGTGCGCCTCCTTCCGGGAAGCGTAGCGGACCGTCTGCAGGACGGAAGGTACCGTTTCGCGGCGGCGTGGCTGCTTTTTTTTGTCAGTTTTCTGCCTGCGCTGCTGGGCGGATACCCGGGGATCTTCGCGGCGGACGCGCCCAATCAGATCGGCTGGACGTTCTCCGGCTGGCTGACGGCGCATCATCCGCTGCTGCATACGGGATTTCTGTGCGGGATTTTCACCGTCACAAGGACGCTGAGACTTTCCGACAATACGGCGGCGGCTGTCTGCAGCGTCCTGCAGATGCTGGCGCTGTCCGGCATTTTCGCCTGGCTGCTCCGGTTTCTGGAGCGGGAGAACGCGCCCGTCTGGCTGCGCGCGGGGACGGCGCTTTATCTGTGCCTTTTTCCCTTCCACGCGATGATGTCCGTGTATACGACCAAAGACACGCTGTTTTCCGGTGTCTTTCTTCTGTGCGTTCTGCAGCTTTTCCGGATGGTTGAGAAACCGGAGGAATACTTCTCCGGCCGGCGGCAGGCGTGCGTGGGAGGAGGCTGCTTTCTGCTGCTTTTCCTGCTGCGTAACAACGGGTTTCATACGCTGCTTCTGTGCATGCCGTTTCTGTTTCCGGCGCTGAGACGGTACTGGAAGAAGCTTCTGCTTCTGGCGGCGGCGCTTCTGCTGCTGTATCAGTTTTATAACGGTCCCTGCCTTCGTCTGCTCGGCGCGCAGCCGGGGGATGCGAGAGAAGCGTACAGTGTTCTCATGCAGACGCTGGGACGCACGTACACGGCGGGCGGCGATATCCGTCCGGAGGAGATGGATGTGATCCGTCCGGTGATGAGCGAAGAGACGCTGTCGCAGTACACGCCGACCCTGTCCGATCCGATCAAAAATTTCTTTTATACGGAAGCGTTTGCGGACAATCGGGCGGAATTTCTGAAGACGTGGGCGGCGGTCGGCTGGAGAAACAAAAAGATTTATGTGGATGCGCTGCTGAGCACTACGGCGGCCTTCTGGTATCCGGGCACAGCGGAAGTATATCTGGAATTTGTCTGTTTTGACATCGAGAAAGACAACCCGCACTATCCGCATGTGCGGATGACGCCGGTCGTGGACGGACTGTTCCGATACTATACGGCGGTGGGAACGGACGCTTCCTTCCGGAAGATTCCGGTGCTGCGGGAGCTTTTGTCCATGGGTTTTTATTTCTGGCTGCTCGTATATGCCGGGCTGTACGCGCTCTATCAGAGACAGTACAGAAAGCTTCTGTGGATGCTACCATTCTGGACTTATATGGGTACGAGTTTTCTGGGTCCGGCGGCGCTGCTCCGCTACGCCTATCCGCTGATGCTGGGAGCGCCGCTTCTGGTCTTCTTTCTCGTCGCGGACGAGGGGCGGACAGAGGCAGGTCTGTGATGAGGACGGCCCCGCGGCCGGCGCGTTGTGAAAAAGCCCCGTCCGCGGGGCCGGGTGCGGGGTGCCGGGGTTTCAGGGCAACGCGGGGGGAAGCGCGGGTTGAATCAGGTTTCTGTTAA
>ERZ779627.146-NODE-146-length-18664-cov-5.026654_pt1 | contig 18664 bp, 10 predicted proteins | sample MGYA00514191_ERZ779627 | MGnify/ENA primary metagenome ERZ779627 (study PRJEB29562, sample SAMEA4376705) | mouse gut metagenome | isolation source: Cecum | study: EMG produced TPA metagenomics assembly of the A DSS colitis mouse model was used to assess the... | reverse complement strand
GCCCCGGCGGGAAAGACACAGCGCTACTATACGACCCTGCTGCTCCACGCTCTGGCCCCCCGGCGAAGCATTGAGGGCCTGTTCAACATCCTGTTCGATTTTTATGTGGAGAATCTGGACTTTCAGTACGTCCCGGAGGACACCAGCTACAAGCTGTTCACCAAGGGGATGCGGGCCCGGTGGAACAGCGGCGTGGTGGTCCAGAACGACCTCCAACTGCGGTCCGACGCGGTCTTTTCCGGGCTCCAGACCCTCTTCAATGAGCGTCCGGGCTATATGGCGGTGCTGTGCGACGGCCTTGTGGAGAAGATGGACGCCCTGCTCCGGGGGGAGAAGGAGGGCAGGCTGGACCCCCACCGGAATGGCTGGGACCATCTGCTGGTCCAGTGGTACCGGAAGAAGAGCAGCGCCGAGCGCGGCCGTGTCCAAGGGGCGCGCCGTGAGAAAAAATCGGAATATGTCGCCACCACCGCGGACCGTATTTTTGTCCGCTGCGCCATGGAGAATGAGCTGGTGGGCCTGAAGGTCCCCTGTATCCGCCTGCCCGAGGTGGGGGAGCACCGCCCACTGCTGCGGGTCACGCAAGGAGACGCTATCATCCACCAGGAGGAGCTGCGGGTCACCGGCAACGACCTATGCCTGACCACCAAAAGCCGCTTCGTGCCCTTGCGGGATACCAATTTTGACTTTAATGCCCCGCCCCGCATTCGGGCGGAGATTACATATATGAACAAGGTAATCTATGATTCCGGCCAAAAACTGGAACGGGACTACCTCATCTTCGACGCCAACGGCGGTGACAGGACTGTCAAAGCCGGCCGGGCATTTCTGTTTGCCGGGAACGGAGCCGATGTGATGTTTTCCCAGGAGGACGGGATTCTCCAGCTGTCCCACCCCGGCCAGCTCTACCGGCTGAATCTGACAAGGACCTCCTCGCTGACGGTGGATGGCCGGGAGGTTTTCGTCGGGACGGAGGCCGCGGTTCAATTCCGCCGACACACGGTCCCCCGGTGTGTCCGGGGCCTGCGGGGGCTGGACGGCGGCGGATTCCTGGACCTGTTTCCAGGCCCCTTTACCCTGTCCCTGGTCCTGCCCGAGGGGGAGAATCCCCTGCTGTACCGGCTGTCCCTGGACGGTGAGAGCCGGAGCCTAAAGGAATTTCAGGGGGAGGACGGGGCGCTGACCATCCCCTCCGCCCTGGACAGCGGCCGGGTCCACAGCGTCAAGGCGGTGGACATCCGCACCGGGCTGGTCCGGTACGAGTACCGCTACGCCATTTTGCCGGGCTGTACCTGCCGCACGGACAAGTCCCTCTACCGGGCGGGGGCGGATGAGGCGGAGGCCGTCCTTTCCTGGAATGGGCGGGAGACCCGGATGACACTGCCTGTCCCGGAGGAGGACGTTCTCAGCCTGTCCTTGCCGGAGCTGGACTTCACCCTGGAGCTGGACGCCCCCATCTTCCACTGTACCCTGCTGGGCGAAAATGGATTTCAGGCGGCGGAGATGCTCTGGCACAAGGACATCCGGGAGTTTGTGGAGCTGCGCCCGCCGGAGGGCTGGAGCTGCCGGCTGATGCTGGGGACCCGGGAGATTCCCGCCCCCGACGGGACCCACTTTGAGCTGGGCAACGAACTGCGGGCCGGCCGGGCCTTCCGGGAGACAGAGCCCCTGGGGCTGCTGCTGTCCAAGGGGCAGGAGCGCTTTCAGCTCAAGCTAACAGAGGTCGTCTTCGCACCCCGGTTTCTCCAGCCGCCCCTGGAGCTGGAGGAAAGCCGCCTCCTCTGGCGGAGCGTAGGGAGCTTCCTCGGCGACACGGTCGGGCGGTTCACCGTAGAGCTGGACCTGCCCGCCGGGACAAAGACCTTCCAAGCCGCCCCCGGCGAGGACAAAACGCTGGAGGAGCCCTTCTCCTGCCCCGACGGACGGTATCCCTACCGGGTACTGCAAAAGAGCGGCAGCGTCTTCGCCCCCGGCCCGGCCAGGACCCTCTATCAGGGCGACCTGCTGGTTGGGGACGCCAACGCCTTCCGCTTTCAGGGGCGGGAGCTCCATGTGAAAAATGCCCTGTGCTGGGACTTTGACCGGGAGGCCCTGAAAAGCGTGGAGATGCGCGGGGGCAGCGGCGTCATCTGCGGACTGGCCTATGCGGGCACCGGCCATCCGCCCTGGGAGGAGGTCCCCATGCCCCACTACACCGCCACTCTCTATTTCAAAGACGCCCGGGGACAGCGACACCCCTTCAACAGCAACCCCAATTCCAAGGGCTTCGAGCTGGTGAACCCAGTCCACGTCTGGCTGGTCAACGACCGGCTGCTGATCCTGCAATGCCACGACGAGGAGGACAAGGGCGGCAGCGTGGACATCGACACCCGCTACAACATCATCGTCAACCGGAGTTTGATCGGGAATGCCCAGCGATTTTTGGACACCCCGGACTATTTTGAGTATACCGTGATGGAGGCTGTAGGCGGAACTTTTTCGTGACCCTATGCAGGGGGCATATTGTTTTGACATTATGGAGCGTGGTACAATACAAAGAGCAAATTGCTCTGAAAATATAAATCAGGAGGAAACATCTATGAAAATCAGAACCGGTTTCGTCACCAATTCCAGCAGCTACGCCTCGGCGTGCGTCAGTATTCAGAGCCGGGAGCTTATCGAGCTGCTCAAGGAGTATGAAGACGTGGTGGGTCCCAGCGGCTCGTTCATTGGTTCCATTGAAAAGGACACCTTCACCGACTATTGGGACGAGGGCGAGACGGGTTCGTGGGAAGAAAACGTGCCGAAAACCCTGAACGAAGTCCTGGACAAGTTCATCGACGGCTTGCGTGAGCAATCGGACTATCGCGACCCCCCGGAAAAAAAGGAGCGCCTCCAGTCGCTGATTAAGGTCCTAGAGGACCAGAAGCAGGAGCTGACCGCTTCGATCCAAAAAGTAGAGTGGTGGCACAACAACGAGAGCTTCGATGAGTTCGAGCCGGACGGCGCCCGAGAGAAATCGTTCATCTATAACCGGAGGAGCAAGAAAACCGGAGGGGCCGGTGTCTACGAAGAGTCGTAAAGACCGGCGCCTGTAAGGAGCGATTATGCGATACAAAATCATTGACAAAACATACCGATTCATCTCCGCCTTTGACGATGAGACAGGGGCTTATATCCGCACGGGCGTTTTGGACGCGCACGGCCGGGATACCGGCGTGGACCCCTTTATGGCCTCCTTCCCCCACCTGATCGACGTGGGTGTGATGGGCCACTGCATCCACGGCAGGACCGGCCTCTGTGCCAAGGCGGGGGTGGGCTGTTATCAGAGCGGGGCGCTGGTGGAGCGGCCCAACATGGCAGTGGAGGATTTCCGGTGGACCGCGGAACAGTGCCGGGGCCGCTGCAACCAGCTGGCCCTGGGAGGCCGGGGGGACCCGGACCAGCACGAGCACTTTGAGGAACTCCTGCAAATCAGCCGGGAGAACCGTCTGGTCCCCAACTTCACCACCTCCGGCTACGGCCTGACGGAGGAGCTGGCGGCGCTGTGCGGGCAATACTGCGGTGCGGTGGCGGTGAGCTGGTATCGGAGCGAATACACGCTGCGGGCCATTCGGCTTCTTTTGGACGCCGGTGTCACCACCAACATCCACTATGTCCTGGGCAAAAATTCCATTGACGAGGCCATTGACCGCCTGCGCCAAGACGACTTCCCGGAGGGGATCAACACAGTGATCTTCCTGCTCCACAAGCCCGCCGGGCAGGGGACGCGGGAAAATGTCCTGGACTTTTCCGACCCCCGGGTGGCGGAATTTTTCGCCCAGGTGGACGCCCGGCACCCCTTCCAGGTGGGCCTGGACAGCTGCAACGTACCTGGGGCGCTGAATTTTTGCAAAAGCATTCTCACCGAGTCCCTGGACACCTGCGAGGGCGGGCGGTTCAGCTGCTACATCGGCGCGGACCTGGTGATGGTGCCGTGCAGCTTTGACCAGCAGAAGCGGTATCAGGTCCAGCTGCGCCCGGCTACCATCGAGGACGCATGGAACAGCCCGGCCTTTAACCGCTTCCGGGATAAAATGCGCAATTCCTGCCCCGGCTGCGAAAAACAGGCCCTCTGCCTGGGCGGCTGTCCCCTGATGCCGGAGATTGTGTTCTGCGAGAGCGAGCTGCGGAAGATGTAAATACATTGTAATGGAGGTATCCCCCATGTTCAATCCCATCAAAGCGGCCCGGGAGATCAAGGCTAGCTACATCGACTACATCACCACCACCTTCGACCTGGCGGACCCGGACTACGCCAAGGCCCTGCGGCAGGAGCTGCAAAAAGAGGGCATGGTGGCCAAGGGGCCCTATTTGGACATCGGCGGGTCCTACGAGACGGGGGCGTCCCTGTCAGAGCTGATGGAAGCGGGCAAGGCAAGCGCCCTGTTCCGGACCCTGGAGCCCGTTCCAGAGAAGGACCGGGAACTGAAGCTGGACCGGCCCCTGTACAGCCACCAGGAGCGGGCGCTGGCTCTGGCCTCGGCGGGGGAGAACCTAGTGGTCACCACCGGCACCGGCTCGGGCAAGACGGAGAGCTTCCTGCTGCCCATCCTGGACGCCCTGCTCCGGGAGGAAGCGGCAGGCACCCTGAGCCCCGGCGTCCGGGCCATCCTCATCTACCCCATGAACGCCCTGGCCAACGACCAGATGAAGCGGATGCGGGCCCTGCTCCGGGGCCACCCGGCCATCACCTTCGGGCTGTACAACGGCAACACGGAGCACACCCAGGCCAAGGCCCTGGAGGCCTACCGACGCACCCTCCAGGCCGACCCCCGGCCCAACGAGATCATCTCCCGGGAGGAGATGCAGCGCACCCCGCCCCATATCCTCATCACCAACTACTCCATGCTGGAGTACATGATGCTCCGCCCCAAGGACGACGCGGTCTTCTCCGGGGCAAGGCTGCGGTACATCGTCCTGGACGAGGCCCACATCTACAAGGGGGCCACCGGCATGGAGACCTCCTTGCTCATGCGCCGCCTCCGGGCCCGGATCAGCCAGCCGGACAGCGTGCAGTACATCCTCACCAGCGCCACCCTGGGCGGGCCGGAGGCGGACGGGGATATCCTGACCTTCGCCCGGGGCCTGTGCGACGTGGCATTTAAAGGAAGCGGCATCATCCGCTCCAGAGAGAAGCGGCCCCCTATGACGGAGCAGCGGGACTTCCCTCCAGAACTGTTCCGGGAGCTAAACCAATCTCCGGAGGAGACTGGAGCGATCCTGAAAAAATATGAAGCGGATTTTTCCCCGGAGGGGGATGTGGGAGAAAAACTGTACGCCCTGTTCCTCCGCGCCCGGTTGTTCGCCCAGTTGCGGGAAGCGGCAAATCAGCCGGTCACCGTGGCCCAGCTGCGGCAGGCTCTGGATATCACTGAGGAACAGGTGGTGGACCTGGTGGCCCTGTGCGCCCGGGCGGAGAAGGACGGAGCCAGCCTCATCAAACCCCGGTACCACTTCTTTGTCCGGGCGTTGGAGGGGGCCTATGTCACCCTGACCTCCCCCAAGCGGCTGTACCTCCAGCGGAAGCTGGCCGACCCGGAGACAGGGAAGACCGTCTTTGAGGGGGCGGTGTGTACCGACTGTGGCCGGCTGGCGGTGGTAGGCCGGACGGAGGGCGGATACCTGAGGCATACCGCCCAGAAGGGCGGGGAAACCGACGCCGAATTTTACTGCCTCCGGGAGGATGCCGACGGCGAGCTGCTGGAGGACCCGGAGGACGAGGAGGAAAGGTCCCAGGACGGGACGGAGGACTATGTTCTCTGCCCGGAGTGTGGCGCCATCGCCCCCCAGGCGGACAGCAGGTTCCAGCGGCCCTGTGAGCACGACCCGGCGGGGTATGTAAAGGTGCGCCATGTGGTGCTGACCAAGCAGGGGACAGCCAGGTGCCCTGCCTGCGGCTTCGGCTCCTTCCGGCGCTTCTATCTGGGAGCCGAGGCGGCCACGGCGGTGCTGGGCACCCAGCTCTTCGAGCAGCTGCCCAGCGAGGAGATCGTCGTCACGGAGACCGCCCCCGCCCCGGGGAGGCGGAACATCTTCGCCCCCGTGCCCCAGCGGCGGCAGATCCGGAAAAAGACCGCCCGGCAGTTCCTGTGCTTCTCCGACAGCCGCAGCGAGGCGGCGTTCTTCGCCACCTATATGGAGCGGTCCTATCAGGAGTTCCTGCGCCGCCGGGGGCTGTGGCATGTGGCGGCGCAGTTCCGGTCCCAGGGCCGGTCCTCTGTGGGGATGGCAGAGTTTGTGGACGAGCTGGCCCGGTGGTTTGAGGACAAGCGGTGCTTCGTCCAGTGGGACGCGGCGGAGGACCAGGAGACCGGCTCGCTCACCGCTGTCAGCCGGCGCAATGCCTGGATTGCCGTTCTCAACGAGATGTTCAACGCCCGGCGGAGCACCAGCCTGGTGTCCATGGGCGTGCTGTACTTTGAATATAGCAAAAACGATGATGCGGTCCAGGGCTTTCAGGAGGGCTTCGGCCTGGAGCCGGGAGATGCCCGGGCCCTGCTGGAGTTGCTGGCCCAGGACGCCCTGTTTACCGGGGCGGTGGACACCAAGGCGGTGAAGCTGAACGAAGCGGAGCGGGAGTACATCTTCTACTCCTCCGCCCAGAAAAAGCTGGTCAAGGTGCGCACCGCCTCGGAAGCAAAAAAGAGCTGGCTGTCCGGCTGGCAGGGCCGGACCCGTCCCAACGGGACCTTCTATCCCAACAGCCGCATGACCCGGCTCGTCCGGGCGCTGGACCTGCCGGAGCAGGAGGCGGACGATCTGCTGGGGGACTACTGGGACGGGGTATTTAGGCCGGAGACGGAGGAGTTTGCCTTGGAAGCTGGCGACTTCCGGGTCCGAATCGGCGGCACAGAGGGAACCGCCTTCTACCGCTGTAAAAAGTGCGGCAGGGTGACCCCCTTCAGTGTGAAGGGTCAGTGCGCCAGCGTAAAGTGCGGCGGAGAGCTGGAGCTCTTCGATCCCCTGGCCGCCAACCGGGACAACCACTATGCCCGGCTCTACAGCAGCGACCAGGCCGACCCGCTGTTCATCAAGGAGCACACCGCCCAGCTGGCCAAGGACCAGCAGACCCGGTATCAGGAGGCCTTTGTCCACAAGAAGATCAACGCCCTCAGCTGCTCTACCACCTTCGAGATGGGGGTGGACGTGGGCAGCCTGGAGACGGTCTACCTCCGGGACGTGCCCCCCAGCCCCGCCAACTATGTCCAGCGGGCAGGCCGGGCGGGCCGGGCCCGGCACTCCGCCGCCTTTGTCCTCACCTACTCCAAGCTGTCCTCCCACGACTTCACCTACTACCAGGACCCCGCCGCCATGATCTCAGGCAGGATCAAGGTGCCAGTGTTCGAGCTGGAGAACGAGAAGATCCTGAACCGGCACGTCTTTGCTGTGGCCCTTAGCGCCTTTTTTGCCCGCTTCCCGGAGGTGTACGGAGGGGACGACCAGACCATCCTCCTCAACGAAGGGGGCTACGAGACACTGAAGACGTACCTGGAGGGGAAGCCGGAGGACCTGCGTCAGTTGCTTCTTCGGTCCATCCCCGCCCGGATGCACCAGCGGCTGGGGCTGGAGGACTGGAGCTGGAAGCAGCGCCTCTGTGGCCCCGACGGGGTGCTGGAGCTGGCCGTCCAGGACTTCCAGGGGACGGTCGCGGAGATTGAGAAAACCATCGCCGCCTGCAAGCGGGCCGGAGAATTGGAAGAAGCAGGAAAGTGGAGCCGCAACCTTCGGAATTTCCGCTGCGCCAAGGACGACAAGAGCGGAAAAAAGAGCCTCATCAGCTTCCTGGTCCGGAACAACGTCCTGCCCAAATACGGCTTCCCGGTGGACACGGTGGAACTGGTCCCGGATGTCGCCGCCATGGGCCGGGACAAATCCCTCCAGCTGGCCCGGGACCTGCAAATGGCCATTGCCGAGTACGCCCCCGGGGCCCAGGTGGTTGCAGACGGGAAGATGTACACCAGCCGGTATATCCGCCGGATGCCGGGGAAAAACGGGGATTCCTCCTGGGAGAAGGGGTATTATTGCTATCAGTGTCCCCACTGTGGCCAGCCCAATTTTACCAAGGAGCCTGTCACCCGGGAGGGCCGGGAGTGCGTATCCTGCCACCAGATCATTAAGCGGACCTTCTGGCAGCGGACCCTGGAGCCCCGGTTTGGCTTCTGCGCGGAAAAAGGGGCTGTGGATGCCCCGCTGAGCCGCCCTCAGCACGACTATAAGACGGACGACTACTACATTGGCGACCCCCAGCGAAATCTGATCTGCAAGCTGGCCTTCCAGGTGAATGGACAGCTGCTGGAGGTGGAGTCCACCTCCAACGACTCCCTGGTGGTTGTCGGGCAGAACGAATACAAGGTGTGCGCGGTCTGTGGCTACGCTGTGGACAGCAGGAAGGGAGGGATCCCCCTCAAGCACGAGAACATGCAGGGCTATCCCTGCCTCAACAAAGAGGGGAAGGGGATGGAATACCACCTCTCCCACGACTTCAAGACTGATGTGGCCAAGCTCACCTTTGTAACGGCGGAGGCGGGAAACTATGACACCATGTTATCCGTCCTCTATGCCCTGCTGGAAGGGCTGTCCCAGGAGATGGGCATCGAGCGCACCGATATCAAGGGCTGTCTATTCCGCACGGCGGCGGAGGGAACAATAGTCTACTCTGTGATCCTCTACGACGCCGTGGCCGGCGGAGCGGGGCATGTCCGCCGGATCGCTACAGAGGACGGCAGGGCCTTGCAGGCGGTCCTGAAACGGGCGCTGGCTATCGTGGACCGTTGCAGCTGCGACAGCTCCTGCTATCACTGCCTGCGCAACTATTACAACCAGAAAATACACGACAACCTGGACCGGAAAAAAGCCACCGCTTTCCTGGAGCAGTGGATTGGGCATACGGAGCGTTCGGAACTGGAGAAGGCGGTTTTAGCGGAAGTATAAGTGCTTTCATAAGGCTACCTTATCAACAACCACCGGTTGTGGGTTCGATTCCCACCGCTAGCTCCATTAAAAGCACAAAATCTTCGGAAAACCCGAAGATTTTGTGCTTTTTCTATAACTTTCTGAGTCAGGCCGTGATTCTCTCCCGTTGGGGCACAAATATACATCCTGCTGTTCATCATAGGTAAATGTATCCCGCTTCGCCGTCCTCCAGCTGTTGGAAACACGGTCTGGAAACCACTTCCTTATGTCCTGCCCCTACCCGGAGAGGCTTAGAGCAGGCGGTACTTTTTCAGCTTGACGTAGAGGGTTTGGCGGGATATGTTCAGCTCCTTGGCCGTCTTCGTCATGTTGTACCGGTTGCGCAGGATGGCCTTGCTCATAATCTCCTTCTCTAAAATCTCCAGCTGGGAGGCCAGGGAGGTACCCGGGCGGATGAAGGTCTCGCAGGCTGCCTGGAAGCTGGTGAGAATCTGCTCCGGGGAGGCGGCGGTCTCCATGGTACGCTGGTTGAACATGTAGTTGGGCAGATCGTGCATGGTGATCACGCCCTCCGTCTTGACGGTGCAGGCGTACTCGATGACGTTCTTCAGCTCCCGCACGTTGCCGTCCCAGGGGTACTCCCGGAAGTAGGCATACACCTCGTCCTCCACGCCGGACACGCTGTGGCTCAGGCGCTGGTTGTACTGGTTGATGTAGTACTCGCACAACAGGGGGATGTCGTCCCGCCGGTCCCGGAGGGGCGGGATCATAAAGTTGGTCACGTTGAAGCGGTAGAACAGGTCCTTGCGGAAGCGGTTCTCCTTGACCAGCATGGCCAGGTTCTCGTTGGTGGAGACGATGATCCGCACGTCCACCTCCCGCTCCTCATTCTCCCCGATTCTGCGGATCCGGTTGCTCTCGATAGCCCGCAGCAGCTTGCCCTGAAGGTCCAGGGAGAGGGAGTTCACCTCGTCTAAGTACAGCGTACCGCCGTCGGCGGCCTCGAACAGGCCCGGCCGGTCGATGGCGCCGGTGAAGCTGCCCTTGGAGGAGCCGAAGAGGAGGCTCTCCATCAGGTTGTCGGGGATGGCGGCGCAGTTCTGAACGAAGAGGGGCTTGCCCCGGCGGGGGCTGTTGGCGTGGATGGTGTGGGCGATCAGCTCCTTCCCGGTGCCGGTCTCCCCGTAGATCAACACGCTGGAGGTGCTTCTGGAGATCATACGCAGGGTCTCGAAGCTCTTGAGAAAGGCGGCGTTTTGGGTGATGATGTTGTCAAAGTTGTACTTTGAGGTCAATAGAGACCTCTTTTTTTGCTTCGGCGTACTCTCCAGCTCAATGGAGAGTACCATGGCCCCTACCAGCCCCGTCTCGCTGATCAGGGGGTAGGCGGAGTTCAGGGATTTCTTCGGCGTGCCGTTTACCTCGAACATCTGCAGCTCGTTTAAAATCGGGCGCTTCTCGTCGATGGCCCGGAAGACAGTGAAGTCTTCCCGCTTGAAGAAGGGGTAGAGTTCAAAGATGGAACGTCCCACTGCCGCCTCGTCCCGGATCATGTTGATCTGGTCGTTGTAGTCCTGATAGAAGAGCACCTTGCCTCTGGGGTCGCAGATCAGAATGGTGTCGGTCTCACTGAACATCTTTTTGAATACTTGGCTGGTATCCTGGTTGTTGGGTGCAATCATAGCGGCTCCTTTCCCGGTCTGATGCGGCTCTTTCATACCTCCAGTATACCACTCCGAGCGTCAAAAGGCAAGACGGTTTGTTTGAAAACTGGACAATCCGTAAAGTACTAGGGCATAGTGGAACCGACGCAGAGGGCTGAAGCGGCGGCGGGGCAGGACAGCTCGCCGCCCGCGGAGGCCGGTCAGGCGGGGAGATACGGATCTTTTTCGACTTTTTTCGGGCAGAGGAAAAATTGGCACGAAAATTGCTTGCAATAGTTAAGCAGAGGGAAACCGATCAACACTGCCAATCAATCAAAACAAGGAGGGTTTCAGTATGGAACAGCTGCGGTTTGGCATCTTGGGGCTGAACTATGACACGGAGGCTGGGCGAGGCTGGCCGGGGGCGCGGTACGCGCCCAACAGCATCCGCGCCGCCCTGTCGGGCATCATGAACCGTATGGAGGACGGCTTTCTCTTCGATGTGAACAGCGACGCCCTGGTGGACTACAACAAAATTGAGCTGAAGGACTTCGGCAACTGCGACAGCATCGTCCACTACGACCACTACCAGGCTCTGAAGGATATGGCCGAGGAGATCAAGAAGATCATCGGCGCGGGGTACCGGCCCATTCTGCTGGGGGGCGACCACTCTGTCACCAACGCCGGCTTTATGGCTCTCCACGACGTGGCCAAGGGTAAGATCGGCATCATCGACTTTGATGCCCATCTGGATCTGAAGGAGAACTCCCCGGTGCAGGGGCGATTCTCCGGGTCCAGCGAGATCCGGCGGGCCACCGAGATGGAGAAGTTTGACGCCCGACACATCGTGGAGATCGGCCCCAGGGGCTACAACTACCCGGAGCACTACCACTTCATCCGGGAAAGCGGGTTGAACATCTTCACCGTCCGGGACGTGAACCGGCTGGGGGTGGAGGAGATCGCCCGGCGCACCATCGAGCTGGTCCGCCAGGACACCGACTACGTGTACATGACCGTGGACATCGATGCGCTGGATATGGCTTACGCCCTGGGCTCCGGCGGCCAGGAGCCCGCCGGCCTCACCCACTTCCAGCTCTCGGATTTGATCCGGGCCTTCGCCCCCTATGCCGACGTGGTGGACTTCGTGGAGGTGAATCCCATGACTGACCACCGGGAGTTGACCAGCCACGTGTGCGCCAACCTGATATTGGACTACATCGCGGCAAACTACTATGACCGGTTCCAGCGGGGCTGAGGGGCGGTACCCCACCTCCCGGAGGCCGCCGGACGAAACCGGCCATCCGGCGTCCCCGGTTGTCAATACGGCCAGAAAGCAGGTGCAAAAATGAAAATTGTGAACAGGATCAATGGCATCATTATCAAGTTTGAGGAGGCGGTTCTGGCCAGCAGCATCCTCATCATGTCCCTCACCCTGATCGGCAACGTTCTGGGCCGGATGTTCTTCCAAAAGGGCATCTACGCCGCGGAGGAGATCGGGCAATACTGCATCTACGCCGTCACGTTTATCGGTCTGAGCTACGCTGTCACCACGGGGAAGCACATCAATATGCTCGGGCTGTTCGACCTGGCGCCCAAAAAGTTCCAGAAAATCGACGCGCTGGTGATCTCCGCCGTCACAGGGGGCACGATGGCGGTGCTCACCGGCATCACCTGGCGGTACGTGATCTCGCTGAAGGCTCTGGGTAAAATCTCTATCAACCTGAAGGTCCCCACCTATCTGGTGGTGGCGGTGATCTCCCTGGGCTTCCTCTTCGCCACGCTGCAGTATATTCTGATTTTTATCAAAAACCTCACCAGCGAAGAGGTCTATCTGGGCCTGAACGAGGTGTACGTGCCCGATTTCAGAAAGGAGGAGAAGCCCGAATGATTGTCGTACTGCTGCTTATCATGTTCGGATGTCTTCTGCTGGGCTTCCCCATGTTCATGTCCATGGTGCTCAGCGGCACGGTGGCCATCCTGATGTTCCTAACCTCTATGCAGCCCACCACCATCATTCAGCAGTTGATGAACGGCATCAACTCCCTGCCCCTGCTGGCCATCCCGCTGTTCATCTTCGCCGCGGACATTATGAGCGCCGGCCACACTGCCAGACGGCTGGTGGACCTGGTGAAGGCCCTCATCGGCCACATCTACGGGGGACTGGGGGTCACCCTGGCGGGCACCTGCACCCTCTTCGGCGCCATCTCCGGCTCCACCCAGGCTACGGTGGTGGCTATCGGCAAGACCCTGCGGCCCCAGATGCTGGAGTCCGGCTATCCCCAGGCCGACGTGGACGGGCTGATCGTCTCCTCCGCCAACCTGGCGGCGCTGATCCCGCCCAGCGTGACCATGATCATGTACTGCGTGGTCACCGGGGCCTCCGTGGGCGAGATGTTCATCGCGGGCGTCGGGCCGGGGATCCTGCTCTTTTTGATCTTCTCCGTGTACCAGTACTTCCACGCCAGAAGGCTGAATATCCCCCGGACCAAGCGGACCACGTGGAGTGAGAAGGGGCAGGCCCTCCTCCACGCCCTGCTCCCCCTGGGCTTCCCGGTGATTATTGTGGGCAGCATCTACTCCGGGAAGGCCAGCCCCACGGAGGCGGCGGCCATCTCCGTTCTGTACGCGGCCCTGCTGGAGATGGTGGTCTACCGCACGGTAAAGGTGAAGGACCTGTTCCGCATCGCCCTGTCCACCGGCGCCATGACGGCCACGCTGTTCATCCTGCTGGCCAGCGGACAGGTGTTCTCCCTGGTGCTCACCTACGCCAACGTCCCCCAGATGATCGCCAGAAACGTGCTGGGGCCGGACCCCTCCCTGACGGTCATCCTGCTCTGGGTGACGGTGTTCTTCTTCATCGCGGGGATGTTCGTGGACCCGCTGATCGCGGTGGTCGTGGTTACGCCCATCTTCTCCGGACCAGCCATAGCGGCGGGCTGCGACCCCATCTGGCTGGGCATCATCATCACCATCCAGTGCATTTTGGGGGCGATTTCCCCGCCCTTTGGATGTAATATCTTCACCGCCTGCGCGGCCTTCGACACCCCGTACACCAAGATCGTCAGGGGACTGCCGGCCTATCTGCTGATCATGATCGCACTGTCGGTCTTCCTGATCTTCTTCCCGCAGACGATCACCTTCTACCGCGCGTTTCTGTAAGCTCACCCTATAAAAACCAACACGAGGAAAAGAAAGGATGTAAATTATGAAAAAAATCTTTGCTCTCGCCCTGTGCCTCGCCATGACAGCCGCCCTGCTGACAGGCTGCGGCAGCAAGCCCCAACCGGGCAGCGGCGGTCCCTCCAGCGGAGAAGACGGGCAGGTGGTGTGGCGTCTGGCCCACACGGAGGCCAAGGACACCATCTACGACAACTACGCCAACAAGTTCGCGGAGCTGGTGGAGGAGAAATCCGGCGGCCGCATCCACATCGACGTGTACCCGGTGGGCGCCCTGGGCGACACCGCCACGCAGATGGAGCTGCTGATGAACGGCGGCATTGAGTTTGGCATCTGCGCCGCCGGTGAGGTGGGAGATATGTTCCCCGCCGTCCAGGCCCTGTCGCTGAATTTCGTATTCTCCGACGACGACAGCGTGAACAGCAAGGTCCTCACTCAGGGCGAGGGCACCGCCTACCTCAGCGAGATGTTCAAGACCAAGGGTCTGACCACCTACGACTGGTTCTCCCTGGGGAACATGCAGTGGGGCGGCTCCCGGGCGCTGCGCACCCTGGACGACTTCAAGGGCTTCCGTATGCGGATCATGGCCTCCCCCATCCTGGCCGCCAACTACGAGGCCCTGGGCGCCACCCCCACCCCCATGGCCTTCACTGAGACCTACTCCGGCCTGCAGCTGAAGACGGTGGACGGGACGGAGCAGCCCATGAACGCCATGGAGGAGATGAAATTCTACGAGGTCATTGATTATATCACCATGTCCAACCACTGCCAGATGGCCTCCTTCATGTCCATGAACTCGGACTTCTACAACGGCCTCTCCGACGAGGACAAGGCCATTCTGGAGGAGATCAAGCCCGAGATGGAGACCTTCGCCGAGGAGATCTTGGCGGACTTCCTGGCCAGCAAGACCAAAATCATTCTGCAGAACAAGCCGGAGCTGGAGATCATCGAGCTGACGGACGCGGAGCGCCAGGCCTTCGTGGAGGCCAGCATGACGGTGAGAGACCGGATCGAGGAGTTCGGCGGCGAGGAGAGCAAGACGCTGCTGGACCTGCTGGTGAAGGATGTAGAAACATTCAGCAAGTAAATCGGGCGGTCCGCGGGGCGTCCCCGGCCCTCACAGGAGCGGGAATGCCCCGCCCGCTTATAAAAAGGAGGCGTTTTATGAGAAAACTGCGGCAGGAGTTCTCGGTCCCCCTCTCTGCGGTGGTCCACGACGTGGACAACATCAAAAAGCAGTACTACCGGCACAAGGGGGAGGCACTGGTCAAAGCGCTGAAAAAGAACCGCTTTGAGGCCTGCTACGCGGAGACGAAGGCGGAGGCTAAGGCGGTACTGCACAGTCTAATCCCCGATGGGAGCATTATCGGTGTGGGGGATTCCCACAGCTTCTACCAGCTGGAGATGGAGCCGGCACTGCTGCAGCGGGGCTGCCGGCTGATCCCCAATGTGGCGGCACTGAATCTCCACAGCTACAACAGCAGAGAATACGGCTATGTGAAAGCCCCCACCCGGGAGCAAGCCCGGGACATCCTGGCGGACTACCTCACAAGCGACGTGTTTGTCCTCGGTGCCAACGCCATTACCATGGAGGGCGAGATTGTCAATGTGGACGGGGTGGGCAACCGGATCGCCGGCAGCCTGTACGGCGCAGACCGGATCATCGTCGTGGCGGGCATCAACAAGATCGTACAGGACGAGGCTGAGGCCCGGTCTCGCATCGCCAATCTGGCCGCTCCCATGAACAAGATCAAGTACGGGGAAGTCTGCGCCAGCGTGCTCTCCGGCAAATGTGCCAGGTGCGCCTCGGAGGAGCGCTTCTGCAATATCACCACCATCCTTCACAAGCGGCCCATTGAGTCCGACTACCACGTGGTGGTCGTGGGGGAGGAACTGGGGTTTTAGGCGGCTGGCCGGCGCCGCCCCCTTACACGCCGTTGGACTAGCGAAAACTGCCAGTGCCAGCACTTGATAGTGCTGGCACTGGCGGCTTCTTACTGATAATCACCGGAATATAACTGATATTATAAAAGTGAACGTCTTTCGAGTATATCCAATTTGTCAGCAGGCACAAATGATTGTGTTCAAAAATTTTCATTAAAACTCTCTTTTTCGGCCAGATACATTGGGGATGGTCATCTCCTCTCGATATTTCGCTGCGGGCCGCCGGGAAACTGGACAGCCGGCCTGGGCGCACCGCAGAAGGGTATTTTCCCGCTGGGATATCGACCACAGAACATATTCGGCCTGCTGGAGCTTTCCCTTTAAATATTCCGCCACCTGGGGATCCTGGGAGCGGAGGAGAAGGTCACGGTAATACCCGTTGATCTGAAAGGGTGGCCGGCCTGATGTGCGGAGCCTGACCGTGTATCGCCCCTCCTGTTCCTCCACAAAAATGTCCGGCAGGATGTAGACGGTCTGTTCCGCCTGCTCAAAGACGGCGTCGGGGCGGGGCTCCAGCTCCCAGGTACTCATTTGCAGCAGCTTCAGGCCCTGTATCTGCTGGGCGCCGAGCTGCTGGGACTGGACCTGTGATAATTCCATGGCGCATGCCTCCCCCGGCTTTAAAAAATCGGTCCATATTTTCGGATAATGTCGTAGACCATGGCGATTCCCCCTTGTAGCTGGACAGTCTATCGGAAATTGAGGATGTTGTCAATCGCTCTGCAAAATATTTTTGCGACAGGTACAAGTCCCAAAAACATAACATCATAATTACCGGCTGAAAGGAGGAACGACCGTGGCATCTACCATCAAGCGCAAAACCAAGTATTCTGTGAAACGCCTTTCATCAGGCAAAGAGTTTTATGGGGGCGAGCGGAAACCACAGTGGCGGTCGAGGCACCCAGGGAACAGCAGGCCCCGGCATCTGTCCCGCTTCAAAACCTTAACACGGCAGCCAAACAGCAGTTGTTTCTCAAACTTCTTGCGGAATCCCCGGATATGGCGGTGCTGTTGACAGCCTTTGCGGGAAGACGCGCATAAATACGAACGGACAGAAATTGATACTCACTCCTGTCCGTTTTGCTACAATTCGTACTGTTTCGCTGATTGTCCACAGAGCAAAATATTTGAGTCGGACTGATTGACATTTTTTATCTTACAGGTCTTTCGACGTGCAATATAATATTGCAAAGATGAAACATTTTAACCATAAAACTGTCAAATGATTTTTCGCTTGCTAATTGCTTGCTAATTACGACCTCTAAAACGACCGAAATCAGCAAAAAATGATAGCAAATATTGAGTATTGAGCGCCGAGAAAATCCAGTAATATCAATAGTTTTCAGCGATTGATAACAACTGATGAATAACGTCCCTTGCCTGCTCCTAAGCGGTAGGCCAGAGGTTCGAATCCAGTTCGGGGTGCCACGTCGCCGCGGACGTCATATCGTTCGCGGCGACTTTTTAAGTCACCTCTCACTCATTTTGTCGAGGCTCCTTTCCAAACCGCAACCGCTTACCCGCAAGGGGTACGCCGCATCCGTAAGACGGCAAAGCCGTCAACGGCTGCGCAGTCGCTGGGTTGCAGTTTGGGGTTGGGTACGGACCTGAAAGCTGCATCTTTTTCGGCACCACAGTCCAAAACCCGCAGGAATTTTACAATTCCTGCGGGTTTTTGCACCCTCCCTGTAACATTGACCAAGGGTGTATGGAGTCATATGTGCCCAGTTAAGCCCCACAACCTGATGTGGAGCAGGAGCACAGGACCAAGATTTTGTCTGCGCGGATTTGTCATTGCTGTAACACGAGATAAACACGGGCAGCGAGGGCAAGCTGCTCATAATCACCGGGTTTCCGATAATTCAAGCCGGTCAATGTACCGATTTTATCCAGCCGGTATCGGAGTGTATTTTCATGCTGGCCGGAGCACTCAGACAGCTTATGGAGACTGCCACCGCACTGTACAAATTCCAGCAGTGTTTCCAGAAGATTTCCTCTGTTTTCTGCGTCAAATTCCAAAACAGGTTCAAGCAGTTCGCTGGAATAGTGTTGAAGTTCCTCTCTGTCAATCAACGGAAGGAGAACGCGGTAGACCCCCAGCTGCGGATATGTGAGAAAGGCTGGGGCGGTGACAAAGCGTCTCTCCTTCTCCAGACGATGGATTTGCGAGGCGAACAGCGCCTCCCTCAGCGCTTCATCCATCTCCTCAATGTGAAACTGCATGCCGCTGACACCGATGTGGCCCTCCGGATACAGTGCTGCCAGTGGGGCGGCAAAGTCGGATATTTCTTCCAACACAAGCCTATCCCGAGAGAGGAACACAAAAAATCCGTCCTGATAGCGAAGGATGCTCTTCGACATTTCCTGGGCATCCAAGGTTTCCAGCGCGCACCGGACCTGTGAGAGCCATTCCGCCGGAAGCGTCTGCTTCACGCAGACATAGAGCATCACATACCGGTCGTAAAAGCGGGGGAACAGACGCCGGATACTGGTCTTTTTCTGATCCAGCTCCATTGGCTGGTAGAGCAGATGGTTCAATTCCCGCTCAGCTACCTCCGAGTTCTCCGCAATGGTAAGGCATTTATCAACCTGGAGAATAAATTCCTCAAAGTATATTTGCGGATGATTTATCAGAAAAATTGGAAAGCCCTTGGAATTTGCATAACGAAGAACTGAGTCGTGGATTGGAATGTGGAAAACATTTTTGATAATTAATCCACTTACATTTCTGGATATGAGATATTTTACGGCATCCCGCAACAAAAAAGGATTATTCTTCGCAAAGAGCAGCGAGGTGAGCGCCAATTGATGGGGATTAAAATTTTGGTGCATATACTTTTCGCTGACGCTTTGCTCCATCTCATAGTCCAGAATACCGCAGCTTTCCACAGGCTGAGACAGCCCGGAAGAACCGGCGATAAGCTGTAGATTCTTAAAATAGTCAAAGCACAAAAGGTCTTTTAAGG